>Ga0326730_1000177_pt1 | contig 19851 bp, 16 predicted proteins | sample MHFSIPfraction_3_FD_207740 | JGI IMG/M metagenome (GOLD analysis project Ga0326730, IMG submission 207740) | Lab enriched peat soil microbial communities from Michigan Hollow, Ithaca, NY, United States - MHF7AN SIP fraction | ecosystem: Environmental > Terrestrial > Soil > Wetlands > Peat...
CATCGGCGGCTATCAGCGGCCCAAGGTCCGCCTCCCCGGCTCGGGCGGCGCGGCCGAAATCGCGGTACACGCCCAGCGGGTGCTGATCATCAGCCGGCTCAACCCCCGCGCCTTCCCGGCGGAGCTCGACTTTGTCACCAGCCCCGGCCAGCGCTCCAAGGGGAAGAGCCGGGCCGAGCTTGGCATGCCGGGGGCGGGTCCGGTGAAGATCATCACCGATAAGGGGATCCTCGAGTGTGATCCTTCCACCGGAGAGATGGTGCTCACCGGGCTGTATCCCGGCGTGACCGTCGACGAGGTGAAGGCCGGCGTGGGCTGGCCGCTCCAGGTCCGCGAGCAACTGGGCCTGCTCCGGGAGCCGAGCGCACAGGAGCTGGATCTGCTCAGGAACGTGCTGGATCCGAAGGGACTGTACTTGGGGTGAGGTCTGTGAAGGCTAAGAAGTGAGAAGTAAGAAGTGAGGAGTAAGGAGTGAGGAGTACGCTCCCCATCTCACTTCTCACTTCTCACTTCTCACTTCTCACTTTGCTCTTGGCAGTCTGTCCGGCAGGTCCGCCACCACATAAGCCATGACTGCCATCGCCGCCACGCAGCGGGCCAGCTCGCCGGGGTCGAGCTTGTCCAGGGTATCTCCCTGTGTATGGTGGTACCAGAAGTAGCGGGTCGGCTCCACCTCGAGTCCCATGCCCGGAACCCCTCGTTCCAACAGCGGGCCGATGTCCGCCTCGCCGTCTCCCACGTGAACCGAGTCGGCCCCGATAGGGGCGAGCAGCCTGCCGATCTCCTTGACCACCGCCAGCGCCTCAGGTGATCCGACGAAGGCGAACCCCCGGGGAGCGAAGACGCCGCCATCCGACTCCATGGCGAGCACGTGCTTCTCGACATCGGGGCCGCGGGCATCGCGGTACGCCAGCCCGCCCCGGGTGCCATTCTCCTCGTTGGTCCAGCCGACCACCCGGATGGTCCGCCTGGGCTTGAGCCCAAGGCGCTGGATCAGCCGCACCGCCTCCCAGGCGGCGACTACTCCGCCACCATCGTCCATGGCGCCCTGGCCCACGTCCCATGAGTCGATGTGGCCCCCCATGACGACGACCTCGTCCGGCCTCTCGCTGCCGACAATCTCGGCCATCACATTGCGCGACATGGCATCCGGCAGGGTCCGCGCCCCCATCATGAGCCGGACCACGACCCGCTCGCCCCGGTCCTGCATGCGATGCAGCATCATCGCATCCTCCATCGAGAGGGCGGCCGCGGGGATCCGGCTCACTGTGCTGTCGTAGCGCATGTTGCCCGTGTGCGGCGAGCGGATGCCGAACGGAGTGATCGACCGTATGAGGCAGGCGACCGCCCCGGCCTTGGCCGCTGCGACGGCTCCGGTGCGGCGGTACAGACCGGTGGCGCCGTAATCGGTGAAGGCGGCGTCGAACAGGACGATCCTGCCCCGCGCCTCCGCCTTGCGCTGCTCCAGCTCCTCGAAGCTGGAGACCACCAGTACCGGGGCGGTGAGCCCCCCTTTCGGAGTGCCGACGCTGCCACCGAGACCGAGCATCACCAGTGGGGTGCGGCGGGGCGAGATCAGCTCGACCGATTCGTGGCCCCTCACCCAGTGAGGCACCTTCACCGGCTCGATCCGCGCGTTGGCCAGGCCGTCGCGCCGCATCTCGCCAAGCACCCAGTCAATGGCGTGCTCCAGGCTCTCCGAGCCGCTCAACCGGTGGCCAAAGCCATCCACCAGCCGGCCCAGACGGTCGTACGCACTCGAATCGGAGAGGGCGGTGCGGATGATGCGGTCGGCCGACTCGCGGTAGCCGGCGACGGCGGGGACCTGGGCGGCGAGGGGCGCGCTGGCGCCGAGGCCCAGCAGAGCGCAAACTAGGGTGCGGAATGGGGTAGGCATGCCGGAAAGTCTCGGTGGCCTGCTCCTGACGCAAGCCACTGGGTCGCCCGTGGCGCTCGGACGTCTATTCGGTGTTCAAATTGAGAACCGTGAGTCTCAACGCAGAGGCGCAGAGAGCGCAGAGGCCGCAGAGATATGAAGATTGTGACGAATCGACTTGCCGATTGCCATCACATGCCTCCCTCTGCGGCCCTTTGGGTCCTCTGCGTCTCTGCGTTGCTGTTCCTCTCGACGTCGGTGGTTCTGGCCCAGCGGGAGCCGGTGTTCAAGCAGATCAAGCTTCCCCACAACTACTACTACCGCGAGATGTACCTGCCCCAGGTGACCAGCGGGCCATCGGCCATGACCTGGTCTCCCGACGGTCGCTCCCTGATCTACTCGATGCAGGGGAGTCTCTGGCGACAGACAGTGGGAGATACGGTCGCCGAGCAGCTGACCACCGGACCGGGGTACGACTACCAGCCGGACTGGTCTCCGGACGGCCGGCAGGTGGTATACGCCTCCTACAGAAACGACGCGCTGGAACTCTGGCTGCTCGACCTGGCCACCCTGCGTACCGAGCCGCTGGTGGCGAATGGTGCGGTGAACCTGGAGCCGCGCTGGTCACCGGATGGCGGGCGGATCGCGTTCGTGAGCACGGCCTACGAGGGCCGGTTTCACGTCTGGACGATTGATGTCTCGGATCGTTCCGCGTTCCGCGTTCCGGGTTCCGCGGACTCCACCGGGAAGCGACCCGGAACTCGAAACCCGGAGCTCGGAACTCCCCTCCGCCTGACCCCGGACGTCGACTCCAAACTGCCCCGCTACTACTACTCCGTCTTCGACCACTACCTCTCTCCAACCTGGTCGCCTGACGGGAAGCAGCTGATCCTGGTCTCGAACCGCGGCAGGATCTGGGGGTCAGGGGGCCTGTGGCGAATGGATGCCCGGCCCGACGCCCCGCTCATCCCACTGCACAACGAGGAAACCACCTGGCGAGCCCGGCCGGACTGGGCGCTGGATGGGAAGCGTGTGGTCTATGCCAGCTATCTAGGACGCCAGTGGCACCAGCTCTGGCTGACCACCGCGGATGGAGGAGACCCGCTCCAGCTCACCTATGGTGAGTTCGACGCCACGGATCCGCGCTGGGCTCCTGACGGCCATCACATCGCTTACATCAGCAACGAGGCGAATACTGCGCTGTGGATCGTGGAGATCCCCGGCGGGGCCCGAACCCGGGTCGAGCCCAGACGGCGCATCTGGCGTGAGCCGGTCGGCCAGCTGACCATCCGGGTGACCGATTCGTCTACCGGGCGGCTTCTCCCTGTCCGGGTGTCAGTGACCCTTGCAGATGGCCGGAGCGCAGCTCCGGACGATGCCTGGCGCCACGCCGACGATTCCTTCGACCGGAAGGAGCGGAAGTTCGAGGTCGGCTATTTCCACAGTGATGGCAGCAGTACGATCACGGCTCCCGCGGGAACCGTGCAGCTCGAGGTGACGCACGGACCGGAGTACCGCGTGGTCCGCCGGCGGGTGACCGTCGCCGCCAACCAGCTGACCACTGTTGCCGTCCCGCTTCCGCGGCTGCTGGCGCTGCCGGGGTGGACCTCAGGCGACCTGCACGTGCACATGAACTACGGCGGGCATTACCGGGCCACCCCGGCCACACTCGCCCGCCAGGCGCGGGCCGAGGGGCTCAACCTGGTCGAGAATCTGATCGTCAACAAGGAGGACCGGGTGCCCGACCTGGGCTATTTCACCGGTCGCCCGGACGGCATCTCGACCCCGGACCTGATGATCCTGCACGATCAGGAGTTTCATACCAGCTGGTGGGGCCACCTCGGCGTCCTTGGCCTCACCGATCATGTGCTGCTGCCGGACTACTCGGGGTATGCGGGCACCGCCGCCGCCTCCCTCCTGCCGGACAACGCCACCGTCGCCGAGCTGACCCATCGACAGGGCGGACTGGCGGGGTACGTACATCCATTCGACACCGATCCCGATCCCGCAGATATCAGCACGCCGCTCACCAACGGGCTGCCGGTGGATGTGGCTCTCGGCCGGGTGGATTATCTCGAGGTGGTTGGCTTCAGCGACCACCTGGCGACGTCGCGGGTCTGGTACCGCCTCCTCAACTGCGGCTTCCGGATCCCGGCCGGCGCCGGCACCGACGCCATGACCAACTTCGCCTCGCTGCGCGGACCGCTCGGCACCGACCGGGTGTATGTCGAGTCCCCGCTGCCGATGGACCGGGCCCGCTGGTATTCCGCCCTCAAGGCCGGGAAGTCCTTCGCCACCAATGGCCCGCTGCTGCAGCTCTCGATCAGCGGCGTGGGTATCGGAGGGGCGCTCGCCCTGCCGGCGGGGAACCACCGGCTCCCGGTCAGGATCACCCTTCGGTCCAATGTGCCGCTGGACCACCTCGAGCTGATCGGCAACGGCAGAATCGTGGCGGCGGTTCCGCTCTCCGGCGCACGGACCCGGGCGGACACCACGATCACGGTGGAGTCGGCCGCGAGTGGCTGGTACATCCTCCGCGCATACAGCGACCGGGCCATCGAGCCGGTGCTGGACATCTATCCCTTCGGCACCACCAGCCCCATCTACGTGACGGTTGGGGGGAAGCCCGTCCGGAGCGTGTCCGACGCCGAATATTTCCTTCGCTGGCTGGGGCGGCTGCAGGCCGCGGTGTCGGAGCACGAGGGGTGGAACAGCCCGGAGGAGAAGCGCCAGGTCCTGGAGCGAATCAGGCTGGCGGGAGAGGAGTTCGAGCGCCGGCGCTGAGGGGAGATTGTCCGGAAAGAGGTCACGTCACACGGGTGATGCAGGCTACTGACCCGATTTGGACCATGGTGCATCTTCCCCACGCGCCAGAACTGTAGGCCGGCGCGGACATCAGCTCCGAGGTGGGAGCTCCGTGACGGGTGAGATTCCAAGACTCACCAGTGGACGGTGTGTTCGGCAGACGCTCAGTCGCCGCACACCGTCCTTTTTTCTTTATCCGGGAGGGGAGATCATGCGTCCCACGACTGTGGTGGGAGCCGTGCTGCTCATCTTCGGTGTGGCGGTGCTGGTGCTGGGGCTCCGGTACCGTGACTCGAAGACGGTGCTCGACATCGGCGACCTCAAGGCCAAGGTCACTGAACACCGGCAGATTCCCGACTGGGTCGGAGTGGCCGCCATCGGGGGCGGTGTGCTGCTGATCGGCGTTGGTCTTGTGAGTGCCAGGTCGGTAACCCGCCGGTAGGCGCGGGCATCGGCGGGCGGACCTTCAGAACCAGGAGCATACCATGTTGATGACTATTGCGGCCATCCTGATCGTGTTGTGGCTGCTGGGGGTCGTGAGCAGCTACACGATCGGTGGCCTGATCCACATACTGCTGGTGGTGGCGATCGTGATCGTGCTGGTCCGCATCATCCAGGGCCGGCGCCCCGTCTGACCGGCCGAGACCGGCCGTGGTGGCACGAGCAGGCAGGACAAGCGAGCCCGTGGGTGCTCCTGCCGGGCGCAGGAGCACCGCGTCGGGCAGTGCCCGCTAGGATAGAGCGCGCCGGAGCAGCTTGCCCCGCCGTTTCCCTTCCTTCACAACCATGTCCCTGGTGCGCAGGAGCGCCTTGGTGCCCTTGATCACCTCCACGACCCGCTTCTGGTGGGTCACCGCCTTCTTCACGGCCGCCACGTCATCCGCGAGGCGGTGCTGCTTGATGGCCTTGGCGATCGCCCGACGATCCTTCTCGAAGTCCTTGAGCTGAGCCTTCGCCAGCTTGCGCATTTCGCTCCAGCGCTTCTCGAACGACTTGATGCTCTTCAGTTGCATTGCTGCCCCCATGGTCGTCAGGGTCGATACTTCGGTGAAACGGCGGCTTGCTCGGGGTGTTCGGGCCTGACGCCTGGTCATTCTCCTGAAGGCGACAAAGGCGTGCCACGACCACGAGTTCCCTCGGCCGAGACACGCCTTCCTCTCGAAGCGCGGACTCCACTTCGCGACCAGGCACCTCACACCCTTAGACAGTGTACCGCAATGGTGCCGGGCCGGGCAAGGCAGGAGATCACACGGCGGCAGGGCCGCGCACAAGCTCTGGGGAGGGCTACTCTCGATTGGCAGGGGATCGGCTTGCGCGGTAGCTTATGCCCGACCGCCGTTCCGCCGATCACCTCCCACTCGCGACCTGCCAGCCGATGCGCTCGACCCCGCTGCTCGTGGCGATGGCCCTGATCGCCGGGCCGGCCATGGCCCAGGATCTCACCGCCATAAAGGCGGGACAGCTCATTGATGTGGAGCGGGGCGAGATTCGCTCCAACCAGGTGATCCTGATCCGGGGCGAGCGGATCGAGGCGATCCAGCCCGCGAGCGCCGCCCTCCCCAGGGGCGCGACCGTGATCGATCTATCGGGGTATTCCGTGGTGCCCGGGTTGATCGACTGCCACACTCACATCGCCGATCCGATCGAAACCTCCAGCTCGGCCGATCCGCTCACCCACTCCGCCGCCCAGAACGCCTTCACCGGAGCCCGCCAGGCCCGGGCCACCCTCCTCGCCGGGTTCACCGCGGTGCGGGATGTGGGTACCTATCGCGCCTTCGTGGATGTCGCCCTGCGCGACGCGATCAACGACGGCACAGTGCTCGGTCCCCGGATGAAGGTCGCCGGGGCGTACATCACGGTATCTTCGGGGGGTGGGGAGGTGACCGGGCTTGCCCCCGACGTGGTCCTGCCACCGGACTTCCGCCGGGGAGTGGCCAACTCGGTGCCGGAGGTACGGCAGCGGGTACGTGAGCTGCTCAATGGCGGGGCGGACTTCATCAAGATCATCGCGACCGGCGCGGTGCTGACTCCCGGGACCCTGCCGGGCGCGCCGGAGTACACCGAAGAGGAGATCCGGGCGGCGGTGGAGGAGGCCGCGAACTATGGCACGTTCGTGGCCGCCCATGCGCACGGCGCGGAGGGGATCAAGCGGGCGGTGCGGGCCGGGGTGCGCTCGATCGAGCACGGCTCCCTGGCCGACGACGAAGCCCTGCGGCTGATGAAGGAGCACGGCACCTGGCTGGTGGCGGACATCTGGAACGGGGACTATATCGACTCCGTCGGGACCCGCGACCACTGGTCCGAGGAGATCCTGCGCAAGAACCGGGAGACCACCGAGACCCAGAGGACCGCATTTCGCAAGGCGGTTGCGCTGGGCGTGAACCTGGCCTACGGCACCGACAGCGGGGTCTATCCCCACGGGCTCAACGCCAACCAGCTGCCGTACATGGTCAAGTACGGCATGACGCCGATGCAGGCCATCCAGTCGGCCACGATCAACGCCGCCCGGATGATGGGGTGGGATGGTCAGATCGGCTCGCTGGCTCCGGGCAAGTACGCGGACCTGGTCGCGGTCCAGGGCGACGTGCTCAAGGATGTGGGGCGGCTTCGGTCGGTGGCGTTCGTGATGAAGGGCGGCGCCGTGGTGAAGCCGTTAGCCGGGCGTTAGGCGTCAGGCGTCAGGCGTCAGGCGACGAGGCGACAAGGCGACAAGGCGACAAGGCGACAAGGACAAAGCGACAGGGCGACGAGGCGACAAGGCGACATCTTACTTCTCACTTCTCACTTCTCACTCGTCACTTCTCATTCTCACTCCATGACCCGCTCCGCAGTTCTCCTCTCGCTCGTCCTTGCCCTCGCCGGCTGCTCTCGCCGGCCGCCGGCGGGGCCGGTGACGGCCCGGGACCCGGCCGAGGTGGCGGTGATCGTGGAGAGCCAGTATGCCGGGTTGGTAACCGTCTACCTCGACGCGAGCGGCAGCACCACCCGACTTGGCGAGGTGCACTTCCAGGAGAGCCGTTCGTTTGTGGTGCCGTGGCGGACGTTCGGCGATGGCGGGTCGCCCCGGCTGCGGGGCGAAGTCATCGGTTCGTCTGAGCGGGTGGTAACCAACGACCTACAGGTCAGTCCGGGGAGCGTGGTCCGTTGGACCCTCACTCCCCGGCTGAGCATGTCGTACTACGCGGTCTACTGACTCATGGGGTCGTCGGATCGCAATCCGACGGGCTGTAGTTGGGGTTGTTTTCCACCGACTGCGGAATGGTGAGCGACACCTGGTTGCTGTACACCCCGCCGGACTTGTGGTAGTTCCCCTCCGGAAACACCGTATTGACCGCCAGCCCATACTGCCGCACCAGGCGGCGCAAGTCGCCCAGCCGGTGGCCGGTGGCGTACAGCCACAGCGCTCGCTCGTTGAAGAGCTGGGTCCGGGCAGCAGCGGCGTTTCCGGGGACCGGCAGATTGCCCAGCCCGATCGAGGCCCGCAGGGTGTTCAGGATGGTATTCATCGCCGCGAAGGCGTTGGTCCGGAGCCGGGCCTCCGCCTGGATGAGCCGGGCCTCGATACCGTCCGCCACCGGGATGGATGTGCTCGCATCCGGGTACTTGAGCAGGCTGAACAGCTCGGTCTGGGTATCCAGACCGGTAGTGCCGGTCGAATCGAACGGGACCCTCGGGTCATCGGCGTCACGGAACCCGAACCCGTTCCCTCCCTCGAGGTTGGCCACGGACCAGAGCCCGTCCCGCCCGAAGACGAACGGCTGGTTCTGCAGCCGGGCGGGAGATTCCGCGTGCTCGGTGACGTAGACAAAGTCGCTCGCCACGGCGGCCACGATGGTATCCGCGACGGCGGCGCTATCCCGGTTGAGGAAGGCGCGGGCCTTGCCGATCCGGGCCAGAGCCTCGATGTCCGCGGTGAGTCCCGGAGAGGCGAGGGCGGAGTCGAACCGGGTGATCGCGATCTTGAGACTGCTGTCCTGGCTCACCGGCCCGCCATAGGCGATCACTCCGTTCACACTCTTGCTGTACGGCACCGCCGGGCAGAAATCCTCCGCGAAGTACACATAGGTGAACCCCGCCAGCGCCAGCATCTCCGGGATGCCCGGATCGCTGTCGCCATCGACCGAGTACTTGAGCAGCGCCTCCGCCGCGTCCTCCGACGAAGCACGCGCCCGGTGGAGCGCCAGGTACTGGGCGTCGATATTGGGGTTGAGAACGGTGGCACCGCGCTGATCGATCTCCTGTTCGGAGGGCGGGGTGGTGGCGAAGATGAACTCGTCCGCCATCAGTCCGGTGAGCAGGATCTCCCCATCGGTGTTGATACCGTCCCCGTCCTTGGCAAAGGTGAACTGGGAGATCGCGCCGAGCCGGCGGCTCTGCGCCCCCTCGGGGGTGTTCAGGTCTCCCGGGTTCACCGTGTCGGGCTGGTTGGTGTCGAGCAGGCCGCAAGCCGGCGTGAGGAGCACGGCGGCCAGCAGGCTCGCAAAGTGAAGCGGTCGCATGGTCGGTTTCCTCAGAAGCTGGCGTTGATGCGAGCGACCCAGAACCGGGTAGGCGGCTGGGCCTCGAAATCGCTGGTGAAGAAATTGGACTGGCCGAAGGAGTTCACCTCCGGGTCCACCCCCGAGTAGTCGGTGATGGTCCACAGGTTCCGGCCGGCCAGGGTGAGGCTCATGCGGTCGGCCCCGACCATGTGGGCCCACTGGTCCGGGGCGCTGACCGTCACCGACAGCTCGCGCAGCTTGATGAACCAGCCGTCCTCGAAGAAGCCCAGCGCGTTGCCCGCTCCCGGGAGGGAGAGTGCCTGGGCAAAGGCCTGCTCCCGGAGCGGCGCGGTGCGGTCGTACAGGCCGCGGCAGTTGCCCACCGAGAAGCAGCGGAACTGCTCGATCGAGTTGTCCACCTTGAAGCCGCCGCGGTAGTCGAACTGGGTACCGATCCGGAGCCGGCCCTTGAGCAGGCCGACCGTGGTGTTGAGCGAAGCTTCCTTGGTCGGCAGGGCGCTGCCCTGGAATTTGTCCGGGCCAAGCGACACCTCGCCGATGTCGATGATCCCGTCCTTGTTGGCATCGCTGTAGATGACCGAGGGCGACCACAGCCCGCCCGCCGGATATCCCTTGACGTGGCGCTGATAGAAACCCACCAGGATCGGCTTCACTCCTTTCCCGAGGTCCAGCACCTTGTTGCTGGTGGTGGAACCGCTCACCTGCAGGTCCCAGGTGAGTCCGGGCCGGTCGAGGATCCGGGTATCGACCGCCAGCTCGAAGCCGTAGTTGCGCAGCTTGCCCAGGTTGAAGAACTGCGAGGCGGTGGTACCCGCGGACGGGTCTACGTTGCGCTGGACCAGCGCATCGCGAGTCTGCTTGTGGTAGAAGGTGAACTCGACCCCGACCCGGCTCTCGAACAGGGAGGCGTCCAGGCCGAGCTCGAGCTCCCGGGAACGTTCCGGCTTGAGATCGGGGTTGCCGAGGTTGCCGAGCTCCACCCCGACGTCGGGGGTGCCGTCCTTCTTGGAGGCGACCGCGACGAAGAACTCTCGGGCATCGTTGGTGCCCGGCTGCTGGCCCGAGGCGCCGAACGCGCCGCGGAGCCGCAGGGTCTTGAGCCAGGAGGTGTGGAAGAACGGCTCCTCCGACAGGAGGTAGGACACGCTGGCCTTGGGATAGGTCACGGCGTTGAAGTTCTTGCCAAAAGCGCTGTTGTCGTCGAACCGGAGCGCCCCGGTCAGGAACAGCCGCTGCTTCAGCCCCATCTCCTGTTCCACGTAGGTGCCTACCGAGCGGGACTCGATGGTCTGGTCGGAGGCCTCGGTGATTCCCGCGCCCCCGATGGTCCCGGAGCCGGCCGGGAGAATCCGCCCCAGCGCGTTGTTCGACTCGGTCAAGTCGCGGTAGAACTGGCCGCCGACGGAGGTCTTGCTGGTCCAGACCGGGCTCAGGTTGAACCGGGCGGTGCCGGCCAGGTCCACCGAGGTCTGACTGATCTGGGCCCGGTTGTTCTGCTTGAGGCCCCGCCGGTTCTCCCCGAAATCGGCCACCTGCCCGGTGGGGAAGAACTGGACGTCGGTCCGGTTGGTCACGTCGTAGCCCACGGTCGCCCGGGTGGTGAGCCAGCCAGTAGGACGCCAGTTGGCCGTGAGTCCCCCGGTGAAGCGCTCAATTCCCTGGTTGACCAGCTCGGCGAACAGCTCGGAGGGGGTGAAGAACCACCCGCTGTTGAAGGTGGGCAGGAAGTTGCTCGACTCCCCGCTGCCGACGATCGTCAGGAAGCTGTTGTCGTTCTCCACCAGCCGGGTGTCGCTGGAGACATAGCCGACGGTGGCGGTGACGTCGGCGTTGCGCGACACGTTGGCGGTAATATTGGCCCGCAGACTGGTGCGCTGCGACGCGTTGGGCCGGATCTGGTTCTGCGGGGTGCTGCCCCTGAGCGCGTTGATGGAGTCCTCGTAGAGCTGGGGCAGGCGATAGACCCCGTCTTCGCTGGTGTACTCGGTCGACAGGAAGTAGGTCAGCAGGTCGCCTCCGCCCGAGACGTTCACCCCGTACTGCTGGTGCAACCCCGCCTTGAATGGCCGCTGCTTGGAGTCCTCCAGTGGGGAGTACTTCTCCACGCTGGTCTGGGTGCAGAGGCCGTCGAGGTTCGCCTGGATGGTGCAGAACCCGTCGAAGTCCGGCCCGGTGGCGGCGGTGGTGTCCCGGCCGAAGTAGTTGAGCGGGTAGGTGTGCGGGTCGGTGTTGGCGCCCATCTCCGACCACACATTCCAGCGGGGCCGGCCCGCGCGGCCCCGCTTGGTGGTGATCCGCACCACCCCGTTGGCGGCCTGGATGCCGTACAGCGTGGCTGCGGCCGGGCCCTTCACGATCTCGATGTCCTCTATCTCGTCCGGGTTGAGGTCGTTGATGCGGGACACCGACTGGCCCGCCAGGTCGATCGAAAGCGAGTTCGAACCGCTCTCCATACGGATGCCGTCGATATAGTAGAGCGGCTCGTTGGAGAGCGAGATGCTGTTGGACCCCCGGATCCGGATGCGGGTGCCGGTGCCCACCGTCCCGCCGCTCTTGAGCACCTGCACCCCGGCCGCCCGGCCCGAGATGAGGTTGCCGAATTCGGTGATCGGCTGGGTCTCGGCCACCGATGCGGCATCGATCGTGGAAACCGCGTTGCCCACTTCCAGTTTCCGCTGCTCGCCGGTGGCGGTGGTCACGATTTCGTCCAGCTGCACCGGCGCCTGGACCAGGGCGAAGTCGAGCACCGCGGTTTCGCTCGGTCCTACCGTCACCGAGTCCACCCGCGGCTGGTAGCCGATGCGGAGGGCGCGGACCAGGTAGCGGCCCGGCTGCACGCTCCGCACCGTGTACCGTCCCTCCTGGTCGGTTGTTTCGATAATCGACGTGCCCGTGACCAGGACCCGGGCACTCTCCAGCGGCGCTCCATTGGACTGGTCAGTGATCTTGCCGGTGATGCGGCCCGCCTGTGCCATGGCGGCGCCACTGGCGCCCATGACGAGCAGCAGAACGACCGCGCTAACCCGGATGCTCTTACCAGCCGGTTCAGGGATCATGCGATGCTCCCAGCAGATTGGATACTGCGGTTCAGTCGTCTCGTGGCCATGAGGCCGGGGAGAAGATGCGCCCCGTCAGGGGGTTGCCGATGCAGGAGGTGACATGGTCGATCTGGCGTCGCGTTGGTGCGGCGCGAACTCTGAGGACTGCCCGTCGTTAATACCCGAAACAGCGCGAGAACACAAGGGCCTGTGCCCGGGTGTCTCCAGCCCTGCGGCCCGCCATGGTGAGCATGCTCGGCTGGAACATGTTCCTTCCAGGCCGCGGGGGCGACCGGGTTTTTTCTGCATGCGGGCGCAGAGTCGCGGTACACGGGACAGCCGGGAACGCGCCTATCGTTGCGCATGCCCAAACTCAAACGCCCGCGCGCCCCGCGCCAGCCCCGCTACGAACGACTGACGGCCTGGCAGGCAGTCCACGATCTCACCCTGGCGATCTACCGCGAAACCTTCTCCTGGCCCGAGGAACACCAGCAGGTGCTGGCTGATGAGCTGCGCACCTCGGCCACCGCAGCCGCCACCGCTATCGTGCTCGGTTCAATGGAGACGGATGCCAGGGGTTTCCGCAGACACCTGAGTGTCGCCATTGGCAAGCTGGCCCGGGTGGATTGCGCCTGGGAACTGGTCCAGCGTCTCGAGGTGGTACAGCCGGAGAGATGGGGTGAGATCGAAGCCAAGCGGGATCACGCCGAGCGGCTTACTCGCGGGTTGTACGCGGCGCTGGGGCGGACGGAGAAAGGCCGGGAGGGTAGGAGCAACGCCTCTACTGCGCCAGGTTCTTGGTGAGTATCACCTGATCGTCGCCCGGCGCGTAGAAGTCGGGCACCACGGCAACGGCGCGGTAGCCTCGGGCCTCGTAGAACCGCCGCGTCGGGGTGTAGTCGGGGCGTCCCGAGGTATCCACGGAAATGAGCCGGGCTCGGCCCTTGAGGCGGGACTCCATTTCCTCGACCAGGGCAGTGCCCACGCCGGACCCTTGGGCAGCGGGGTCCACCGCCAGCCAGTAGAGATCCCAGGTGCCTTCGGTGCAGGGGGTGGCGCCCCAGCAGATCCAGCCGATGAGCGCGCCGTCGAGCTCCGCTCCGAGGAGGTGGTACGGCAGGTCCTGCAGCGCGGACAAGGCGGAACCGCCCGCCCTGACCGCCTTGCCCGCCGCCTCTACCGCGTCAGCGAACACCTCCGCGGCAATAGCCAGCTCTTCCTCGCGGAATACTCCCGTGGCGCGGGTGATCTGGGCGATGCGGGCTGCGTCAGCGGTCGTCAGATCCCGAAGACGAGGCTGGACGCGGGTGGTCATGTGGCGGTAGCGGCCGCGCCGACGGCCAAGGCAGCCGCGGCCTGGCGGGAGGTGGTCCGGCTCAAGGCTTCGTCCACGATCCGGGCGATCAGCTCCTCGTATTCCCAGTCGCACGCCTTGGCCATGCGCGAGAGACCGGCGGAGTCCGAGATGTCCGGATTCGGGTTCACTTCCAGAATGAACGGCTGCCCGGTCGCGTCCACCCGGAGGTCTACCCGGCCATAGCCCTCGCCGCCGCACAGCTCGTCCCACCCCTGCCGGGCGACAGTGATGATGCGCTTCTGCACCTCGGGGGTGAGGTCGGCCGGGCAGACAGGCACCGACCCCAAGTCCTCCGGACTCCCCACGTCCCACTTGGCGGCGTAGGTGAGGATGGGCCAGCTGCCCTCGGGCATGTTGTCAAAGCACAGCTCGGCGATCGGGAGCACATGGTCTCCGACAAAGCCCACATTGAACTCCCGGCCCGCCACGTACTCCTGGACCAGGACCTCCTCCCACTGCTCGGCCATTTCCGCCAGGCGTTTCTTGAGGGCGCGCTTGGTGGTGCAGACGGAGCCGATATCGATCCCGACACTGGCGTCTTCGGCGGCCGGCTTCACGATGACCGGGAGGGTCATGTCGTTGGGCACTTTGTTGCCCGCCGCCAGCAGGAATCGGGGGATGGAGACCCCGCTTCGGGCGAGCAGGGTATTGGCGACGTGCTTCCGGTGGGCGACCGAGACCGCCCACGGCTTGCAGCCGGTATAGGGGATTCCGGTCAACTCGAGCGTCCCGACCACGAAGTCCTCGTAGCGGGAATTGCCGCCGATCCCCTCGCAGAGGTTGAAGACCAGGTCGGTTCGGCGCACCCGGCTGAGCCAGCCGAAGTCATCCGGCCGGCGGACCGCCACCAGCGTGGTTTCGTGGCCCCTCGCCTTCAGGGCCACCTGCACTTCCTTTACGCTCTCGACGACCGACGCCACATCCTTCGCGTCCCAGCTCTCCCAGCCGCCATCGTACAGGATGGAAACCTTCACGCAGCCGCCTCGGCAAGGAGGGATCGCCCGCTGATGCGTCGCCACGCGATGTCGGCGACGGTACGGATGAGCTCGTCATAGCTCATGCCGGCGGCGCGGGCGGCCTTCGGGAGGCAGGAGTTGTCCCGGGGGTCGGGCAGGATCCCCGGGAGAGGATTCAACTCCACCACATTCGGCACCGAATTGCCGTCACAGCGGATGTCGACCCGGCACCAGTCCCGGCATTCGAGGGCGTGGTAGGCGCCCAGCGCGGCCGCCCGTATGGCGGTCGCCTGCCTGGCCGCGATCCTGGCCGGGCACTCGAACATCTCCAGCGGATCAGACGGGTCGTCCCAGATCCACTTGGCCTCGTAGCCGTAGATCGGCGGAGCGCCCGAGGGAAGCTCGTCGAACCGCATCCCCACGATGGGGAGGCAACGGGCCTCCTTGCCGTTCCCCATGATTCCCACGGTGAACTCGGCCCCCGGGAGATAGGCTTCCACCAGGACCGGCTCGCGGTACGTGGCCAGCAGGTAGTCCACCTGCTTGACGAGCTCCTTGCGGGTGTTGCAGAGGCTCTTGACGCTCACACCCTTGCCGGAGCCTTCGAAGGCCGGCTTGGCGAACAGCGGGAAGGGAAGGCTGCAGGCACGGGCATCCGCCGGGCTTTCGGCCAGGATGAACGGTGCGGTAGGGACACCGCGCAGCTGCAGCACCTCCTTCGCCCGCCCCTTGTGGAGAGCCAGCGAGAGGGTGAGCGGGTCGGAAGCGGAGTACGGCACGCCGAGGAACTCGCAGATCGCCGGGACGTGGCCTTCCCGGTTCCGGCCGTACAGCCCCTCGGCGATGTTGAACACGAAGTCGGGTCGGACGGCGGCCAGTCGGGTCGGGAAGTCCTCGATCGCCTCGATCCGGATGACCTCGCCCAGTGGACGCAGCGCCCGCTCTACAGCATCGATCGTGGCGGGTTCATCCCACTCGGCGTACAGATCGGGTTGCTCGAGGTCGTACCGGAGGGCCCTGGAGGAGTGATCAGAGTCGGCGGGGGAGTCGAAGCTCGCCCCGGCGGGAGTAGCCGGCGCCGCTGGTTTCAGGTTATAGGCAAGTCCGATCCGAACTGCCAAACGGGTCCTCTGCGAGTCTGGTCACCGCGGTCTGATCTGCAAAAAAGGCCGCCCAAGTAGAGCAGGCCGAAGCGGTGTAGTGCAGAATCCAGACCTAAAATAAGAAACAGCATTGAATCGCACAATAGTTTTTTGGTGTTTTCGTCGACTTTTCTTGGCCGTTAGCCGTCAGTCGTTGGCCATTAGCAGTGCGTCAGAGGAAGAAACGATCGCCGATGACACGCGACTCACGAGCTCAGTGACCTCACAACGCGCATCGTCAGTCGATGGAACCCACTCGTCGAAGGCCGTTCAAGGTGGTTCAACGGGTCATTCGTCACGCATTTCGCAAGAAAACGACCCTCCCTGCAGCACACAGAGAGGGTCTGATCGCTTCGGGCTGGCCTCGAACGAGGGGTGAGACCTCGCCTCGTTGCCTGGTCGCCCTGTCGCCTGGTCGCCTTGTCGCCTCAGACCTTGTGATAACCCACTCGACCCGCCTCCGACCCTTCGCTGGTCTGATAGATCTCGAAATCCGCAAAGAACGAGGGTGACTCCCCCTGAAGCAGCCGCAGGGTGGCGACCGCCATCCGGCGGATCTCCAGCTCGGCTCCCTCTCCCAGCCGGAGCTCCAGCATCGTCCGCCAGGCCCGGATGTTCGCGCTGACCACGATCTTCACCTCTGTGGCGTTGGGAAGCACGCTGCGGGCGGCCTCGCGGGCCATTTTGCGCCGGTGGATCTTGTCGGCGACCCACTCGTACTTTTCCATCAGCCGGTTCACCGCCTGGACGTACGCCTGCTGCGCAGCCTCAACTTGGGCGGTCCACTCCGCCTCCATCCGGGCATCACCCTGGATGGCGGGCGGCATCACGAAGGCCGCCTGGGACTCGTCGACGTAGCGCTGCGACAGCTGGGAGTAGCCGAACCCCGCCCGGTGGCGCACCAGCTCATGGCTGCATGACCGGCTGATTCCTTCGATCAGGACCACGTACACCGCGTGCTCGAACACCGACCCGTGTCCCTGCTTCAGGATGTTGGTCAGGTACTCCGCGGTGGTGCGCCCGGCCGGGTTGCCCTGGCTCATGTAGCAGATGCGCCCGGCGAACTCAGCCAGCCGCTCGCCATCCGAGGCGGGCCCCTTCCACTGGACCGGCAGATGAGCCGGCTCGGTGAACTGTGGCCGGGCGAGGAGGGTCAGGCGCGGGGTTCGGAGGATTTCCATGAGCGGTTCGGTTGGGTGTTTAGGCGTCAGGCGTCAGCGCGTTGGATAGTGTATGCCGATCGTTGAGCGGGCTCCGTGTCATCCCGAGGGCCGCAGGCCCGAGGGATCTCCGAGTGTCCTGACCTCGGGCTTCGGGCAAGTCGGAGATCCCTCGCTGCGCTCGGGATGACAGCCGCTCCGATCGGGATATGATCGCGAGGCTCACAACTCACGCCTGACGCCTGGCGCCTCTCTGGCGATCTCCATCCTGCTCCTGGCGTATCCCCCCGTCCGCTCGATCTCCCCGAGCGCGCGGGCAATGTCGTCCGGGATGGGGGCCGCCGCTGGGCCCATTTTGAGCTGCTGCAGGGGCGACCCACCCAGGTCCAGTTTCACGCCGGGGTTGAAGATACCCAGGGGGTCAAACGCCGTCTTGACCCGGTGGAAGAGGCCCATGATCTCGGCACCGTACAGCTGCTCCAGCAGCGGGGCGCGCAGGCGGCCGTCCCCGTGTTCCCCGCTTACGGTCCCCCCCAGCCGTATTGCCGCCTCACTGACCTCCCGGTACAGCGCCTCGATCCGCTCCGGCCAGTCGGATCGGGCCAGCTCGGGCAGGACGTTGACATGCACATTGCCATCACCGGCATGGCCGAAGACGACGACGGTCAGATCCTGGCGTCGAGCCGCATTTCGCACTGCCGCCACGTATTCACCGAGCCTGGACAGTGGGACACAGCCATCCTCGATGATCTGCATCGACCGGCGATCGGGCGGAAGACCGGCGAGGATGGGGCTGGCCGCGTGCCGCAGGCCCCACAGGCGTTGCTCTTCCGCGGGCGTGAGGGCAGTCGCCACATCCAGCGCGATGTGCTTGAGCGCCCGCACGGCATCGCCAGCCACTCCGCGGGCCGCCAGTGCATCGTTTCGCTCGAACTCGACCAGCAGCACTGCCTCGGCGGAGGCAGGCAAACCGGCTCCAGCGTCCCCGCCCCCCGTTCCCCTGACCAGGTCCAGAAAGGTCCGGTCCAGCAGCTCCACGGCGGACGGATCGAGGCTCACCAGGGCCCGTACCGCCTGTTCCAGGTCTCCCAATGAGGCGAGAGCGAACCTCAGTCCCGAGCGCGCCGCGGGGATGGGATCGAGCCGCCACTGGATCGTCGTGACGAACCCCAGGGTCCCCTCCGCCCCGATCACGAGATCGAGGTCGTCGCCCGATAGGAGCCACTGGTCGAGCGCATAGCCCGCCGTGTTCTTCCGGGTCCGGGGGAAGCGCGCGACGACTGTCGAGCGCGCCGCCTCGATGGCGGGAAGAGCGTCCTGATGGAGGCGCCGAAGCGCAGCCAGCGGCGCGTTCCCACTCCGTCGTCCGTCCCGTCCGTCTGGTCCGTCCTCCAGACGGTCGGGACGGTCGGGACGGACCGGCGCATCGAGAACGGGGTGAATGGAGCGCGCCGATCCCCGGGCCAGCCACCCCACTTCACCATCGGCCGTCACCAGCTCGAGCGCTTCCACCCATGGCCGCACCGGCCCGAACCGGACGGTACGGGGACCCGCGGCGTTGGTGGCCACCATGCCGCCCAGGGTCGCCCAGCCGCTGCTCGAAGGATCGGGTGGAAGGCGGAGTCCGTGTTGCGACGCGGCCCGGGTCAACTCGACCTGGGTGATGTTGGCGCTGGTGACCGCGCTGCGCGCTCCCGGGTTGAGCTCGAGGCGCCGCGGCATTCGCTCGCGCAGGTCGACGATCACCCCGCTGCCGACCGCGCTTCCAGGAATCCCGCTACCGGCGCCGCGCGCGGTGAGTCCAATGCGATGTTCCCCGGCCCACTCAATGAGGTCCCGAAGATCGGCCAAAGAGGAGGGAGTGGCAACGCCCGCCGGCACGATCCGGTAGATCCCGGCTCCCTCCGCATATGCGGCCAGAATCCTTGGATCGGTCTGTATCAGGGGAGCGGCGGATTTCGGGTGCGGCATAACGGAAACGTAGGCCGCCGTCCCTTGACAAGGAATGGCGGCCGGGAAAGGCTTAGCGAACATGTCGGATATCCAGCGGGCTCAGCTGATTCACATCGACGTCGATCGCCGCCTCGGCCATGAATGGGACGAGTGGGACGGCAAGCCGCTGCCGAACGCCGGCAACTACGATAGTCCTCCTCTGCTGTTCTTCGGCTGGTCGGCCGCCGCCATCGGCACGCTGCTTGGCGTCGTGGCGCTCGCGCTCTATCTGCTGGTGCCCCGCCTGGCCCTGGTTGCCGGCCCGATTTCGGGGGCGCTATGGCTCACGCTGGGCGGCCTTGCCGCGCTGGCCTGGGTCTGGTGGGGACTCCTGCTCCTCTCCTACCTCCTGCGCCGCCCGCTCCTGCCTGAACGTCTGGCCGAGCGCGGTCCCTACCTCCGACTCATGCGGCTCACCTCACGAGTGGCCGATCGCTTTGGCCGGCGGGACTGGGTCGAGAACGCGGCGGTCAAGGTGTACGATGCCTTGGCGCTCGATCGGGGGCGCAAGGTTGGCAAGGGCGAGTTGCTGCTGCTGATTCCCCGCTGCCTCTCACGCGCCGCGCTGGACGGCGTCCTGGCGATCGCCGGCCGATACGAGGTGCCGGTGTTCGTCGCTACCCGCGGTCAGCTGGCTCGCCGGGTGATCCGCGAGCGCCGTCCCCGGGCCGTGGTGGCGGTGGCCTGCGAACGCGACATGGTGAGCGGGCTGCACGACGTCGCGGGCAAGATCCCCGTGCTCGGCCTCACGATGACGCTGCCCGCCGGGCCCTGCAAGGACGCGGGCGTGGATCTGGCGCAGCTGGAGGAGTGGGTGCGGGCCTACGTGACTTGAGGCGGGAAGGCGGACGGGCGGACGGGCGGACAGGCGGACAGGCGGGAGTGTTGTCATCCCGAGGACCCCGAGCGGGGCGAGGGGGACGAGGGATCCCTATCGGTGCGAGCCCAAAGGGATCCCTCGCTCCGCTCGGGGATTCGGGATGACGGCATCCGCTGATCCCGCCTTGCCTCTCTTCCCGCCAT
>Ga0326730_1000181_pt1 | contig 19518 bp, 15 predicted proteins | sample MHFSIPfraction_3_FD_207740 | JGI IMG/M metagenome (GOLD analysis project Ga0326730, IMG submission 207740) | Lab enriched peat soil microbial communities from Michigan Hollow, Ithaca, NY, United States - MHF7AN SIP fraction | ecosystem: Environmental > Terrestrial > Soil > Wetlands > Peat...
CACCGGCCGAACGAGCTCTCCGGCGGGCAGCGCCAGCGGGTGGCCATCGCCCGGGCGCTGGTCAACCGGCCCAGCATCCTGCTGGCCGACGAGCCCACCGGAAACCTGGACTCGACCACCAGCACCGAGATCATGGCCCTGTTCAGGGAGCTGCACAACCAGAATCAGACCATCTTGCTGGTGACCCACGAGCACGACATCGCCGGTCACGCGGATCGGCAGATTCACCTGTTCGACGGCAAGGTCGAGCGGGATTTCCTGACACCGAGACACTAGGCGGCAGGCGTCAGACGGGAGACAATCCCCTGATCGCCGACTTGATGTCCGACGCCTGACGCCTGACGCCTAACGCTCAACGTTGAAGACCACTATGCGCACCAGACATCTCATCGCCCTCGTCACTCTCGCCGCCGGCTGCAAGAAGGAGGCACCGGCACCGGTCTACCAGGCCGTCGCGGTGGAGCAGCGGGACATCGTGGTCTCCGCCCAGGCCTCCGGCGCGGTCCAGCCGGACACCACCGTCGAGGTGAAGAGCAAGGCCTCGGGTGAGATCCTCCAGATCATGTCCGAGACCGGGCAACTGGTCCCCAGGGGCCAGATCCTGGTGAAGGTGGACCCCCGTACGGCCCGCAACGCGGTGGCTCAGGCCTCGGCCCAGGTCGAGGCGAGCAAGGCTCAGCTGGGGATCGCCGAGACCAACAAGAAGCGCGCCGACGACCTGTTCCAGTCGCAGGCGATCACCCAGCAGGAGCACGACCAGGCCATCCTGGACTACGCCAACTCCAAGGCCAACCTGGTATCCCAGCAGGTGGCGCTGGAGAATGCCCAGATTCAGCTCGAGGATGTGGACGTGAGGTCCCCGATCACCGGGACCATCATCGAGAAGGACGTGGAGCGGGGGCAGGTGATCGCCTCGGCTATCTCCAACGTCAGTGGCGGCACGGTGCTCATGAAGATGGCCAATCTGGACCTGGTGCAGATTTATACCCTGGTGGACGAGACCGACATCGGGAAGATCCAGCCGGGCCAGCGGGCCACGGTCACGGTGGACGCCTACCCCAACCGGCCGTTCGAGGGCACCGTCCTGAAGATCGAGCCGCGCGACACGGTCAGCCAGAACGTGACGATGTTCCCGGTCCGGGTGCGGATCGACAACCGGCAGGGATTGCTCAAGCCGGGCATGAACACCGAGGTGGAGGTGCACATCGGCGAGGCCCAGAGCGTGCTCGCGGTGCCCAACGCCGCGCTCCGCACGAGCAAGGATGTGGCCTCGGCGGCCCAGGTGCTGGGTCTCTCACCGGATGCGGTGCAGCAACAGCTGGCACAGCAGGAGCAGCCGGCCCCCACCGGGGATTCCACCCGGCGGGTGGGGCTGGCGGCCACGGTCCAGCGCGACAGCGGCTCGGCGAGCGCCGCCAAGGGCAATACCATGACCACCCCGGACGGCCGGGTCATCCCGCTGCCCCCGGGCGTCACCGAGCAGCAGGTGCGGGCGATCTTCGCCAAGTTCAGAAACGGCGAGCAGCCCACCCCGGCGGAACGGGCTATCCTGCAGCAGCTGCGCCAGGCCGGTGGTGGCGGGAGGCGGGGCGGCTCCGGAGAGGGTACCCAGCTGAGCGGCTCCAACTACCTGTTCGGTGGGGACTACATCGTCTTCACCATCCGCAACGGCAGCATCACCCCGCGCAAGGTGCGCACCGGGATCACCGATCTCGACTACAGCGAGATCAAGTCCGGGCTGCAGGCGGGAGACTCGGTGCTGGTGCTGCCAAGCGCGAGCCTGATCCAGTCGCAACAGGAGTTCAAGAACCGGTTCAACCGGATGACCGGCGGCGGCTCGCTGCCCGGGGTGCGGTCCTCCACCTCGTCGCCAACCCCAACCACGGGCCAGCAGGCTCGCCCGACCAGGCCGTAGCCATGCTCATCGGCGAAACCGTCGGCGTCGCGTTCTCCTCGATCCGCGCCAACAAACTGCGCGCTGCCCTGACCATGCTCGGGATCATCATCGGGGTCGGCGCGGTCATCACGATGGTGGCGCTGGGCACCGGGGCCCAGAAGGCCGTGAACGACCGTATCGCGGCGCTCGGCGCCAGTGTGTTCTACGTATACCCGGGGCAGTCGTTCCGGGGCGGGGTAGCCTCCAACAATCGGGTCAGCCTGACCTACGACGACTACCTGGCGGTCAGGCGTGACGGAAACCTGCTGGCCGCGGTGATGCCCCAGATGCAGAATCAGCTGCAGATCAAGTACGGCAACCAGAACCTGAACGAGCCACTCGTCGGGACGACGGCCAACTTCGTGAACGTGCTGAACTACACCCTGCCCTTCGGCCGGTCGTTCACCGAGGGCGAGGACAACGCCCGGCAGCGCTATGCGGTGCTGGGATCGTCGATCCCGGAGCTGCTCGGGGTGAACCCGGCGGCGATGATCAACCAGACCATCCTGGTCCGGGGGATTCCGTTCGAAGTCATCGGAGTGCTCAACTCCAAGGGCGCGGCCGGCTCCTTCAACGATCCAGACGAACAGGTCTTCATCCCGCTGGAAACCGCGCGCTTCCGGGTGTTTGGGACCGACCGGCTCCGCTCCCTCGGGATCCAGGTAAAGCCCAATCTCCCGCTGCAGCAGGGCATGGTGAACCTGGAGTCGATCCTGCGGCGGGAACACCGGATCCAGCCTGGAGCCGAGAACGACTTCCAGATCCGCAATCCGCAGGACATCCTGGCCACCCAGCAGCAGGCCACCGAGGTGTTCACCTACCTGCTGGCCAGCATCGCGGCGGTGAGCCTGGTGGTGGGCGGAATCGGGATCATGAACATCATGCTGGTCTCGGTCACCGAGCGCACCAAAGAGATCGGGGTCCGCAAGGCGCTCGGCGCAACCCGCGGCAACATCCTGCTCCAGTTCCTGATCGAAGCCATCGTCCTGTGCATGGTCGGCGGGATCCTGGGCATCCTGATCGGCTCGGGCAGCGCGGTGGCCCTGGCGCGGTTCCTCCAGTGGAACACGCTGATCTCGCCGACGTCGGTCATCGTGGCCTTCGTCTTCAGCGCGGCGGTGGGACTCTTCTTCGGGGCATGGCCGGCCAGCCGGGCGGCGAAGATGGATCCGATCATGGCGTTGCGGTACGAATGAACGTTCCACGTTCCGCGTTCCGAGTTCCGCGTTGGCCTGAACTGCCCAACGGTTGACCCCTCACCTCGCCCGGGACAGACGGCCCATGGCTGGCTGACGGCTGACGGCTGATGGCTGACGGCTGACGGCTGACGGCTGGCGGCCAACGGCCAACGGCCAACGCCCTCCCAGGATGTGTCAACCCCGACGCCAGCCAACGTCAGAATGAGGCAGCGGAGCTACATTCGCCTTTGTAGCCCTGTTGCCTCGTTGCTTTGTCGCCCTTGTCGCGTCGTCGCCTCGTCGCCTCCTCGCCATCACATGACCAGACCCTTCCTCCCCGCCCTCGCACTCATCGTCACCGCCGCCTGCGCCTCGTCCCAGAGACGCGGTCCTCCCGGCGGGTTTCCGCCCCCGGACATCAGCTTCACCCAGCCCCATGCCGTCGCCGTGACCGGTGTCCCCCAGCTCCCCGGATTCAGCACCGCCGTTAAGGTGGGCAACACGGTGTATCTCTCGGGCCAGGTTCCGCTGGATAGCGCCGGGCACCTGGTGGGCAAGGGAGACCTGGGCGCTCAGGCGGCCCAGGCCTTCGCCAACATGGCGCATGTCATCCGCGCGGCCCGCGGCGTGCCGGCAGACCTGGTGCAGCTCACGGTCTACGTGGTCGGCTACGACACCAGCGCGGCCGGCGTGGTCCGACGGGCGGTGGAGCCGTACGTCGAGCCGCTGGTGCCACCCGCGCTCACCATCGTTGGGGTGGCCACCCTGCCGGAGCCGAATATGCTGATCGCGGTGGACGGTATTGCCGTGCTCAGGGGGCAGCTGCCGGACAAGATGCGGGATAGGGGGCGGTAAGGCGGCAAGGCGGGAAGGCGGGAAGCCAGGAAGGGCGGGACGAGGCGAAAAGGACGCGAGATGCGCGAACCTATCATCCTCGGCCATCCCGCCCTCCCACCGTTCCGCCGTCCTGCCCTTCCGCCAATGATTAGATTCTCCGCCCATGCTCCTCGCCATCCTGCTCGCGCTGCACCAGTCAGCGCAAGACTCTGTGGTTGTGCCCTACTCCGTCACCATTCCGCGGCTCGAAGCCACGGTCACGCTGGATGGGCGGCTGGATGAGCCCGTGTGGCGCCAGGCCGCGGTGCTGGATCGGTTCCACCAGTATCAACCGGTGGACAGCCGGCCGGCGGAGGAACGCACCGAGGTGCGGATCTGGTATGCTCCCAACGCCATCTATTTCGGGATTACCGCGTGGGACAAGGCCGGGGGGATCCGGGCGACCGTGGCGGACCGGGACAACCTGGACACCGACGACCGGATCACGATCTACCTCGACACCTTCAACGACCGGCGCCGCGCGTTCTTCTTCACGGTGAATCCGCTCGGCATCCAGGAAGACGGGGTTAGAAGCGAAGGCGGGTTCACCGCAGGCTCGCTGCAGGGCGGGCTGACCGACAAGAACCCCGACTACCTGTGGCAGTCACACGGCCAGGTCACCGATTCCGGGTATGTGGTTGAAATCCGTATCCCGTTCAAGAGCCTGCGCTATCCCGGCAACGGTGCCCAGACCTGGGGCCTCAACGTTGCCCGCGTGGTGCAGCGGACCGGATACCAGGACACCTGGACCGACACCCGCCGGGCCAACGCCAGCTTCCTGCTTCAAGCCGGCAGCGCCGACGGGCTACACGACCTCGAGCGCGGCATCACCGCCGAGCTGCAGCCATTCGTGACCGCGCAGGCCAACGGCATTCGAGCCAGCAGCGGGCGGTTCGAGCGGGAAAACCTCGATCCCAGCGCCGGCGCCAACCTCAGGCTGGGCCTGACCAGCAACCTCTCGCTGGATGCCACCTGGAACCCCGACTTCAGTCAGATCGAATCGGACGCGAGCCTGGTCACCGTGAACGAACGGTTCGCGCTGTTCTTCCCGGAGAAACGCCCCTTCTTCCTGGAGGGCATCGAACTCTTCGCCACCCCCAACCAGCTGGTGTACACCCGCCAGATCGTGAATCCCATCGCCGGCGGGAAGGTGACCGCCAAGCTGGGCCGCTACAACCTGGCCAACCTGATCGCGCTGGACGAGGCGCCAGGCCCGGATGCGTTCTTCACCGTCACCCGGGTGCGCCGCGATATCGGAGCCAACTCCACCGCCGGGCTCACGGCGACCACCCGGGATCAGGACGGCGGGTTCAACCGGCTGGTGGCCGGCGACGCCCGCTTCGTCTTCGGCAAGCTGTACTACGTGGCGGGACAGCTGGGAGGGTCGTGGACCCGGGACGCCACGGGCGGCAGCACCAGAGGCAGCCCGCTCTGGGAAGCGGAGTTCGACCGTACCGGGAGAAGCTGGGGATTCAACTACAAGGTCACCGGCATCGGGGAGGACTTCGAGGCACAGAGCGGCTTCGTGCCGCGCAACGACATCGTTCAGGCGCATGCCTTCAACCGGTTGTCGTTCTACGGCGGCCGAGGCGCGCTGGTCGAACAGTTCACCATGTTCGCGGGGCCCACCCGGCTGTGGCGCTACCAGGACTTCATTCGCGACGCGCTGGAAGGCAGCGAGAGCATCGATATGCAACTCACGCTTCGGGGTGGGTGGGGGGCGACCGGCCACGCGGAGCACAATCTCACCGATCTCAGACGCGAGGATTACGCCAACTACACCGTGGACCAGGGCGCCGGACCGGTCGCCTACCGGCCGCTGAGCGGCGTGGATGACGGGTTCGCCACCTCGTTCGGGGTCACGACCCCGACCTGGCAATCGGCCAACGCGACGGGCCAGATCGCCCGGGAACGAGGCGTGATCTTTCCCGAGGGATCCCTCGGCTACGAGACCCGGCTCACCGGAAGCCTTGCCCTCCGTCCCACCGGCTCCATCCGGTTTACCGCCTCGCAGACTTATTCCAGGATCACCCGCGGTCGGGATGGCTCGGAGTTCGCCCGGACGATCATTCCCCGGCTCAAGCTGGAATACCAGCCGCGCCGCAGCCTGTTCTTCCGGGTGATCGGGGAGTATGTGTCGGAGCGGCGCGCGCAGCTCCTCGATGCCCGCACCGGCGATCCGCTGCTGGTGGACGGCGCGCCGGTTGGATCCTCGGAATCCGACCGCTTGCGGGTGGATTGGCTGGCGTCCTTCGAGCCAACCCCCGGCACCGTCGCCTTCTTCGGCTACGGCTCCTCGCTGGATGATACCAGTGCCTTCGGACTCCACCGGATGCAGCGGTCGAGCGACGGCTTCTTCGTGAAGCTGGCGTACCAGATCAGGCGGTAAGGCGGGAAGGCGGGAGGAGCCTCCCATCCCGCCTTTCCGCCGTTCCGCCGTCCCGCCCTAGGTCGCCTCCACCCACACGCTCGCCACACCCGTGGCATCGTAGTGGACCGACACGTGCCACGGCTGGCAGCAGACCTGGCAATCCTCGACGTAGTCCTGTTGTTCTCCGCCGCCCGGGTCCAGTGCGATGGTACACTCCTCCCCGCAGTACGGGCAGGTGACCTCCGCCTCGAGATCGGCCACGCCGTCACCGAGGGGGAATTCTTCGTCGAGTGGATCGGGCGGGCCGATCATGGCTGCGAGGGAGTGAGGACCAGCTGCGTGGTCTTGGACATGGGCCTGTAACCCCGAAGGTTCGTGCCGGGTTCCGCCGCGGGCTTCGCCGAGGGATGGCTGGACGCTTGCTCCGGACCCTTTAGAGAGCGAGCTTACCTGCGCCAGTCCGACCCCGGGAAAATGTCGCATGACTCGCACCCGTATCATCGGGACCGGAAGCTCGGTCCCCGATCGCGTCGTGACCAACGCGGAGTTGTCGGAGCTCATGGACACCTCCGACGAGTGGATTCGAACCCGTACCGGCATCCAGGAACGCCGCTGGGTCCGGGAAGGAGAGACCGGGGCCGACCTCGCGCGCCGCGCCGCCGATCAGGCCCTGGCCATGGCGGAGGTGAGTGCCGGGGAGCTGGACGCCATCGTGTACGCCACCTGCACGCCGGACCACTTCATTCCGGGCAACGGGGTGTACCTGCAGCGGCTGATGGGGGTGCCCAATATCCCGGCGATCGACATCCGCATGGCCTGCAGCGGATTCGTCTATGCCCTGTCGGTGGCGGACGCCTTTATCCGCACCGGTGACTACCGGCGGATCCTGGTGATCGGCGCCGAGATCCAGTCCACCGGCCTGGACACCTCCACCGAGGGCCGCAACACGGCGGTCATCTTCGCCGACGGCGCGGGCGCAGTGGTACTAGTGCCGTCCGACCAGCCCGAGCGCGGCCTGCTCGGGTTCGATCTGCATTCGGACGGGGCCCACGCCGAGATGCTGTGGGTCGATACCCCCGGGTCGATGCACCATCCCCGCATCAGTCACGAACAGCTCGACCAGGGCCGTCACTTCGTCAACATGGACGGCAAGGAGGTCTTCCGGCACGCGGTGACCCGCATGCCGGAATCGGTGCGAGCCGTGCTGGGCAAGGTAGGCCTGTCACCCGCGGACATCTCGCTGCTGCTGCCTCACCAGGCCAATCTGCGCATCTCGGAGATGGTCCAGCGCAATCTCGAGCTGCGGGACGACCAGGTGTACAACAACATCCAGCGCTATGGCAATACCACCGCAGCCACGATCCCGATCATGCTGGACGAGACCCTCCGCGCGGGCCGGATCAAGCCGGGCGACGTGGTGGTGATGACGGCATTCGGGGCGGGTTTTGCGTGGGGGAGCACAGCGATTCGTTGGTAGGGCCAGGGCGGTGAGCGGCGGAACGGCGGGAGGGCGGAAAGGCGGGAAATCGCACCGATCCCCTTCCGCCGTCCCGCCTTCCCGCCTTCCCGCCTTCCCGCCTCAGTCCGTCGGCAGCCCCGGTGTGAGTCCGCGATGTCCGCAGTTCTGATCCACCAGAATCCGGAAGGTCAACCGGCGCGCCGTGGTATCGACCGCCAGCACCTCCAGCTTGGCATAGAAGGGAAGACTGTCGCTGCAGGTCGGGACGATGGCCGACCGCACGTAGTAGCGGTCGCCGGGAGCGATCGGAACCGCGGTCGCGGTCGCATAACCATTGCTCGGTGCCAGCACCATATGATCAAACTGGAGCGAGGTCGCCGCCAGGCCGGGCTGGAGCGACGTGTCCGGCAACGCGTTGAGATACCCTGCCGGGAGCAGAACGGAGCTGCCATCCGCCTGCAGGTCGAAGGCGAAGTCGAACCGGGCGCTCTCGGTCGTCTGCACCCGCACGGCTCCGTTGAGGGCGTAAGCACTGGCGGCCGCCACCGGGGTCCCGGTGAGGGCGGCCAGCGAGACCGTATCCACCTGGTTGGCCACCGTGGGGGCCACCGACGTCGTGTCGCTGCAACCCCCGGAGGTGAGGATCAGCAGGACCAGCAAGACCGCTACCCAACTCTTCATTGCGGCGGGCTGCTCGGAGGCGCCTCTCCGGACGGCGGAGCCCCGCCCGACCGGCGCTGGCGGAACCGGTCCTCTGCTTCCTTCCGCCGAGATTCGCGCCAGGTCTGGTATTGCTTGATCTGGTCCTTGCTCAGGAAATCGCCCAATGCCCCGTCAAACGCCTTCTGACGGTCCTGCAGAGTCTGCATCGTTTCCCGCATCCCGTCGCGGGACTGCCGCCGCGCATCCGGATCGCCGCCGCCTTCGCTGCCGCCGGCCTGCCTGGCTTCCCGCGCCTTCCGGATCTGATCACGCTCGGTCTCGGTAGACGCCATCAGATTCTGGTAGAGTGTGGCGTACCGCTGTTTCTGGGCATCATCCAGGGGGACGATGGTGACGAACTGGTCCGGGGATGGCGGGCCTTCGACCACCACCGGATCGAACGCGGCTCTGCGGCCCATCCCGGGGCGGCCGCCCATGCCCTGTCCCCGCTCCGGGCGGTCACTGGGGTATTGCGCTGCGAGGGATGCCGCAGTAACCGTGACGAGGAGCAACACCGCGGGAAGGAGACGAACTCTGGGGACGTGGTGCAGCATGCGGACCTCCTGAGGTATGACAGGCCTGCTTCCAGAGCGCATTACGTCCAACCAGCCCGCTCCGTTGGTCCGACGCGCCGGTCTCTCAGCGCGCCAGAGTGGCCCTGAACCCAGCTGTGGCGGGATCGGGGCGCTCCAAGGCCGTGCTGAATCTTGAGGCTCGGGCGTTCCGTACTGTAACGACGACAATTCAACTCTCCCGCTAGAGGCGGACCTATGGGATGGATCTATTTTGCGCTCATCTTTGCCGCCGGGTTCGGTGGCTTTGTCCTGGCCCGTGCTTTTGTCCGCAAGCGGTTGCGCTTCGTGGATGGGATCTACTCTCCCGCGGCCCCCTGGATCGCCGGTCTCGTCGCCGCCGTGATCGCGTGGCCGGTGGCGCTGCTGCCGCTCGTGACTACGACCACCACTACGATCTTCGGACTCGGAGCCGGTTTGGGCACGGCCAGCGGGGTGAAGGCGCTGAAGCGGGGCGACACTCGCTGACGGAAGGGGCGTACGTCGGTGGGCCGGTACCCGTGGGCTGAGCGCGGCTTGGCTGCCCCGGGTCACCGGCCCGCTGCCATTCCCTGGCCCACTATCTTCCCCGCATGCCAACCATCACCTGTACCCGCTGCGGCCTGGCGCGGGACCAGATGTCCTTCCGCCCCTTCCAGAACGACCTGGGGCGGCGGGCATTCGAAGAGATCTGCGCGGTATGCTGGAGCGAGTGGCTCAAGACCCAGCAGCAGCTGATCAACCACTACGGCCTGAACGTGCGGGAGCAGAAGTCCAAGGACTTCCTGTTTCAGCAGATGGAGCAGTTCTTGTTCGCTGCGAAGAGCTAGAAGTGAGAAGTGAGAAGTGAGGAGTCAGAAGGGGATGCGGCTGATCTGTCATTCCGAGGGCGCGGAGCGCCCGAGGATCCCTCAACGTGAGAGCGGTGCCGACCTCGAGGGATCCCTGTGCCCGCTCCGCCGGCCCTCGGGATGACTTACCGCGCATATCTCACTTCTCACTTCTCACTTCTCACTTGTCACTTCTCCCTGCTCACCACGTCATCCCCAGCCGGAAGTTCGCATCGACTGCCGGACCGCTGGGCCACAGGTCTTCGGTCATCCCGAACCGGAACTCGCGGCCGCTCTTCCCCCGGATCATCCAGCCGAAGTCCACGGTGAAGTCCCAGCGATCGAGCTGCCCGGCTCCGGTGTGATCGTAGTAGGGACTGTGGAGGAACAGATTCCCGAAACTCCATAGCCCCCCGAAGGTGCGCCAGCGAATCCCGGATGTCCCCAGGAAGAAGAACCGATTCTGGTAGCGGGAGAGGTCACCATGCCGCGGGGTGAAGCCGGTGCTCGCCGACCCCTCATAGATCAGCCGTGGGGTCACCGAGGAGCGGAAGGTGTTGAGCAGGCTGAATGACGGCACTCCACGGGCAAAGCCATCACCAAACGTGCTGGTCGGCAGGGTGATCGACACGACGGACTGGGCCTTCCCGCTGTGCCGGCGGCCGAGTCCCAGTCTCACATCCCCGAGCCCAAACCCCTTCCGCTCGAACTGGAATCGGCGGCCGCCGGTATCGCGGTAGAAATAGGAGTAGCTGTCGTGCGGCCGCTCCTCCCGTTCGGGGAACCTGATGCCGAACAGCCCGTGGTACCAGTTGAGGAAGCCGTCCAGGAAGCCGTTGTAGCTCCCCCCGACCCACCCTTCGCCCGATACGAAATAGCGCGACCCCAGGTCACGGGTCGCGCTCAGGTTGAGGCGCAGCACCTCGGCGTCGAGCAGGTAAGAGGTGTCCGCCAGGGTGCCCCGGAACCCGATCTCCACCATGCTCGCGTAGTCCAGGGCCGCAGCGACTCTCCAGCCCGCCGAGGGAGCCACGAAGGGCTGGAAGTACAGTCCAGTCCGTGATTCAGCTACGGGATTGGCCGGGTGGAGAATCGGCAGGGACTGGGCCCCGGCCCGCAGCGGAGCCAACACCGCTACCAGCCCGATCAGCATTCGATGCGAGGCCACTGAGAAGAAGCGGATGGACGCGCCTCCCGCTGGGGTCAAGGCAAGGGAACGCCCCGCCTCATTCCGGCAAGGCGAGGCGTCACTGAACGTTCACCCCGGAAGGGATAGCGCCGCCCGGGTCCTCGCGGCAACCCCGCCGGCGACCGAGCCAGGTGGCTTCAACATCCCGGGGAGTCGCGCCGTATTCCGGGAAGGACTTTCTCCAGGCCAGCTTGGCCCGCGGCGAACAGATTCCGGACCCACAACCTCCCGCCAGGCTCCAACATCATTATGTGGCGAACCCTTTCGCGGAGCCGCATGTCAATCAGGCTGCTCCAGGCCTCGATCACTATCGGTCTGCTGCTGGGTTTTGCGCTGCCGGCCCAGGGTCAGGTCGGCGTAACCACCGACATCCTCACCGGGACAGTGACCGATTCCACCGGGGCGCCCGTCGCCGACGCCGTGGTGGAAGCGGTATCGCAGGAAACCGGCATTTCCCGAGTCGCTCGGACTGACCCCCGCGGGCGCTACCGCATTCTCTTTCCCGATGGCGGCGGCCGGTACCAGCTGTTCGTCCGTGCCATCGGAAAGGCGCCAGTGCGGCGGGTGGCGGAACGCCAGGGGGACGACGATCGGCTGGTGACCGACATTCGCCTGGCAGCGGCGCGGCCGGCGGAGTTGGAGGAACTCGTCGTCCGGACCCGGGCTCCGGTGCGTCCCGGCTCCCCGGTCACTCCCGGTTCCACCGAGACCGTGCTGACGCCGGATCGGCTGGCGCGGCTGCCGATCGACGCCGGTGACCTCGCGGCCATCGCCACCCTCGCGCCAGGAGTGGTCGGCATCGACGCCACCGATTCATCCGACGCCGCCTTCTCCGCGGCGGGGCAACGGCCCAGCGCCAACACCACCACGCTGGATGGACTCACCTTCGGGGCGCAGAACATCCCGCAGGACGCGGTGCGCTCCACCCGCGTCATCACCAATACCTACGACGTTAGCCGGGGGCAGTTCAGCGGCGCGCTGGTGGCCGCCACCACGAGAAGCGGCACCAGCGTCTTCCAGGCAACGATGAATGGCAGCCTGCGAGACCCGACCCTGGCGCTCGGCAGCGACAGCGTGACCGCGCTGCCCGCCGCCCAGCAGCAGTTCTCGTTCGGCGCGGGGGGGCCGATCGCAGCCAACCGATTGTTCGCCTTCGGCGCCGGGCAGGTCCGGCACCGGAGCGCGCAGTTCGTCTCGCTGGAGGATCTCGACGGCGGTGGAGCGGAGCGGTTGGGGCTGGCGGCCGACTCCCTGGCTCGTTTCAGGAGCATCCTCGCCGGCCTCGCCGTGCCGGTGGTCACCCCCGGCCTTCCGGATGACCGCCTGAGCACCGACTGGTCCGGCATCGGGCGGCTGGATCTGCTGCTGGGCACCCGACACACGCTCACACTCCGGGGCGACGGACGGTGGAGCACTTCCGAACCGGCGCGCGTCTCCCCGTTCAGTTTTTCCTCGAGCGGCGGCGAGACGGTCTCGAGCGGAGGCGGCGGCCTGCTGCAGCTCAGCTCGCAGGTTGGCCAGAGCCTGCTCAACGAGGCCAAGGTCTACCTCTCCGGATCGCGTACAACGGGCGCGCCTTACCTCAGTCTGCCGCAGGGGCGGGTACAGGTGAACTCCACTCTCCCCGATGGACGCACCGGCCTGACGACTCTGGTTTTCGGCGGCAACCCCGGATTCCCTCAGCACGTCCGGGGCAGCTCGCTGGAGGCGACGGACGAGCTGTCCTGGATCTCGGGAGACGGGGCGCACCGGGTGAAGCTGGGCGGCTTCTACACCACGACCTCCACCACGCAGGAGGTGGCGGCCGACCAGCTGGGCAGCTTCAGCTACCAGTCGCTGGCCGACCTCGAGGCGGGCCGGCCCGCGCTGTTCACCCGCGCGCTTGGACCGAGTGAACGCCACGGCCGGAGCTCGACGGCGGCGCTGTACCTGGGCGATACCTGGCGGACCAGCGCAAGCCTGCAGATCAACTATGGCATCCGCGGCGAGCATTCCTGGTTCGGCGGGGCTCCGCCCTACAATGCCGCAGCCGATTCGGCGTTCGGGCTCAGGACCGACCGCCTCCCCACCGAGACCCGCCTGAGCCCCCGGGCCGGATTCACCTGGGTGGACCGTCGGCCGGAGGGGCCCGCCCCGTGGACGGTGCGTGGCGGATTCGGCGAGTTCCGGAGCCCCATTCCGGCCGGTCTCGCCGTCCAGGCGCAGAATGCCACCGGCACTCCGGCGGCGGTCACCCAGCTGTTCTGTTCCGGCCCGGATGCGCCTGCGCCCGACTGGCAGGCTATCGCCCAGAGTCCGGACGCGATACCCGGCGCCTGCGCGAGTGGCGGGGCCGGGGCGCCGCCCGGTGCTGCGCCGTCGATCACCGCATTCGAACCCGGGTTCACGGCGCCGCGGGTGTGGCGTGGCTCACTCGGGCTGCAGCGGCGCCAGGGCCTGCTCACCCTGGGTCTCGATCTCAGCGCCGCGATCGGGGTAAGCCAGTGGGGATTCGCCGACCGCAACCGGGCCCCCGCCAGCTTCACTCTCGCGAACGAGGGGGGCCGTGAGGTATACGCCCCGGCCACCGCCATCGATTCCGTCACCGGGCTCGCGCCGCTGGCCGCGTCCCGGCTGGACCCTGCCTTCGGCCAGGTCTTCGCGGTGCAGTCCGACTTCACCACCCGATCGGCGCAGATGGTGTTCAGCGCCAACGGAATTCCGGGCGGCGGCATCGTGCTGTCGGGCTCATATGCGCTCTCCCGCTCCACCGATCAATCGTCGAGCAGCGGGTTCGGCGGGGCCGGAGGCATCGCCGGCCAAACGGCCGGGAGGTCGGTGGGCCAGGAACAGAGAAGCCCGAGCGACTTCGATCGGAGGCATCAGTTCCTGCTCACCCTCACGGTCCCGGTCACCCGCGGCCTCGAGCTCACCACCATCGGGCGGGCGTTGTCGGGCGCGCCATACACGCCAATCGTGGCGGGGGACCTCAACGCCGACGGGTCGCGGAACGACCGGGCGTTCATCTTCGACCCGGCCGCTGTGGCCGATCCGGCGCTGGCCCAGGGCATACAGCAGTTGCTGGCGGGAGCAGGACGGGTGCGCAACTGCCTGGAGTCCCAGATCGGGCACATCGCGGGGCGCAACAGCTGCCGCGGTCCCTGGACTACTTCACTGGACCTCCAGCTCAACTGGCGGCCGACCTTCTTCGGCCTGGACCAGCGACTGACCCTGTCGATGGTGACGTCCAACCTGCTGGGGGGGCTCGACCAGCTGTTCCACGGCGACGACCTGCACGGGTGGGGGCAAGTCTACCGGCCCGACCCGGCGCTGTTCACCGTGCTCGGCTTCGATCCGGCCGCCCAGCAGTTCCGCTATGCGGTCAATCAGCGTTTCGGCGACGTGCGGAGCTCGCGTGCGGTGCGCCAGCCCTTCCAGCTCGGGATCCAGCTGCGGCTCTCACTCGGTGGGCCGGGGCTGGGCGGCTTCGGCGCCCGCGGGGGCGGCGGCGGATTCGGTGGCCCGGGGGGATTCGGGCCGGGTCGCGGGCGGCTCGGAGGCGAGAGAGCCGGTGCCAGCATCGGACCGGAGGGGGCAGCGGCCGGGGACTCAGCCGGCCGGGCCGGCCGGATTGCGCGAATCCTGCCCAATCCAGTGGAACGGGTGCTGGGGTATGGATTCCAGCTCAAGCTGACCGACGAACAGACCGCGAGGCTGACGGAAGTGAGCCGGCGCTTCATTCAGCAGCGCGATTCCCTTGCCACCGAGATTCAGGCCGAGATCCGGCACGCGGGCCAGAGACCCGACCCGGCGGTCGTCATCAGCGCCCTCCGAGGGAGGCTCATGGCCGGACGTGCGCTGGCGGCGGCGGCACTGGATCAGGCGCACGCAATCCTCACGGCGGAGCAATGGTCCGCGCTGCCGGAGGAGGTGAAGGAAGTCCCCCAGGGCGGCGGGTTCCAGCGGAGGCCGCGCTGAGTCTGACCCCGTCTAGCTCGACCCCAGCGAACGCCAGAGGTACCAGGCCGCGTGGGTGCGGAACGGGCGGAACCGATCGCCCAGTGCGGCCAGCTTCCTGGGAGTCTTCACCCCGTACAGGTTGAACGCGGCGCGCTGCACCCCGCCATCCCCCACCGGCCAGACATCGGGTCGGCCCAGGGAGAAGATGAGGAACATCTCCGCGGTCCAAACCCCGACGCCCTTCACCGTGGTGAGCCGCTCGACGATCACCGCGTCAGAGAGACGGCTGAGGCCCCGCAGCCCTCCATCCTGGGCGAACCGGGCCAGCTCCCGCACGTAGATCGCCTTGGCACGGGAGAGTCCGGCGCGTCGAAGGCGGCGCAGATCCGCCCGGGCCAGCTCCGCCGGCTGAATCGGCACCAGGCTGCGGAGGCGATTCATGATACTGTCGGCGGCTTTCCCGGAGATCTGCTGCGACACGATGGCGTCAACCAGCGAGGGGAATGGTCGCCGCGCCTCGAATCCCGGCGGGCGGTGTCGAGCCACCAGGCCGGCCATGATGGGACAGGCGAGGAGCGGTTCAGGGGCAGAGGCGGACATCGTGACCGTTCCGAGTTCCGAGTTCCGAGTTCCGAGTGCAGAGTTCGAGCTGGAAATTAGCGGGGCGGGCGGTCCGGCCCCTACTCCGACCCGGGACCTGAAAACTCAGAACTCGGAACTCGGAACTCGGACCATGCTCTTGACATCGCGACCGCATAGACGGTACCGTATATCCATGCAACAGCGCTCTGGCTTCTTCTTTTTCTTTACCACGCCCGGCGGCGCGCCTGAGCCGTCCGGTGCGGGGAAGCGCTGACGCTAACCCGACACCCGGACCCTCGACGCCCCGCCGGATAAACCGGCGGGGCGTTTTGTTTTCTGGTCGCCTTGTCGCCTTGTCGCCTTTGTCACCTCGTCGCCTTCTCGCTCTCGGAGTACGTCCCATGCGTGTCGCCATACAGGGTACCCGCGGTTCCTTCAGCGAGGCAGCCGCACGCCAGCAATGGCCGGACCTCGAAGCGGTCGCCTGTCGCGAGGTGGCTGACGTCGTCATCGCCGTCCGAGAAGGGCGGGCGGACGCGGGCTGCCTCGCGATCGAGAACTCGCTGGTGGGATCGGTGACTCCCACCTTCGATCTGCTGCAGGAAGCCTTCGGCGACGGCGAGCTGCACTTGAGCCGGGAGATCCTGCTCCCGGTGCACCACAGCATCATGGGCCTCCCGGGGGCGGGGCTGAGCCAGGTCACCCGGGCGCTGTCGCACCCGGTGGCGCTGGGCCAGTGCCGGGTATGGCTGGGGCGGCACCTGCCGAACGTGACTCTGGTGAACGCCTGGGACACCGCGGGCAGCGCCGAGATCGTCGCGCGGGAGAAGGATCCCACCCAGGCCGCCATCTGCTCCCGGCATGCGGCGGACGCTTACGGGCTCACGGTTTTCGAGGATCGCATCGAGGACGACCCCACCAACCAGACCCGTTTCCTCAGCTTCACCCGGCTCGCCGCCACCGAGAGCGAGAGCGCGGTGCCGCAGAAGACTTCGCTCATCGTCTGGACCGACCATCGTCCCGGGATGCTGGCGGCGGTACTGCAGGCTTTTGCCGGCCGGGGAGTGAACCTCACCAGCTTGCAGTCCCGCCCGGAGCGGTCGGCCCCGTGGACCTACCGTTTCTACATCGACGTGGATGGCGGCCGGGCCGAGCCCAGGCTGGCCGAGGCGCTGGAATCCATCGAGGCGCTGGCCTCACGCATCGTGGTGCTGGGCAGCTACGCCGCCTGGCAGGGCGAGGGGGCGGTGGTGGGGCCGACCGCGCCGCGCCCGCCGCACCTCCGGCCCAAACCCGACCTGCCGCTGTTCGACCGCCGGCAGAGGCCGGAGGGCACGGTGGTGCAGGTCGGGGGGGTCGAGATAGGAGGGGCGCGGCCGGTACTCATCGCCGGCCCCTGCTCGGTGGAGAGCGAGGAGATGATCGTGCAGACCGCCGAAGCAGTAGCGGCGGCGGGAGCCGATATCCTGCGCGGCGGCGCTTTCAAGCCCCGGACTTCGCCGTACGACTTCCAGGGGCTCGGGGTGCGGGGCCTCAAGTACCTCGCGGAGGCGCGGGAGCGGACCGGGCTGCCGGTGGTGACCGAGGTGTTGAGCTGGGAGGAGGTGCCCCTGCTGGCGCGGTACGCCGACATGCTGCAGATCGGCGCCCGCAACATGCAGAACTTTGCCCTGCTCCGGGCCGCCGGCCGGAGCGGCAAGCCGATCCTGCTCAAGCGGGGCGCGGGGGCCACCATCGAGGAGTGGCTGCACGCCGCCGAGTACATTCTCTCCCACGGCAACCCCAACGTGGTGATGTGTGAGCGGGGCATCCGCACCTTCGAGCGGGCGACCCGCCACACGCTGGATCTCAACGCGGTGGCGCTGGTCCGGGAGCGCACTCACCTGCCGGTCATCGCGGACCCGAGTCATGCCGCGGGAGTGCGCTCGATTGTGCCGGCACTCACCCTTGCCTCGCTGGCTGCCGGGGCGCAGGGGGTGATTGTCGAGGTCCATCCCGACCCCGACAATGCGCTGAGTGACGGACAGCAGAGCCTGGACCTGCCGTCGTTCGCGCGACTCGCCGCGGAGATACGGGCGACGAGTTCCGAGTTCCGGGTTCCGAGTGCCGGATTGCAGGTGCCAGAGGCAAAGTCCAAGATTCATGCGCGGGCAGCGGACTAGGGAACTCGGAACTCGGAACTCGGAACGTTGAGCCTGTCGATGCCTGACACCGCGGTTCACATCCTGGTCTTCGATGGCTTCGCCGACTGGGAGCCGTCGTTCGCCCTGAGCCAGATCCGCCGGACCGGTGCCGCCGATGTGGTGAGCGTAGGTCTCAGCCATCATCCCGTGCGATCCATGGGAGGGCTGTCCGTTCTACCCGATGTAACCGTGGAACAAGTGGCAGGGGAGCAGATCCGGCTGCTTCTGCTTCCCGGCGGGGACCAGTGGGAGGCGGCTGGACCAGACTCGCGCCTGGTGCGGCTGCTGACGGCCGCGATGGACGCCGGCACGCCGGTGGCCGCGATCTGCGCCGCGACCACCGCGATCGTGCGGGCTGGCCTCCTCCGCGGCCGCAAGCACACCAGCAACGGGCTCGACTACCTCAGGAAACAGGTACCGGACTACCAGGCCGCGGACGACTACGTCGACCAGCTCGCGGTGCGCGACCGCGGTCTCATCACCGCGAGCGGTCTTGGGGCGATCGAGTTCGCCCGTGAGATCTTTGCAGAGCTCGGGGTGTTCTCGGAGAGCGACCTGGAACTGTGGTATCGGATGTTCAAGCACGGGGCATAGGAAGGCGGGAAGGCGGGCGGGCGGGAAGGCGGGATGGTCAGAACTTGGGGGCATCCCGCCGTCCCGCCTTAAAACTCGCATGAAACCTCGTTCATAGCCCCGGTAGGCCCTTGCCGCACCGGGCGCGGCGTTCGATGATTTCTTCATGGATCACGACCTGCCGCTCACGGCCTGGTTTCTCGGGCCCAGGGCCGAGAACGCCGCGGTCTGGACTGAACTGTTCGATCACATCTTCCAGGACTACGTCCACTGGCGGCGGAACTACTTCCCGGCCGACCCGTGGATCGTGGGCCGGCTGCAGCGCCGCAGCCCGGAACACGAGTCCTGGCTCGACCTGCTTACCGCCCAGCTTGATGCCACGCTGAGCGAGCTCAAGTTTCACTTTCCGCTGCACTCCCCGCGTTACAACGCCCACATGGTGTCGGAGCAGAGCCTTCCGGCCGTGCTCGGGTACTTCGCGGGCCTGCTCTACAATCCCAACAACGTGACCGGGGAGTCCGCGCCGATCACGGTTGCGCTCGAGCTCGAGGTGGGCCGGATGGTCTCGGCGATGCTGGGCTACAACCCGAAGCGCGCATGGGCCCACATCTGCTCGGGCGGCACCCTGGCGACCCTGGAGGCGCTGTGGGTCGCCCGCTCGGTCCAGTTCGCGCCGTTCATCGCACGCGACTACTGCCGGGAGCAGGGAATCGGCTTCCCCGTTCGCCAGCCCAACGGCGAGGAGGCCCCGGTCAGCGAGATACCCGACACGACCCTCATCGCTCTTCGGCCGCAGGACGGAGTAACCCTGCTTCGGGCGCTGGCTCGCACCCGGCAGTCCGCGACCGGGCTGCCTGCGGATGACGTAGTCCGGGAGCTGAACGAGTACGTGCGCCAGAGCCGGTTCAACGTGTCTCAGCATGGATTGGGGACGGTGCTGGGCGCCACCGGGCTCCGTCCGGTGGTGCTCGCCTCGGCAGCGAGCCACTACTCGATCGCCAAGGCATGCAATGTCCTCGGCTATGGCGAGGCGGCCCTGCGCCTGATCCCGGTCAACGACCGGTTTCAGCTCGACATGGGCGCGCTGGAGCGAACTCTGGAAGAGCTGGCACCGGAGGAGTACGTCGCGGCCGTGATCGGGATCGTGGG
>Ga0326730_1000182_pt1 | contig 19488 bp, 14 predicted proteins | sample MHFSIPfraction_3_FD_207740 | JGI IMG/M metagenome (GOLD analysis project Ga0326730, IMG submission 207740) | Lab enriched peat soil microbial communities from Michigan Hollow, Ithaca, NY, United States - MHF7AN SIP fraction | ecosystem: Environmental > Terrestrial > Soil > Wetlands > Peat...
GCGCTCCTCGCCCCCCAGCCAGGAGAAGCTGCCGAGCACGCGGAGATTGCGCTCGAGCAGGTCGGTGCCGCCGTAGGCCACGCCCCGCGCGGCGTCGAACAGGCGGTTGAAGCAGACGAGCGCGTCGGCCGCTGCGGCCGCCAGCATCATCTCGTGCTGGAAGTCTTCCGGAAACCGCGCGTTCATCAGCTTCAGGGACACCAGGGTCTCGATCGGCGACGACCAGCGCACCAGCTCCGGCGTCTCGCGCAACCACCGCAGGATTTGCTCCCGGTCGTCGGCCAGGGCGTCACCGGCGAGCGTGGGTGAGAAGTCCTTTTCCAGGAGGAGCGGCGGGTCGCCCCAGGCTTCGGCCAGGGCGGCGGTGGTAAACCGGTATTCCGCCTCGACGAACGGGACGCCGAGGCGCGGCAGGTGGTATTTCACCGACGGGAGGACGAGCAGCTCCCCGGCGCGCGTGAACTCCCGCCCGACGCGGACCAGCGCGAGATAGTCGTCGAAGGAGCGGTCCCAACCGCGGCCCTTCCAGGTCACCGTCCAGCCGCGATCGGCGTCGCCGACGATGCGGCGCTCGACTTTCATCTTCGTCTCGTGAATGGCCCAGGCCGCCATCGACTGCACGCCCGCCGCGTCCTGGGCGATCAGCGTCTTCAGCACCACGAACGCCAGCCCGGCCGCCGCGTCCTCCTCGAGCTGCCGCTCGTTGAGCGAGAGCTGCCCCGACCCTTTCCCGATGGGATGGGGGAGTGTCTGGCCCAGGTAGCGGGCGGTCAGATCGATCTTGTAGGCGTCCCGCACGTAGGCCGCGAAATCGCGCGGCAGCTCGTCGCGGAAGCGCTCGAAGTCAGCGGCCAGCAGCGCGCGCATCGTGCACGGCCCGGATCACGGCGTCGCGCTCGCCGGGCGCTTCGGGAGGCGCCCAGGGGTCGTCGCAGGCGTCGGCCGGGAGGACCCCGTCGGCGGCCGCGGCCCAGAGCATGCGCCGCACATACCCCTCCATCGGGGGCACGAACGTGGCCTGTGCGAACCGATCCAGCGTGTCCAGCAGGCGATTGAACCGGACGTCGTCGCCGTCGACGCGCGACCGCAGCAACGCGCATTGCAGATCGGTGAGCGCCGCGCCCATGCCCACGAGCGCGGAACGCGCGCCCATCAGGATCGAATAGCCCAGGAACCGGTCTTCGCCGGTGATCAACAGCTTGCCGGGAGTACCGCGCAGCAGTGCGGCGATCCGCTGGAATGTCATGACGGAATCCAGCGTTGCCACCTTGATGCCGATCACCTGCGGCAGCGCGAGAATCGCGGCGAGCGTCACGTCGTCGTAGGACACCCCGCCGGCGGCTTCGTACAGATGGAACGCGATGACCGGCAGCTCTTCCCCCAGCGCGGCGTGCCAGGCGACGGGATCCGCCGCGCGCGGGAAGGCGAGGAGCGCGTCCGCCCCGCCCGCGCGGGCGGCGCGCGCCATCTCGAGCGTCGCGGCGCCGGCCACGATCACCCGATCGAGGAGCGCATTGCGCCACACGTCGAGGATGGTACGTCGCTGCCCTTCGGTGAGGTGCGGACCACGCCCCGTGTGCGCCCACACCGCGACGCCGGCGATTCCCTGCCCGGCCATCCACCGCGCGTACGCGTGTTGCGCCTCGGCGGCGATCGTCGCGCCTCGAAACGGCACCGGGACGGCCGGGATGAGGCCGTCCTCGAGACGCGCGACGAGAGACGTCGGGTCAACCGGCAATGAGGTTTCGCAGGTTGCCCACCTCGATCCGCGCGCGCCCTTCGGCGGGGAGGTCGAGGAGATCGAGTTTCGCGACGGCGTTCTCGGGCAGCCGCAGCGGCTGGCCCGTCCCGAACACGAACCGCTCCGGACCGATCGTCGCGATTACGGTCGCCAGGTGCTCCTCAGGCGGGCCCCAGATCCAGCTGATATCCCACCAGATACGCCCGGCTTCCGCGGGAGTCGACCCGAAGTGCACTTCCTCGATGAACGCGCGATCGGCGTGGGTGACGATGAGACGCAGATCCGCATCGCTGCGAATCAGAGCCCGGACCGCCGCCGCCGGCAGCTCCCCGGCAACGTCGTTGGGGTGCCGCTGCCGTCCGTCCTCGAGCCGCACCGCCATGAGCAGGGGCAGGCGCGCCGCGCCACACGCCGCTGCGAGCACCCGAAGCTCCGGTCCCGTCGGATGCAACCCGAAGTAGAGCGGGTCACAGCGCAGCGCCGGTACGTCCCGCTCGACCGCCTCGTTCAGGACATCCTGCCAGTGCGCGAGGCCCGGATGCACCGCCGGCACGGGGCGCAGCCGCGGCAGCGTGCGGCACGTCTCGTACAGCCAGGGATTCCCTTCCGTCGGGTCGCGCCAGAAGAGGCCCGGCAAGTGCGTCACCCACGCCGCGTCGATCGCCACGCGATCCATCGCGGCCAACAGGGCGGTCGGCGTGGTTCCGGGGACGCGGCTCCACGGATAGGCGCCGAGGAAGGCGTTGACGTCGATGCGCATCAATCGCTCGGGAAGCTGCCCGCGGGGAAGATCCGAACGGCGTTCTTCCACGCGACGAGCTCCAGGTCGGCGGGGGGCAACAACCGGGCGAGGTAGCGCAGCTTCGCCCAGCCGGTGTCCATGGTGATGTCGCTACCCCACAACAGCCGGTCGGCGCCGGCGGCGGACAGACACGCGTCCAGCATGCCGCCGTCCACACCGCTGCCGGAGAGATCGAGGTACACGTTTCGGTGCGGGCGCACCTCCGCCATCGTGTAGCGCCAGTCGCCACCGCCGCCCACGTGGGCCAGGATGAAATTCACATCCTGGTGCCGCTTGGCGAGCTGGCACAGCTCGGCGCCGTCGGACGCTTCCTGGCCGGGCCAGTCGCGCCGTCGCCCCTGCCAGATGTGATGCAGGATCGGCAACCCAAGCTCCCGGGCCCGGCGGCAGACGGGGTCGAGTAACGGATCGTGGGCCCGGCGGCTGGCCGCGAGCTTGATCCCGATCGCCCCGGCGGAGCGGCACCGCACGATCTCGGCGAGGGCGTGATCGGTGTAATTGGGATTGACGCAGGCGTAGCACCGCACGCGGCCGGGGTGCTCGCGCTGCAGGGCGAGCGAGAAGTCGTTGCCGGACACCACGTCCGCCGGCGACGGGAAATACGTCGGCGAGCGGCGGCCGAAGCTGCCGAGCGCGGAGGTGACGTGCATCGTGATGCCGATGCGCTCTCCGGCGCGCAGCCGGCTGGCGTTGTAGTCCCGCCAATCCGCGCGCGGGCTCTGCTCGGGAAAGAAGTGGGCGTGGACGTCGATCAGCATGAGGGAATTTGGGACGACTTCAGCACGTCCTCCAGTATCCCCAGGGTGGAGGCGATGTCAGGCGCGCCGTGCGCCAGCGAGACGAAGTTGTAGGCCGTCCGCTTGAAGAGCAGGCCACGCTTGGCGCAGGCGGCCGCCACGGTGCGCGACACGTCCTCGCTCGCATAGTGCAGAAAGCACATTTCGGCCACCCCTCCGACTCCCGTCACCGCGTGCCGGTACTCGTGCTGCAACCGGTGCAGCCCATGCAGCAGCTCCGTCCCGACGCGGTGCAGATGCGCGCACACGTGCTCCTGCTCGAACACCTCCAGGGTCGCCAGAGCGGCCGCGAGGGCGACCGACTCGGTGGCGAGCGTGGAGGAGATCCAGGTGCGATTCACGCCCGCCATCACGTCCGTTCGACCGCCGACGGCTGCCAGCGGGAAGCCGTTGGCGAGCGCCTTGCCGATCACCATCAGGTCCGGGACAACCCCGTAGCGCTCGGTGGCCCCACCCACGGCCAGGCGAAACGCCGTCTTGATCTCGTCGAACACGAGCACCGCGCCCGCGTCCCGGGTCTCGGCGCGCAGCGTCTCGAGCCATTCCCGGGTCGGCTCCGCCACGACCACCGGCTCGACGACCACGGCCGCCAGGCGGTCGCTCCGGAAGCGGATCATCTCGCGCGCCCGCTCCGGATCGTTGAACGGCAGCTCGGCGAAGATGGCGCGCGTCGCGCGCGGGACCCCATCGGCGCGTCCCTGACACCAGTCGAGCCAGCCGTGATATCCGCAGCCCAGGACTTCCTCGCGCCCCGTCACGACGCGCGCGATTCGCACGGCTGCCGCCACCGCTTCCGCGCCGGTCTTGAGGAACCGGATGCGCTCCATCCATGGCAGGCGGCGCGCCAGCGCTTCGGCCAGGAGCTCTTCCTGGACCGGCGGCAATGGCCCTACTACGCCGGCGGCGAGGGCGTCGCTCGCCGCGCGCTGCACCACGGGATGCCCGTAGCCCAGGGCCACGGCCCCCAGCGCCATGATGAAGTCGAGGTACTCGCGACCCTCCGTATCCCACACGCGGGCTCCCGCGGCGCGCACCATGCGGCTGGGCAGCGCCGGATCGTCGCCCGTGCCGAACAACGCCTCGGGGCGCTTACTGCCGGTCGACGTGAATCCCGGAACGCGCCAGTCGCTCACGGTATTTCACCACCTCGATGGCCATCGCGCGCAGCAGCTTCGCCTCGCGCTGGTCGAGCGGTATCCGGTGCACGATCTCGCGCACCGTCCGCATGATGTGCTCGCGATCGCGGATCTTGAAGAAGTCGATCGCCGCCAGCGCCTGCTCGGCATCCTCGAACAGCCGCTCGATCTCCTCCGCCGTGGCCGGCTGGGCCGGGCGGCGGGGCTCCTTGAACGGGCGCTCCTCCTCGCCTCGCGCGAGCGCCAGCTCGTACAACATCACCACCACCGCATGCCCCAGGTTCAGCGAGGCGTAGGCCGGCGCGGACGGAATCGTGACGATGCGATGACAGCGATCCAACGCCTCGTTCGAGAGACCCTTGTCCTCCCGGCCGAACAGCAGGGCCACGGGTCCCGCGGCGGCGGCAGCGAGGATCTCGGTCGTGGCGGCCCGCGGCCGCTGGAGATTGCGCTTCGCCGAGCGCTCTCGGGCCGTGAACCCGACCACGTGCACGCAGTCGGCCAGGGCGGCGTCGAGGTCGTCGAACAGCGCCACGCGTGACACGACGTCGTGCGTCTGGTGGGCGATGCCCTCGACGCGGTGCGGATCGTACTCGTGCGGGCTCACCAGACGCAGGTCCTTGACCCCGAAGTTCTTCATCGCCCGCACCACGTGCGCGATGTTCACTAATTCCTGAGGTTCGTGCAGGATAACGACGATCACCCGACGAGCTCCAGTACTCCGAACCGCCCCGGATCCTGCCGATCGCCTCGCAACCATACCCAGCCGTTGCCCCCGCTCCACACCAGCTGCCCGGCCCGTCGCTCCCGGTCGGGCAACTGCTCGTTCACGATGAGATCGAATCCCACTGGTTCGCCGACGTGCGCCAACAATCCTTCGGGCCACGCAATCGCCAACGTCACGCAGTAGCCCGAATCGGTGCGGCGCCACGCGCCACGCACCGCCGCTGCATCCCCCGTCGTGTCGGAGACCGGCCGAACCCGCAGGGCCGCTCCGCGGTCGTCGGGCACGATCAGAAATCCCGTGGCCCGCGGCTCGGGACTCGAATCCGAGAGATACACCTGCAGCCCGTCGGAGTGGATCTCGTCGGGCTCGTTGTCCAGCCCGAGCGGCGGGGCGTCGGCCGGACGGAAGACGAGCTCCGGCTTCGTCACCTCCACGGCCAGGTAGAGCGCGTCCTCGTCCCAGTTGGCATAGCCCACCGCCCCGAACTCGTCGGGACCCGCATAGGGCTCCTCGCTGCGCCGATACTGATCTTCCAGCTCGAGCCGCAGCGGCTCGGACGTATCGAAGCCCGCGGTGGACCCATCGAGCGGCGGCGGCGCATCCGAGCGCAGCGCCACGCCGGTGGGCCGACTCGGCGGCTCCAGGTCGAGCAGCGTATCGAAGCGCACCGAGGGTGACACCGCGGCCCCCAGGACCACCCGCCCCGCCGGTGCTTCAATCAGCCATTCCTTGCCCGTGAACCGGTGGCGCTCCGTGCCGCTCCCCGTGTCGATCTCGATGACCTCCCCCCGCACCCGTACCGCCCGGACGACGCCGCCCGGGGGCCCGAGCTCGAGGACCGTGACGAGGCGGGCGTTCCGCGCCTGGATGCGCTGCACGTAGAACGTGTGTCGCCCACCCGGCGGACCGGGTGCCTCGGCGCGCAACAACTCGGCCGGCGACGCGAAATGGGCCGTCAACCGTCGGCCATCGGCCGCCAACTCCGTCACGACTGGCGCCGTGGCTCCCGGTGCAAGGCGTTCGACGCGGGTGACGAACTCACCATCGGAGAGGGTGCCTTCCTGCCAACTCACGCCGGGGATTTCGCCGCGCCCCTGGAAATGCCACGGAACCTCGAGCATGCGCTCGTCGCTTCCCGCGAGCTCCACGACATCGAGGAGATAGCTGGCGCCCACGACCACCGAGCGCGTCAGCGGCCCAAAGCGCGCTCTCGCCCATCCCCAGCCGTCGCGATCATCGAACCCCTCGACCCGCGCGTCAGTCAAGGACTGCGACGCGCCATCGAGCCGCGGCGCGTTGTGCGCCAGCGTCGAGCGGTACCAGAACAGGTCACGTGAGACGTAGGACCCGGTGCCGAAGTCGGGGAGCCAGTAGGCGCCGTCCGCGTGCAGCGTGAGGTTGAGCCGATCGGGATGGCCGTGGCCGCCGCCCGAGGGGCCGCTCTCGAGACTCGCGTATCGGCCGGCGCTGCGCAGCACCGCGAGCCCTTGGCCGCCCATGAACACGCTGGGCGGCGACCACGGCTCCTCCGACACCGGGAGCTCCGGCGCCATTTCGAGCAGCGACCACCAGGAGAGCGCCCGACGGGAGTGGGGGGTGGGGAGGGGTTCGATCGGTGCATCGTGCAGATAGGAGTCGAACAGCTCGCGAGGCGCCGGCCCGGCGCCATACAACGCCCGCAGCCAGGGTGCCAGATCGCGCGCCGGTTCTCCCGCTCCCGACTCCCCACTCCCCAACCTCCCGAGCCCGACCTCCCACAGCTCCACGTACATCGGCTGCGCGAGAGAAACGCCGAAGCGCGCATCCTTGCGCGCCGGGAAGGTGTAATCGGGGAGCGCCGTGAGGGCAGGCGCCCGCAGCGCGGTGGCGAGCGCTCGGGCCAGCTCCGGCTCACCCCAGAAGTCCATCCCCGCGAGCCCCGCCCATCCCGCGCCCAAGAGCATGCCTCGCAGCGCGAACAGGTGGTAGTTCTCGCCTTCGTACCACAGGCCGTCTTCCCGATAGCCGCGGAGGTGCGCGATGAGCCCCGTCTCTCCCTGCACGGCGCGCCGGGCGAGATCTTCGTCCTCGAACCAGACCGCGATCGCGGTCAGCGCCGCGTTGTTCCACGTCTGCCGGTTGGAAAACCCCTCATCAAAGTCCCCGATCAGGTTGGCGGCCTCTTCGGCGACGCCGTGGACCGCGCGGGCGGTGGCGTCGTCGAGCCGGTCCGCTTCGCGCAGCAGCGCGGCGGCGGACAGATAGTTCAGGATCCAGATCGACTCGAGATAGGTGGAGAAGAACAGCCGGGAGGGCCCCAGAACGTTGTCGCGATTGGGATAGCGAAAGTAGCGCTCGCCGTACGCCCGGAGCAGCTCGGCGGCGCGCTGCGCGCCGGCGTCCGTGGCGTGGCCGCTGAGCGCCGCGAGTGTCGCGAGCTCGACGGCCCGCTCGGCGAGCCAGAGATGCTGAAACTTCGCCCAGGCGCGATGATGGCGCATGCCCGACTGCCGCTGCCCACAGCGCGGGCAGACGTGTACATCGGGACTCCAGGGGTCGAAGCCAAGCACGGAATCGTCGGCGGGACAGCGTCCGCCGTCCACAGAGAGCAGCGCCTTCACTTCAGGCACGGGCGGCATCCGCTCGAGTACCGGCGCGTTGCGCCGGGCGATGTACGCTGCCAGCGCGACGAGGTCCGGCGCGGTGGCGACCGCGTCCCGACGCGCCGCGAGCTGCTCCGCGGTCACCACGCGCGCCCCCCTTCCCACGCCCACCTGACCGGGAGCACCGTCGCGCCCGCCTCCCGCGCCGCCTCGATCGCCGCCCAGCCGGGACGCGACGCGAGAAAGAACATGCATCCACCGGCTCCCGCCCCCGCCGCCTTGCCGCCCAGGACGCCCGCATCCCGCAGCGCGCGCTCGAGCCGGGTCATTTCATCGGTGCGCATGCCGCGATCCAGCTCCTGTTGTCGAGTCCAATTCTGCGTGAGCAGCGCGCCGACTTTCGCGAGGTCCGCCGCGCGCAGCGCTTCCGCCATCACGAGGGCGACGTCCTTCATCGCCTCGAGCGCCCCCGTGACCGCCCGGTCGCCGCGCTCGTAGGCTCCCATCACGCGCGCGATGGTGTCGCCCGAGACGCGCGAGCGCCCGGTGTAGCACAGCACCAGCTGCCGCTCCAGCGTCTCGGCGAACGCCGCGTCCAGGGTGATCGGCTCGATCCCGACGTCGGGGTCGTGGAAGCTCAGCCGGTGGAACCCGCCCAAGGCCGCGGCCAGCTGATCCTGACGGCCACCGGGAATACCCGCTTCGTGCGTTTCCAGTCGCCAGGCCTGCTCGGCCAGATCGCGCGCATCCACCCGCTCCTGCCGGGCGGCGACGAGGCAGGAGACGAGGGCGACATCCAGGGCGCCGGAGCTGCCGAGCCCGGAGCCCGGCGGCACCTCCGAGCGGGTCGACAACGTGAGCCCCCCCTGCACGGGAAACATGCGCAACCCGGCCTTGAGCAGGTTGAGCCGGCCGTCGAGCACCAAGCCGGCGGAGTCGACGCACTCGACCGTCTCCCCGAGATCGTGGGAGATGAGCCGGACCAGCGGGCCGCCGAGCTGGAGCTCCGCCGTCACGTGGAGATTGAGCGCGGCATTGACGACGACGCCGCCGGCGCGCACCGAGAACGGCGGCACGTCGGTCCACCCGCCCGCGAAGTCGAGTCGGACCGGCGCCGCCGCGCGGAACGCCGACGGGAGATCGGTTCGCCTCACGGCGTCGTCCACCATCGCGCAACGGTCACCAGCTCTCCGCGCACGTCCATCGTGACGCCGCGCACGCGGCGGTTCATCCCCTGCACCCCGCGCGCCAGATAGAGCCATGCCACCGCCTGACGCTCGGCGAGCTCCTGCTGGGCGGCGGCGGGATCGGACCGGGCCGGAACGCCGGCGATGGCTGCGATGGATGTGAGGTACCCGAGCCCCGGATCGCCGGGGATGCCCATGACGGCCGCGGTGAAGTCGTGGCGCGGGCCATACACGCGGGCGTTGAACGCCGACAACTCCATCTGGCGGATCGAGACGTCGAATCCGACCGCGGCGAGACGCGCCTGCAAGAGCTGCTCCAGCGCCGCTTCGCCGCTGCCCACCGTGAGCAGCACCACGCTCGGGTGTCGGCCGCCCAGGAGCCGCCGGGCGGAATCGGGCGCGAACGGCACCGGCGGCACCCGGACGGAGCCCGGCAGGAACGCCGGGACCGGGCCATCCGCCGGCTCGCCGAATCCGAACAGGAATCCATCCACGATTTCGCGGCGATCGATCGCGAGGGCCGCCGCCCGTCGCACCGCTACGTCGTCGAACGGCGGCTGCCGCGTGTTGAGTACCATGCCGTAGACGAAGATGAGCGGGTAGCTCAACACGGCCAGCGCCGAATCGCGAGCGACGAACCCGGCGTGGGCCGCGTTGATCCCGGCGAAATCGATTTCGCCCGACGTGAGCGCGGCGAGCTTGGTCATCGGCTCGTCCACCACGACCAGGATGAGACGGTCGAGCCGGGGCGGGCCGCCCAGCGCCGCCGGAAAGGCCGAGTTGCGCGTGAACACCCAGCGGCGATGCGGCTCGTGCACCACGAACCGGAACGGCCCGTTCCCCACCGGGTGCTCGTTCCACGCCGCCTGGCGCAGCCGCGCGTACGGCACACTGTCGAGCAGATGCGCGGGGAGGATCGCCAGGTCGGTAAACACGTCGGGCAATCGCGACTGGGCGGTCCGGAAACGGACGATGACCGTCGTATCATCGGGGGCACGTACATCCGCGACGTTCCCGAGATCCGCGAGCCGTGGGTAGCCTGTCGCCGGATCGCGCGCCGCGTCGAACGTCCAGGCGACATCCCGCGCGACCGTCGGCCGGCCGTCGTCCCAGGCCAGTCCCGCGAACAAGGTGAATGTCAGCGTCGTGCTGTCCGCCGACCAACGCCAACGACGGGCCAGGTAGGGCTGCGGCGTGAGCGTCGAGTCGTACCGCACCAGGGTCGTGAGCAGCACGTAGCGCTGCACCTGCTTGGCGAGCGGGTGCTGGGTCAGCAACGGGTTGATGCTTTCGAGGTCCGCACCGGACGCGAACAGCACGGTGGCGCCGCGGCGCGGCGCGGCGCCGGCGGCTCCCCTCCCGCACGCTCCCACCCCAACGATGCAGAGCCAGCACAGCGTCCGGATCGCTCGACGTGTCACGCGCAGGATTCTAGCGGCGCCCGCCCGGCGGCGCGAGATTGCAGCATGCAGCGGATGCTCGCCCGCCGCGCGCTCTCCGGGATCGCCGTGGTGGCGGGGGTCGTGACACTCACCTTCCTGCTGCTGCACGCCGCGCCAGGCGACCCTGCCGAGCGGTTGATCGGTCCCACCGCCACTCCCGAGCAGCTCGCCGCCGGGCGCCACACCCTCGGGCTCGACCGTCCGCTCATCACGCAATACGGGAGCTGGCTGGCTCGCTTCGTCCGCGGTGACTGGGGCACGAGCTTCGCCACCGGTCGCCCGGTACGGACCATGATCGGATCCGCCTGGCCCGCAACGGTCCACCTCGTGGTGCTCTCGCTGCTATTGAGCTACGGGTTCGGGCTTGTGGTGGGCGCCGTCCAGGCCGCCCGGCATCGGCGCCGGCTGGACACGGCCCTCTCGGTCGCGACCGTCACGCTGGTGGCGCTGCCCGGCTTCTGGCTCGGACTGATGCTGGTGACGGTGTTCACCTACCTGTTGCGCGTCCTCCCCGCCTTCGGCGCCGCCGGATACGACGCCGACTACTTGAGCGGCTGGGCGCGGTTCCTGGACGGGGCACGGCACCTGGCGCTGCCGCTCGCCACGCTGACGCTGATCGGCGTGGGCGCCGCGGCGCGGTTCGTCCGCGGCGCGTTGCTCGATGCCCTGGAGCAGCCGTTCGTGACCGCCGCGCGCGCCAAGGGCATCACCACCACCCGGGTGATGGTCCACCACGCACTCCGGCACGCGCTGATCCCCGTGGTCACACTGCTGGGACTGTCGCTGCCCGCACTGTTCTCGGGAACCGTATTGGTGGAGACGGTCTTCGCCTGGCCGGGCGTGGGGCGCGTGCTGGTCGAAGCGGTGCAGGCGCGCGACTACCCGGTCGTGATGGCGGCCACCGCCATCAGCGCTCTGCTCGTCGTCGCCGGCAACCTGCTCGCGGATGTGGCCGCGGGGATCGTGGACCCCCGCCTGCGCGCCGCCGAAGCGACAGCCACGCCGTGAACGGCGTACTGCGCGACCGGCGCTTCACCGTCGGACTCGCTCTGGTCACCACCATCGCGGGGCTCGCCATCGCCGCGCCGCTCGTCACCACCGGTGACCCCAACACCCCGGGAGACATCGTCGCGACCCGGTTCCTGGGACCGCTCGCGAGAGACCTGCACGGCAGCCTGCACGTGCTCGGCACCGATCGCTTCGGTCGCGACGTGTGGACGCGACTCGTGTACGGCGCCCGGATTTCCCTCATGGTGGGATTCCTGTCGGTCCTGCTGTCGGTGGTGGTGGGGATCGCGATCGGCGGTCTCTCGGGTTGGTGGCGCGGCTGGCCGAGCACTCTCCTCCTGGGGTTGACCGATTTCGCTCTGGCGCTGCCCCGCATTGTCCTATTGCTGTTGCTGGCGGCGTTGTGGCAACCCAGCGCGCTGCTCGTCGTGGTGTTTCTGGGGGCGACCGGATGGATGCCGGTCGCACGACTGGTGCACGGCGAGGTGCGCGCGCTCGCGGTGCGGCCCTTCACTGATGGCGCTCGCAGTCTCGGACTGCGTCCGCTCAGGGTACTGTGGCGCCACATCCTCCCCAACGCGTTGACACCCGTGATCGTCGCCGCGGCGTTGGGCGTAGGCAATGCGATCCTGCTGGAGGCCGGGCTCTCCTACCTGGGGCTGGGCGTGCAGCCCCCCACCCCGTCCTGGGGCAACATGATCGCGTCGGGACGTGACACGCTGGTCAACGCGCCCTGGGTCGCCGCCGCCCCGGGAGTGATGCTGGTGCTGGTGATGGTGGGATGCACGCTGCTGGGAGATGCGGTGAGAGATGTGCTGAGTCGTCGGTCGTCGGTCCTCGGTCGTCCATAACCAATGACTAGTCCGCAATCCTCCGCAAGACATCCGCCCGGATCTCGTGGCCTCCCTCGAAGTGCTCCACTCGGTGGGCGATGCCGTATTCGCGCAGGCGCCCCTCGTCGCGCGCCAGGATCTTGGGCGTGATGTAGGAGTCCTGGCTGCCGGCTACGAGGATCAGCTCCGTGTGTTCCCAGCGCCCCCGAGCGGCGGCGAGATCAAGGTCGGGCGGCACCTCGCCGCCGTAGAGGATCAGCTCGGTCGCGCGTGCAGCCCCCAGCGTCAGCCAGCGCGCAGCCGTCGCGGTGCCCTGGGAGAACCCGAGCACGGTCACTCCTTCGCCGCCTCCGCGCCCGCGCATCACGTCAGCGTACAGCGCGTCGAGGTACCGCACATAGTCGGCGATATCGGCAAGACGGTCCTCTCGCGTCATCCAGCTCGCGCCTACCTTGTCGTGCCGCGCTGTCGCCTCCCCGAGATAGAATCGCGACAGCGCCTCGGGCGCGACGAGGCACCGTGTCCCGTCGTCCAGGGATTGGAATGCGCTCAGGAACCGCCCGGCCAGCTGACCGTACCCGTGGAGGACGAACCAGATCTGGCGCGCCGACCCGGCCGAGGGACCGAGTGTGTAGTAGCGCGCAGTGCGCGTCGTGCTGAGGTGTTGCTCCTGGATCGTCACCGCACCACCACGGTCACGATCTCGCGGGGCGCGGCCGTGAAGCGCACCACCCGCCCGCCGTCCTCGAGGACCAATGGGACCGGGTCGCCTTCGTCGAGTCGCGTGCGCCACGCCGCCAGCACGGGGTCGTCGAAGCGCCAGGCGCCGGCTGCCGGCGTGTCGTCCGGATTGTAACACCGCAGCACGAGATCACCGCCTGGTCCCTGCCCCGGCTTCAGCGCCGAGATCACGAGACCCGCTCCCTCCAGCGTGATGCTGGCGCGGGCGGGAGTGAGCCCGATCGCATCGCGAATCCAGAGCGCGCGGATCGGCGTGAACACACTCTCCCACAGCACCGGGATCGCGTCGCCCGCCACGAGCGGCGCCAGGGCGAGTTCGACCCGCGAAACGCCGAGACACTGGGCATCGGGGATCGCGGTGGGCCACGCCGCGTGGCCGGGGCGGGCCGGCAGATCGTCGCGGGACAGGGCGCCAATGGCCCGCAGCACGGTCAGGAGCATGTCCCCCGAAGGGGTGCGCTCGTACTCGAAGAACCCCGGTGCGAGCAGCGCCAATCCCCGGCCCTCGCTCCTCACCGCGACGAAGCGGTGAGCCGGGGCGGTCGCGACCGGTGTTTCCAGCGACGCGCGGTCACGTCCTGGGAGCACGGCGGCGGGCGCCACCTGCTCGTGGCCGAACTGCGTGCCGACCAGCATCTCGCCCGGGCCCATCGGGATCCGGGCGCGCAGCCGGTGATGCAGAGCGCGATTGTCCACCTCGAGGATGCAGCGCACCACCGGACTGTCGGCGTGGAGCGAGACGACCAGCCGCACGCCGACCTTGCCCCGGGGGCCGCCGCCGGCGCGCATCGTCCACCGCGCCTCGAGCGCCGCCACCAGCGGGCCGGCCGCCACGCGCCGCACCCGGATCGGGCCCTGGCTGCGCACGAGGCGGTCCCGCGCTACGCGGTTGAAGGTGTACGCGTCACCGGCGTCGCCTTCGCTCTCGAGGCGCAGCACATCGAGCCAGCGCCCGCCCGTGCGGCGGTCGAAGAGCAGCAGGGCGCCCGTCGGGTCGAGCGTCGCGACGACGTACCGATTGACGAGGGAACGAGCCTGCACCTCGACCGCCTCGTCGGCGTGCGTGGCGAGTGGCGCCGCGGGAGCGAGCGTGCCCAGACCGAGTCCCGGAAGGAGCGGCGCACGGAAGGCGACCCGCACGATGTCCACGTCGTCCTGATCCGGGTAATGCCGCTTCGCGTCGAGCCGCTCCTGCCCACGCCGGCGATCCAACACCTGGAGGGGCACCGCGTGACCGTCGGGGCCGCGCAACGAGAACACTCCGGCGCCCGGTCCCACGCGCGGGGCCCTCGGTCCCGGCGGGCCGACCGGAACATCACGACGAAAGAAGGTGCAGTCGGCGATCATGATGCCGCCGCGTGCACGCGGCGCGGGATTCCAGAGCACCATCGCCGGCGAGTGCCCCTCGAGCTGCTCGCGGGCGCGGTCAGGATCGTGGCCCGCCAGCTCCAGCGCAGCCGACCGCACGACCTCGTCCGCATGCGCCTGCACGGCGTCGAGCCGCACCAGGGTCTCGCGCGCCACGGCATCGCTCGTCGTGCCGCAAATGGTGTCATGGAACTGGCACTGCACCAGCGCGCGCCAGGCGAGCTCGAGCGCCGGACGGTAGTCCCGGCCGCTCCGACGACTCGCCAGTGCGGCGAGCGGCTCGGCGGTGCGCGAGAGCCAGAGCTCGAGCTCCGCCGCCCGGCGCTTGAGGGGCGCGCGGGTTCCCTGTGCGCCCTGCAGCACCCAGGCGTACCCGGAAGCGGACCGCAGCGCACCGGTCAGGACCGGAGCCGTGGCGAATTCCTCGGCGGCTGCCGCGAAGAACTCGTCGAGACGCGACACCCGCACCGCGTTGGGGCGCTCGAGGTCGGCGAGCTGCTCCCACAGGCGCGACACGCCGCCCGGCGCGGCGTGGTGGTCGGCGCCGATGAACACCGGGATGTGACTGCCGCCCGCCCGGCTCACGAGCTCGCCGCGCACCCACGCCCAGGCTTCGGACAGGCGCTCCGAATCGGCGGTGAGCTCGACGCCGATCTCGTACCCGGCAGGCGGCAGGTGCCAGAGCCGGACCTCCGCGCCGCTCGGCCCTCGCCAGCGGTACCGGTCGCGCTCCTGTCCCGGCAGGCCGCCCAGGCCCCGCCACAGCACACCGGCGGCGATGCCGGCCCCGCGCGCCAGCTCGGGCCAGCACGCGGGATGCCCGAAGGCGTCGGGAGAATAGAGCACTTCGAGCCGTCCGCCCCAGCGCGTCGCGTCGGCTGCGCCCAGCAGCAGGTTGCGGATGAGGGACTCGCCGGCAGGCACCTGTTCATCCGCCAGCACGTACCACGGGCCCACCTGGAGCCGCCCGGCCCGCACCATCTCGCGGACGGCATCGATGCGATCCGGCCGGGCCTGGAGGTAGTCCTCCAGCAGCACGGTCTGGCCATCCAGCAGAAAGCTCCGCAACCCGGCATCGGCTTGGAGGCCGTCGAGCAGGTCGTCGAGCATGGCGACGAGCCGCGCCTGGTAGGTCGCGCGTGGCAGATGCCACTCGCGGTCCCAGTGCGTGTGGAACACCAGATGAAACGTGAGCGGCTTCACTGACGCTCCAACTCGGCCACGTCCTCGGGCCGTCTCAGGTGGACATGACACACCCGACGGCCGCGGGCGAGCAGGGCGCGCACGTCCCCGATGGCCTGCGCCCGCTCCAGTCGGCCGAACGTCATCCCCATGGTGGGGATGTCGATGTCCTGCGCGGGATCGGCCGTGACGACGAGGAAGAGCCCGGTGTTCGGTCCGCCCTTGTGCAGCTGACCCGTCGAATGCAGGTAGCGTGGTCCGAATCCCAGCGTGGTCGCGATCCCGAGCGAACCGCCCCAGGCCCGGCGCACTCTCCCGAGGATCACTTCCAGATCATCGCGCGGCGGCAGGTAGGCCAGCACGGCCAGGTAGTCCCCGGGTCGCGCGGACCGGCGCAGCGCCTCGGGACTCAGGGTGCTCGGCGCCTCGCGCCCCGCTCCCGCCGGGGCGGCCAGCTCGGCCCGCGCCAGGGCCTTCGCTTCCTCGACGTCCGGCTGGTCGAACGCGTTGACGCCGAGCTGGCGGCACAGCTCCCATGTGGCGTATTCCCAGCGCAGGAACTCGCGCCCCAGATCGAGTGGATCGGCTGAGAATTCTCCCACGACCTGCACATCGCCGCCGTCGCCGCCGCCGACCAGCGGAACGACGCCCAAGCCGTTCTTCCCGGAGCTCTCGGCGACGAGCTGCTCGACCCAAGCGGCGAGCGAAGCGACCGGCGCCGGGGGACGCAGGGCCAGCTTGTCGCGACCCGCCGCGGCGGCGACGGCCAGGGCCCGCCCGAATGCGCGCGCCGCTTCCACATCCGTGGCCGACGCACGCTCGAGCAGGGTCGCGCCGTCGATGCCGGCGAGCGCCGCGGGCAGCATCCCCACGACGGTGAGGGCCGCATACCGACCGCCGACGTCGGCGGGATGGGGGAACACCGCCCGGAACCCGCGCTCCCGCGCCATCCGCTCGAGCGGGCTGCCGGGGTCGGTGACGGCGACGAACTGCCCCGATTGCGCGCGGGCGGCGAAATAGTGGTACGCGGCCAGCGTTTCGACCGTCGAGCCGGATTTGCTGACGATGAGGAACAGGGTGCGGTCGAGCGGGTGGGCCCGCTCCACCTGCGCGACGGCAGTCGGGTCGGTGCTGTCCAGCACGTCCACGCCTGTTGCCCTGAAGCACCGCGCCAGCACCGCCGGAGCCAGTCCCGACCCGCCCATCCCGCACACCAGCACGCGATCGAGACCGTCGCGCCGGATTGCCGCGGCGAAGCGTGTCCATTCGGGCCACAACGCGAGGGAGTCCGGGACGGCCCGCGTCCAACCGAGTCGATCATCCATGCAGCCGCTAAGCTAATGCGACCCCACGAGCGTCGCGCGCCCTCGCATGAGCGTGCGCGCGTTACTACCTTGTTGCGCGTACCAGCGTGACTCCCAGCCCTCGTGTCACCCGCACCGTCGTCGTGGCGGCTGGCGTTCTGCTCGCTGCCCTGGTGCTGGCGTACCTGTTCCTTCCTTTGCCCCGAAGCCTGCTCACCGCGGGGAGCTGGTCGATCACCTCTGTGGCGCGCACCCTGGGCATCGCCCTCGCCTGGCGCGCCGCCATGGACCCGATGCAGCGCCGGGGCTGGGCGTGGCTGCTCGCCGGCAGCCTCGTCGATCTCACCACCCAGGCGGTGGCCGATGTCCAGCTCGCCCAGGGGATCGCCCCGGTGGGCATCTCTCTCGTCGACATCGGCTACCTCGCCGTCTATCCGTGTTTCTTCGTCGCCGTGTGGAAGCTCCTCGCCGTCCGGCCGCGCCGGCAGTTCACCGCGGAAATCCTGCTCGACTCCGCCCTGCTGACCCTCACGGCGGTCGCCTGGGCGTACGACCTGTTCGTCGAGCCGCTCGCGGGCGGTGCCGGCGGCACGGCGGTCCTCGGCAGCGTCGCCTACGCCACCGGGGGACTCGCGCTGCTCTGGCTGATCGGCATGCTGCTGCTCCAGCCGCATCCGTTTCCGCGCGGCGGGGCCGGGATCGCGGTCGTGGGGTTGATCCTCTACAGCAGCGCCGATCTGGTGTTCGGAACCGTGACCCTGCCGCGCGCCCAGGTCCCCGGAGCGATGCTCGATTTCAGCTGGAACATCGCCAACCTGGTGCTCGCCTCGGCCGGTGTCATCGCTGCCGCCGCGCCCGCACGGCCACGACCGGTCTCCGACGGGAGCGACGGTGTCGCGCCGCGCCTCTTCGCCGTGCTCGTGGGCTTCGCCGGGCTGGTGGCGCTGCATCTGCGCAGCATGCTGCTGGGGCACACGGATGCCATCGACGTGATCCTCCCCGCGGCGGGCGGGGTGATCATCGCCGCCCGGGTGGGCTATTCCCTGCTCGCCGACCGGCGCTACGAATCGACGCTCGAGCGCGAGGTCGAGCGCCAGACCCAGACGCTGATCGAGTCGCTGACCAGCGCCGCGTCTGCCGAGCGAAACCTGCGCCAGATCATGGAGGCATCCCCCGACCCGATCGTTCTGTTGAATCGCGAGGGGCAGGTGCTGGACTACTCCCCGGACAACCCGGCGGGCGGTCCGGCGGCGGTCGGCGCGCGGTCGGTCTTCGACCTCGTCGATCCCGACGGCGTGGCGGTGCTGCGCGCGCACCTGGAGGCGGCGTTCGCCGGAGAGGTCCGTCGTTTCGAGATCCCGCAGCGACGGCCCGACGGTACCCGCATCGTGAGCTCGGTGGTCTATGCCCCGATTCGCGAGCACGACGTGATCACCCGGGTGCTGGCGATCTCGCGCGACGTCACCGAGCTGCGGCGCGCCCAGAGCCAGCTGCAGCAGGCCGACAAGCTCGCGGCCATGGGCCAGCTGGTGAGCGGCGTGGCGCACGAGATCAACAACCCCGCCGCCATCATCTCCGGCTTCGCCCAGACGCTGATGCTGGACGACCTCCGTCCCGAACAGCGCGAAATCGTCGAAATGGTGCGCGACGAAGCGATGCGCATCGGCCAGATCACCACGAACCTGCTGGCCTTCGCCCGCATGAGCGGGCCGGAACGCTCGCTGGTGGACGTCAACGAACTGGTCCGCCGGACCCACACGCTGCGCGCCTATCATCTGCACACCCTGAACGTGGACGTGCAGCTCGAGCTCGACCCGAGCGAACCGCGGGTGTGGGCCAACGTCTCGGAGCTGCAGCAGATGCTGCTGAACTTCCTGATCAACGCCGAGCAGGCGCTCGAGGGGTTCACGGGACCCCGAGCCATCACACTCCGCACGCGTTCCGACGCGACCGAGGTGCGATTCGAGTGCCGCGATTCGGGCCCCGGCATCGCATCCGACATCCGCACGCGCATCTTCGACCCCTTCTTCACGACCAAACCGGAAGGCGTGGGCACCGGCCTGGGACTCTCGATCTGCTACGGCATCGTGCGGAGCCACGGCGGACGCATCTGGGTAGAGTCGGAGCCGGGGCATGGGGCCACGTTCCACGTCGCCCTGCCGCTCGACCTGCGGAGCCTGCCCCGCCCCTCCGGCGGGGTCGCGCTCCCGGGGCCGACCGGCGCTGAGCAAGCGGTGGCCGTGCTGGTCGTGGATGACGAGCCGGGAATCCGCCAGGCCACCGCCCGGTTCCTGAACCGCAGCGGCATGCAGGTGCGTGCCGTGAGCGACGGCGCCGAGGCGCTCCGCGCGCTGCGGGCCCAGAGTTTCGACGTCATCCTCTGCGACGTCCGGATGCCGGGAATGAACGGCCGCGACTTCCTCATCCGGCTGCGGGAGCAGGCCCCCGAGCTCATCTCCACGCTCATTTTCGCGACCGGAGATACGCTCGACGCCGACACGGCCGCCTTGCTGGCGGACGCCGGAGCGCCGTCGCTCGTGAAGCCGTTCGATTTCGATGCGTTGGAGCGGCTGGTGCGGGACGTTGCGGCGCGCGCGGCGCGTCCGCCCGGCGCCTGAGCGAGGTCAGCGCGGCCGCA
>Ga0326730_1000183_pt1 | contig 19422 bp, 22 predicted proteins | sample MHFSIPfraction_3_FD_207740 | JGI IMG/M metagenome (GOLD analysis project Ga0326730, IMG submission 207740) | Lab enriched peat soil microbial communities from Michigan Hollow, Ithaca, NY, United States - MHF7AN SIP fraction | ecosystem: Environmental > Terrestrial > Soil > Wetlands > Peat...
CACGGCCTGCTACGACGACGTCGAGCGCGCCCGGCTCATCGCCGTCGTGGGCGCGAACCCGTCGGAGGCCCACCCGGTCCTGGGCGCGCGCATCGTGCAAGCGGTGCGGCGCGGCGCCCGCCTGCTGGTGATCGATCCGCGCCGGATCGATCTGGCCGAGCTCGCCGACGTCTTCCTGCCGCTGCGCCCCGGAACCAACGTCGCCGTATTGAACGCGCTGTGCGGCCTCTTGCTTTCGACCGGCGCAGCCGACCGCGAGTATCTCGCGAGCCGGACCGAGGGCCTCGAGTCACTCGAGAGACATGTCCTGCCGGCGCCGCTCGAGAGCGCGAGTCGGGTCTCGAGTGTCTCGGTCGGCGCGCTTCGCGCCGCGGCGCAGCTGATCGCGGACGCGGGGCCGACGCTGTTCGTGTCGGGTCTGGGCACCTCGGAGCTCACGCAGGGCACCGCATCGGTTCGCGCGCTCTGCAACCTCGCGCTGCTCAGCGGCAGCATCGGGCGTCCCGGCGCGGGTCTGCTTCCGCTGCGCGGCCAGAACAACGTCCAGGGGAATGCCGACATGGGCGGCGCGCCGGACTCGTTTCCCGGGTACCAGACGCTCGACGACCCGCAGACACGCAGTCACTTCGCCGCTCTCTGGGGCAGCGTGCCGCCGGCGACGCGGGGCCGGACGATCCCCGAGATGCTCGAGGAAGCGCGCGGCGGCTCGCTGCGCGCGCTCTGGATCCAGGGCGAGGACCTTGCCCAGAGCGATCCCGACCAACAGCGCGTCCGCGAGGCCCTCGCGAGGCTCGAGTTTCTCGTCGTTCAGGAGATCTTCCCGACCGAGACGAGCGCCTTCGCGCATCTCGTGCTGCCGGCCGCGGGCTGGCTCGAGCAGGACGGCACCTTCACGAACGCCGAGCGCCGCATCCAGCGCGTGCGCGCAGCCGCCGCGCCGCCCGGCGAGGCGCGAGCGGACTGGCAGGTGATTCGCGACGTCGCGAACGCGCTCGGCTGTGACTGGGACTATGCGACGCCAGATCGAATCATGGACGAGATCGCCCGCGCCGCACCGCGCTTGTTCGGCGGAGTCTCCTACGGAAGGCTGGAGTCCGGGGGCTTGCAGTGGCCCTGCCCCGACGCGGCTCATCCGGGCACCCCGCGGCTCCACGAACACGGCTTTGCGCGCGGCCGCGCGCTTCTGGGTCACGCCGACTTCGTCCGCAGTCCCGAGAGCGACATCGCGGGCTTCCCGTACTCACTCGTCACCGGGCGAGTCCTCCAGCACTACAACGTCGGGACAATGACGCGCCGCACGGCGAGCCTCGCGCTCGCGCCCTGCGATCGGCTCGAGATCCATCCCGACGACGCGGATCGAGAGGGGATTCGCGACGGAGCCGCCGTCGAGATCGAGAGTCGCTGGGGGAGCTGCCGCGCGAGCGCAATGCGGACGAAACGCGTGTCGCCGGGCACGCTCTTCCTCTCGTTCCACTTCCCGGAGACACATACCAATCGGGTGACGGGGCCGTGGCACGATCCGGACTCTCACTGCCCCGAATACAAGCTCACCGCGGTTCGACTGCGCGTGTGACCTCTCGCCTCGTCCCACGCGCTCGTGCGGCGCGACGCCACGCGTCGCCAGCGCCTCGGCGCTCGTGCCCGGCACGTGCGTTGCACTGCGACAGCACTCTGAAAGGAGAGCGTGGTGATGGGACGGAGCGCGACACTGTCTGGTGTCATGGGGCTGGCGCTGGCGCTGGGGATCCTGCCGGCGGCCGGAGCGAGCGCCGAGGAGTCGGTCGAAGCCCAGAAGGGCCACAACCTGTACGAGGAGCACTGCATGGTCTGTCACGGCATACGCGGCCGTGGCGACGGAGAGCTGGCCGGGGAGCTGAAGGTCGCGCCCGCGGACCTGACGACGATCGCCTTGCGCCGCGGCGGCGTCTTCCCCGAGGTGGAGCTGCGCGAGGTCATCGACGGCCGGCGCCGCGTCCGCGCGCACGGCCCGGCGAACATGCCGCTCTGGGGCGACGTGTTCTCGCGCGAGCGCGCCGGTCCTCAACACGAGACCGAGATCCGCGACAAAGTCGAGTCACTCGTCACCTATCTCAAGTCGATCCAACAGGTCGCGCCGTCGGCGCCCAAGTGAGGAAGTCATGAACGTGGGGGCGCTGATTCGCCGCAAGCCCGAGACACTACCGCCGAGCGCGACCTGCGCCGAGGCCGCGTGCCTGATGCGCGATGCCCGTGTCGGCTCGGTGGTCATCGCCGAACAAGGCCGGCCGCTGGGGATGCTGACGGATCGCGACTTGGTCCTGCGCGTGGTCGCGGAGGGCAAGAGACCGGAGAAGATCAGCGTCGGCGAAGTGATGACGGAGCGCCCCATTTTCGTCGCGGATTCCTGCGATCTCGTCGCGGCGCTTCAGCTGATGAGCGATCTCGCGGTTCGCCGCGTGCCGATCATCGACGACAAACGGACGGTCATCGGGGTGGTCTCGCTGGACGACGTGATTCTCGCGCTCGCGAAGAATCTCGACGCGGTCGCCGAGCTGATCCGCAAGGAGACCTGACTCCGGCTCAGGGCGCGCATGCTGCGGCGCGCTGTAGCAGCTCGCGAGGCGTGCCCGCGAGCGCGACGCCCGCGCGCGCGAAGAGCGCATCCCGGTCGGGGTCGCCGCTCGCGAGCGCGAGGATCGGCTTGGCCGCAGTGACTCGCGCGGCGATGCGTTGGAACTTGTCGGGGTTGCCGACGCCACCCACGCAAAGCGCGATCGCGCGCGTCGCCGCGTCGTCCGCCCAGCACTGCAGCAGGTCGTTCAGCGACACGTCGGCGCGCCGGCCGAGTGAGAGGTAGCTCGAGAGCCCGACGCCGGCAGAGACCGCATCGGCCAGGACGTCGCCGCCCGCGAGGGCCGAGTCACACGCGAGGCCGACGCAGCCTCGCGCGGGCGAGCCTCCGAGCGCCGCGGCGAAGAGCGAGACCGCGGGATCGGTGTTGACGACACCTCCCGATGTCGGTCCGACGAGGCGCATCCCGTTGTGGCGGACGGCGATGCGGAGCTCGCGGTCGAACGCCGCGAGCTCCGCCCCCTGCGGCTCGTCGCGCAGGGTGCCGACGAGCAGCGCGTGCGCGCCGGCCGCGGCGAGCGACGCGACGAGCGGCGGGAGCTCGGCCGCGCCGCCCCCGTACAACACGAGGTCGACGTCGTCCGGCGCCGCACGCAGGTCGGTGTAGAGCCGACCGGCGAAACGGGCCAGGCGCGCCGGATCGAACGCGAGCTCGCCGACGAGCAACAGGCTCCTCGGCGCGAGGATGCGCGCGATGGAGCGCGCCTCGGCTCGGTGTTCTCGCAGCTCGTGCGCGAGCGCCCCGCGTCGGGTCACGCCGATCCGGAAGCGCACGTGAACGACCCCCGCCTCCGCGTCGCGGTCGAGCTCGAAGCCCGCGTCCGCGAACACGCGCAGCATCGCCCGATTGCCGGCCAGCGTGTCGGCGGTGAAGCGAGTCACTCCGCGCTCGCGCGCGAGCTCGGCGAGCTCCTCGAGGAGCAAGGTCCCGAGTCCGCGGCCCTGATACTCGTCCGCGACGACGAACGCGACCTCCGCGGCGTCCGGCGCGGCGCCGCGGTGATAGCTGGCGAGCGCGATCACGCGCTCGCCGACCTCGGCGACGAGCACCATGTCGCGCGCGAAGTCGACGCGCGTGAAGCGCTCGAGGATGGCCGGCGGCAGGCGCACGAGGCCCGAGAAGTAGCGGAAGTACACGGTCTCCAGCGAGAGCGCGCGATGGAAGGCGGCGACGCGCGCAGCGTCGCGCGGAGTCACTGCGCGGACGCATGCGCTGCCGCCGTCCGCGAGCAGCACGTCGCGTGCCGCAGGCGCGGCGAGTGGCGTCAGATCAGCCCGCGGATCTTCGTGTAGGCGTGGCGGAGCTCCTCGGCGAGCGGGCGCGCAGCCGCGCGCAGCTCCTCGAGCTCGGCGCGCGTCTCGCGTCCGGCGAGGCGCATCCGACCCTCGAGCTTGCGCCAGGTCTTCTCGGCGGCTTCGAAAGCATCGCGCGCCTCCTTGCCGGCCAAGTTCATCTGAACCCGCAGCTCGTCGCGCAGCGTCTTCAGCGCCTCGATCTCTCGATTCAGCTTCTCGTCGCGGTCAGCCATGTCGTCTCTCCTTCGAGTCATGGACGAGTGCAGGCAGCGTGCCAGTGGGCTTCGACGATCAACGGCGCGGGTTGCGGGGCAGTCGCCCGAGCTCCTCCAGCAGCTGCTCGAGATGGCGCCGCAGACCCGACACCTCCTCGCGCAGGCGCACGATCACCGCGACCCCGGGGACGTTGACGTCCAGGTCGCGGACCAGATTCTGCGCGACGCGTGCGCGCTCGAGCATGACGTCGGAGAACTCGCCCACCCCTCCGGACGGCGCGTCGCGCACCACGATCTCCTCGCGCTCGAGAGTCACGAGGAAGCCCTCGTCGAGGTCGAGCATCTCGAGCACCTGCTTGCGCGTGTAGAAGGTCACGACGACTTCCGCAGGCGCGCGCGCACGTCGCGGCCCTCGTAGAGGGACTCGAGGTCCTTCGCGATCGATTCGAGCCGCGGGTCGGCGGGGTCCGGGAGCTCGGCGAGCAGCTTCACGTAGAGGTCGCCTCTCTCGGAGGTGCCGAGCTTCACCACGCCCTTGCCGCGCAGTCGCAGCACGCGCGCGCTCTGTGAGTGACGCGGGATCTTCATCGTGACCGAGCCGTCGGGGGTCGGCACCTCGACGGACGCGCCTTGCACCAGCTCGGGGATGGTCACGGGAAGGTCGAGATGGAGATCGCTCCCCTCGCGCCGGAAGAGCGGATGTGGGCGGACCCTCAGGGTGAGATACAAGTCACCCGCGGGTGCGCCGGCATCGCCCGAGTCACCCTGACCCGCGAGCCGAATCTTCGTGCCGGTCTCGGAGCCGGGCGGGATCTTGATGCGCAGCGCGCCGCGGTCGGCGACCTGCACGCGCACCTCGCCGCCGCGCACCGCGTCGAGAAAGTCGACATCGATCTCGCCGCTCGCGTCCTGTCCGCGCATCGGTCCGCGCGCGCGCCGGCCGGCGCCGCCGAAGAGTCCGCCGAGCAGGTCCTCGAGGTCGACGTCCGCCCCGGAGGTGAATGCCTCATACGAGGGGCTGCGACGCGCGCCCTGCGACCAGCGGGTGTACTCGCGGGCCTGCGCCGGATCGAAGCCCTCGGCCAGACCCTGCACGCCGAACTCGTCGTACCGGGCTCGCTTGTCTTTGTCCGACAGGACCTCGTAGGCGAACGAGATCTCTTTGAACTTCTCCTCCGCCTTGCGGTCGTTCGGATTCACGTCCGGGTGATGCTTCCGCGCGAGCTTGCGGTAGGCCTTGCGGATCTCGTCTTCCGAGGCGGTGCGCGAGACGCCGAGGGCCGCGTAGAAGTCGGGGGAATCAGGCATGGGCTCCAAAGTAGCCGGGGACCTATCATCGGCCTAGGCGATGTCGAGCACACAGATCTCCCGAATCTTGGTCGCAACGGACTTCTCACCGCACGCGGATCGCGCGCTCGACTGGGCGACGGCGCTGGCACGCCGCTTCTCGGCCGAGCTCGAGATCGCGACGTCCGTTTACGTGGTTCCGTTCGCCGCCATGCCGGCGGGCTACGGGATGCCGCCCGACTATCTGCGCGGTGTGCGCGACGCGGCGGATCGCAGGCTGGGCGAGATTGCGGCGCGCATCTCGGCCGACGGGTTGCGCGTGCACCACACGGTCGTGCACGAGGATCCGTCGAGCGGAATCTGCGCGCTGGCACGCGAGAAGCGCGCCGACTTGGTCGCCCTCGGTACGCGGGGGCGCGCCGGACTGGCGCACGTGTTGCTGGGCAGCGTCGCGGAGCGGGTGGCGCGACTCGCCCCGTGTCCCGTGCTGACCGTTCACTCACAAGTACCGCCGCCGCGCGCGCTGAAGAAGCTTCTGGTCCCCACGGACTTCTCGGAGCCCGCGAGCGCGGCGCTCGCGCTTGCGCGCCAGCTGCTCGAGCCGGGCGGCGTGTTGGTCCTGGCGCACGCGATCCCGCCGGTGCTCGCACCCGGTGACCCCGGAGTGCCGCTCGCGGATCCGCGCAGCGAGGCGTGGGCCCGCGCGGAGTACGAGAAGATCCGACCTACACTGGCGGGTGTCAGCGCCGAGTTCGACCTGCGCTACGGCGCCGCGGATTCGGCGGTCCTCGACGCGGCGGCGCGGCACGAGGCGGATGCGATCGTGATCGGGACGCAGGGGCGCACCGGGCTCGCGCACGCTTTTCTCGGCAGCGTCGCAGAGCGCGTGATCCGGCGCGCTTCGCTGCCGGTGTTCAGCGCGAAGTCGACGTAGCGCCGACGAGCGGCACGAACTGCACCTCGCAGAGCTCGCGGCGCTCGAAGCCGCCGCCGTCGAGACGCGTGATGCGCACGAGTGACTGGCTTCCCCTGGCGGAACCGATCGGGATCACTATCCGGCCGCGGGGCGCGAGCTGCGCTTCTAGCGCAGGCGGTACGGTAGCGGCCGCCGCGGACACGAGAATCGCGTCGAAGGGCGCGCGCTCGGGCCAGCCGAGCCGGCCGTCGCTGCTGCGCAGCTCGACGTTCGCGCAGCCGAGCGCGGCGAGGCGACCGCGCGCGATCTCGGCGAGAGCGGGGTCGAGCTCGATCGCGAACACTTCGCGGGCGAGCCGTGACAAGAGCGCCGCTGCATAGCCCGAGCCCGCGCCGACCTCGAGCACGCGATCGCCTGCGGCGACCGCCAGCGACTCGAGCATCAGCGCCACAACGTACGGCTGCGAGATCGTCTGACCGTGCGCGATCGGCAGCGCCTGATCTTCGTACGCGAGCTCGACTTGGTCCGCCGAGACGAACGCGTGTCGCGGCACCTCGCGCAGCGCCGCGAGCAGGCGCGCATCTCCGATGCCGCGCGCTTCGATCTGTCGCGCGACCATGCGCTCTCGCCGCTGCGCTGCGAGTCCCGCGTCCATCGAGTCACTCCCGCCTCGGGACGATCGCGCGGCGACACTCCGCGCACAAGAGCGATGTCTCAGGTGAAGCGCAAAGTTACGCCGGGGACGCGCCACCCGCCGTCAACGACGGTTGGCGCGTCCCCGGAATGACCAGAGAAGAACGACCGCAGGGGTCGGCCTCCTCGACCGAGCCGGAACAGTCACCGGCGTCGGTTTTCCGCCGTGGGACCGAGTGACTCGATCCCGCTAGATGCGCCGCTCAGTTGGTCGCGGGCTTGGGAGTGGCCGCAGGAGCCGTTGCGTGCTTCGGGGCCGACTTGCGGTGAGACACCATGCTCGCGCAGTGGTGACTCGTGCACTCTTCGTTCCCCTTGCAGTACGCCGTGCGCTCCTTCGAGGTCTTCATCCCCTGCATCTTCTTCACGTGCTCCGTGCACGCGGCGTCGGCCGGGTGCTTCGTTGCGGCGGATGCGACGCCGCTCATCGTGACGAGCAGCGCGATTGCGATTGCAGATCGTAGAGACATTCCTTTCACCTCCGGGCATGAGACGTAACGGTTCTGAATTTCATGCGCTCGTGTTCGGTGAAATTCGTCTCACCAACCCGACCGGGTGCGAAGACGCGCGCCACGAGGTACCGTTCGCGACCACACGCTGCCCGACAATGAACCGTGTAGCTTTCCCAACGGGCGCGCGAACAGGAGGGATCGATGATCGGGAGCAGGGGCCAGCTGGGTTTCGTCGTCGCGGTGTTGCTGGGACTGAGTGCGTGCGCGACGAGTGGAGACATCGACCGGTTGAACGCGAAGATCGACGATCTCGCGCGCCGCACCGACGAGCGCACCGCTGCGGCGGAGCAGCGCGCCGCCGCGGCCGAGCAGAAGGCCGAGATGGCCGCGAGTCAGGCGCAGGCCGCCGCCGGTCAGGCCGACGCCGCCGCGCGCAAGAGCGAGGCCATCTTCAACAAGTCGGTGTCGAAGGGCGGCCGCTAGCGCGCGCGTTCGAGTCGACCGACGCGCACGGGAACGCCGCGCGACTCCGTGACGACCCGGCGCACTTCGGACTCGCTGACTGAGCCGCCGTCGACGAGGCCGAGCGCGTCGAGAGCGACAAGCCGCGCGAGCGTGGAGGGCAGTGGGTCGAAGTCGCGATCGTAGAAGTCGCGGTGCGCCTCGACGAACACGTCGCCGTCGCGCTGACCGATCTTCACGCGCTGGTACACGATGCGCACGCGCGTCCCGACCGGGATCCGATCGAAGAGCGCGCGCATGTCCGTGTTGTAGAGGCGGACACAGCCGTGTGTAGCCTCGCGTCCGATCGACCAGAGATTGTTCGTGCCGTGGATCCCATAGCTCGAGCTTCCCAGCGTGAGCCAACGGTCGCCGAGGGGGTTGTCCGGTCCAGGCGGAACGACGGCCGGTAGGTCCGGTCGCTCCGCGCGGATCGACTCCGGCACGGTCCAGACCGGGTCCGTGCGCTTCTGACCGACCCTGAAGTCACCGATCGGTGTAGGGTCCTGGATGTCGCCGACCGCAACCGCCAGCACCGTCGGCGCATTCGGATCGCGCGTGTAGTCGTAGAGGCGCATCTCGGGGATGTTCAGCACGAGCCCCGCATGCGGCGTGTCCGGCAGGACGTAGTCGGTCGGCAGTCGGAGGCGAGCTCCCTCTGCCGGGACCCAGACGTCGACGTCGGGATTCAGCACCGACAGCGGGATGAACCCGACCCCGGCGCGCGCGGCGACGTCGAGGAGGGTGTCCTCCTTGTGCGTGTACTCCCATGACTCGGCGCCCAGCACGGGGGCGAGCGTCGGTGCAGGTGGCTCGGTCTCCTTCGCCGCGACGCTCGCAATCAGCGCCGCGGCTGCGACCCAAGGCCAACGCGATCGGAGACGAGGCCGTCGGAGACTCGGACCCACTCCGAACAGTCTACGCAGCCAGGGCTTCCTCGGTCAGGCGCTGGATTCGACCGCTGCGCAGCATCGAGGCCAAGGTCGCCGCCGCCTCGTCGTCCGTCTCAGCGACCTGCTGAATCACCTCGAGCAATTCGAACAGGGTGATCGGTCGGGACTTCTTGTCGTTCACGGCGGTTTCCTTCCTGCGCGCTTTCATGCCTATGAGACGGCCGGCAGCACGCGGCCGTTACAGGTCGGCCCGAAAGCGCAGCGGTCAAGTCGCGGCGCGCCTGCGCTGCTCCTCGCTCGGCGCGGCCGAGTCGACTTCGGCCTCGCCGAGTCCCGAAGGCGCGTCGGGATCGAGCCTGCGGGTGAACTCGGCGACTCGCTGCAGAACGCGGGACAGGTCCTCGTCGAAACAGTAGAAGCCGTCTCCGGCGGCGCAGTAACCCTTGCCGAGGCGGCGGATCAAGGTCGTCATCTCTCGCTGAATCGGCGCGCGGCCCGCGCTCCTCAACGCCGCGCCGACTCTCGCCGCGACGAGAGCGGCGACTCTCTCGCCACGATGGGACGCCTCAGCCCGGCTGCGGTCGTTCCGGCGTCGAGTCGTCGTCCAGCGCTGCGCGCGCCGCGGGCGCCTCGAGATCGTCGAACCCGCCGCTCCGCACCTCGGCCAAGACCCACGCCAGCAGGCTCGCCGCCAAGACGAGCGTTGCAGGGATGGTGATCCACAGGAAGCTCATCCGCGTCTCCCGAATCGCTGAAGCCGCAGCGCGTTCGCAGTCACCACGAGTGACGACGCGCTCATCGCCAGTGCGGCCGAGAAGGGGCCGATGATGCCCGCGACCGCGAGCGGCACCGCGATGGCGTTGTAGCCGATCGCGATGCCCAGGTTCTCGCGAATTCGGCGCATGGCGGTCCGAGCGAGCTCCAGCGCCTCCGGGAGTGACTCGAGGCGGGGGACGTGACTCACGACGTCCGCCGCCAGCAACGTGATGTCCGAGCCGTGCGCGAACGCGAAGCCCAGGTCGGCGGCCGCGAGCGCCGCGGCGTCGTTGATGCCGTCGCCCGCGAAGACCACGCGCGCTCCCCGCGCGCGCTCCGCCCGCACCCGCGCGAGCTTGGCTTCCGGCGTCGCCTCGCTCTGGGTGTCGGCGATGCCCGCGCCGTGCGCGGCGACGCGCACCGCGACCTCGTGATCGCCCGAAACGAGCGCCGAAGAGATGCCCGTGGCCGCAAGCCGAGTCACTGCCTCGCGCGCATCCGGGCGCAGTGAGTCGGCGAGAACCACGACGCCGAGCGCCGAGCCGCCGTCGGCGACGAAGGCGAGGCTCGCGCCGTGCGCCGCCTCCGCGCGCGCCGCGGCCTCCAGCGCCGCGTCCACGGCGATGCCGCGCGCCGCGAGGAGCGCGCGCGAGCCGCACAGCCGTGAGCCCGACTCGACTCCGGAGCCCGGGATCGGCCGCGGCTCGGCGCCGGGGACGACGACCTGCGCCCGGCGAGCGCACTCGCGCCGAATGCCGTCGGACACGGGGTGCGGCGAGGCTCCGACGATCGAGGCGGCGCTCGCCACGACCCGATCCTCGGTGACGCCCGGCGCGCCGACGACGCGAGTCACTTCGAGGCGCCCCGACGTCAGCGTCCCCGTCTTGTCGAGGAGCGCGCGATCGACGCGCGCTGCGCGCTCGAGTGCTGCGCCGCTCTTGAACCAAAGCCCGAGCTGCGCCGCGCGTCCCAGCGCGGCGCTGACGGCCGCCGGCGTCGCGAGTCCCAGCGCGCACGGGCAGGCGACGATCAGCACCGCGGACGCGCGCAGGGCCGCGTCGAGCGGCGCGCCTCCCGCGAGCGCGTGTCCCAGCCCGGTCAGCGCCGCGACCCCGAGCACCGCCGGCGCGAAGCCTCGCGCGATGCGATCGACCTCGCGCTGGACCCGCGGGCGATCGGCCTGCGCGCGCTCGAGCAGTCCCACGAGCCGGGCGAGGGTCCCGGTCGCGACGCTGTGAGTGACCTCCAGCTCGACTTCGCCCGACAAATTCACGGTTCCGCAGCGCGCGACCTCGCCGACGCGCCGCGCGATCGGCAGCGACTCACCGGTGAGGAGTGACTCGTCCAGCTCCGCCGGTCCGCTCGTGAGTCTGCCGTCGGCGGGAATCACCGCGCCGGCCGCGACGACGACTCGCTCCCCGGGCACGAGCGCCTCCGCGGGCACCGACTCGAGACCGTGGGCGCCGCGGCGCAGCGCGGTGCGCGGCGCGCGAGCGGCGAGGCGGTCGACTGCGGCCGAGGCCCGCGCCCTCGCGCCGCGCTCGAGCGCTCGGCCCAGGAGCATGAGAAAGATGATGGTCGCGGCCGAGTCAGTGAACACGTCGTGCGCCTCGCCGAGCGTGCCCGCGACGCTCGCGACGAAGGCCACGGAGGTGCCGACGACGATCGGCACGTCGAGCGTGAGCTCCCGGCGGCGCAGCCCGGCGAGCGCGCCGCGCCAGAAAGGGAGCGCGCAGTAGGTGAGCGCCGGGATCGAGAGGCCGACCGCGAGCCAGCGCAGCCCCGCGCGCACGCGAGCGTCGATGTCCTGCAGCGCGCCGAAGTAGAGCGCGAGCGAGACCACCATCAGGTTCCCCGCGAGAAACGCGGCGACGAGCAGGCGCGCGAGCGCCGCGCGTGACTCGCGCTCCGCCGGCCGCGCGAGCGCGCCCGGGTCGTAGCGCGACGCTCGGTAGCCGAGCGCCTCGACGCGCGCGGCCAGTGCGGCGGCGTCGGTGGCCGCGGGCTCGAAGCGGACCAACGCGCGCTGCGTGGCGTAGTTGACGCTCGCCTCGCGCACGCCCGGCGCGGCTCGCAGCTCGCGCTCGACGCGGAGCGCGCACCCGGAGCAGCGCAGCCCGTCGAGCACGAAGCCCGTCTCGGAGAGGGCGGCGCTCACGGCGGCACGTCGAGCGCGAAGGCGCGTTCGACCCACGCGAAGCCGTCGCCCGCGCGCGCGACCAGGATCCAACGGCCCACGAGCGGCAGCGGGATCTCCGCCGTCCAAAGCCCGTCGCGAGCCGCGAGCGCGATGTCCGCGTCGAAGTCGCCGCGTTCGGGGCGCTCGCGCCGGAGTCGGACGTCGAGTGATTGCGGCAGCGGCTCGCGCGAGCTTTCGGGCGAGATCTCGACGTGCACGCCGTCCCCGCGGCGCTCGGCGCGGAGCTCGACGCGCCAGCCGCGGTCGCGGGCTCGCGCCTGCGCCCGAAGTGACTCGTTCCAGTCACTCCCGGCCGTCCAGGTATTCACCGGCAGTACGTCGGGCGGGCGCCGCGTCGCGATCCACAGAAAGGCGAGCGACGCCGCGATCCCCGCGGCGAGCGTCGCCGCGAGCGCCAGCGGCCAGCGAAGTGAGTCGCGCTCAGTCATCGCGGTGCCGCTCCTCCTTCTGCTCGAAGATGAAGGTCGCCCCGCGGCGCACGGAGAGCGCCGGGCGGTCGACGTCGGAGATCGCGAACGCGATCGGCTGGGCGCGTGTGGTGCCGCGCTCGGCCGGCGCGGCGACGAAGACCCGCAGCTCCTGCGTCGACGCCGCCTCGAGCGTGATCGGGTTGACCCCGGCGAGCAGGGCAAACCCCGGCGGAGCGTCGAGCGAGAGCTCGAAGCGCCGCGGCGCGCGCCCGCGGTTCTCGACGCGCAGCGTGTAGGCGTTGCCCGGGCGACCGTCGGCGAGCGTGGCGGACAGACTCGCCGCGTTGTGAGCGACGAACAAGTCGAACGGAACGCGGAGTGTCACGGCCGCCGCGAACGAGACGACGCTCGCAAGCAAGAGCGCCCCGTACGCCAGCACGCGCGGACGCAGGAGCGGCATGCGCCGGGCCGCCGCGCCGGCGACCGAGCGATAGCCGATCAAGCGCGGCGCCCGACCGACCTTCTCCATCACGCCGTCGCACGCGTCGATGCACTGCGTGCAGGCGATGCACTCCAGCTGCAGTCCTTCGCGGATGTCGATCCCCGTCGGACAGACGGCGACGCACAGCCCGCAGTCGACACAATCTCCGCGCGCCTTGCCGCGCTTCCCGCGCGGCTCGCCGCGATCGGTGTCGTAGGCGACCACGAGTGTCTCGGCGTCGAAGAGCACGCCCTGGAAGCGCGCGTACGGACACAGATACTTGCAGAACGTCTGGCGCACCATGCCGAAGTCGAGATACGCGAGCGCCGCGGCCGCGCCGAGGAAGCCGAGGCGCGCACCCGACACATTGGCGTGTAGGAGGTCGCGCGCGAGCTCGCGCGGCGAGCAGAAGTAGCTGACGAGGTGGAAGCCGATCACCGCGGAGAGCGCGAGCCACGCGAGCTGCGTCGCGAGCTTGCGCCCGCGGCTGGGACGAGCCGGGGCGCGCGTGCCGTGCCAGCCCTCGATGCGCCGCGCGATTCCGGCGAACAGATCCGAGAAGATCGTCTGCGGACACGCCCAGCCGCACCAGAGTCGGCCGGCGAGCGCGGTGAAGAAGAAGAGCGCGAGCGCGAGTCCGATCACGATCAGCCACAGGAACACGAGCTCGTCGGGAAAGATCACGAGCCCGAACACGTGAAAGCGCCGGTGCGGCACGTCGAGGCGCAGCAGCGGCTCGCCGCCGACCTCGACCCACGGGACGAGCGCGAAGATCGCGATCAGCAGTGCCTCGACGCGCGTGCGCCGCTCTCGAAAGAAGCCTCGAACCGGACGGGCGTCCAACACTTCCGTGTGTCACGGCGCCGGCGCGGGAGGCGGCGCGTAGTCCGGAGCGCCGAACTCCGGCCGGTCGATCTTGGGAAGTGAGTCGATGTACGCGAGCACCTTCCAAACTTTCTCACTGCCCAGCTGTGGGCCCCAGGGCGGCATTCCGCCGGGTCGCCCTTCCATCACCGTCTGGAAGCGCTCCGCATCGCTCGCCCCGTACTTCCAGTAAGGGTCGACGAGCGACGGGCCGACGAGTCCGTGCGCCTCGGGTCCGTGGCACGCGATGCAGATCGTCGCGAACGTCTGCGCCCCGTCGGCGATCGCTGCCGCGTCGCCGCGATAGGGATTGGTGCTCGCGGTCGCGCTCGCAGCGGGCGCGTTCTTCGCGGCGGCCGCGACCTCGGCAGCGTAGTCCGTGCGCGCGGACCAGCTGGAGAAGCCGAGATACCAGAGCGTGTAGGCGAGCCCGAAGATCCAGGTCGCCACCCAGGCCGCGTTGAACCAGAGCGGGATCGGATGGTCTTCCTCTCCGATTCCGTCCCGTTGCCCGGCATCGCGCGAGGCGCGCTCCGCGATCTCGATCTTCGAGTCACTCATCGACCGGCCTCCCGAGGTCGAGCTTCTCCGGAGGCTCGCTTCGAATCGCCCGGCCGAGGGTCTCGAGGTAGGCGATCACCGCGATCGTCTCGCTGTGCTCTTCGACCGGCGAGAGCGAGATGCCCGATGCGCGCAGCGCCGACGCGATCGTGGCCGCCTGCGCCGAGGCCGACGCGGCGGCGCCCGCGATGTCGGCGTCCGAGTACGGGTGGCCGAGCTCGCGCAGCACCTCGAGCTTGCGCGAGGTGCCGCTTGTATCCAGCTCGCTCTCCGCGAGGAACGCAAACGCGGGCATGTTCGAGCGCGGCTCGAGATCGCGCGGATTGTGGAAGTGCAGCCAGTGCCACGACGCCGGGTACTTGCCGCCCACGCGCGCGAGATCCGGGCCGGTCCGCCGCGAGCCCCAGAGGAACGGCCGGTCGTAGATATTCTCGCCGGCGAGTGAGTAGCGTCCGTAGCGGTCGGTCTCGGTCTTGAACGGCCGCACCTGCTGGCTGTGACACACGCTGCAGCCCTCGCGGATGTAGATGTCGCGTCCCTCGAGCTCGAGCGCCGTGTACGGCGCGACGCCCGCGATCGGCTCGATCGTTCCCGCGAGAAGGTACGGCGGGATCAGCAGCACCAGGCCGCCGACGGCCACCGCCAGCATCGTGAGCACCGAGAGCAGCAGCGCGTTCGCCTCGATGCGCCGGTGCGCCTCGAACGCCATGACTCAGCGACCTCCTTCGGCTTCGGCCGACGCGCCGAGCGCCGGCGCCTCGGCGGGAATCTCGGCCGAGCCCTGTCGGATCGTCTGAATCACGTTCCAGAACATCAGCAGCGCGCCGGACAGGAAGGCCGCGCCTCCGACCGCGCGAATCACGTCGTAGACGTGGATCGCCGCGACGCTGTCCGCGAACGTGTAAGTCAGACTTCCGTCCGCGTTCACGGCGCGCCACATCAGGCCCTGAGTGACTCCCGAGATCCACATCGGGGTCACGTAGAGCACGATCCCGAGCGTCGCGACCCAGAAGTGGGTCTCCGCGAGACGAACGCTCCACAGCGTCGTGTGCCACAGGCGGGGCACCAGGTAGTACAACGTCGCGAAGCAGGTCAGCGCCACCCAGCCCAGCGCGCCCGCGTGCACGTGCGCGATCGTCCAGTTGGTGAAGTGAGACAGCGCGTTGACCGTCTTCAACGCCATCATCGGTCCCTCGAACGTGCTCATGCCGTAGAAGGTCAGACCGACGACGAACATCTTCAGGATCGGGTCGGTGCCGACGCGGTGCCACGCGCCGCGCAGCGTGAGCAGCCCGTTCAACATTCCGCCCCAGGACGGCAGGAGCAGCATGACCGAGAACGCGGTCCCGAGTGACTGCGCCCACTCGGGCAGCGGCGAGAACAGCAGGTGGTGCGGTCCTGCCCAGATGTACACGAAGATCAGCGACCAGAAGTGCACGATCGAGAGCCGGTGCGAGTAGATCGGCCGCTCGGCCTGGCGCGGCAGGAAGTAGTACATGAGCCCGAGGATCGGAGTCGTCAGCACGAAGCCGACCGCGTTGTGCCCGTACCACCACTGGATGTTGGCGTCGTGAACGCCCGCGTAGATCGAGTACGACTTCAGGAAAGTGACTGGCCGCTCCAGGTTGTTGAAGATGTAGAGCATCGCGATCGTCAGCACGGTCGCGCCGAAGAACCACAGCGATGCGTACAGGCCGCGCTCGCGGCGGCGCGCGATCGTGCCGAAGAAATTCACGCCGTAGATCACCCACATCACCACGACCGCGACATCGAGGGGCCACTCGAGCTCGGCGTACTCCTTCGAGGTCGTGTGACCCAGGACGAGAGTCACTCCGGCGGCGACCAAGGTCAGGTTCCAGAGCCAGAGGTGGAGATGCGCGAGAAAGTCCGACGGCACGCGCGCGCGGCACAGGCGCTGGACCGCGTAGTAACTCCCCGCGAAGACGACTCCCAGGGTGAAGCCGAAGATCACGACGTTGGTGTGCACCGGCCGCAGGCGGCCGAAGTGGAAGTAGGGCCCGACGTTCAGCTGCGGCCACGCGAGCTGGAGCGCGATCACGAGCCCGACGGCCATGCCCACGATTCCCCACACCAGGGCCGAGATCGCGAAGCCGCGCACGACCGCCATCTCGTAGGTTTCTTCCGGACCCGCTTCGCGCATGTCGCCTCCGCTCGGCCGACGCCGGACTGCAACGGACGTACCGCGCGCCGCCGTCCTTCACGTTACCCGAGATCGGGACCCGAGACTGCGCGGCACACGGCTGGAGTCACCTTGCTACACTGGTGAGACCCGCCGCCTCAAGGGCCGAGCCGCGCGCTCGCTCGCAGCCGGGAACGGGCGTTGCACAGGGAGAGGCGAACATGTTGGAGGCATCGATGGGACGTCGCGTCGCGATCGCAGGCTTTGTGACTTCACTGCTCGCCTGTCTCTGGCTGCTCCCCTCCGAGACGGCCGCCGATCCGGCCGCGATGGTGCGAGCGGGGCACGACCTGTTCGAGCAGCACTGCGAGCTCTGCCACGGCGAGGGTGGCAAGGGCGACGGCCCGCTCTCCGACGAGCTCCGCGTGGCGCCGCCGAACCTGACGGAGATCGCGCTGCGCCGCGGCGGGACGTTCCCGGAGGTCGAGGTGCGCGAGATCATCGACGGGCGCCGGCGCGTGCGCGCGCATGGTCACAGCGAGATGCCGGTCTGGGGAAGGGTGTTTGCCGGACCGGCGGTCCCCGACGTCGGCAAGGCTGCGGCTGCCCGCGAGAAGCTCGATCAGCTCGTCGTGTATCTGCGCTCGATCCAGTCACCGCCTGCGAAGGACGTGACTCAGCGCTGAGCGCGCGGTCTAGTGGGCGTCCGAAGCGGCGAGCGCGCCGGGCGCGGGCATCGTCGGCGGTCGCCGCAACAGCGGGACCAGCGGAGCCAGCAGCAGAAACAGGATCATGATGATCCAGTAGCAGTCCCGGAAGGCGAGCACCGCCGACTGCTGCGCGACGATTCCATCGAGCGCGCGTCGCGCCGCGTCGAGCGCGCTCGTCGGATCGAGGCCCCGGGCCGCGAGACCGCCGGCGAGCCCCTGCAGGCGCTGCTGCGTCGCCATGTTGAACAGCGACACGTTCTCAGCGAGATACGCATGGTGCAACACCGTTCGGTGTTCGACCAACGTCGCGAGCACCGCGATGCCCATGCTCCCGCCCACCTGCCGCGACAGGTTGTAGAGCCCGGCTCCCTGCAGCATGTCCTGCGGCGGCAGGCCGCGCAGCGTCGCGAGTGAGAGCGGCACGAACATCAGCCCGAGCGCCACCCCGCGCGCGATCTGCGGCCAGAAGAGATCCGCCTCGCCGCTCTGCAGGGTCCAGTGACTCATCGCGAACAGCGTCGGCACGAAGATCGCGATGCCGACCGCGAAGAGCGGCGCCGGCCCGAAGCGCCACACGATCCGGCCCGCGATCGGCATGGTGAGCGCCGTCGCGAGCGACGACGGGGCGATCGCGATGCCCGACTGCCACGAGCTCCAGCGCAGCACTTGCTGCGTGAACAACGGGAACAGGAACACGCTCCCGTACAGCCCGACGCCCATCATCGCGCCGTAGATCGATCCGATCGTGAGCGAGCGATGGCGAAACACCCGCAGGTCGACGACCGGGTGCTCCGTGTGCAGCTCGTGCCACACGAACAGTCCGATCGAGAGCACCGCAGTCACGGCGAGGCCGGTGATGAAGTCACTCTCGAACCAGTCGAGTTTGTTGCCGCGCTCGAGGAAGGTCTGCAGCGCGCCGACGCCGACGATCAAGAGGGCGATCCCGGTCCAGTCGACGCCCTCCGCTCGGCGCACGTACTTCGGCTCGGGCAAGTGACTCCAGCACAGCATCGCGGCGAGCAGGCCCAGGGGGATGTTCACGTAGAAGATCCACGGCCACGACCACTGATTCGTGATCCAACCGCCCAGCGTGGGGCCGAGACTCGGCCCGAGCGTCGCGCCCATTCCGAACAGCGCCTGGCCCGTGCCCTGCTGCCGCGGCGGAAACGTCTCCATCATGATCGACTGAGACATCGACAAGAGCGCCCCGCCGCCCATGCCCTGAATCACGCGGAACACGACCAGCTCGGGCAAGGTGCGCGACAGGCCGCACAGAAACGAGGCGGCCGTGAAGAGCAAGATCGAGCCCGTGAAGTACTGGCGCCGGCCGAAGCGGCCCGCGAGCCAGCTGGTCATCGGGATCACGACCACGTTCGCGATGATGTAACTCGTCACGACCCAGGAGATCTCGTCCACGGTCGCGCCCAGGTTCCCCATCATGCTGGGCAGCGCGACGTTCACGATCGACGAGTCGAGAATCTCGAGGATCAGCGCGAGCATGACTCCGATGAGCATGAGCCAGCCGCGCAGGTCGAGGTGGAACTCGGCCTCCTCTGCGGGAATCGCGAGTGACTCAGCGGACGCGGACACTCACGCTCACCGAGAGACCCACCGAGAGCGGCTCGGGCGACGCTGCGGCGACGTCGGCCGCGCCCGGCGGATCCCGGTCGAGGCTGATCCGCACGGGGATGCGCTGCACGACCTTGGTGAAGTTCCCGGTCGCGTTGTCGGGCGGGAGCAGGGCGTACTTCGCGCCGGTCGCCGGCGAGATCGACTCGACGTGTCCGCGCAAGGCCTTCCCCGGGTACGCGTCGACGTAGATCTCGACGGGATCGCCCACGCGCATGCGCCCGACCTGAGTCTCCTTGAAGTTGGCCGACACCCAGTTGCCCGAGCTGGCGGCGAGCGCGAGCAGCGGCTGGCCGGGAGACACGTTCGCGCCGAGCTCGACGGACTTGCGGCCGATGTCGCCCTCGAACGGCGCGGTGATCGTGGCGTGCTCGAGCGCGAGCTCGGCCTCGCGCAGCGCGGCCTCGGCCTGCAGCACCGGCGCCGCGTTCGCGATCGCCGCGCGCTCGGCGAGCTCGCGCTGCTCCGCCGCGCGCAGCTCCGCCGTCGCTGCGTCGCGCTCCGCGACCGCGGAGTCGAGCTGTGACCCGCTCGACACCTTGCGCTCGTAGAGACCGTGCGCGCGCGTGAGCTCCTGCTCAGAGTGGCGCACGCGCACCGCCGCGGCGCGAGCTTGTGCCGAGGCGGCATCGGCGGCGGCGCGTGACTGGGCCATGCGATCCTTCGCGGCTTCGAGATCGGCGCGCGCGCGTGCGACCCGCACCTCGAAGTCGGCCGGGTCCAGGCGCACCAGCACCTGACCCGCCCGCACGTGCGTGTTCTCGTCGACCAGCACCTCGCTCACTTGGCCGGCGACGCGCGGCGAGAG
>Ga0326730_1000187_pt1 | contig 19120 bp, 20 predicted proteins | sample MHFSIPfraction_3_FD_207740 | JGI IMG/M metagenome (GOLD analysis project Ga0326730, IMG submission 207740) | Lab enriched peat soil microbial communities from Michigan Hollow, Ithaca, NY, United States - MHF7AN SIP fraction | ecosystem: Environmental > Terrestrial > Soil > Wetlands > Peat...
TCGATCCCCTGATCCCCGCTGGTCACTAGACGGGCACCCGCGCCGTGACTTCTGAGAGTCGGTTGCCGCTGGTCGCGTACTTCTCGATGGAGTACGGGCTGCACGAGGAGTTCCACTCGTACGCGGGCGGGCTGGGAGTGCTCGCGGGCGACTTCATGAAGTCGGCCGGGGATCTCGGGCTGCCGGTGGTGGGGGTGGGGCTCCGCTGGGGCCAGGGCTACACCTCGCAGCACATCGGCTCCGACGGATATCCCTACGACGAGTGGACCCAGCAGAAGACCGACGTGCTCTCCGACACCGGCGCGCGCGTGCGCGTGCGGGTCGCGGCGCGCGAGGTGGAGTGCCGCGTGTGGCGCGTGGGCCGCTACGCCATCGCCCCGCTCTACCTGCTCGAGCCCACCGATCCGCGTGATCTCTGGATCACCCGGCGCCTCTACGACCCGCGACCGGACTGTCGGGTGGCCCAGGAGATGCTGCTCGGCATCGGGGGCGTGCGCGCGCTCCGGGCACTGCACCTGCCGGTCGAGCGCTACCACTTCAACGAGGGGCACGCGGTCTTCGCGGGGGTCGAGCTGATCGCCGATCGGATGGAGACCGGCAGCCGCTTCCGCGACGCGTGGCGGGAGGCGCGCCGGTCGATCGTGTTCACCACCCACACCCCGGTGCCGGCCGGCAACGAGGTCCACGCGATCGCCGAGCTGCGACGGCTCGGCGCGGGCTGCGAGCTGGTGGCGAGCGAGCTGGCCGAGATCGGCGGCGATCCGTTCAACATGACGGTGGCGGGGCTGCGGCTCGCCCACGCGGCCAACGCGGTGGCCCAGCTGCACGGCGAGACCGCCCGCGCGATGTGGGCTCACGTGGAGGACGCGGCGCCGATCATCGCGATCACCAACGGGGTACACGCGGGCACCTGGCAGGACCCGCGCATCGCGGCGGCCCACGCCAGCGACGAGCGGCTGCTCGCGGCCAAGCGCGCGCTGAAGGGCGAGCTCCTCGTCGAGGTGCGCGCGCGGACCGGCACCCGCCTCGATCCCGACGCGCTCACCATCGGCTTCGCCCGGCGGGCCGCCACCTACAAGCGGCCGGACCTGCTGCTGCGCGACCCGGGCCGCTTCGCGACACTGATCAAGCGCCACCGGATCCAGCTCCTCTTCGCGGGCAAGGCCCATCCCGCCGACCACGAGGGCAAGGCGGTCATCGCGCGGCTCGTCGAGGGGCTGCGCCAGTGGCCCGATAGCGTGGCCTTCCTCGAGGACTACGACATGGCGCTCGGCCGCGTGCTCACCCGCGGCTGCGACGTCTGGCTGAACACCCCGCGGCGCCCGATGGAGGCGAGCGGCACCTCCGGCATGAAGGCGGCCATGAACGGCACCCTCAACCTCTCGGTGCTCGACGGATGGTGGCCGGAGGGCTGCGAGCACGGCGTGACCGGGTGGGCCATCGGCGACGGCACGGTCAGCGGCGACCCCGACCCGCGCGATCTGCGCGCGCTCTACGACACGCTCGAGACCGAGGTCCTGCCGACCTTCGCCGACCCGGCGCGCTGGACGCGGATGATGCGGGGCTCGATCCGGATGGCGGTGGAGCGCTTCTCCTCGGACCGCATGATCCGGGAGTACTTCGAGCGGCTCTACTCGGTCACTTCGCCCGCGCGATAGCCTCGGAGAGCTCGCGGGCCCGCTCGCGGTCGAGCGGCTTCAGGCGCTCGAGCACGCGGCGGGCGTCCTCGAGGCGCCCCAGCTTCACGTAGGCCTCGCCCAGGTACTCGAGCGCGTCGGGGTAGTCGGGACGCAGGCGCAGCGCCTCGTCGTAGGCCTCGAGCGATTCGGCGTACTTGCCCTGGTTGCGGAGCGCGAACCCGAGCCCGTTCCAGGCCTCGGGGTACGCGGGCTTCATCTCGACCGCCCGGCTGAAGGCGACCGCGGCCACGCTCCACTCCTTCGCGCGCGTGGCCGCGACCCCGCGCGCGTACTCCCCTTCCGCCGACGGTGCGGGCGGCAAGCGGCTGGGCGTGGGCGTCGGGGTCATCTCGGCGGCGGCCGGTGCGGCGGCCGCCAGCAGCAGGAGCCCGGCCAGCGTGAGGACCCGGCCGCGCATCGTCACGCCTCGATGCGCTGGGTGACCGAGCGCGTCGCCCCGAAGGTGGGCACGAACACCGAGTGCTTTCCGGCCCCGCCCGCGACCACGATCATGATGTCGGCCCACTCGCGCGCGATCGGGGCCAGGGTCGTGGGCGGCCGGTCCTTGAAGCCGGCGGGATGGATCACCGCGAAGCGCTCGATGTTCGACGGGTCGAAGCGCGAGAGCGGCACCTGGGCGCGCTCCCACAGCTCGCGCTTGAACCGGGCCTTGCTCCAGCCCCCGCCGGCCACGGTGGCCGCGTGCTCGGGCCCCAGGATCACCAGCGGCTCGCCGCCCAGGTAGATGTTGTTGCTCCCCACCGTGGCCACGCTGCCCGCCACCGTGGTGAGGATGCCCTCGGGAGTGGAGGAGCCGTGGTCGTTGATGTTGTGCGGGGCCTCCGAGCCGCAGACCGTCACCGTGCTGACCTCGCGCCCGAAGCCCCGCTCGACGGAGAGCGGCTCCCAGGGCGACGCGGCCTCGTTCTCGGCCACGCAGTAGCTGTACTTGCCCGGGTGCCCCTGGGTCGCGCGATCCTCGTGACCGGGCCGGGCCCCGCCCACGTTCTGCAGCACGAGCCGCAGGGCGCGCCCGATGACCGCGTTGGCGCGATGGCCCTGCCCGAGCGCGTTGCCGCCCCCGTTGACGCCGAGCCGGACCGCGAGCGGGCCGTTGACGATGACGAGCGGCGAGCAGGGATGCGTGGTCGTCTGGATGGCCTGCAGGTTGAAGGCGGGCTGGCTCACCGCCTCGACCGCGGCCAGGATCACCGGCAGGTGCTCGGGGCGCGCGCCCGCGAGCACCGCGTTCACCGCGACCCGCTCGACGGTGGCGCGGCCGAGCCGCGGGGGCAGCACCGCGACCACGTCGCCGGCCTGCCGCCGCGTGCCCGCGAGCATCGCGGCCACCCGCTCCGGGGTGGCGGGAATGGCGGGCAGCCCGTCGCCCCAGCCCCGGTCCATCAGGAAATCCTGGAACTCGAGGAGATCGTCGGGCGCGCGGTGGCGCGCGGCGGGTCCTTCCGCGACACCCGCGTCCACCCCGCGCGCGGCCACGGTGCCGATGAGCGCGGCCGCCACCTGGTCGACCGCGGCGGCCGCCTTCCGCGCGACCAGGTCCTCCGCGACGCCGCCGATCGGGTGCGGCACCGTGACGATGCCGAGTGAGGCCAGCCCCTTGGCGCGGGCCTCGGCGAGGGCGAGCGGGCGGAACTCGTGCGTACCCAGGACGACGGTCGCGATCCCCCGCCCTTCCAGCTCCGTGGCGTCGTGGATACTCCACGACGTGCACGACCCTCAGTCGGCGGAGGCGGTGAGGACGGCCCCGCAGTGGGCCGCCATCTCGTCGAGCACGGCGCGCGTCGCGCCGATGGAGGCGCCGGGCTTGCGCCACACCCGCACCTCGGCGGCGCCGAGCTTGGCCGCGAGGGCGCGGGCCACCGTTTCCAGCAGGACGCGCGCGTTGGGCTTGGAGTTGTCGAGGACGCCGATGACCGCGCCCTGCAGCGAGGCCGGGCGCGGCGCCCCCGTGCGCGTGGCGGCGGCGGACGACCCGACCGGGTCGAGGATCTCCATGGCCCGCATCATACCGCGGCCCGGGGCCCGTGTAGTACAGTCCTGGACGGGGATGGCCACACCTCACTCGCTCGCGCGCCACGCGGCGACCCGCTACGTGCAGCCGCTGCGGGAGGGCGGCTCGCTGCCCGCGGTCGTCGACACCGCCGCCGGCGGACTGTTCGTGGTCAAGTTCCGGGGCGCCGGGCAGGGCCCGAAGGCCCTGATCGCCGAGCTGGTGGTGGGCCAGCTCGCGCAGGCGCTCGATCTGCCGGTGCCCGAGCTCGCGATCGTGGACCTCTCCGCCGCCTTCGGCCGGACCGAGCCCGACCCCGAGATCCAGGACATCCTCCGCGGGAGCCAGGGCGTCAACGTGGGGCTGCGCTACCTCGACGGCGCGTTCAACTTCGACGCCACCGCCGCCGGGGAGCTGATCTCCACCGACTTCGCCACGCGGCTCGTGTGGCTCGACGCGCTCGTCACCAACCCCGACCGCAGCCATCGCAATCCCAACCTGCTCGTGTGGCGGCGCGGCCCGTGGCTGATCGATCACGGCGGAGCGCTCTACGCGCATCACGACTGGGCGACGGCGGACGAGGCGCGAACCCGGACCCCCTTCCCCCGCATCCGCGACCACGTGCTGCTCGATCGGGCCGGCGACCTGCGGGAGGCGGACGCGGCCCTGGCCGACGCGCTCTCCCTCGAGGTGCTCGCCGGCATCCTCGCCCAGGTGCCGGACGAGCTCCTGACCGACCCGGTGGGCGGGCGCGAGTTCCCTTCCGCGGCGGCCGCCCGCGCCCGCTACCTCGAATACCTGACGGGGCGTCTGCGCGCGCCTCGCGACTTCGTGGCCGAGGCGACGGGCGCCCAGGAGCGGGCGCGCGGCGAGCGGCCGCGTCCCCTCTCCGCGCGCCGATGACCGGCGAGGGCCCGATCGCCTACGACTTCGCGGTGCTTCGAGCGGTGCCCCACGTGCATCTGGGGGCCTTCGTTCCGGTCGGGGTGGTGCTCCACGCGCGCACCGCGGGCTACCTCGGGATGCGGACCCTCGTCGCGCTGGACGAGCTGCGCGCGCGGGTGCCCGACGTCGACCACGAGCTGCTCGCCCGCTACCTGGCGTCGGGCTGCGCGGTCGCCGCGGGCGACCCCGCCGCGGGCCCGGTCGCGCTCGCCCCGCCGTCCGAGCGCTTCCACTGGCTCACCGCCCCGCGCTCGGACGTGCTCCAGAGCTCGCCGGTCCACGCCGGGCTCACCGACGATCCGGCGCGGGCTCTCGACGAGCTGTTCGCGGCCTACGTGCTGGGCGCGGCCGCGGGCCGCCCCCGGGAGGACTAGCCCCTTGGCCACGCCGACCCCGCGCCGCCACTTCTCGATGCTCCGGGACTTCCACCTCGCGGACCTCTTCACGTTCGCCAACGGATTCTGCGGCGTCGCGGCCCTCTTCGCGGCCATGCGCTTCCTCTCCACCGGCGACCGCCGGTATCTCTACGGCGCCGCGCTGCTGGTGCCGCTCGCCCTGGTCTTCGACGTGCTCGACGGGCGCATCGCGCGCTGGCGGCACGGCGGCTCGCCGATGGGACGCGAGCTCGACTCGCTGGCCGACGTGATCTCCTTCGGGGTGGCCCCGGCCGGCATCGCGTTCGCGGCCGGGCTCGACCGGATGGTCGACCAGCTCGTCCTGATGTACTTCGTGGGGTGCGGGGTGAGCCGCCTCGCGCGCTACAACGTCACCGCCGCCGACTTCGCCCGCGAGACCGGGAAGGTCACCCACTTCGAGGGCACCCCGATCCCGACGAGCGTGGTTCCCCTCGGCCTGCTGATGCTGGCCTTCCATTACCGCACGCTCTACCCGGTGCGCGTGCTCGGCCTCGAGCTGCATCTGGTCACGCTGCTGTTCCTGCTCTCGGGCAGCCTGATGATCAGCAAGACCCTCAGGATCCCGAAGCCGTAGCGGCCCGGCCGCCGCTCTCCCGCGTGAAGCACGCGATGGCGAGGGCCACCGCCTCGAAGACCGCGCAGGCGGTGAACGCGGCGCGGAAGCTGCCGGTCAGGTCGAGGGCGTAGCCGAGCACCACCGGCACCACGAGGCCGCCCACGAAGCAGAAGAAGTTCACCACCCCGGACGCGGTCCCCATGAGCCGCGGCGGCACCAGCTCGGTGACCATCACGAAGGGCGTGATCAGCCCGCCGAGCAGGAGGCCGGTGAGCGCGGCCGCCCCCGCCGCCACGCCCGCGCCCCGGCCCGGCACCACCCACGCGAAGACCAGGCAGACGACCACGCTCATGGTCTGGCTCACGAGGAACACCGGCTTGCGGCGGCCGAAGCGGTCGGAGAGTGCGCCGGCGAGCGGCCAGGACACGATGGTGCCGCCGGTGACGAGGGCGGTGACGAGGCCGGCGCCGGCCTGACCGAGGCCCTCGCTCTTCACCAGGAAGGTGGGCAGCCACGTGAGCAGGGCGAAGTAGCCCCCGTAGGAGAAGAGCACGTAGAGGTTGAAGGGCCAGAGCACCCGCATCGCGAGCACGTCATGCATCGACGCGGTGAAGCCGCCCGGCGCCCCCGCCACCGCGCCCGCCTCGCGCACCCGCGGCTCCGCCTCGACGAGCGCCCACACCGCGACCATCGTGATCAGCACCGGCACCGCGAGCAGCGCGTAGCCCCGGCGCCAGCCGAGGTGCTCGGCGAGGACCGGCAGGAGCAGGAGCGCGGCGGTCGCGCCGATGCCGCCGCCCGACGAGAAGAGCCCGGTGGCGAGGCCGCGCTCGCGGAGGGGAAACCACTCGTGGATGAGCCGCAGCCCCGGCAGCCAGGTGGCCGCCGCGCCCGCTCCCACCAGGCAGCGCGCGAGCAGGCTCTGGGTCAAGGTGTGGGCGAGGGCGAACGCGAGCGCGCCGACCGCCATGACCCCCATGCACGCGAGCATCACCCGCCGCGCGCCCAGGCGGTCGGTGAGCGCGCCGACCGGCACCTGCATGAGCGCGTAGGTCCAGAAATACGAGGCCATGATCGTGCCGGCCGCCGCGTAGCCCAGGCCCATGTCCGCGATGAACGTGGGGATCAGCGGGGCGAAGCCGACGCGGTGGACGTGGGTCTGCATGAACCCGAGCACGCACACCGCGAGGATGGCCCAGCGGTAGGGCCTGGCCTCCGCGGTCATCGCGGCCGGGGAGGCGCGCCCCCGGGGAGCAGCGAGAGCGCGACGGCGAGCGCGCACACCGCCCCCGCCGCGAGAAACGCGGCGTGGAACGCGGGCAGGAAGCCGTCGCGACCGAGTCGCGCGTCGAACAACGCCGCGGTGACCTGCACCCCCACCGCGCTGCCGAGGGTCCGGCTGAGGAAGGCGAGCCCGCCCGCCACCCCTTGCTGGGCCGGTGGGAAGGACGCCATCATCAGGGCCAGGTTCGGCACCTGGAAGAGCCCCACGCCCAGTCCCACGAGCGCCATCGCGACGCCGACCAGGACGAGCGAGGGCGCGCCGGAGAGCGTCCCGATGGTGAGGAGCCCCGCCACCTCGAGCGCGAGGCCGCACGCGAGCGGCCCGCGCGGCCCGACGCGGTCGGTGGCCCAGCCGCCGAGCGGGGCCACCAGCGCGTTGGCGAGCGGGGTGAGCGCGAACACGAGCCCGCCCATCGTGGGCGTGAGGCCGAGAGGGCCCACCAGGAAGAACGGCATCAGCAGCCACACCGAGAACTGGGCGTGGTTCGACAGGAACGCGAGCAGCGCGGCCCGCAGGACGGGCAGCCGCAGGAGATCCGCGGGCGCGACGCGGCGCCGGACCGGCGCGGCGCCGCCCAGGCGCCGGATCCGGGCCTGGGCCAGCACGCCCAGGGCCAGGAAGAGCGGCGCGCGGAAGACGAAGGCGGCCGACCATCCGAAGCCGTCCAGCAGCGCGCCGCCCACCAGCGGCCCGATCCCGAGCCCCACGCCCAGGCCCAGGCTCATCAGCCCGAGCCCGCGGCCGTGACGCTCGCGCGGCAGCGACAGGGTCACCAGCGCGGGCGCGGTGCCGTAGACGAGCCCGCCCCCCAGTCCCTGCGCCACCCGCAGCAGCAGCACGGCCCCGTAGGAGTGGGCGAGGGCGTAGCCGACGAAGGCGGCGGCGGAGAGCCAGAGCCCGACGGTGAACACGGGGCCGGGTCCGAGGCGATCGGCGAGCACGCCGGCCACGAACGCGGTGAGCGCGTAGGTGAGCACGTAGCAGATGATCACCCAGCGGATGGCGGCCGGGCCCACCCCGAACGCGGCGGCCATCGCGGGCAGCACGATGTTGATCGCGGAGTCGAGCGACATGAGCAGCGCGCCGAGCGCCGCCAGGAGCACGGGCATTCGCCGAGTATACGTGCGGGCCGCGGCGGTTGACGTGGTTCGACGATCGGGGTAGAAGAGGAAGCCGCCATGCCGCTCGCCCCGGGACAGACCGCCGAAGTGCAACGCGTCGTCACGCGCGACCTCACCGCGGACGTGCTGGGCAACCCGGGGGTCACCGTGCTCGCCACGCCGTTCGTGCTGACCCTGCTCGAGAACGCGGCCCACGCGGTGATGGTGCCCCACCTGCCGCCGGGGGGCGCCACCGTCGGGACCGCGGTGGACATGAAGCACCTGGCCGCCACCCCGCTCGGGATGACGGTGCGGGCGAGGGCGGTCCTGCTCGAGACCGACGGGCGCCGCTGCCTGTTCGACGTGCAGGCCTGGGACGAGGTGGAGAAGATCGCGGAGGGACGGCACGAGCGCTACGTGGTGGCGGACCTCGGGCGGTTCCTCGCGCGGGCCGCCGCCAAGGGCCGGAGCCCGGACCGGGCGGGCTGAGGCAACGACGATGGCGAAGGGTGGGCCGAGGATCAGAAGGGCGAGAAGGTGGTCACCGGACGGGCGACCGTGACACCGCCGTCACGTGGGTAGCGCGTTGCCCTACGCGTGACCGCCGTTGCCCGACCGCGCGAGGAAGTCGCGCACCGCCGCCACCGTGGAGGGGAAGGCCAGCTCCTCCCAGGGGATCTCCGCGGGGCCGACCCACTCGAGCCGGTCGTTCTCGTGGCAGAGCGTGAGCGTGCCGCCCAGCACCCGCGCCTCGTAGACGACGATGACCACCGGCGCGTTGGGGTAGGAGTAGACCCCGACCAGCCCGCCCAGCTCCACGGTGAGGCCGGTCTCCTCCCAGGTCTCGCGGAGCGCGGCCGCGTCCACCGTCTCGCCCCAGTCCACGTAGCCGCCGGGGAACGTCCACTTGCCGTGGGCGGGATTGATCGCCCGCCGGGTGAGCAGGAGGCGGCCGTCCTGCCACGGGATCGTGCCGGCCACCACCTTCTGGTTGACGTAGAACACGAAGTCGCAGGCCGAGCAGACCATCTCCGGGCGCTTCTCGGGCCCGATCGGCCGGAGCTCGAGCCCGGCCCCGCAGAGCGCGCAGAACCGGATCGTCTCCGGCGTGAGGTGGCGATGCGGGGGGTGCGGCTCGTCGGCCATGGCGCCGATCAGTCTAGCACGCGTGCGCGCGCCGTCTTGACACCCGGGGGCCCGCCACGAGAGGCTCGAGGCCCCGAGGAGGCCCGGCGCGCATGAAGTGGGTCACGCCCAAGAACGGCTTCGACGAGGTCTTCGACGCGCGCGGACGGGCCCGGCCGCACTACGCGGCGCTGATCTCGATCCTGGAGTCGTTCACCAAGGAGGACGTGGAGCGCCGGGAGCGCCTGCAGCAGCTCACCCTGCGCAACCAGGGCATCACCTTCACGGTGTACGGCGAGAAGGACGGGCTCGAGCGCATCTTCCCCTTCGACTTCGTCCCCCGCATCATCCCCGCCGCGGAGTGGAAGGGAATCCAGGACGGGCTGATCCAGCGCATCACCACGCTGAACCTCTTCCTCTCCGACGTCTACCAGGACCAGAAGTGCCTGAAGGACGGCGTCATCCCCGCCGAGCTCATCCTCTCGCGCAAGGAGTACAAGCGGGCCCTGCTGGGCCTGGTCCCGCCCCGCAAGATCTACACCCACGTGGTGGGCACCGACATCATCCGCAACGATCGCGGCGAGTACCTCGTGCTGGAGGACAACTGCCGGGTGCCGAGCGGCGTCTCCTACGTGCTGGAGAACCGCAACCTCCTGAGCCGGGTGTTCCCCGAGTTCCTGGGATCCTACCCGGTGCGCCCGATCAAGGACTACCCGACCCTCCTGCTCGAGACCCTGCGGTTCGTGGCGCCCCGGCGCGGGCAGAACCCGGTGGTGGTGCTCCTGAGCCCGGGCATCCACAACTCGGCCTACTTCGAGCACTCCTTCCTCGCCCGCGAGATGGGCGTGCCGCTGGTGGAGGGGCGCGATCTCCTGGTCGAGGGCAACCACCTCTTCATGCGCCGCACCCACGGCAAGCGCCAGGTGGACGTGATCTACCGGAGGATCGACGACGACTTCCTCGATCCCCTCGCCTTCCGGCGCGACAGCATGCTCGGCGTGCCCGGGCTGCTCAACGTCTACCGCGAGGGCAACGTGGCGCTCGCCAACGCCCCGGGCGCGGGGGTGGCCGACGACAAGTCGGTGTACGCCTACATGCCCCGCCTCATCAAGTACTACCTCGGCGAGGAGCCGCTCCTGCCCCAGGTGCCGACCTATCTCGGGCACAAGAAGGACGACTTCAAGTACATCGCCGAGCACCTGGACCGGCTCGTGGTGAAGACCACCGGGGACGCGGGCGGGTACGGCATGCTGATGGGGCCCTTCGCCTCGACCAAGGAGCGCGAGACCTACCTGGCGGCCATGAGGAAGAACCCGGGCAACTACATCGCCCAGCCGCTCGTGGAGCTGTCGACGCACCCCACCCACATCGGGGGCAAGTTCGAGCCCCGCCGGGTGGACCTCCGCCCGTTCATCCTCTACGGCGATCGCATCCGGGTGCTGCCGGGCGGGCTCACCCGCGTGGCCCTGCGGCCGGGCTCCTACGTGGTCAACTCCTCCCAGGGCGGCGGCAGCAAGGACACCTGGGTGCTGGCCCCCCGCGACGCATGATCCTCTCCCGCGTCGCCGACGGGCTCTACTGGATGGGGCGCTACCTGGAGCGCGCGGAGAACGCCACCCGGCTCCTGCTCGTGACCGAGGAGCTCTCCACCGAGGTGCTCGGGCTCGACGAGGAGCTGGCCCGCGCCGCGTGGCAGGACCTGCGCGCCATCTTTCCCGGCTTCCCGGAGAGCGAGCCGCCGTTCCGTCAGCTCGCCGCGCTCGCCTCCGCCTCGCTCCTGGGGCTCTCCATCGACCAGGAGAACCGCTTCTCGGTCTTCTACTCGCTCAAGAAGGCGCGCGACAACGCCCGCTCGGTGCGCGAGGCGCTCACCCTGGAGGTCTTCATCAACCTGAACGAGACCTACCGGGAGCTCGAGGGCATGAGCCGCCGCCACCTCGCCGACCCCGCCACCTTCCGCAGCGCGATGCAGTCCACCCACCGCGGGCTCATGAGCACGGTGGGGGCCATCGAGCACACCCTTCCGCGCGACGCGGGCTGGCTCTTCCTCAAGCTGGGCGAGTCGCTCGAGCGGGTGTTCCGCACCGTGGTGATCCTCCGCATCAAGCTGCCGGCGCTCGTCTCGGCCGAGCCCAAGGTCGACCTGCCGCTCTTCTACAGCCAGTGGCGAAGCCTGCTCCGCGGCCTCTCCTGCCTCGAGAACTACCGCAAGGTCTTCGGGGCCCGCCTCGAGCCGATCGACGTGCTGCAGTTCCTGCTCTTCGACCCGCTGAGCCCGCGCTCGGTGCGCTACGGGGCGAGCGCGGTCAAGGAGCACCTCGACCGCATCTCGAGCGCGAGCGAGCTGAGCCAGCCCGCGCGCATCGTGGGCAAGCTGGCCGCCGAGCTCTCCTACCAGGGCCACGACCTGATCCGCGACGGGCAGATCCTGCCCTTTCTCGACCACGTGCTGACCGAGCTGGGCCGCGCGCACGACGCGCTGTCCACCGTGTACTTCGGGACCTGAGCGGCCGTGTTCCTCGAGATCGAGCACACCCTGTCGCTCGGCTACGACGCCTACATCCGCGAGTCGTTCCTCGAGCTGCGCATGCAGCCCAAGACCACCGCGGACCAGACGCTCCAGTCCTTCGTGCTCGCGGTGGGGCCGCCCACCAAGATCTCCCGGTACCGCGACTGGAACGGCAACGCGGTGCACCACTTCACGATCGTGCACTTCCACGACCGCATCGAGGTGGTGGCCCGCTCCGCGGTGAGCACCCACCCGGTCGCCCCCGCCCTGGACGCGGTGACCGACCTCCGCCCGTACCCGGAGCCGCCCTACCCCCTGCTCGACTTCCTCGCCTTCGATGGACCGGTGCGCCCGGGCGCGGCGATGCGGAAGTTCTCCCAGGGCGTGGTGGTGGCCCCGACCGCGACCCTCGGCGAGGTGGTGCGGGCGTGCGGGCGGCACATCCGGACCCACTTCACCTACCGCAAGAACGTCACGCGCTACGACTCGACCACCGACGACTTCCTCGCGCTGGGCGCCGGGGTCTGCCAGGACTTCACCCACCTGATGCTCGGCCTGCTGCGCCTCCGCCGGATCCCCTGCCGCTACGTGAGCGGCTACCTCCACGTCCTGCCGCGCGACGGGGAGGCGGCGCAGAGCCACGCCTGGATCGAGTTCCACTCGCCGACCGCGGGCTGGGTGCCCTTCGATCCCACCCACAACCGCGAGGTGGGCGATCGCTACGTGGTGGTCGCCCACGGCCGACACTACGACGACGTGCCCCCCAACAAGGGCATCTACCGCGGTAACGCCGACGAGACCCTGCGGACCGAGGTGCGGACCCAGGAGGCGACCCCCAAGGACATCTCGGCCCTGCACGAGGAGATGGAGCAGATCGACGTGCCGGTCTACCAGGAGGTCCCGGAGCGCCGCGGGGACCGTCTCCGGCAGGCCGCCGAGGAGATCGCGGCCCAGGACCAGCAGCAATGATCCTCCGCCCGTTGACACCGCCACGCGCGCGGTGCTAGAACTGCCGAGCCACCCCCACTTCCGAGGAGGAGCCTCCATGTCGCAGCACCGCGCGCGCCTGACCGCCATCGTGCTACTCGTCGCCGTCACCCTGGTCTCGGCCGCCCTGATCCGCGGCAGCGAGGGCCAGGCGCTCCAGGGGGAGTACAAGATCGGCGTGCTCGAGCCGCTGACCGGCCCGCTCGCCTTCGAGGGCAAGCGGCACCTCGAGGGCTACGAGATCATGCGCGACATGATCAACGAGCGCGGCGGGGTCATGGGCAAGAAGCTCGTGTTCGTGGTGGGGGACGCGGTGGATCCGACCGCGGCGGGCAGCGAGGCCAACCGCCTCATCACCCGGGAAGGCGTCAAGATCATCACCGGGACCTACTCCTCCACCCTGTGCGGCGCGGCCAGCGAGGCGGCCTCGCGGCAGAACGTGATCTACTGGGAGTCCTCCTGCGTGGACCCGCGGTACGCGAAGCGGGGACTCAAGAACGTGTTCCGCACCGAGATCGACGGCACCGGCTTCGGCTGGTACAACATCGAGTTCATCGCCAAGCACCTGGCCCCGCGCTTCAACCTGAAGCCGAGCCAGATCAAGATCGCGTTCCTCTCCGAGGACTCCTCCTACGGCCAGGGGGTCACCGAGGCCGCGCGCGAGCGGGCCAAGAAGGACTTCGGGATGCAGGAGGTGGCGATGGAGTACTACGCCTTCGCCTCCACCAACGACTTCTCCCCGATCGTGGCCAAGCTCAAGCAGCTCAACCCGGACGTGGTCCACCACATCGCCCGGGGCAACGACGCGGTGCTCTTCTGGCGGCAGTCGCGCGAGCAGAACTTCATGTTCAAGGCCCTCGTGCACGCGGGGGCCACCGGGTACGGCTCCCCCGACTTCGGCAAGGCCCTGGGCCCGGAGGGCAACGGTCCCTTCGTGCTCGCCGAGCCCGCCGTCGGCCTGCGCCTCGATGCCTTCCGCCCCGAGGCCCAGAAGCTCGAGCGCGACTTCACCGAGGCGGTGAAGAAGCGGGCCGGCAACGAGCCCTACGCGAGCCACCGCCTGGCCGGGGCGGGCCTCTGGCTGCTCAAGCTCGTGCTCGACCAGGCCAAGACCGACGAGCTCGAGAAGTTCCGCTCCGCGGTCATGTCGATGGACCTGCCGGTGGGCAGCATGCTCAACGGCTGGGGCGTGAAGTTCGCCGAGAACGGACAGAACTCCAACGAGCGCGTCCAGCACTACATGCTGCAGTGGCAGAACGGCCAGATGGTGACGGTGTGGCCCGAGGAGTTCTCCACGCAGCGGGCCAAGTGGATGCCGCTCGGCCCCTGGGACCAGCGCAAGTAGCGGGCCCCGCGCCCGGTGGGCGCCGTCCCGCAGCTCGTCGTCTCGACCGTGCTCCTGGGGGGCGTCTACGCCCTCATCGCGGTCGGCCTGACCCTGATCTTCGGCATCATGCGGGTGATCAACTTCGCCCACGGCGAGTTCCTGATGCTGGGGATGTACCTCGCCTTCTGGTCGTTCACGCTGTGGGGGCTCGACCCCTACGTGATCCTGCTCGGCGCGGTGCCCATCTTCTTCGTCATCGGGCTCCTCACCTACGCCCTCGTCATGCGCGGGGTCATCAAGGCGAGCCACAACGTCCAGATCTTCACCACCGTGGGGCTGTCGACCGCGCTCCAGAACGTGGCCCTGGTGGCCTGGACCGGCGACTTCCGCTTCGTGCGGCCGTGGCACTCCGCGGTGGTGATCCGGATCGGCGAGGCGGCCTTCAACCTCTCCCAGGTGGTGGCGTTCCTGGTGGCGGTGCTCTTCACGGGCGCGCTGGTCGCGTTCATGAAGTGGACGCGGGCCGGGCGCATCATGCGGGCGACCGCCCAGGACGTGGAGGCCGCGACCCTGATGGGCATCGACACCGACCGGGTCTACCGGCTCGCGTGGTCCATCGGCCTGGTCTGCGTAGGCATCGCCGGGGTCCTGATGTCGCCGCTCTACTCGGTGTATCCCACCGCGGGACTCCAGTTCGTGCTGCTCGCCTACGTGGTCGTGGTGCTGGGCGGCCTGGGCGACATGATCGGCGCCCTGCTCGGCAGCCTGATCGTGGCCGGCGTCGAGGTGCTCGGCTCCTACTACCTGGGCAGCGCGTGGAAGGAAGTGATCTACTTCGTGCTCTTCATCGCGGTCCTCGTGTTCCGGCCCGCCGGCCTCTTCGGCCAGCGCGGGGCCGAGACCCTGGGAGCCTAGCTTGGCGAGGCGCAGCCGCAGGCGAGCCGAGCGAATATGAGGAACGACCTCCCCGCCCTGATCCTCTTCGGCGCCGCCGCGCTGGCCCCCGCCGTGACCCGCGACGGCTTCCTGCTCGACAGCCTGATCCTCATCCTCCTCTGGGGCGCGGTCTCGGGCGCCTGGAACGTGGCCGGCGGCTACGCGGGCCAGGTCTCGCTCGGCCACTCCGCGTTCTTCGGGCTCGGCGCCTACTCGGCCGCCCTGCTCGCCACCCGGTGGAACCAGTCGCCCTGGCTCGGCCTGCTGGTGGGCGCGCTGCTCGCGACCGTGGCCGGCCTGGTCATCGGCTATCTCGCGAACCGCCTCAAGGGCCCCTACTTCGGCCTCGCCACCATCGCGTTCTCCCAGGTCCTGCTGATCCTGGCCAGCCGCTGGCGCGCGGTCACCTCGGGCTCGGAGGGCATCCCGGTACCGTTCCGTCCCGGCTTCGCCACCCTCGGCTTCCAGTCCAAGGTGCCGTGGGTCTACCTGGTCCTGTCCCTGGCGGTGGGCATCTACCTGGTCGCGCGCTATCTCGAGACCTCGCGGCCCGGCTACCAGCTGGCCGGGGTGCGCGAGGACGAGGACGCGGCGGAGGCGCTCGGCATCCCGTGCCGGCGCCTCAAGGTCGCGGCGGTCGCGGCGAGCGCCGCGCTCACCTCGGTGTGCGGCGGCCTCTGGGCCCAGTACGTGGGGTTCGTCGACCCCTTCTACGTCTTCTCGGTCGACCTCTCGGTCCGCTTCGCGCTCAACAGCATCATCGGCGGGATCGGCACCGCGATCGGCCCATTCGTGGGCTCGCTCCTGATCACCTCGCTCGAGACCTACCTGCGCGCGACGTTCAGCGATTTCAAGGCGGGGCTCATCGGCATCTACCTGATCATCTACGGCTGCCTCCTCATCGTGGTCGTGCGCTTCGTTCCCCAGGGCCTGGTCGGCTGGATCGGGGAGCGGCTGCGCGCGATGGGACGCTATGCTCGAGCTTGAGGCGGTCACCAAGCGCTTCGGCGGGCTCACCGCGGTCAAGGACGTCAGCCTGCGCGCGGCGCCCGGGGAGATCCTCGGCATCATCGGGCCCAACGGGGCGGGCAAGACCACGCTCTTCAACGTCATCTCCGGCTTCTACGCCCCCAACGCCGGCACCGTCCGCCTCGACGGGCGCGACATCGCCGGCCTGGCTCCCCATCACGTCTGCGCCCTCGGGCTCACCCGCACCTTCCAGCTCGTGAAGCCCTTCGGCAACCTCTCGGTGCTCGACAACGTGATGATCGGGGCGCTCACCCGGGTCCACGCGGTCGGGGCGGCGCGCGAGGCGGCGCGCCGGGTGATCGCGACGTGCCGGCTCGAGGCCTTCACGGAGAGCCGCGCCCGCTCCCTGCCGATCGGCCTGCGGAAGCGCCTCGAGGTGGCCCGGGCCCTCGCCACCCAGCCTCGCCTGCTGCTCCTGGACGAGGTCATGTCCGGGCTCAACCCCACCGAGCTGGTCGAGATGATCGAGATCCTGCGCCGCCTGCACGCCGACGGCCTGGGCCTCATCGTGATCGAGCACATCATGGCCGCCATGATGCGCCTCGCGCAGCGAATCGTCGTGCTCCACCACGGCGAGAAGATCGCGGAGGGCCCGCCCCAGGCGATCAGCCGCGACCCGCGCGTGGTCGACGCCTACCTCGGCGAGGAGTTCGTGCTTGCTGACGCTTGAGGGCGTGGACGCCTTCTACGGCGATCTCCAGGCGCTCCACGGCGTCAGCCTGGAGGTGCGCGCGGGCGAGCTGATGGCCCTGGTCGGGGCCAACGCGGCGGGCAAGACCACCACCCTGCGGGTGATCTCGGGCACCCTGCCGGCCCGCACCGGCCGCGTGCTCTTCGAGGGCCAGGACCTCGCCGCGATGCCCGCCCACCTGCGGGTGGCCCAGGGCATCGTCCAGGTGCCGGAGGGTCGCCGCCTCTTCCCGTTCATGACCGTGCACGAGAACCTGCTGCTGGGCGCGCACGCTCCCCAGGCCCGCGCGCAGCAGGAGGCCTCGCTCGACTACGTGCTGCGCCTCTTCCCGGTGCTGAAGGATCGCGCCACCCAGCTCGCGGGCTCGCTGTCGGGCGGCGAGCAGCAGATGTGCGCGATCGGCCGCGCCCTGATGGCCCGGCCCCGCCTGCTCATGCTGGACGAGCCCACCCTCGGCATCGCCCCGGTGCTCGTGCAGCGGATCTTCGAGACGGTGGCCGCGATCAACCGCGACGGGGTGACCATCCTGCTCGTGGAGCAGAACGTCCGCCGCGCGCTCGCGCTCGCGCATCGGGCGGTGGCGCTGGAGAACGGGCGCGTCGTCCTGGCCGGGCCGGCCCGCGAGCTCCTGGTCGACGAGCGGCTCAAGAAGGCCTATCTCGGGCTGTGAGGAGGGAGCCGATGCGGATCAATCGCGCCCGCCTGGCGGAGAGCATGGACGCCCTCGGCAAGATCGGCGGGACCGCGCGCGGCGGCCTCCACCGGGTGGCCCTCACCGACGACGACCGGCGCGGCCGCGACCTCCTGGTGCGGTGGATGAAGGAGGCCGGTCTCACGGTCACGGTGGACCAGATGGGCAACCTCTTCGGGATCCGCCCCGGCACCGAGGCGCGGCCGCCGGTGTTCATGGGCTCCCACGCGGACTCGGTGCCGAGCGGCGGCCAGTACGACGGGCAGCTCGGCGTGCTCTGCGCCCTCGAGACCCTCCGCACCCTCAACGACCGGAAGGCGCGCACCCGGCACCCGGTCGGCATGATCGTGTTCACCAACGAGGAGGGCGCGCGCTTCCAGCCCGCGATGATCGCCTCGGGGGTCATGGCCGGGAAGATCCCGCTCGAGGACGCCTACAACGCGCGCGACCGCGACGGGCTGCGCCTGGTCGACGAGCTCCAGCGCATCGGGTACCTGGGCCCCGAGCCCTGCGTGCCTCGGCCGATGCGCGCCTATCTCGAGCTGCACATCGAGCAGGGACCGCACCTGGAGGAGGAAGGCCTGCCGCTGGGCGTGGTGGAGGGCATCGTGGCCATCGCCTGGTCGCGGATCACGCTGCACGGGGTGCAGGATCACGCGGGCCCGACGCCGATGCGCCTGCGCCACGACGCGCTGGTGGCCGCGGCCGAGATCGTGACCGGGGTGCGCGGCATCGCCCGGCACATCGCGGGCGACATGGTGGCCACGGTGGGCCGCCTCGACGTGACGCCCAACATCCCCAACGCGATCCCCGGGCGGGTCGGCCTGTCGGTCGACTTCCGGGATCCCGCCGAGTCGAACCTGGACCGGGCGCTGGTCATGCTGGACCAGGTGGTGCGTGCGGCCGCCCGCCGCGAGGGCGGCCGCGCGGAGGTCGAGCACTACTGGCGGGTGCCGCGCACGCCCTTCGATCTGGAGGTGGTGGACGTGGTCGAGGCGGCCGCGACCGAGCTGGGCTGCGGCCACCGCCGCATCCTCTCGGGAGCCGGCCACGACGCCCAGTACATGGCGACGATCTGCCCCACCGGGATGATCTTCGTCCCCTCCCGTGGCGGCCGCAGCCACTGCGAGGAGGAGTTCACCGCGCTCGACGACGTCGAGCACGGCGCCAACGCGCTGCTCCTCGCCTGCGCCCGCCTCGCGGGCGCCGAGTAGGCCTACTCGCGCGCCTTCAGCCGGCGGACGAGCTCCTCGTAGGACGAGGTGCGGATCACCCGGTCGAACTGGGAGCGGTAGCTCGCCACCAGGCTCACATTCTCGATCAGCACGTCGTACATCCGCCAGCGGTCCTCCCGGCGGAGCACCCGCGCCTCCACCGGCACCTGGGTGCCCTTCTGGGTCACGATGAGGGCCCGCACCGTCGCGTGGTCGCCGTCGACCCGCTCGGCAACGTATTGCACGCGCTCACCCCCGTACTCGCCGATGCGGGAAAGGTAACCCCGCTCGAGGAGGCCCTGGAAGAGACCGATGAACTCCTCCCGCTCGGCCGGGGTACGCTTCGGCCAGTGCGGGCCCAGGGCCCGGCGGGCCGCCTCCGCGACGTCGAAGGCGTCGAGCGCGATGGCGCGGATCTCGGCCCGGCGCTCGGCCGTGTTGAGTGAGGGATCGTCGAGGACCTTCACCACGCGGTCGGTGAGCGCCCGGAGCTGCTCGGTGGGGGGCCCGGCCCAGGCGGAGCCGGCTACGGCCAGAACCAGGAGGAGCGCCGGCGCGAGCCGGCGCGTCAGGCGATGACCTTGATCAGGGCGTGGCGGAGCGCCCGGCCGGTGAACGG
>Ga0326730_1000188_pt1 | contig 19030 bp, 18 predicted proteins | sample MHFSIPfraction_3_FD_207740 | JGI IMG/M metagenome (GOLD analysis project Ga0326730, IMG submission 207740) | Lab enriched peat soil microbial communities from Michigan Hollow, Ithaca, NY, United States - MHF7AN SIP fraction | ecosystem: Environmental > Terrestrial > Soil > Wetlands > Peat...
CGGGTGAACCGGATCTCCCGCCACGGCCGCCACCCGCCCCCCGCGGAAGGGTCCGATCTGGCGCCAGCGCAGTCCAGCATAGAGGGACGTGTCGATACGAGCCGGCGCTTGAGCGAATGCCGGTAGCCCAAAAGCGACCAGGCTGATGGAAAGGACAGCGGGGCGCGGGAAGCGGCGACGCATGATTCCTCCGGGTGGCGGGCGGAAACGGCGCGCTATGATATCACGAGATTGGCGCGACCGCAGTCGCGATCTGGAGAACGAAGATTGACGCCGGGCTAGCGGGGTACGTCGCTGCCCGGCACTTCGCTGGCTGCGATGCGGTTCCCGCCCGCGTGTTTGGCCTGCGCCAGCCGTCGCTCGGCCTGCGCACAGACCTCGCGTCCCCCCGCCCCATCCGTGGGGAGCGAGGCGATGCCGATGCTGACGGTCAACGGTTCCGGCACGCTCATCCGTACGGGGTGCGCCGGCGTCGCGGCGACCGACTGACGGATCGTCTCCGCCAGGGCGCCGACGCCGTCGGCGCCGTGGTCCGCGATGAGCACCGCGAATTCGTCGCCGCCGTAGCGGGCGACCAGACCGCGCCGCTGTATCGCCTGTCGAATCGCCCCCGCCACGAGCCGCAACGTGCGATCACCCGCGGCCTGCCCATAGGTCGTATTGAACGCACGGAAGCGATCGACGTCGACCAGCAGGACGGAGAGCGACGCCCCCGAGCGCTGCGCGCGCGACACCTCCGCCACGAGCAAATCGTCGAACACGCTACGATTGATCACGTCGGTGAGCCGGTCGCGCGCCGAGAGCCACTGCAGCCGCCGCGTCCGGAGCACCAGCGCCGTGCTCAACACGGTGGCGATGGCGAGGAGCATGAGGCGGGACACCTGATCACTCCAGTCGAAGCGACCGTAGGCAGCGGCGTCGGGCGCCGTCGGCAGGAGCGGGTGGGACGTGACCGTGAACCACACGACGGCGAAGTACTCGATGATGGCGGCGAGTCCCGTGACGACGCAAATGCGGGGATCGAACCGCAGCGCGGCGGCCGCGATGACCAGCAGGTAAATCGGATACACCACTCGGCTGTTGACCGTGGTGTAGGGCTGACCGATGAAGAGAAAGCTCAGGAGCGCGAAACTCACGAGCGTGACGTCGAGCAGCCCGGTCGTGAAGCCGATCCACGGCCGATACAGATGCCGGCGCGCCAGCCGATACGCCCCGAGGGCCAGCAGGAGCCCGCCACCGGCGAAGCCCAGGCCGACCAGCACCTCTCGCGCGGCGGGCCTCACGAAGTGGTCCACCGCCGGCACCAGGAACACGAGCGCCGCGAGGATGACCCGGATGCGGGCTACCAGATGCTCGCCCGCCGCACCCGCGTCCATGAGCAGCGGCTCGGGCACCCGCGCGAAGTCCCGCCAGCGATCGAGCAGCCACAGTCCCCACTCGCGCGGGGTTTGCGGATTTCCTTCGAAGCGACGGCGGGAGCCGCGCAGACGGCGTTCGATGGACACGGCCTTCAAATAGAACCGGGGCGTGTCGGGGAGCGGAAGTGCGCTTTCCGCCTACACAGACCGTCTGCCGCGGACACTTGCCGGCGCGAATGTGATGCGGCGCACGGTCCCCGTCACGGATGGCCGCCTGTCGTCACGATCGGCAGCTCGAGGAAGCTCGCCCGGTCCGATCCGCGATAGATCCGCTGTGTCGCCTTGTGGTAGTCCGAGGGCTTCGCCCAGAAGATGCTCGGGACGAAACTCTGCGGATTCCGATCGTAGAGCGGGAACCAGCTCGACTGCACCTGCACCATGATGCGGTGGCCCGGCAGGAAGACGTGGTTCGCCGTGGGCAACGCGAAGCGATACCGCAACGGCTGGTTGGCCATGAGCGCCTTGGGCGTCTCGAAGCTCTCGCGATAGCGGCCGCGGAAGATGTCCATGGCGACGGCCAGCTGGTAGCCGCCCAGCGCCGGGTCGGGGGTCGCCTCATCCGGGTACACATCGATCAGCTTCACCACCCAGTCGGCATCGGTCCCGGTGGTCGACGCCATGAGATTCACGATCGGCTGCCCGCTGATTTGCACGGGCCCGGTGAGGACATCGGACTCGTAGGTCAGGACATCAGGACGCCCCGAGGCTTCCCGCTGATCGTCCACCAGCCACTGCGACCAGGTGAGGGGCGGTACGTACCCCATCGGCTGGCTGGGGCGAGCCCGGTACGGCACGGGCTTCGCGGGATCGGAGACATACTCGTCGACGCCGCTGTCGCCCGCCGCGGGGGCGGCGAATCCGACCTTGAACCCGGCTTCGAGGTAGAGCGGCGTCGAACGAATGGTGCACCCGCTGGCGCAGCCGGCCGGCCAGGCATTCAGACGCTCCCACTCGTTGGTGCCGGTGACGAACGCATTGACGGGGGCCACCGCTTCGGGTGGGGGACCATCCTTGAGGTAGCGATCGAGGAACGGCAGCAGGATGTGCTGCTGGAAATAGCGCGACGTATTGCTGTTGAACTGGATCGGCCCGAGCGAGCTGCCGTCATCGATTTCCTGGCCGTGATGCCAGGGGCCCATCACGAGGAAGACCCTGTCGTTGTTCGTGTCCTTGGGCTCGAGCGCCTGGTACACCGCGATGGCGCCGTAGATGTCCTCCTGATCCCACAGACTGTGGACCAGCATGACCGGAATGGTGAGCGGCTGGCCGGCGAGCACCTTGTCCATCGCCTGCTGGCTCCACCACGCATCGTAGCTCGGGTGCGCGAGGATCGCGCGCCAGAAGCCGACCTGCTCGAGCCCGTGGGCTCTCCCCAGCTCGCCCGCCGACCCGGCCGCCATGTACTGATCGTAGTCGTCGAAATGGTCGGTCCACCACCGGTACGCGTTGGTGCGGGACGCCTCCTGCTCGTAGATGTAGGGCATGTTCTGCTGGCGAAAGGCACCGTTGTGGAACCAGTCGTCGCCCATCCACCCGTCCACCATCGGGTTCATCGGGATGGAAACCTTGAGTGCGGGGTGCGGATGGATCAGCGCCATCAGCGGCTCGAAGCCGTCGTAGGAGATGCCGAGGATCCCGACCTTGCCGTTCGTCTCGGGAATGTTCTTGACCAGCCAGTCGACCGTGTCATAGCAATCGGTCGATTCGTCCACCGGGGTGGGATTGAGCGGCCCATGCAGCGGGCGGTTCATCACATTGTCGCCTTCCGATCCGTACTTGCCACGGATGTCCTGCACGACGCGGATGTAGCCGCCCGGCAGGATGACGTCGAGCGCGTTGTCGTAGCCGTTCAGGTTCGGGCCGAGGTGCACGCTCGCCGCGTAGGAGGTCGTGGCGGTGGCGTCGTACGGCGTGCGGGTGAGCAGGATCGGCGCGCGGGCGGCCCCCTTCGGGACGAGGATCACGGTGTGCAGCTTCACGCCGTCGCGCATCGGGATCATCACATCCCGCCGCACGTAGTCGAAACCGGCGGTGACCGGCGTGAACGTGTCGGGCGTCTCACTGGGAAGCGTCGGTGGATGTTGCGCGGCGACCGGCGTCGCGAGGATCAGCGATGCGGCGCAGAGGGCGGCGAGTGCGGAAGACATGCGCGGTTGCTCCAGTGAGGTCGGGAGCAAAGCTACACCGCAATGAGATGCCCGGGGCGGGAATCGAACCCGCATGCCGTTGCCGACACAGGATTTTGAGTCCTGCGCGTCTGCCAGTTCCGCCACCCGGGCTCGTTCAGATTTTCGGGGGGATCGCGCGCTCCATGTCGCGTTGCTTGGCCAGGAGCCGCTCCGCGAAGTCCAGCCGCTCTTCCAATTCGGCGACCCGTCGCTGCACGTCGGCGAGCTCACCGAACTTCTGCTGCATCTCCTCTGTGGCGCCCAGCTCCTGCTGCAAGCGCTCCAGCTCGCCCAGCCGCAGCGCCGCGCGTCGCTTGCGATCGGACGCCCGCATCTCGGCCGGCATGAGCCGGTACAACAATCCGACTCCGCCCATCAGCGCCAGGAAGATGAACCCCACGCCGATGGCCCACTCTGGAATTCCGAACATGCTCCCCTCCTCGTGCGTCCAGCGGCCTCGTTGCGGCCTCGACAGCCCCTCTCGCCAGCGCGTCCTGACGTGACGGGGGGGAGAGAAGGTTTCGCTAGGCTTTCGGTGGGGCGATTCGGTCCGCCTCCCGCTGCTTGGCGAGCATCCGCTCGACGAAGTCGAGCCGTTCCTCAAGCTCGGCCAGCCGCGCCGCGACCCCGTCGTCCGGGGCGAGTCCCTGCTGGCCCGACTCGATGACACCCAGCCGGCCCTGCACGAGATCGAGTGCCTGCGTGAGGTCCCGTAGGGACGCCTTCCGTCCGCGTGGCCCCTCGGACGGCATCATCCGACCGAACACGGCTCTGGCGATCGAGCCCGCCAGAATGATGAACCCGACGCCGATGGCCCACTCGGGGATACCGAACACTGCCCCTCCGCTCGGGCGAGAAGAGGGAATATACAGCCCCTACGGGCGAAGTCGCCGCCTCGGTCGGAGGCCCGGCCGGCCGGCACCCGGCCCGCCCCGCTCACGCCGCACCTCCTGCAGCCGCCGCATCAGACGTTCCCGCAACATCTGGTATTGCGCCCGCTGCACCGGCGTCAGGTAGCCCGACATCTCCCGGTCCTGGTCCTGATCGAGCCGCAGGAGATCGCCCCGGTTCGCCTGCATGGCATCCATCAGGCGACGCACGCTGTCGGGATTGGCCGCCTGTCCCGGCCGCATCTGCTCCTGCAGGCCGAAGCGCAGCAGCACCTGCTGCCGCATGATGACGCGGCGCCGCATCCGGAATCGCTCTTCGGTGGCCCGCAGCTTGTCGGCCTGATCGTTGGACAGCCCCAGCTGTCGCTGCACGACGACGCCGAAGCGGCGCTCGATTTCCTGCTGCAGACGTTCCCGCTCCGCCGAATCGGGGAGGGTCGGCGAGTCCTGTTGTGCCGCCAGCGCCGGCGCCAGGACCAGGCCAAGCACCCAGATGAAGTTGCGCATCACCCCTCCAATGACTGCAGCAGCGCTTGGAGCTGCTCGGTCGTCAAATCGCCATAGTCGTCATCTGCAGGCTGGATGGTGGCGTCGTTCAAGGTCTGGTCGAGACTCCCCAAGACCTCCCGCAGCTGATCCGTTGACAGATCCTGCAGCTCCTCGCGCACGTAGTGACCCGAGTCCGTCCGGCTCGGGACCCAACGGCTGCGCACCACGAGCCCGGCGCCGACCATCACGACGACGAGCGCCGCCGCGCGTAGCCAGGCAGGCCGGATATACCAGGGCCGCCGCGCCGCTCGATCCGCCCTGAGCCGCTGCAGCACCGCGGCGGCGGTACGCTCGACATCCAACCGCTCGGCGGCCTTCAGGCCCAGCCGGCCGGCCAGTCGCTCCAGCTCGAGGTCGCGTTCTTCGTCGTGCGTCATTTCAGCCACTCCTTCAGCCGCTTCACGGCATGGTGATAGTGCACCCGGGCCGCCCCCGGCGTCGTATCCAGCGCCGCCGCGATGTCATCGTACTCCAATCCCTGCTGCGCCCGCAGCAGGAAGACCTCGCGTTGCATCCGCGGCAGCTTTTCGAGCCCCTGCCGCAGCCGTTCCTCCGCCTCTCCGGCTTCGGCCCGCTCGTGCGGGTTCCCGTCCTTCGATTCGACCTGATCGTCGAGCGGGACGATCCGCCGCCGCGCCAACCGCCGTCCCAGGTCCTTGAGCGCATTGCCGCCGATCGTGAGCAGCCAGGTGCGAAACCGGCACTGGTTGCGAAAGCCGCCCACGGCGCGGAACGCCCGAATGAACGTTTCCTGGACCAGGTCGTCCACATCCGCTTCCGGGGCCCCCGCCCCCGCCAGGAATCGCGCCAAGGCCCGCGCGTGGCGCCGCACGAGCTCGGCCGCCGCCCGCTCCTCGCCCGCCAGCCAGGCGGCGATCAGCTCGGCATCATCCGCCGGCCGGACGGCCGGATCCGCAGGAGGCATGGGTGTCGGGTGGACGTGGGTGATGGCAGGAAATTAAGACCCCCGCAGGTCGTCACTACCATCCCGGTCTGTCTCCGACTACCTTCACAATTCGAACAAACGTTCGAAAACCATTGCGCCCCTACGACCAGCGTTTCGACGCCCTGCTCGCCCACGCCGCCCGGGTCTTCGCCCAGCGGGGCTACGATCGCACGACCATGCGGGACCTCGCCGCGGCGAGCGGAATGTCGCTCGCCGGCATCTACTACTACGTGCCCGGCAAGGAGGACCTGCTCGCGCACATTCAGGAGCGCTGCTTCACCCGTGTCCTGGAGGGCTCCGAAGCGGCGCTGGCCGGTGAGGGCGTCGTGGACCCGCCGGACCGCCTCGCGGCGTTCATCCGGCACCACGTCACGTTCTTCGCCGCGCACATGCCCGAGATGAAAGTCCTGTCGCACGAGGCCGCCGCCCTGAGCGGCGACCGCTTGCGCCGGGTCAACCAGATCAAGCGGCGCTATGTCGATCGCCTCGAGGGGTTGTTGCACGACGCGGCGCCGGACCAGACGCCGGCGGAGCGATCGGCGGCCGCCTACGCGCTGTTCGGGATGATGAACTGGATCTACAACTGGTATGACCCCACGGGCCCGCTCGACGCCGGGCGGCTCGCGGATCTCTTGACGCGACTGTTCCTCGGCGGCTTCGCCGAGGTCCGTTCCCCGGTACAGGGAGGCTGAGCAGCGATTATGGCAACGATGACGGAACCTCAGGTGAAGACGCTGGTGCGCTATCGGGTCGAGGACGGCCTGGCGATCATCGAGCTGGACGATCCGCCGGCCAACACCTACACGCACGAAATGATGCGGCAGCTGGATGACGCCATCCTGCAGGCCCGCTTCGACGACAACGTGCACGTGATCGTCATGCGGGGCCATGGCGACAAGTTCTTCTCCGCCGGCGCCAACATCAGCTATCTGAACAGCATCACGCCACGCTACAAGTATTTCTTCTGTCTCCACGCCAACGAAACGCTGAACCGCCTCGAGCACACGCCGAAGCTCACGATCGCGGCGCTCAACGGGCATACCGTGGGCGGCGGACTGGAGATCGCCATGGCCTGCGACATCCGCATCGCACGGGAGAACGCCGGCAAGATCGGTCTCCCGGAAGTCAGCCTCGGCGTGCTGCCGGGGACCGGCGGCACCCAGCGCCTCGCGCGCCTCGTGGGCAAGTCGAAGGCGATCGAGATGATGGTGACGGGCGCGACCTACCAGATGGACTCGGGACGGGAGATGGGCCTCGTCAACGAGGTGTATCCGTCGAAGACCTTCTGGGACGACGTCCTGGTGTACGCCAAGCAGTTCTGCCCACCCCACAAGGCGTCCAAGGCCGTGGGCCTGATCAAGCGCTCGGTGCAGTCGGGCGCCGAGGTACCGTTCGAGTCGGCCCTCGCGATCGAGCGGGAGCTGCAACAGCAGCTGTTCCAGAGCGAGGACGCCAAGGAAGGCATCGCGGCCTACACCGAGAAGCGGATGGCGGAGTTCAAGGGCCGGTGAAGACCGACCTGTTCATCAACAACGAGTGGCGCCCCGCCGTGTCCGGCAAGCGCTTTCCGGTGGAGAACCCGGCCACCGAGGAAGTGATCGCCGAGGTGGCCCTGGGCGACGCCGCCGACATCGACAACGCGGTGGGGGCCGCTCGAGCGTGCTTCGATTCCGACGCCTGGCGCAGCCTCTCGGCGCGGAAGCGCGGCCGAATGCTGTCCAAGACGGCCGATCTGCTCGAAGCCCGGCTGGACGAGTTCGCCCGCCTCGAAACGGCCCACAACGGCAAGACGCTGTTCGAGTCGAAGATCGAGCTCACGATGACCGTCAACACGCTGCGCTACTACGGCGGGTGGGCGGACAAGATCACCGGCGATACGCTGCCCGTCGATGGGCCCTTCTTCTGCTATACCACGCGGGAGCCCGTAGGCGTGGTGGGCGCCATCGTCCCGTGGAACTTCCCGCTCAACATCGCGAGCTGGAAGTTCGCCCCGGCGCTCGCCGCGGGCTGCACGATCGTGCTCAAACCGGCGTCTGAAACGCCCCTGACCGCGCTGGCGATGGGCGAGCTCATGCTCGAAGCCGGACTTCCGCCGGGCGCGTTCAACGTCGTGGCGGGGGGCGGGTCGACCGCCGGCGCGGCACTCGTGCGCCATCCCGACGTGGACAAGATCTCGTTCACCGGTTCGACCGAGGTGGGGCGGCAGGTCATGCGGATGGCCGCCGATTCGAACAAGCGCGTCACCCTGGAGCTGGGCGGCAAGAGCCCGAATATCGTGTTCGCCGACGCCGATCTCGGGGCGGCCGTCAAGGGAGCGCAGACCGGGATCTTCTACGGCAAGGGCGAAGTGTGCGCCGCCGGCTCGCGCCTGCTCGTGGAAGAGCGGGTGCACGACCAGTTCGTCGAACAGCTTGCGGCAGGGGCGAAGAAGCTCACGCCCGGCGACCCGCTCGACAAGAACACGCGCATGGGTGCACTCGTGTCCCGAAAGCAGCAAGAAACGGTGCTGTCCTACATCAAGAAGGGTGTCGAGGAAGGGGCGACGATCGTGGCCGGCGGCAACGCCGTGCACCCCAATGGCAAGGGCTATTACGTCGAAGCCACCGTGTTCGACGGCGTCACCCCGGAGATGACGATCGCCCGGGAAGAGATCTTCGGCCCGGTGCTGGCGGTGCTCACCTTCAAGGATTTCGACGATGCGGTCCGGCTCGGCAACCGCTCGATGTACGGCCTGGCGGCCGGCATCTGGACGAAGGACGTGCAGAAGGCACACCGCGCCGCGCGCGCGATTCGTGCCGGCACCGTGTGGATCAACAGCTACAACTACTACGACTCCGGCGCGCCGTTCGGCGGCTTCAAGGCATCCGGTTTTGGACGGGACCTGGGACGCGATGCGCTCGACGGGTACCTCGAGACCAAGACGGTGTGGGTCGCTCTGTGACGGATGCGTTCGTCTATGCGGCGGTGCGGACTCCCGTGGGGAAGCACGGGGGATCCCTCGCCCGCGTGCGCCCCGATGACCTCGCCGCGGTTCCGATCAAGGCCGTCGTCGAGCGATCGAAGATCGATCCGCAGGCGATCGACGACGTCATCCTGGGATGCGCGAACGGCGCGGGCGAGGACAACCGCAACGTGGCACGCATGGCGCTGCTCCTGGCCGGCTTGCCGGTCGAGGTGCCGGGGCAGACGGTGAACCGGCTGTGCGGCTCCGGCCTGCAGGCGGTCGCCAGCGCGGCCCATGCGATCAAGGCCGGTGAAGGGGACCTCTTCATCGCCGGCGGCGTCGAGAGCATGACCCGCGCGCCCTACATCATGCTCAAGTCCGCGGAGCCGTGGAACCGCCGGGCGCCCGAGATCGCCGATTCGACGGTCGGGTGGCGCTTCACGAATCCCCGTCTGAAGAAGGACTGGACCATTTCCCTGGGCGAGACGGCCGAAGTGGTCGCGGCCCGCTACGAGATTGGCCGTGCCGAGCAGGACGCCTTCGCGGTCGAGAGCCAGCAGCGCGCCGAACGGGCACAGCGCGATTGCGTGTTCAGCGAGGAGCTGGTCGCCGTTCCCCTGCCCGACGGGTCGTCGTTCACCAAGGACGAATACCCGCGCCCCGGGACGACGCTCGAAGGCGTGTCGAAGCTGAAGCCGGCCTTCCAGAAGGACGGCACGGTGACCGCGGCGAGCTCGAGCGGAATCAATGACGGCGCGGCGGCCTTGCTGGTCGGATCGGCGGATGGGCGGATCGACGGATCGAAACCGCTGGGCCGGATTGTCGCGACGGCCGTGGCGGGCGTCGATCCGAGCTGCATGGGCCTTGGGCCCATTCCGGCGACCCGGAAAGCACTGGAGCGCGCCGGGCTGACGATCGATCAGATCGATCTCGTCGAGCTGAACGAAGCCTTTGCCGCGCAGGCGATCGCATGCATCCGGGAGCTGAAGCTCGATCCGGCGAAGGTGAACATCTACGGCGGCGGCATCGCCCTCGGCCACCCATTGGGGTGCACCGGCGCCAAGATTCTCACGACTCTTCTCTACGCCCTCCACCGTACGCATTCTCGCTACGGTTTAGTCACCATGTGCATCGGCGTCGGCCAGGGGATCGCGATGATCGTGGAGCGCGCATGAGCCTCGTCCTGGTAGCGCGGTCCGAGGGCATCGCGACCGTGACCATCAACCGGCCGCACAAGCTCAATGCGTTCGACCGTCATGCGTGTCGCGAGCTGATCGACGCGCTGCAGGCGCTCTCGGCCGATCCGGCGGTGCGGGTCCTCATTCTCACCGGGGCCGGCCGTGCCTTTTCGGCCGGAGCCGATCTCAACGTGCTCGGCGAGGACGGGCCGGCGCTCGTCGCCGCCGGGAAGGAGCTCGCGCTCTTGCTGCGCTCCGCGCCACAGCCGGTGATCGCCGCGGTGAACGGACCGGCGGCGGGCGGCGGCGCGAACCTCGCGCTGGCCTGCGACTACCGGATCGCCGTCGAAGGCGCCGCCATCGGCCAGGTGTTCGCGAAACTCGGCCTGGGTCCCGACTGGGGCGGGAGCTATTTCCTGCCCCGCCTGGTGGGCCCCTCGCGGGCGCTCGAGCTGCTGTGGAGCGCGCGCATGGTGCCGGCCGAGGAAGCGCTCGCGGTGGGACTGTACGACCGCCTCGTGCCGGCCGAGAAATTGATGGCCGAAGTCCACGCGCTGGCCACGGTGTGGGCGGGATTTCCGCCGCTCGCCCTGCGGCGCGCCAAGGAAGCGATTTACCGGAGCGAGCGCGCCACGCTCGCCGACATGCTGGATGCCGAGATCACGTTGCAGCACGAGCTCTTCGCCACGCCCGATGCGCGCGAGCGCATCGGCGCCTCACTCGCCACGCGGAGCCGCTGAGCCATGGTACGGAAGCTGGGGAACTTCGACGACTGGATCGACTATTTCCGCTACTGGCAGGATTCGATCGGCCTGCCACAGGGCGCGCTGCGCGATTTCCAATTCGACGCCAAGTTCGGCGACCCCGAAGTGCCCCACATCGAGTTCGGGCATTACAAGGGCAGCCGCAAGTGGCCGACGGTGATGCACATCCCCGACCAGCGCATCCGCGACGCCCTGCTCAACCTGATCGTCTACCAGGGAGACACCGAATTCGCTTCCGTGGAGCAGCAGCGGAACCTGCTCCACAACGCGCCCTCGGACTACGACCTCCTGTCGTTGCAGCGCGTCATGACGGAGGAGATGCGACACGGCTGGCAGATGTCCTACCTGCTGTGCGCCCACTTCGGCGACGAGGGCAAGCGGGAAGCGGCGAAACTGCTGGAGCGCCGCGCCGACGAAGGTGAGCGGCTGCTCGGCAGCTTCAATGAGATCGTGGACAACTGGCTCGACTTCTTCACCTATACCCAGTTCATCGACCGGGACGGCAAGTTCCAGCTGAAGATGCTGTCGGTGAGCGCCTTCGATCCGCTGTCGCGGTCGATGGGACCGATGCTCAAGGAGGAGTCGTTCCACCTGGGGACCGGAAACAACGGCCTGCTCCGCATCGTCAAGGCCGGCAAGATGCCGCCCGAGGTGATCCAGCGCTTCTTCTACAAGTGGATTCCCACCGCGTTCGACCTGTTCGGCACCGACAACTCCTCGTCCGCGCATTGGGCGTACGTGTGGGGCCTGAAGGGCCGCTATGACGAGCGGGAGAACGAGGTCGAGCCGGACAAGAGCAAGTTGAACGAGATGTCCCGCGGTCTCTACCGCCAGGAGATCGTCAAACTCATCGAGCGCCTCAACCTGTTTATCCCGGAGCGGGAGCGCTGGTTGCGGGTGCCCGAGCTCACGTTCAACCGCAAGATCGGCATGTACGCCCACCAACATTTCGCCGTGGACGGACAGCCGGTGAGCCCGGAGCGCTACCCCGCCTACCTGGAGAGCGTGCTCCCGCGCCCCGAGGATATCGCCCTGGTGCACGATATCGAGAAGGAGCCGGACTGGATCGAGCCGAAGAAGGCTGATAGCCTGCTGCAGTGAGCAGGCCGTTCGTCATCGCCCACCGCGGCGCGTCGGCGGTCGAGTACGAGAATTCCCTCGCCGCGTTCCGCGCCGCGGCCCGGCTGGGTGCGGATGGGGTGGAGCTGGACATCCACGCCACCGAGGACGGTGCGCTCGTCGTCCACCACGACGCCACGATCGACGGGCTGTACATTCCGGGCGCCTCCGCCGACCAGGTGCGGACCCGGCGTCTCCCCAATGGCGAGCCGCCGCCGTTGCTCCAGGAAGCCCTTGCCGCCGTGGATCCCCGACTGCGCGTGTACGTGGAGGTCAAGACCCTGCCTGCCAGCTGTGACGCCCATCTGCTCGCCGTCCTCGACGCCGGCCCGAACCCGGCTGGCTGCTCGGTGCACGGCTTCGATCACCGCATCCTGGCTCGGCTCGGCCGCGCGCGGCCCACGCTCCCGCGCGGCGTGTTGAGCGCGAGTTATCCGATTCGCCCGCTCGTCCCGCTGACCGACGCCGGCGCCGTGGCGTTCTGGCAGGAGCGCTCCCTCGTGGACCTCGAGCTGTCGGCGATGCTGCACCTGGCCGGCGCCCAGTTGATCGTCTGGACCGTGGATGAGCCATCCGAGATCCGCCGCCTGGCGGGCCTCGGCGCCGACGGCGTGTGCACCAACCGGCCCGACGTCGCCCGGCGAACCGTGGACGCGCTGCGCGCATGAGCACGCCCCCGTCTCCCGCGCCCCCGCGGGTCGCCGTCGTCGGCGCCGGCACGATGGGCCACGGCATCGCGTACGTCGCCGCCATCGCCGGCTGCCGTGTGTCGCTGTGCGACAGCGCGGCCGATGCGCTGGCCGACGCCCAGCACCGCATCGAATCGCTCGCCGCCGCCGGCCTGCAGCGCGGCAAGATCACCGAGACCGACCGGGCCGCCGTGCACCAGCGGATACGCTACACCAAGGAGCTGGACGATGCGGTGATGGACGCCGACGTCGTCGTCGAGGCGGTGGTCGAGCGGTTGAACACGAAGCAGCTGCTGTTCGCCGCCATCGAGCGGCAGGCGCCCAAGGAAGCCCTGCTGGCGACCAATACGTCGTCGCTGTCGGTGGGGCAGATCGCCGCGGCGGTGCGCGAGCCCGCGCGCCTCATCGGGCTGCACTTCTTCAACCCGGTGCATCTGATGCGCCTCGTGGAGATCGTGCGGCACGGCCGGACGCCGACCGACACGGTCGACCGCGCCATCGCCTTCGCGCGACGGCTCGGCAAGGAGCCGATTGTGGTGCAGGACTCGCCCGGCTTCGCCTCGAGCCGCCTGGGCGTCGTGCTGGGTCTCGAAGCGATGCGGATGCTCGAGCAGGGCGTGGCCTCGGCCGAAGACATCGACAAGGCGATGGAGCTGGGCTACAACCACCCGATGGGACCGTTGAAGCTCACCGATCTCGTGGGCCTCGACGTCCGGCTCGCGATCGCCGAGTATCTGCACCAGCAGCTGCGGATGCCGCACTACGCACCGCCCCAGATCCTCAAGGACAAGGTGGCCCGGGGAGAGCTCGGCAAGAAGACGGGAAAGGGGTTCTACACCTGGAGCGACTGACCCGCATCACCGACGTCCACATCCACATCCAGCCGTGGCGCGACCTGAAGCCGAAGGTCCAGGCGGTGATGCGCGCCGGCAAGGAAGACCACTGGGATTTCCTGCTGTCGTTGATGGACGACCCCAAGGCGCTGCTCGACGTGATGGACACGGCCGGCGTGTGGCGGGTCGGGCTCGTGAACTACCCGAGCCCCGACATCATGGGCTTCACCGATTCCACGAACGATTTCGCCGCCCGCTATGCGAGCGCCAGCCCCGAGCGCCTCCTACCCTACGGCGGGGTCCATCCCCGCTTCACCGCGGACCCCGCCGCCGGCGTGGACCGCCTGCTGGACCTGGGGATCCGGATGCTCAAGATCCACCCCAACCATCAGGCGTTTCCCGCTAATGCCTATACCGTCGGGCTGGACGCGCTGGCCCAGATCTACCGGCGGTGTGAGGAGCGCGGCCTCCCGGTCCTGGTGCATACCGGGACCTCGATCTTCCCCGGGGCCCGCTCCAAGTGGGGCAACCCCATGGAGCTGGACGACGTGGCGATCGATTTCCCGGACCTCCGCCTCGTCATGGCCCACGGCGGCCGGCCCCTCTATATGGAAGAGGCGTTCTTCATCCTGCGGCGTCATCCCAATGTCCGGCTCGACGTCTCCGGCATTCCGCCGCTCAAATTGCTGGACTACTTTCCCCGCCTGGCCGAGATCGGCGACCGCGTGCTGTGGGGCACCGATTGGCCGAGTCCCGGCGTGAAGGACCTGCGGGCGAACATCGACCAGTTTCTCACCCTGCCGCTCCCTGACGGGCTGCAGCAGGCCATTCTCGAGACGAACGCGCTGGGGCTGTTTCCCGCTCCCTAGCGACGGCACCACGACCCTTACGTCGGGAGTCCCCTGCATGCGTGTGTTTCTTCTGGCCGCCCTCGGATGCTGCGCCGCGGCGGCCGCGGCCCCCCCGCCCCTCACCGCCCAGTCCGGCCGGATCACTTTCGACACCTTTTCTCTCGCCAACGGCCTTCGGGTCATCACCTCCGAAGATCATTCGACGCCGGTCGTGGCCGTGGACGTGTGGTACAACACCGGCTCGCGCAACGAGCGCCCGGGCCGCTCCGGGTTCGCGCACCTGTTCGAGCACATGATGTTCCAGGGCTCGGCCCACGTGAAGAAGGCCGAGCATTTCCAGCTCGTGGAGCGGGCCGGCGGGAACGAGAACGGCAGTACGCAAGAGGACCGCACCAACTACTTCGAGGTACTGCCCTCCAACCGCCTCAACCTGGCGCTATGGCTTGAGGCCGACCGGATGCGCTCCCTGGCGATCACCCAGGAGAACTTCGAGAACCAGCGCGAGACGGTGAAGGAAGAGCGCCGGCTGCGGGTGGACAATCAGCCCTACGCCCGTGCCTTCGTCGACGGCCTCACGCTGCCCTTCGACAGCACGAGCTGCTTCGCCTACGCGCATTCGGTGATCGGCGACATGGCCGACCTGAACGCGGCGACGCTGCCTGACGTCCAGGCGTTCTTCGACACTTACTACGCGCCCAACAACGCGACGCTGGCGGTGGTGGGGGACTTCAATCCCGCCGAGCTCCGGCGGCTCATCACCCAGTACTACGCCAGCATCCCGAGCCATCCGGCTCCGGCGGCGGTGACCTGCGACTACCGGCTGAACCCGGGCCTGGTGCGGCGCGAGTTCCCCGACGAGCACGCCAACCTCCCGGCTGTGATTCGCCTGTACCGGGTCCCGCCGCACGGCGATGCGGACACCCCGGCGATCGAGCTGATGAACATCATCCTGGGCCAGGGCGAAAGCTCGCGGCTCAACGTCGCCATCGTGCGCCGTGCCAAGGCGGCGCTGGGCGCCGGGGCCGGCAGCCCCGGGACCCACCGCGGGCCCGGCACGATGTTCGTGTTCGGCATCGCCAACCAGGGAATCGAGATCAACTATCTCGACAGTTTGCTCGCGGCCCAGGTGGACACGATCCGGGCCGGCGGCGTCACCGCCGACGAGCTCACGAAGGCCAAGAACACCTTCCGCGCCCGCTTCATCGAGAATCGGGAAACGGTCCTCAACAAGGCCGAGGAGCTGCATCACTACGCCATGTTCCATTCTTCTCTTGCCGACATGAACAGCGACCTGGACCGCTACATGGCGGTGACCAACGACGACATCCGCCGGGTCGCGGCCAAATACCTGGATCCTGCCAACGCCGTCATCCTCGTGATCAAGCCGACGGCGGGAGGTGGGCAATGAGACGGTCGAATAGGCGGTCGGGCGGTCGGGCGGTCCTCGGATTGGCGACCCTGCTGGCCGCCACCACGGGAGTCCGCCTCGCCGCGCAAGATTCGTTTCCTTCGAAGCCGCCGGCGCCCACGCCGCTCGCGGCGGTCCGCTTCCCGCCGTTCCAGCAGGTGGTGCTGCCGGGAGGCATGACCCTGCTGGTGGTGGAGAACCACGAACAACCGGTCATCTCGCTGAACCTGAGCTTCCGGGCGGGCTCCGTATACGATCCGGCGGGGAAGGACGGGACCGCCGAGCTCACCGCTCAGCTGCTCACCAAGGGCACGCCTACCCGGACCGCCGACCAGATCTCGGCTGCCATCGAGGGGGTGGGCGGCAGCCTCAGTGCATCATCCGGCGACGACTTCCTCACCGTGTCGGCCGACGTATTGAGCGACCACGCGGACCTCGCGTTCGATCTGCTGGGAGACGTGGTGCGCCGGGCTACCTTCCCCGCCGACGAGCTGGAGCTGGCCCGGACGCAGGCGCTGTCCGCCCTGGCGCTCTCGCTCTCGCAACCCGAGAACGTGGCGGATCGCTTCTTCCGCCAGGAGATCTACGGCCGGCACCCCTACGGGCGCAGCCCGGAGACGGGGTCATACCGGGCGATCACCCAGGACGACGTGAAACGATTCGCCGCCGCACGCATCCGGCCGGCGGGGGCGTTGCTCGTCATCGCGGGCGATGTCACCCTGGCGCGCGCCCGGGCGCTCGCCCTCAAGGCGTTCGCGGGCTGGGTCGGCACGCCGGCCATCGTCGCCGCGCCGCCGGCTCCGCCGGTAAAGGGCGCGACCGACATTCTGCTCGTCCATCGCCCCGGCTCCGTGCAGGGGAACGTCCAGATCGGGAACACGACGTTCGGCCCGACCGATTCAGGCTACTACGCCGCCCGGGTGGCGACGCAGGTCCTGGGCGGCGGGCCCGACGCGCGGCTGTTTCTGATCCTGCGCGAGCAGAAGAGCTGGACCTACGGCTCGTATGCCGGACTCACGCGCCGCCGCGGTCCGGGATATTGGGAGGCGACCTTCGAGGGCCGCACCGAGGTCGTCGACTCCGCGCTGGTCGAGATGCTGCACCAGATCGACCGGATGCGCACGGAGCTCGTGCCCGACAGCGAGATCACGAACACGAAGGGTTTCCTCGTGGGCTCGTTCCCGCTCACGATCGAGACGCCCGAGCAGATCGCCTCCGTCGTCGCGACGGCGCGCCTGCTCGGACTCGGCTCGGACTATGTGCGACTCTATCGGGAGCGGTTGGCCGCCGTGACCCCGGCCCGGGCCCGCGCGGCCGCTGCGCGCACCTATCATCGCTCGGCGCTGAGCATCGTGGTGGTCGGTGACGGGGAGAAGCTCTACGACCGGCTCAAGGCGATCGCCCCGGTCCGCATCGTCGACGTGGACGGCAAGCCGCTCACGCCCGACGATCTCCATCCCAAGACGGGAGCGCCCGCGCTCGACCGCGCCCAGATCGTCAGTCGCGCGGACAGCTTCCAGATCGTCATCCAGGGAACGCCGAACGGGTCGCTGACCTCGCAGACCACCGTGTCCGGCGATTCGATCGTGTACCAGGAGCGGACGGTCATCGCCGGCGGGATGGTGCAGCAGGGCACGACGGTGCACTTCAACCCCACGGACCTCAGCGTCACGCAGGTCGACCAGACCGGACGCGTGCAGGGTCAGCCGGCGGATATCCATCTCACCTACGGCGCCGGCCGGGTGAAGGGCAAGTCCACTACCCCTCAACCGGGCGGCGCCTCGCAGACGGTGGACATCGACACCACTGTGACGCCCGGCACCTACGACGACAACGCCCTGAGTCTCATCATTCCCGCCCTGCCGCTGGCCGACGGCCAGAGCCTGGCGCTGAACGTGTTCGAGTCGGGCAAGGGCATGACCGCCGTGATGCAGGTGAAGGTCTCCGACGGCGGCAGCGTGACCGTACCGGCCGGCACCTTCCCGGTGTTCCGGCTCGACATCACCGGGGGACAAGTCCCGACGGCGTTCTACGTCACCAAGGACACCCCGCGCCGCATCGTGAAGATCGAGCTGGTCGGCGCGCCCTTCGTCTTCGAGCTGGTGAAATGATCCCCACCACGCGGGAGACCCATCCCATGCGACCCATGTGGATCCTGGCGCTGCCCCTCGTCGCGGCATGCGCCGCGGCGAGCGCGCGACCGGCGGTCCAGACACCCGCCCCGGCGGCGGTCGCCGAGACGACCAGCACGCAGCGGCCGCAGTATCCCTCGACGTATCGGCGACACCAGAATCCGCCCGTGCTGATCCGCAACGCCACCATCATGACCGCCACCGGGCAGGAGATCGCGGGCGGCTCGATCCTGTTCCGCGACGGGCGCATCGTGAGCGTCGGGGCCACGGTCGATGCGCCGGCCGACGCGGTGGTGGTCGACGGCACGGGCAAGTACGTCACCCCCGGGATCATCGATGATCATTCGCACCTGGGGGTGTATGCGGCCCCGGGCACCGACGCCGAATCCGACGGCAACGAGGCGACCAACCCGGTGACGGCGGAGGTCTGGGCCGAGCATTCGTTCTGGCCGCAGGATCCGCAGATTCCGCTCGCCATCGCCGGCGGGATCACGACCATTCAGGCCCTGCCGGGATCGGCGAATCTGATCGGCGGGCGGAGCGCGGTGCTCAAGCTCGTTCCCGCGCGGACGGTGCAGGAGATGAAGTTCCCCGGAGCGCCCTACGGCCTGAAGATGGCCTGCGGCGAGAACCCGAAACGCGTGTACCGGAACCGCGGGCCGTCCACCCGGATGGGCAACATGGCCGGCTACCGTGCGGCGTTCATCCAGGCGGAAGGGTACCGCCAGCGCTGGGACAAATGGAACCGGACCCACCAGGGTGATCCGCCGCAACGCGACCTGCGGCTCGAATCGCTGGCGGAGGTGCTGCGGGGAAACATGCTGGTGCAGAACCACTGCTACCGCGCCGATGAAATGGCGCAGATGCTCGATCTGGCGCACGAGTTCGGCTTCAGGATCCGGTCGTTCCACCATGCCGTGGAGGCGTACAAGATCGCCGACCTCCTGGCGCGCGAAGGCACCGCGGTGTCGGTGTGGGCCGACTGGTGGGGCTTCAAGGAGGAAGCGATGGACGGCATCCACGAGAATGCCGCGCTGGTGCAGGCCGCGGGCGGCCGGGTGGTGATTCACTCGGATGACCCGGGCGGCATTCAGCGGCTCAACCAGGAGGCCGGCAAGGCGATGCAGGCGGGCAACCGGGC
>Ga0326730_1000189_pt1 | contig 18994 bp, 14 predicted proteins | sample MHFSIPfraction_3_FD_207740 | JGI IMG/M metagenome (GOLD analysis project Ga0326730, IMG submission 207740) | Lab enriched peat soil microbial communities from Michigan Hollow, Ithaca, NY, United States - MHF7AN SIP fraction | ecosystem: Environmental > Terrestrial > Soil > Wetlands > Peat...
CACGACCTGGCCGAACTGATCCAGTCCCGGGTGGAGCTCGGCCACGGGTTGGAGAAGGCGCTGGAGCAGAAGATGCAGAACTGGGGCATCCACGTGCAGTCGGTGGAGATCCGCGATGTCATCATTCCGGCCGCGCTGGAGGACGCCATGTCCCGCCAGGCCCAGGCCGAACGGGAGCGGCAGGCGCGCATCATCCTGGGCACGGCGGAGACCGAGATCGCCCACAAGTTTGTCGAGGCGGCGGACGCCTACCGCAACCACCCGGAGGCCATGAACCTCCGGGCGATGAACATGCTGTACGAGAGCATCGTCAAGCGCGGCTCGCTGATGGTGGTTCCGTCGGGGCTGGCCGACTCGCTCAACGTGCCGTCGCTGTTGGGGGCGATGGGCGGCGCCAGTCTCGTGCCGCATGGTGAGACCGGGGAAGCGCCCTTCAGGCTCGGCGCCGAGTCGGGCGGAGTGGGCAAGGACACCCAGCCCGCCCTGCCCGCAGGCACTCACAAGGGCCTCTAGGCTGGAAGGATGGCGTGCGGTGGTGCACGGCCGCTCGACGGCCTGAGTCATACGCAGTGGACCGGGGCGGTCGAGTGCGGACGAGACCCGCCGTCGGGTTGCTGGCGGAGCGGGACCGGATCGACAAGGAGGTGAGACTGCGCCGGATCGGCCCGATCGTCGCCGGTGGCAGCTGCGAGGGCAGAGACATGTAGAGGAGGGGCGGGCCCCGGTGGTCGAGGCCCGCCCCCTCTTTTCTAATGCGCTTCCGCGAAAGCCATCACGGAAGTAGGAAGTGAGGAACAGCCTCCGAGGTGAGTTCCGAGTTCCGCGAGTGATTCCTCGGAACTCGGAACTCGGAGGTCACTCCTCACTCCTCACTTCTCACTTCTTACTTCTTACTTCTTCCCCCTCACTCATCAGGGGATGTCCCTACCGTGACACGCCGCGCAGGTCTGCGGGTTGCGCCGCTTCAGCCGCTCGGCGTCGAAGCCGGGTCCGTGCGGGTTGAAGCGCCGGGTCTGAGCCGAGTGGCAGAAGAGGCAGTCCCGCTCGGAATGGCAGGCAATGCAGCTCTCGATGTTCTGGCGTGCGGCCGTTCCATGGCTCAGGAGAAACGCCCCGTTGGCGTCGTGGTACCCCTGTAGCAACCGCCCGGCCGACCGGAGCCCCGCCTGCTGGTGGCAGGTCGTGCAGAAGGCGGCCTGGTTGTGGCAGGTGGCGCAGTCGGTCTGCCGGTTGTAGGCGGCGGAAGGGTGCCGGGTAAGGAACCCCGCCGGGTGGTAGTTGCCACTGCCGCCAGGGTTCGGGCGATGACAGTCCAGGCACTCCACGCGGGCGTGGCAGGCGTTGCAGGTGCCCGGGGAGGAGCTGGCGCGCGGGCCATGCTGGTCGGCCCACCCGACGGTGTGGTAGCCCGGCTTCTTCCGTTCGATCCGTGCGCCGATTGCCCGGCCGGGACCGCTGTCGGGCAGGGCCAGGACGATTGTCGGCCGCGTCCGGTGGCACGCAATACAGCTTTGCTGTGTGTGACAGAATGCGCATCTCGCGGGGTCCTTCTTGGCCTTGCCGCCATGCTGCGAGATGAACCGCGAGTCCTCGTGGGACGCTGGTGCCTTGAGTTCCGCCTTGATCGCCAGCGACCGGGGATCAGGCGCGAGGGCCTGGATGGCCTTCACCTCCGGGGCGTTCACGTGGCACTGGGTGCAGAAGTCGCGCGCGTGGCAGACCATGCAGCTCTGGTTTCCCTGCTTGGCCTGCTCCCCATGGCCCTTGGACGAGGGGAAGCCTGCGTCGTCGTGCGACGCGGGCTTCTCGAACTTGGCCACCCGCGCCTCCGGCAGCTCCTTGGCCTCCACCAGGGGGAAATGGCACTTGCCACAGGCGGTGTCGGGTGCCGAGAAATGCGCGACCTTGACCCCGTGGCAGGTCAGGCACTGGGTAGGAATGGTGCGACGTACGGTCAGCCACGGTGCGCCGGTTGGGGTATGGCAATCGCTGCAGACGACGGCGGAATCGGCGGGGAGCTTCTTGCCGGAATCCCGCACATGCTTGGCATGGGTGTAGCGGAGATTCGACGGGTGCGCGGGAGGTGCGGACCAGTCCACCTTCTTCTCGACGGTCCCGTCGTGGCAGCTGGCGCAGGATTCGGCGCTCGGGTACACCGGCTGGCCCTCCTGCACTATCCCCTGGTGGCACGTCACGCACTCGGGAAACACCTTGTGGTGTTTCTCATGGTCGAACACATCCCGGTCGCGGTGAAGCGCGGCGCCGCCGAAGGCGCCCAGCAGAATCACCAGGCCGAAGGCGAATGGGATGCGCGGGAGGCTCATCGCCGGCCCTCGCGGCCTACCGCCGGCGGAAGCGGCATCCGGTCAGCACTGGAGCCGAAGAGCCACGAGAGCGTTGCCCGGAGCCGGGTCTGCGACCAGTCGATCGTAGACGCGTCGCCCCTGCGGCGGTTCTCGTCATAGCGGATGGCGCCGACGCCCAGTCGCAGATGGTCCGTGGCCCGCAGGTCCATGGAAAGCCCGTACCAGGTCAGCGCCGGATCCTCGAACCTGAGCTCGAGCGGCCGGACCAGGTGGCCCCCTTCCGCGGTGAGTGTCAAGCGGCTGACGGGCCGGACGCTGACCGCTCCCTCTCCACCCTGAGAGGCCGAGCCCGGACCGAATTCCGCCTGGTATCCGCCGTCGAGCGAGATCGCCGGGGAGATGTTGTAGCTGGCGCCCGCATTCCAGCGCCACCCCTTGGTCTCGTCATTCGCCAGCGGGGTCTCTGTCTCCGTATTCGAATACCAGTAGCGTTCTCCGCCGCCGCGGAGCGTGAGTCCATGGACCGGGGAAAGCCAGAGCGACCCGTTCACGGCCTTGTACGGCACCGGGCTGAAGACTCCCCACAGGGTCCAGAGGTCGAAGTACGGCCGGTAACGCCGGACCCCCGCCGCGGCTCCGAACCGGGTCTCGCTGTGCCGAAGGGTCAGGTCCCCGCTGCCCCACCAGCCACGACCGAGATCGTAGTCCGCGCCACCCGTCAGGCTCCACCCGGACAGGGGCCGGAGGTTTGCCGACAGGGCCATACGCTCCGACACGAAGTTGCGGGTGTCCCGGTCGATCTCCCGCTCATAATCGAAGCGCGCATCGCCGAAGCTGCCCTGCCACTCGAGTGCCCCTCCGGCTAGGTACTGCCTCAGCCGGGGCTGGAAGTCGTCCAGCGGGTTGAGGGCATCACTGGTCACTGGCAGGGCGACCGCTCGCGCCAGCCCGAAGCCGGCGTAGCCGATGCCAGTCAGTCCCAGCGAAGGCAGGCGATAAGCGAGGCGGGCACCATCGTAGCCGTAATAGCCGAGTCGCCCGCGCTCCACCTGGCGCCCCAGACGTCCGGTGACCCGTTCGGAGGCATACTCTGCGTATCCCTCCAGCAACTGCAAGGCGGGATCGGTTCCCGGCCACACATCCGAGGCCCCCAGGTCGATACCGAGCCGGGCATTGGCGTGCAGGCTCAGACCACGGAGGCCGAACCCCCAGGCGCTGACGTCGGCACTGGTGACAAAGGGGCCCCCGCGCCGGGCCGCGCCGGCACGAAAGAAGTGGCAGACCGCCTGACCGGTGATACAGTTGGCGGCATAGCCATCCGGCGTCTCTGGGCCGCCGCTCGGGCCCGTCACCACCTGACTGGCGGGGATGCTGTCCTTGAGGATGCCCCGGTAGGTCGCGCCCTGTGCCCGGGCGTCCAGCCGCACCAGGAATTCCTGTGCCGACACCGCGGCCGGGGCACCTATCAGCAGCACCACGCCCACTGCGAGAGTGCCCTTCATCCCGTGCTTCCCCGCTTGAGCAGCCGCGGCCGGTAGTCTTCGGGCGGGGCCCGCAGGTGACACAGGCTGCATTGCTTGGTCGGGTAGTGGTCCACTGCCGAGTCATGGCAGGCCAGGCAGAACGTCCGGGTCGGTACCAGCGGAGCGATGGCGGCGGTCGCGTGGCACGCGTCGCAGGCGACATGGACGCGGGCGGGCTTGGCATGGGTCTGCGTGATGGATGCGGTCTGATGGCACTCCGCGCAATGGCGCGCCGCTTCATGGTGCTTGTCATGGCAACCCTGGCAGGTCGCCGCGGAGTCCACCGGTGCCATGGTCACAGCCGTTCCGTGGCAGGCCGTGCAGGCAAGAGTGTCGTGGACTTCATGCCGGAAGGCCACCGTCCGTTCGCGCGGTGGCTTGCGCGCGGCGGCGATGCTGACCGGGACCGCAACGATCTCGGGAAGGCTGCCCTGCTCGTGGCACCTGGAACAGTCGCTCTTGGTCGGGTTCTCGTGGTGGCAGATCTGACAGCCACGGGGTGGTTCGAACGTGAGCTTCGCGCCTGTCTTGCTCAAGTGGCAGGTCAGGCAGGCCAGCTTCTTGTGTCGGGGGTGTGGGAAGGTGTCGCTCGGCAGGGGTCGGAGGGCGTTGAGCGCCTGCCCGGGCCAGCCGTCACCAGGCGGGGCGTCGCCCTTGACCTTGCTGGGGCGTTCCGGCTCGACTGTCGGTGACGCCGGCGCCAGTGAGCTCTTGAGCGCCTTGAGAGTGTCGAACGGCAGCGGCGGACGGAGCACTCCGCCCGTGCGGGCGCGTATGGCCTCATGGCATCCGGCGCAGTCGCTGGCGTCCACCCGTGCTGCGTGCGGCGCGTGGCAGGTGAGGCACTTCTCACCCGAGCGTCTGTGCTGCACCCCGACGTGGAACGATTCCTTGCGCCAGTCGGCGTGGCACTTGGCCGAGGTGCAGGTGGTCTTGGCTTCCGCCGGGGTCTTCTGCCTGTGCGGGTCATGACACATCCCGCAGGTGCCTCTGTGTGGGTCCTTCGCGTCATCGAAGTCCGGCAGCCGCTCCCTCATCGCATGGCACTTGAAGCACTGCCTCAGGGCCGGGCGGAGCGTTCCCGCCGCCGAATCCCGGGTAGCAAGGAGCGGTACGGTGGCCGTGAAGATATGGCAGGCGGTGCAGTGGAAATCGCCCTGTGACGCCATCTTGCCCAGCACGATCTTGGTCTTGTCCGTCTCATGACAGCCCTGCTGGCCACAGGTCTGGTTGATCGGGGGAAACCGGTGCGCCGTCCGGGCGTGGCAGGTGAGGCACTCCACCTTGCCCTTGAGGGAGGAAGAGTCGGATTCGAGGTGGGTCCGGTGTCCCGCGGTTGCCGCGATTGCCTGCCAGGTCTCCTTGGCCGCGCCCTGCACGTGGCACTGCTCGCAGATCTTCCGGGGGACCCTGGCGTGCTCGGGGATCTTTTCCTGCCGCAGGCCGGACATCCAGAAGACCAGCTTCACCGCTTCCTTCTTCGGATTGAGCGGGTGGCAGGTATGGCAGCTCAGCGAATCGTGCTTGCCTTCCATCCGGGGCACCATGGTGTAGCTGCCGGTGTCCGGCTGGAGCCAGATCTGTCCGCTTGGGACGAAGATGTGACAGCCGTTGCAGAACCGCTTGTCGGTCTCGACGAAGTGGTATCCGGCGTAGCCCACGCCCAGCGCCAGCAGGACGAGGACACCGACGCCGGCAAACATCGCGAACTTCACTTCCCGGCTCCGGGTTCGGAACCAGGTCAGGACCTCCTGCCGGCGCGGCCACAGCCAGCGCAGGATGAAGAAGAGGATGACAGCGGCCAGCAGCACGCCGCCCCACATGACCCAGGGTGACTGCTGGAACAGGAACTGAATGACCGTGGTGATCCGGTCGCCGAAGAGCCTCTTGTCGACGAGCGAGTCCGCCGGATGGAGTTGGAGCAGCTGGGTGGAATCGGCCGAGCGCGTCCCCGTGGCGCTGTCCTGGAGCGACAACGCCGCGGAGATCGGCTGGATCATGGGCAAAAAGCCGGCCCCGGCGAGCGGGACGCCACCGGGGCCAGCATTCAATCGGAACAAGAGTACCCCTTCATTACCTGGAGCTTACCCGCGACCCCTGGAACGGCACGCTGCCCGTCGCGCCCAGTGGGCCACTCATGATCGCTCGAACTGCCGCGGACGGGGCCGGGAACCACGGCTGCGACCCGTAGAGGGCGGTCAATTCCGCGATGTTCGCCCGCAGCATCGCCTCCGCGTAGAACGGGTTGTGTACGGTGTGCGACCTGTCGGTGTTCGAGCTGGGTGTGCCGTTCCCGCCAGGCATGAAGTTGCCGGTGGCGTCCTCGCCGAACGCCCGCACGTTCCACTCGGCCCCGTCGACCGGCGTGACCAGTCTGTCATTGGCGAACAGGGGCCCCAGGAAGATCACAGTGACCTTGGCCCCGGCTGCGGCGGCCTGCGCCAGAGCCGGAGAGATCTGCACGCCGGTGAGCGTGTTGGAGGCAGCCGTGACGCTGTTCTGAACGGTGTAGAGCGTCACGTCACCGGCAATCTTGAAGGTGTTCGTCGGTGCCAGCTTACCCGTCACCGTGGCGGTACCCGCGGTATTCAGGTCGATGGTGGTCGCGCCCGCGACCGCGGCGGTCTTCACCTGCAGGCTCAGGTTACTGACCGTCCCCCGCTGGCTGAACGTGTTCTTGTAAATCGCGGGGATGATCCCCCCGTCCAGGGTGTCGATCGAGCTAGTCGAGCTACCGGTACCGGTGCCCGAATTCACCCACAGCGCCGCCGTCAGACTCTGGATCCGGCTGCGCGTGACCGAAAGCAGCCCGGCCACCGTGGCTTCGTCGCCGTGGCAACCCGAGGCTGCGCATGCCTTGAACGAGCGCTCCGCCGGGGTGTAGGCGCAGGTCCTGATCGTGTCCGTGGGCAGGCCATCCGGCCCGTAGCAGGGGATCGGGCGGAACAGGTGGCCAGTGACGGTAACGGCCTGCCCGGCATCGTTCGTGGTCGGGAAGCCGTACAGGTGACAGCCGGCGCAGAGCTTCGGGTTCTTGGCGAGCTGCCCGTGGCTCGATGGCTGGACCACCGTTGGGTCGAGGTACGTCAGGTTTTGATAACCCGCGGCGGCAAGCAGGACGGGCCCCTGCGGTGCGTGCGGGGAGTTGCTCCCGCTCTTGCCTTGCGGGTCCTCCTCCGCCCGGGTCGAGTCCATGGCAATGGGCACCGAGCGCCGATTATGGCACTTCATGCACAGCTGGTTACTCAGATCGGTCGACGAGATCGGATACCGCAGCTGCCCCGGATTGGTGGCGTCGTGCGGGTCGTGGCAGACGGCGCAGGTGATTCCCTCGTTTACCGCATTCTGTTCCTTATAGGCGGACGTGACGCCCCAGGCCGCCAGTGCGCCCTGGCCCGAGTGGCATTGCAGACACAACGGCTCGTCGTTGTGGCGGCCCATATCCGCGTGCAACGATTGCCGCCACTCCTCCCAGAACGGGTGGTGCGTGTCCTGGTGGCACGCAGCGCACGTGCCGGCCGCCAATTGGGCTGATGCGGGATTCGAGGTGGTGTCAACGTGAATGCTCGGCAGAGGCGCCGTATTGCCGTCGGGAGTCTTGACGTGGTCGAACCCCGGGCCGTGGCAGTTCTCGCACTGCACGTCTTGATACGCCTGGTCCTTTACCTTGAGGTAACCAGCAGGACCTGTCGCCGAATTGCCATTCTCGCTCACCGTGTGACAGCCGACGCAGCTACTCTTGTCAGCGGGCTGCGGCAGCGCTTGGAGGTCGGCCCAGGCCTGGGCGTGTTTAGTCTGCTCCCACCCAGCCTGGTGCTCGACGTGGCAGTTGCCGCAGTTGGTCTGCTGCGTGGAGGCGTCGAAGTAGCCGAGGAAGCCGGTGGCCGCATCGGGTGGAGGGGTGAACGGTGGGCGGTCTCTGAAGACCGTGTCGGTACACGCGGACAGCCAGACCAGCCCTGCCAGACCCACCAGCACGGCACCGAACCGAGAATTGAACGTCGAGTTGCGCATAGTCGCCCCGGGGAAATACGGAAGTAGAGCTACAGTACCCATTTCCGAATAATGCGCAATAACATTTTCGATGAAATCCCCTTCAAATTTCTGCCGCACTTGGGCTTAGGGGCCGCTTGTGAAAGAATTCACTACACCAAGTCTGGACAAGCCGGCAATTTCGTCCGGCTTTACAATGGAATTGTGAGGGAAAGTGATCACGATCTTCATACAGCAGCGACCCCCTTTCAAGTGGTGCTGGGCGGGGGTTCTTCCATTAGACGGATCCCCTGTGTCTAGATGGACCCCTGTGTCCTGGCTGTCGTGATCATACAACCCGTTAGCGCGCCCTCCGCCGTGACAGGTGCTTGAGCCGCAGGTGCTCCTCTCGTTCCCGCTCCTCCAGCGTCCGCTGCACCGACCCCATCTGACCCAGCAGTGAGGGGGCGACCCGTCGCTCCAGGGTGTGCACCTGGCGGGAAGCCTGTGACAGTGCCTCTCCCAATCGACGAATGAGCATCTCGCGGGTGGCGGCGTCGAGCAGCAGCTCCGCCAGCCGCTCGAACTCGCCGGCGGCCGCCACGGCAGTCGGGCCGGCGCTGCCGGGAGCGGTGCCGCGGGCGCCCACGGTCCGGGTGAGCTGCGGGCGCCCAATGATGCTCGCCACCGGCACGCCCCAGATCTGCGCCGACCGGACCTCCACCCGCAGGTCCCGCTCGGGCCAGGCGAGGGCGCGGAGTCCGGCTCGCCCATGGAGCGCAAGCGCATCGAGCAGCCGGGCATAGCCGCGGCGGGAGCCGTCCTCGATCTGGCGCCTGGCGTCCGCCGCGGGACGCGCCAGCTTGAAGAGCTCGGTGACCAGCGCTTCCCGCTTGCGGCGCAGCAGGGCTGCGCCTTTGCGTACCCGCTGCAGCCGTCGCTCGGCGCGGATCAGGTTGAGTCTGGTCGGGGCGAGCCGCTCGACGCTCACTTGGCCGCTCCACCGCTGCGGATCGCCCAGGTCGCGTCCGACAGCCGGGTCAGGTCCTCGCGCGGCATGGTCTCCAGCAGCCGCCAGCCCTGCGCCAGGGTCTCCGCCAGGGTCCGGCGATGGCCTTCCTGGCGCACGAACTCATCCTCGAACTGGCGGGCGAACTGGAGCGCCCGGCGGTCGGCCTCCGCCAGCCCCGCCTCACCCACGATCGAAGCCATCAGCCGGGCTTCGCGACCCCGGGTGTAGACGGCGTACAGCTGGTCGGCCCATTCACGATGCTCTGGCACCGTCCGGCCTTTGCCGATGCCCGCATTCATCAGGCGGGAGAGGGAGGGAAGCACGTCGATGGGCGGGAAGATCCCGCGGCGGTGCAGCTCCCGTGACAGCACCACCTGGCCCTCGGTGATGTAGCCGGTGAGATCCGGAATGGGGTGAGTGATGTCGTCATCGGGCATGGTGACGATCGGGATCTGGGTGACCGAACCCGGATGCCCCGCCACGATGCCGGCCCGCTCGTAGATGCTGGCCAGATCGGTATACATGTACCCCGGGTAGCCGCGCCGCCCGGGAATCTCCTCCCGGGCGGTGGCGATTTCGCGAAGAGCCTCGCAGTAGTGGGTCATGTCGGCGATCACCACCAGTACGTGCATCCCGGCCTCGAATCCCAGAAACTCGGCCTGGGCCAGCGCCACGCGCGGGGCGAGCAGCCGCTCGATGGTCGGATCCCGGGTCTCGTTGAGGAACAGGACGCTGCGCTCCGCGGCACCGCTTCGCTCGAATCGCTCGAGGAAGGCCTGTCGCTCGCGGGCGGTGATCCCGATGCCGACGAACACGACGGCGAACGGTTCGCCGTGGGGCGCGCGGGCGCCTTCGACGATGTCCGAGGCGAGCTCCAGTCCCGGCAGGCCGGGCCCGGAGAAGACCGGCAGCTTCTGGCCGCGCACCAGGGTGTTCATCCCGTCGATGGCCGAGACCCCGGTTTCGATGAAGTCCGACGGGCGGGCGCGGCGCGCCGGGTTGAGCGGGGCGGCCCAGATGGGCCGGATGGCCTCGCCGACGGGGGCGGGCAGGCCGTCGAGCGGCTGGCCCATGCCGTTGAACGTGCGGCCCAGGAGCTCGCGCCCGACCACGGCGGTGGCCACGTCTCCCGTGAGGGTGATCTCCGCGCGGGCCGGGGGCAGGCCAACGGTCTCCTCGAGGACCTGAACCACGGTCACCGCTTCGCCGGCATCGATGACCTGCCCCCGCCGCGGCGGCTCGCCCGGCGTGCGGATGATCACCCACTCGCCTTGGGCCACACGGGGCGTGGCCCGCAGGTAGATGAGCGGGCCCCCGGCAGACTGGGCGCCATGGTAGAGACGGGCGAGCGCGGTCATGCGGCGGCTCCGGTTCCGGTGATCTGTTGCACCGCCAACTGGGCCTCGGTGACGCGGGCATCGAGATCACCCGGGGCCGACCAGCGCACCGCGGCGATCGCACGCCTGATGGGGGTGAGATTGAGCCGGTCGAACAGGGCGCCGCGGTCCAGCGCCGCGAGCCCGGCCTGGTACGCCGCCCGCGCCAGCAGGGCGAGGCGGTAGGTCTTCGCTACCGGCGAAAGCGCGTCATTCGGGTCGAAGGCGCTCTGAGCCAGGACGGTCTCCCGTACCAGTCTCGCTGCCTCCAGCAGCAGCCGATCCTTGTCCTGCAGCGCTTCCGGACCGATCAGCCCGGCGATCTCGCGGAGCTCGCGCTCGCGCTGGAGCAGCTCCAGCGTGTCCCGCCGGAGCCCCGGCCACTCCGGGCCGGCGTGCTCGGCGAACCAGGGCGCGGTCCGTTCGGCGTGGAGCGAGTAACTGGTCTCCCAGTCGACCGCGGGGAACTGGCGCTGGTGCGCGAGCGCCGGATCGAGCGCCCACAGGGCGCCCGCCACCCGGAGCGACGCCTGAGTCACCGGCTCGGAGAAGTCTCCGCCCGGTGGCGACACCGCGCTGATGAGAGTGAGCACGCCATTCCGCTCGGGCTGGCCCAGGGCGCGCACCCGCCCGGCCCGTTCGTAGAACTTGCCGAGCCGGTTGCCGAGATAAGTCGGGTAGCCCTCTTCGCCGGGCATCTCCTGGAGCCGGGCCGCGATTTCGCGCAGGGCCTCGCCCCAGCGGGAGAGGCTGTCGGCCATGACCGCGACCCGGTATCCCATGTCGCGATAGTATTCCGCGATGGTGATTCCGAGATACACCGACGACTCCCGGGCGGCCACCGGCATGTTTGAGGTGTTCACCACCAGCACCGAGCGGTCCATGATGGACCGACCGCTGTGCGGGTCCACCAGCTTGGGAAACTCGTTGAGCACCTCGGCCATCTCGTTGCCCCGCTCGCCGCAGCCGATGTACACCACGATATCCGCCTCGGCGTACTTGGCGAGGGCCTGCTCGATCACGGTCTTGCCAGTGCCGAAGCCGCCGGGCACGGCAACGCTGCCGCCTTCCGACACCGGGAACAGGAAGTCGAACACGCGCTGACCGGTGACGAAGGGACGCTCGGCGGGAAGCCGTTCCGCGCTCGGACGAGGCTGGCGGACCGACCACGCCTGGGCCAGTCGGAGCGGCGTGCCGTCCGCCAGCACGCCGATCGGATCCAGCACGGTGTAGTCTCCCCCGTCCAGGCGGGCCAGCCGGCCGGCGACTCCGGGCGGCACCAGTACGCGGTGGGCGATTCCGGGCCGCTCCTCCACCGTGCCGAGAACGTCTCCACCCCCTACCTCGTCGCCACTCTTGCGCAGTGGCTTGAACCGCCACCGGCGGGTGGAGTCGAGCGTCTCGGCCGAGATGCCCGGCTGGATGAAGTCGCCCGACTGCTCCGCCACCGCCGCCAGGGGGCGGCCGACGCCGTCCAGGATGCTCCCGAGCAATCCCGGCCCAAGGTGGACGGTGAGCGCGCTACCGGTCATGCGAACCGGCTCACCTACCCTGAGGCCGGTGGTGTCCTCGTAGACCTGGATGACGCCCCGGTCGCCGTCCAGCCGGATTACCTCGCCCAGCAGGCCCTTGCTGCCGACCTGGACCAGCTCGTAGAGCGAGGCCTGGGTGAGTCCCACCGCTTCGGCGAGGGCGCCGCTCACCCGGATGATTCGCGGGTCGCTCATCTGAGCCTCACCCGATAGCCGACGACCTGCCGCAGCAGCTCGACGATGTAGGCCTCGGCGCTCTCCGCCCCCACCTCCCACAGCGGCCCGGGGAATGGCACCAGCATGGGCAGCGCGCGCCGCCCGAATTCACGCTGCAGTTCCTCCGGCAGCTTGTCGTAGAGGGTGTCCTCGATCAGGATCACGCCGACCTCCGGACGCGCCCGCAGCTCCCGCAGCCGGTTCGCCGTCTCGAAGGAATCCATGGCCTCGATGGCATGCAGGCCGGCCAGGCCGAATCCGGCGGCCACATCGGGCCGGCACAGCGTCACGACGGAGAGGCTCATGGGGCGGTCACCAGTCCCTTCACCAGGGAAGCGACCGGCGCGCCGAGGGAAATGCCCCAGACCACCCGGCGGAGGTCGAGCAGCTCGGCCCGGAGCCGGAGGGCGTAGCCGAGGAGGAAGGCCGGTGAAAGCGGGTCGGTGCGGGCGCCTGCCTTGAGCTCCGCAACCAGGGCGGCCAGCACCGCCAGCTCCAACCCGGCAGGGCTGGCGTTCGGGTCGGCGAATACCTTCTCCAGGCCGGTTCCCGCGAAGCCGCGGGCCAGCACCCGGCCGGCCGCGGTGGCGTTGCCCGTAGCCACGGCGCGCTCGGCCAGGGTGGACGTCAGCTCCCGGCCTCCCGGGAGCCAGTACTCGGCCAGGCGCGAGTCCTTCTCCTCGGACAACACCAGCGCGGTAAAGGCGTTCTCGAGGTCGATGACGCGCTGGACGTACCGGGTCAGGACGCCGCGGCCGGCTTCGCGGCGGGCGGCCCGGAGGGCCCGCTCGGCGAATGCCCGGTTGAGTGAGACCTCGATGCGGAGCAGATCCGGCTCCGGGCGGGCAGCCTCGGGCATGAGGGCATGGGCCAGAGGATGCTTCCAGGCGCCCAGCAGGGCCGCCACGGCCCCGGCGGAGGGCTGGCGGGAGAGCTCTTCCAGGGCGCGCTCGGGGAGCGCCGGAGTCGGCAGGAGGCCCGACAGCCGGAGGTCTGCCGGCGCGCGCTGGACTGCCCCGCGGAGGAGCGCCGTGATGCTCCTCCGGTCCTCATCCTCGAACAGCACCGCGAGCGCCTCGGTACGCGACCCCGCCCACCGCAACAGGGTCCGCAACCGCTGCGCGGCGGCGCGGCGGGCCGCCAGCTCGATGTCCACCACGGTCCTGCGGGGGGAGTCGTCGACCTGATACCCCAGGCGCGCGAGCTCGGCGGCCACCGTGGGCAGGTCGCGAACATGCGCCAGACTCTCGAGCGCGGGGCGTCCGAGGAGGTGGGTGGAGAGCCCCCTCGCACGGGCGTTGAGATCATCCCAGACGCTCATGGTTCCTGCTCCAGCCTGAGGAGTACCTCCTGCCGGATCGGCTTGTCGAGCCGCTCGAGCCGGTCCGCAAGCGTGCCGTCGATCTCGAGCGCGCCGTCGTCGCTCGCCAGCCGGAAGCCGGCCCCGGCCGCCGGATCGACGACCAGCTGAATGCCCTTCATCCCGGCGACCACGGGGGTGACTTCCTGGACCAGATCGGGGGGACACCGCAGGGTCCCGGGCCGGCCGGCAAGACATTCCACTCCCTCGCGGATCTGGGCAGGAAGGGCGGCCCGGAATTCGGGTCTGGCGAGCGCCTCCGGAAACCGGGTGCGCGCGGCGGCCAGCACCCGCTCGATCATGCGCTCGCGGGCCAGCAGCTCCTCCCGGCGCGCCTCGCGCCGGGCGGCGGCCAGCGCGAACTCGACCGCGGTGTGCCGGTCCGCCTCGAGCTCCAGGTCGAGGCGCCGGCGGCGTTCGGCAAGTTCCGCCGCGCCGCGGGCACGGATCGCCTCCGACTCGGCGCGGGCCGCGGCGAGAATCGCGTCCGCTTCGGCCTCCGCTTCCCGCAGCAGAACGGCCAGCAGGTTATCCAGGGCCATGGAGAGCCTCTGTCAGGCGGCGCCGGCGCCCCGAAAGAGGATGAGCGCCGCGACCACGAAGCCGAGAATGACCATCGTCTCCGGAATGGCGATCATCAGAATCGCGGTGGTGCTCAACTCGGGCTTCTCGGCCATACTCGCCGCGATGGCCGGGCCGATGCGTGATTGGGCCCAGGCCGTTGCCAGTGCCGGAACCGCGATGGCCGCTGCCGCCGCGAGCATTGTGAGCGCGCCTTCCATGCTCCCCCCTCAGGAACGAGTGACCCCGGCTTCACGGGTCCACACGCCGAATGGCTCGTAGCGGACCCCGCCGGGGCTGTAGAACTTCCCGAAGAACTCCACGTAATGCAGACGCAATGCGTGGATCGTCGGGCTGAACAGACCAATGGCGAAATTGACCAGGTGAAACAGCAACGCGAACACCACGCCCACCGCCGCACTTCCCAGCATTCCCACCATGCGATTGGCCACCACCGCCAGCATCACGGAGGCCACGCCCAGCGCCATGATACGGGCGTACGAGAGGATGTTCCCCAGGGTGGACAGGAACTCGATTGGCGCGACCACCCCTTCGGCCACAATGAGCACCGGGAAGGCCACCAGGAGGCCGATCACCGCCGGAGTGAAGAAGGCCCGTGGCAGTACGTCGACCGCCGCCAGGAGGACCAGGACGATGAGCACGAGGGCGATGGTGGCCGCGCCTTTGCCCACCGCCTCGCGGGGATGGTGGCGGGCGCTCACCACGCCGAGGATCATGCCCAGCAGGATGTGCACCGCGCCGATGGCCACCGACAGGAGGAGGAAGGGGATCAGCGCCTCTTCCCGGTCAAACGCGAGCGGCCTGAGGCCGAACCAGCGCCGGCCGAGGTCTCCGAAGAACTCGCCGAAGAGCAGGCCGGCGAAGATGGCGAACAGGGCGCAGGGGCCGATGATCTCCGCCACCGACCGGAGCATGGTCCCCGGCCGGGAGCGCCGGTGCAGCACCAGACCCAGCACCGCCAGCGCCAGGCCGTATCCGATGTCGCCCAGGATCAGGCCGAAAAACACGGGGAAGAACACCGCTACGAACGGGGTCGGATCGATGCTGCCGTAACGGGGCAGGGGCAGCAGTGAGATCACCGCCTCGAATGGCCGGAACAGGCGCGGGTTCTTCAGCACCACCGGGGCTTCCTCGGACCGCCACTCCTCCCGGGACACCTCGGTGACCACCACGCTCTCTCCGACATCCGCCCGCAGCCGGTCGATCAGGGCGCGGCGCGAGTTCGCCGGGACCCATCCTTCCAGCACGAACGCGTGCGCGGTCACGCCGGACAGCGGCAGCGCGTTGAGCGCCTGCAGGCGATGGGCGATGGCGGCCTGGGCCCGGCGCAGCTCGGTCCCGTGCGCGCGGGCCAGCGCCTGGCGTTCCCGGCGGACCGCTTCGATCTCCTGAGGCAGTTCTCCGAGCCTGGCCAGCATGCGGGGAATCGCCTCGGCGAGGGAGGACCCGCCGTAGGCCTCCGGCACCGGGATCTCCTGGACCCGGGCCTCGGCCAGGAGCCGCTCCACCTTCGAAGCGGCCGCGGCCGAAACCACCACCAGCAGCGCGGTTTCTCCGCCCGTCAGCTCCCGGCTGTAGAGCTCGAAGGCATCCCCGATAACGCTCGCGAGGCTGGCACGGAGTCTGGGAATGACGTCCTGTTCGGTGCGCTTGAGCAGGACGTGGTAAACCGTGGCGTTCCGCCACCGTGCCTCGTTTTCCAACAGGGGACGGAACGCCGAGAAGAAGCCCTGGTACTTGAGGATCAGGGCCCGCTCCTCCTCGAGTCGCGTGGCTTTGGTCTTGAGCCGGTCGGTGGCCCGGCGGGTCCGGGACGCCAGGCGTGCCCAGCGCGCGAACTCGGTGACGCCGGCCTGCACTGCCGGGACCGACCGGCCGGCCGGGCCCAGGAAGGGACTCAGCTCCGCCAGCGCCTGGTCCACATCCTCGATTGCGGCCAGCAGGTGGCGGCGCTCCCGCTCCTGCCGGGGCGACAGACTCTCGTGGCTGAGCGGTGCCCCGGCCGACGGTGGCGTCAGGTGCAGGATGCCGAGCGTCTGCAGAGAGCGCAGGACATCGGGCAGCCGGTCGCGGGGACCGAGGAGGCGGAGCTTCGCCATGGCAAGGATCATCGCTCGCGCCCGCTCAGCAGCCGTTCGAGCACCACCCCGGCGAGCGCCGCGATCCGGCTTTCCGGCAGGTCATCGAACCGCGCGGCCAGGCGCCTGCCCTCGGCGAGCATGTCGGCGGCCCGGCTGCTCCGTTCCCGCTCCACCTCGGCCTGGAAACGGGCGTGAGCCTCCGCCGCCTCGCGTTCGTGCTCAATCGCCTGTGCTTGCACTTCGGAGGTGGCGGCCTCGACCAGCGATCGGGCCTGCTCCCGTGCGCGGATCAGCCGGCTCTCCAGCTCCTGTTCCGTGGCCACCAACAGCGCCAAATCCCCGTGTGGGGCGGTGGGTACCGTCTGGGCGGGCCCGGCGTGTGCCATCGCAGCATTCCTGTCGAAGCAGCCATCCGCCTTCAAGGCGCCTTGCCACACGAGTACGTCGTGATGCCCGCGTTCCGGTCACCGCGATCAACTCAACGCCCTGGCGGGCTGGCGCCCGGCGGTGCTCTTACCGCCTGACTTGGACCGACGGTCTGGACGCGGAGGGCATCGGGCCGCAATATGGGTCCTGCTGGTGGAAGAACTGACTACTGGGTTCCTGAGAACCCCTTCATCGAACAGCCGAGAGGTTCTTAACCAAGTTCTAAGCCGGACTTCATCGGTCGCGGGCCACTTTGCAGGCCATTCGGTGCTTCCCGGTACCTTAGTGCTGTCACGCAGGGCCCTGACGGCGCCACCTCCAGCGCCGCCGCGCTTCCACACTCAAGCCGGAAGGCGGATTGTTCATGTTCTACCCGACCTCCCATCCCTGGACCGACGACCAGACGCTCGAGGAACACCTGGAGTCGCGCGGAATCTCCCGTCGCGACTTCGTTGCTTTCTGTGCCCAGATCTCGGCGGTGCTCGGGCTCGGAGAGCTGGCGTCCCCGCGCGTGGCGGCGGCACTCCAGGCCGTGAAGCGGCCGACGGTGATCTGGCTGCAGCTGCAGGAGTGCACCGGCTGTGTGGAGAGTGTGCTCCGCACCGCGGAACCCACGATCGGTGATCTGGTGCTGGACGTGGTGTCGCTGGACTACAGCCACGCGCTGATGGCGGGGGCGGGGCACGCGGTGGAGGCGGCCAAGCAGGACTCGATGAAGGCCAACTTCGGGCAATACGTGCTGGTGGTGACCGGGTCGGTGCCGCTCAAGGAGGGCGGCATCTACACGATGATCGGTGGCCGCACGGCGAAGGAGGTCCTGGAGGAAGCCGCGAAGGGCGCGGCCGCGATTCTCGCCGTCGGTGCCTGCGCCCACTGGGGCAGCGTCCAAGCGGCGCGCCCCAACCCAACCGGCGCGGTGGGGGTGCAGGACATCATCAAGGACAAGCCGATCGTCAACATCGCGGGCTGCCCGCCGATCGGCGACGTGGTCACGGCCACGGTGGTGCATTTCCTGACCTTCGGACGGCTGCCGGACCTGGATCCGGTGGGTCGGCCGCTGTTCGCGTACGGCGCCCGGATTCACGACCAGTGTCCCCGCCGGGCCAACTTCGACGCCGGCCAGTTCGTGGAGGTGTTCGACGACGAAGGCGCCCGCAAGGGATGGTGCCTGTACGAGGTGGGCTGCAAGGGCCCGGCGACCTTCTCACCCTGCCCGATCTTCCAATGGAACACCCGGACCAGCTGGCCGATCGGGGCGGGGCATCCCTGCATCGGCTGCACCGAGCCGCATTTCTGGGACACGATGACGCCGTTCTACGGCCGGCTGCCGGACGTCGGCGGCTTCGGGGTCGAGCGGAATGTCGACCTGATCGGCGCCTCCCTGGCGGTCGGGGCGACGGCGGGCGTGGTGGCCCATGCCGCCGCCACCGGTGTCCACCAGATGCGCGAACGCAAGCGGCAGCTGCCTGTGGTGGAGCAGCCGCCCAGCGCCAATCGTCCCGGCAACCCCAACGCGTGACCGGAGAATCGCACCATGGCTGCGACCAAAGTTGTCGTCGACCCCATCACGCGCATCGAAGGCCACCTGCGGATCGAGGTCCAGGCCGATAACGGGAAGATCACCGATTCCTGGGCGTCCTCGACCCAGTTCCGCGGTATCGAGGTGATCATGGAGGGGCGCGACCCCCGTGACGCCTGGGCCTTTACCCAGCGGATCTGCGGAGTCTGCACCGTCGTCCACGCGGTGGCGAGCTGCCGCGCGGTGGAGGACGCGCTGGGCATCAAGATCCCGCCCAACGCGAACATCATCCGCAACCTGGTCCACGGGATGCAGTTCATCCAGGACCACGTGATCCATTTCTACCACCTGCACGCACTCGACTGGGTGGACGTGGTGAGCGCGCTCAAGGCCGATCCGGAGGGGACGGCGCGGATCGCCAAGTCCATCTCGCCCTGGCCCAACAACTCCGCGACCTACTTCGCCGAGGTGCAGAACCGGGTGAAGAAGTTTGTCGGGAGCGGGCAGCTCGGCATCTTCACCAACGGCTACTGGGGCCACCCGGCCTACAAGCTCCCACCCGAGGTGAACCTGCTGGCGGTGGCGCATTACCTCGAGGCGCTGGACTGGCAGCGGGACGTGATCCGGCTGCACACCATCTTCGGGGGCAAGAACCCGCACCCGAACTTCCTGGTGGGCGGCATGGCCTCGGCGATCAACCTGAACGACACCGCGACGATCAACGCCGAACGGCTGACGGACATCAAGGACATGATCGTCCGCTCCCGCCGGTTCGTGGAGCAGGTGTACTGGCCCGATCTGGTGGCGATCGCGGGCTTCTACAAGGACTGGGGGGCTATCGGCGGCGGAGTGAACAATTTCCTCAGCTACGGCGAGTTCCCCGAAGGCGATCTGGCCGACGTGGACAAGCTGTATTTCCCGCGAGGCATCATTCTCGGCGGTGATCTCTCCAAGGTGCAGCCCTTCGATCCGCAGAAGGTCGAGGAGTACATCAACAGCTCGTGGTACGAATACTCGGTGGGGGATGACAAGGGACTGCATCCCTATGACGGCGAGACCAAGGCCAAGTACACCGGGCCGCCGCCGCCG
>Ga0326730_1000190_pt1 | contig 18907 bp, 17 predicted proteins | sample MHFSIPfraction_3_FD_207740 | JGI IMG/M metagenome (GOLD analysis project Ga0326730, IMG submission 207740) | Lab enriched peat soil microbial communities from Michigan Hollow, Ithaca, NY, United States - MHF7AN SIP fraction | ecosystem: Environmental > Terrestrial > Soil > Wetlands > Peat...
GAAGACGAGCGACGCGCCGGCGCGCGAGCGCGCGAGCACCAAGCGCGACGCCGCGCGATAGCCGAACGCGTACAGCGGAATGCCGAGCACGCCCAGCGCGGCGCCTACCCATAGCAGCGCGTCCGGCGGCTCGGGCAGCGCGAGCTCCGGGCGCCGCGCGTTCGCCACGTAGAGCAGCGCGAGATCCCCGGCGCTCGCCGCGAGCGCGGCGACACCGCCGAGTGTCGCGAGCCTGCGAGTCGTCACGACCGCGAGTCGCGCTTCAGCACGCGCGCGTCGATCGTCGTGGCCACAATCCGCCGCCACTCTTCCTTGGCGCGGGGATCGCGCGCCGACAGCTCGTCCAAGAACCGCACGACGTCCTTCTTGTTGCCTTCGAGCAGCTTCGATGCGACCGACTTCACCGGCGTGGCCTGCTCGGCCAGGTGGAAGCTGTGAATCAGCTGGTCGATCAGGACGATCTTCTCGCGATAAGAGCGCGCCCCGGGATAGCGCTCGTGGAAGGTGCCGAACGCGGCGACGGCGCGGCCCATGAAGGCGTAGTGATCCTGGATGCTCTTCCAGTATCTCGCGTGAGTCGTCCGCCACGAGCAGGCCTTGCCGGCGCAGAGAGTCTCGCCCTCGCGTGCGACCGCGAACACCGCGCCGCACTCCGGGCAAGCGACTTCGCCCCGGCGCACGCGCTCGAACGTCTCGCAGCGCGCGAGCAAGGTGCTGCCCACCGCGTCGCAGAGCTCCGCGTCCTGGATGCCGCGCGCATCGAGCTCGTACAGCCGCCGCAGCAGGGACGGAGCGAGCCGCGAGGCCCAGCGGATCTTGGCCGGCGCATTGCCCATCGCCCCCCAAACTAGCCGAGGGCCGGAGTACGATCCTGCGACCACAGGGAGAGCGAACATGGCCGAGCTCACGGGCGCGCAGATCACCGCGCGCAGTCTCCAGGAACAGGGCGTGGGGGCGATGTTCGGCATCGTCGGCTTCCCGGTCGTGCCGATCGCCGTCGCCGCGCAGCGCGGGGGCGTGCCGTACTTCGGCTTCCGCAACGAGCAGTCCGCGAGCTACGCGGCGGGCGCGTACGGGTATCTCAGCGGCCGGCCCGGCGTGTGTCTCGCCGTGTCGGGGCCGGGCATGATCCACGCGATCGCGGGGCTCGCGAACGCGCAGGCGAACTGCTGGCCGATGCTCCTGATCGGCGGCGCGAATGACTCGTTTCAGAACGGCATGGGCGCATTCCAGGAGTGCCCGCAGATCGAGGCCGCGCGCCCGTTCGTGAAGTATGCCGCGCGCCCCGACTCGATCGAGCGCCTGCCGTACTACGTCGAGCAAGCGGTGCGCGCGTCGCTGAGCGGCCGACCAGGCGCGGTGTATCTCGATCTGCCGAACGATCAGATCGTCGGAAGGCGCGAAGAAGGAAAAGTGAGCTGGGCGCCGCGCACCCCCGAGCCGGCGCGCGCGCAGGCGGAGCCCGCCGCGATCGAGCGCGCGCTCGAGGTGCTGCGGACCGCGCAGCGACCGCTCGTGATCGTCGGCAAGGGCGCCGCCTGGTCGCGGGCAGAGGACGAGGTGCGCGAGCTCGTGCGCCGCAGTCACTTGCCGTTCCTGGCCACGCCGATGGGCAAGGGCGTGGTGCCCGACGACGATCCGCTGTCGGTCGCGCCCGCGCGCAGCTTCGCCCTGCAGAACGCCGACGCCGTGCTCTTGCTGGGCGCGCGCCTCAACTGGATCCTGCACTTCGGGCTCCCGCCGCGCTTCGCGAAGGGCGTGAAGGTGGTGCAGCTCGACGTCTCCAGCGACGAGATCGGCCGCAACGTGCCCGCCGAGGTCGCGCTGGTCGGTGACGCCAAGGCCGTCGTCGCGCAGCTGAACGAGTCACTCGCGAGATCGAAGTGGACCTACCCGCAGGAGACTCCGTGGCGGGTCGACCTGCAGCGCGAGGTCGCGAAGAACCAGGAGAGCGTCGCCGCGATGTTCGCCGACGACTCCGTCCCCATGAACTACTACCGCGCGTTGCGCGAGATCCGCGACTCACTGCCACGCGACGCCATCGTGTGTAGCGAGGGCGCGAACACCATGGACATCGGGCGCACGGTGCTGCCGAACTTCGCGCCGCGCCGCCGCCTGGACGCGGGCACGTTCGGCACCATGGGCGTGGGCCTGGGCTTCGCGATCGCGGCCGCCATCGCGCACCCCGAGCAGAAAGTCGTCGCCGTCGAGGGCGACAGCGCGTTCGGCTTCTCGGGCATGGAGTTCGAGACCGCCTGCCGCTATCGCCTGCCGATCACCTTCGTGATCCTGAACAACAACGGCATCGGCGGCGGCGTCGACGACTTCGACCCCGCGAATGTGCCGGTCTCGGTGTACACGCCGCGCGCGAGATACGACAAGATCGCAGAGGCCTTCGGCGGCCGCGGCTGGTTCGTGACCAAGCCCGAAGAGCTCGGCCCCGCCCTGAAGGATGCGCTCGCGAGCCCGGTGCCGACCATCGTCAACGTGATGCTGAACCCGCGCGCGGACCGGAAGCCCCAGAAGTACGGCTGGCTCACCCGGTGAAGCCGGTCTTCGGAAACACCGCCGACGCCGGACGCGATTCGCGCGGCTGGTTCCTGGGTCACTTCATGCGCGGAGAGCGCAGCGCGCTTCACAGCCGCGACGTGGAGCTGAAGTGGTGGACTCACTCGAGGGGGGAGACTCGCAGTGAGTGGTCACCGCCAAGCTCGGTGTCGACGCTCAACGTCCTGATCCGCGGGAAATTCGTCCTCGTGTTCCCCGAGGAAGAGGTCTCGCTCGAGCGCGAGGGTGACTTCGTGCTCTTCGGTCCCGGAATCGCGCACTCGTTCCACTCCGTCGAGGAGTCACTCGTGCTGACCGTGCGCTGGCCTTCGATCCCGCCGGATGGCGCGCGACGATGACGGAGCAGGCGATCGTCGCGATGGGCGCGGTCGAGCTCGCGGCGTCGATCCGCGAGCGGCGCGTCTCCTGCGCCGAGGTGATGACCGCGACGCTCGATCAGATCGCGCGCCTGAACCCGCGAGTGAATGCCATCGTCGCCCTGCGCGAGCCCGACGAGCTCATCGCCGAGGCGCGCGGGCTCGACGACGCGCTCGCGCGCGGCGACTACCGCGGACCGCTCCACGGCTTTCCGCAGGCCATCAAGGATCTCGAGCCGGTGAAGGACATGAAGACCTCGATGGGCTTCGCACCGCTGCGCGACTTCGTCGCGCCCGCGGACGGCATCATGGTCGAGCGCATGCGCCGAGCGGGGGCGATCTTCATCGGGCGCACGAACACGCCCGAGTTCGGGCTGGGCTCGCACACCTACAACAAGGTTCACGGAGTCACTCGCAACGCCTACGACCAGACGCGGACCGCGGGCGGCAGCAGCGGCGGTGCCGCGGTCGCGCTCGCGCTGCGCATGCTGCCCGTCGCCGACGGAAGTGACTACGGCGGCAGCCTGCGCAACCCCGCCGGCTGGAACAACGTCTTCGCCCTGCGCCCGAGCTTCGGCCGCGTGCCGTCGAACACGCGCGACCTGTTCCTGCCTTCGATGGCTGTGAACGGCCCGATGGCGCGCAGCGTGCGAGACCTCGCCTTGCTACTCGGCGTGCAGGCCGGCTACGACCCGCGCGCGCCGCTGTCACTCGATGGCGAGCTCGCGCTCGAGGCACTCGACCTCGAGCGCGACTTCAAGGGCGCGCGGATCGCTTGGTGCGGGGACATGAACGGGTATCTCCCATTCGAAGCGGGCGTGCTCGACACCTGCCGCGCCGCGCTCGAGACCTTCCGGCACCTGGGCTGCGAGATCGAGGAAGCGAACCCGGCCTTCGCGATCGACGCCGTGTGGCGCGCTTGGCTGACGCTCCGCGCGTGGCAGGGTGGCAGCGGTCTCCTGGAGGTACACAAGAATGCGTCGCTGCGAGCGCAGATGAAGCCCGAAGCCGTGTTCGAAGTCGAGAGCGGCGCGAAGCTCACCGCCTACGACGTCTCGGCGGCGTCGGCGGTGCGCTCGCAGTGGTACGAAGCGGTCCGGAGCTTCTTCGAGAGGTACGACTATTGGATCCTGCCGACGGCGCAGGTCGCTCCGTTCAGCGTCGAGCTCGACTGGCCCCGCGAGATTGCCGGCCGGCCGATGGAGACCTATCACGAGTGGATGAAGGTCGCTCTGCCCGTCACGATGTCGGGCTGCCCCGTCGTCGCAGCGCCGGCGGGCTTCGACGCGTACGGTCTGCCGATGGGCCTCCAGATCGTCGCGCGCAACCACGCCGAGCGCGCCTGTCTCGAGCTCGCGCACGCGTACGACCGAGAGACGCGCTGGGTTGCGAAGCGCACGCCGAAGCTGTTGAGTGAGCGCGATGGATAGCGAGCGAGTGCGTTCCTGGGGCGTGGTCGTCCTGACCTATGTCGCGGCGCTGGCCGTCGCGATCGCGACCGCCGCGATCATGGGTCACGGCTCGCCGATCCTCACGGTGTTCGTCGCGGACTGCGCGGCCACGCTCGCGGTGTTCGCCGCGAGCATGGCCTTCGCGAACTCGAGTCTGTACGACCCGTACTGGAGCGTCGCGCCGCCGATCATCGGGCTGTACTGGGCGACCGCGCCGACCGGCTCCCATGGCGTGCTGGCGCGCCAGTGTCTCGTGCTGCTGCTCGTCTTGGTCTGGGCCGTTCGACTCACTGCGAACTGGGCGCGCAGCTGGCCCGGGCTGCACCACCAGGATTGGCGCTACGACCTGCTGCGCGAGAGCGCCGCCGCTCCGTACTGGCTCGTGAGTCTGACCGGCATCCACTACTTCCCGACCTTGATCGTGTTCGTCGGCTGCCTGGCGCTGTACGCCTCGCTCGCGATCGGCGAGCGGCCGCTCGGCTTCCTCGACGGGCTGGCATTCGCAGTGACTGCCGGCGCCATCGCGCTCGAGGGCATCGCGGACGAGCAGCTGCGCGCCTTCAACCGCACGAAGCAGCCGGGCGAGATCTGCACGCGCGGCCTGTGGGGATGGTCGCGCCATCCGAACTATCTCGGCGAGATGGGCTTCTGGTGGGGTCTCTGGCTCTTTGCGTTGGCCGCCGCGCCGGAGTGGTACTGGAGCGTGATCGGTCCGCTCGCGGTCACCGTGATGTTCTTCGCCGCGAGCATCCCGATGCTCGAGCGCCGCAGCCTCGAGCGCCGCCCGGGTTACGCGGAGCACGCGAAGCGCGTGCCCGCGGTCCTGCCGCGCCGCCCGCGACAGACGCCATGACGGAAGCGGCGGAGCACCGCCGACGACGGAACAACGGGATTCGGCGCCGTATCTGACCCGAGGAGATTTCCCTGCACTTTGTAGCCCGGGCGTGAGAGACTTCTAGAGATATACCGGCAAAATGAGGGTCATCGATGCGTCGCCTGTGCCTGTGTGCTGCTGTGGTCGTGTCGTGCATCGCCGTTGCGCGGCCCGCGTCCGCTGCGACCGTGGGCTTCGATTGCATCACGAACAGCCTCGCGAGTGACTGCGCGATCGGCGCGGCGCAGCTTCACCTGGCCATCACCGATGAGGCCCCGGGCCAGGTGCGCTTCACGTTCTCGAATTCCGGGCCGGCGCAGTCCGTGATCAGCGAGATCTACTTCGACGACGGCTCGCTGCTGGGGATCGCATCGATCGTGAACGGAACCGGAGTCGCCTTCCAGCAAGACGCGAACCCGCCGAACCTGCCGGGCGGGAACAACGCGAGCCCGCCGTTCGAAGTGACTGCGGGGTTCCTCGCGGAGGCCACGCCGTCACCCGCGATGAACGGCGTCGGCCCGAACGAGTTCGTCGCCATCATCTTCAACTTGCAGGGCGGCGCGAGCCTGTCCGACGTACTGACTCAGTTCTCCGACGGCACCGTCCGCGCCGGGATCCACGTCATCAGCTTCGCGTCTGGGGGAAGCGAGAGCTTCGTGAACCATCCGCTCCCGGAGCCAGCGCCGCTGCTGCTGCTCCTCGCGGGGCTGGGCGGCGTCACGCTGAGCCGCTTCCATCGAGCGCTCTAGAAGCAGGGCCGCTCGCGCTCAGCGCGGAACGCGGATCATCGGAAACAGCGGCGGCGAGTCACCGACGCGGATCTCGCGCACGACCTCGAAGCCGTGGCGCTCGTAGAGCGAGATGTTCGCGGGGTTCGACGACTCGAGATAGCTGTGCAGGTGCTGCTCGTCGATGCGCGCCAGCGCGTAGCGCAGCAGCGCGGCGCCGGTGCCCTTGCCGCGCCGCGTGGGGTCGACGCCGATGAAGGCGAGATGCCAGTGCGGCTCGAGCGGATGCGAGTTGCCGATCTGCTCGAGCATGCCGAAGGCCTCGGACCGCGCAGGCTCGGCGACTGACTCCTGCAGCAGCTCCGCGAGCGCGGCCTCGTCCGGGCTGACCCCCGGCGAGAGCCACAGCGACCCGCCAAGGAAGTCGCTCGTCGCGTGCGCGGTGCGACCCTCGATCGCCCGTCCGGCGAAACCGCGCACGAACGCGGGAAAGTGACTGACGTAGTCGTGAGGCTCGGGCCAGAGCCAGCGCACCACCGGGTCCGCGCCGAAGGCCATCAGCTGCAGGCTCACGGCGCGCGCCGCGTCGTCGGGCTCGACGACGTGGATCTCCGGGTGCTCCATCGAGTCAGTCGCCACCGCCACCCTCCAGGATTCGCTGCATCCCCCGCATCCCGCGCAGCCAGCGCTCCAGGTCCGCGCTCTTGTTGTTCATCCACTTCTGCGCGATCGGATCAGTGAGGATCAGGAAGCGCTCCGCGGCCATCGCGTCGACGACCATCTCGGCGACCTCTTCGGGCTCCTTGATCGGCCCGGCGACGTTGCGCGCGAAGGCCGAGTCGATGTTGCCGAGCATCGGCGTGCGCACGCCGAGCGGCGCCAGGAGTGACACGCGAATGCCCTTGTCGTGGTAGGTGACCGACAGCCATTCGGCGAGGCCGACGACCGCGTGCTTCGTGACTGCGTACGTGAGATTGCCGTGACTCGTCAGGATGCCGGCCATCGACGCCGTGTGCAGCAGATACCCGCTGCGGCGCTCGAGCATGCCGGGCAGGACCGCGCGCAGCGCGTACACGTGACTCATCAGATTGATCTGCCACTGCGTCTGCCAGACGTCGATCGGCGTCGTGAGTGGGTCGCCGCCGGTCGCGACCCCGGCGTTGCTGAAGAAGACGTCGACCGGGCCGAGCCTGCGCTCGGTCTCCTTCACCAGCGTGTCGATGTCGGCTTCGCGCGCGACGTCGCAGGGAACCGCGAGGCCGCCGATCTCGCGCGCCACCGCACGGGCGCCGTCGGCGTTCACGTCGACCACGACGACGCGCGCGCCCTTCGCGGCGAACGCGCGCGCGCACGCGGCGCCGATGCCGCTCGCGGCTCCGGTGATGACGGCGACCTTGTCCGCTAGATCCACACCCCCATTCTACCCGCGCAGCGGGCCGAGATTCATCACGACGCGTTCGGACGTCAGCTTCCCGCGCTCGTCGAAGCGGTAGAAGGCGACGAACGGGAGCTCGACCTCGCGGTCGGTGGGCGCGAAGCCGAGGAACTCACTGGAGTGTTTCCCGGTCAAGCGGCCTTCGACCACGATCTCTTCGTCCGTGAAGTGCTCGGCGTCGATCACGTTCGCCAGGCCGCCGAACGCGCCGGGCGCATCCGTCATTCCGATGTAGCCGTGCGCCCAGCGGATCGCCTCGTCCGTCGGGAATGACTGGCGGTTGTAGAGCATCACACCGTCCTTCGAGAACGTCTTCATGATTTGCTCCAGGTCGTGCTCGTTCTCGGCGGCGTAGTGCGCGTGCAGCAGGGCGTGACGGCGTCTTCGTTCGCGTTCGTCGACGGGCATAGTGACTCCTTCTCAGTCGAAGCAGCGGCGCGCCGCTTCGTTCGCGCCCTTCGCGATGTTCGCAAGCAAGCGGCGATCCTGGCCCGCGCGGCCGAGCACGCGGATCGCCACCGTCGCCGCGAACAGCAGCGCGACGAGCGGGTCGAGATCGAGCTTCGTCCCGGCCTGCGTCTGCGCCTCGCGCAGGCGCGCGCGCAGCAGCGCCTGCATCGCCGCGAGCCCGGCTTCGAGCTGCGCGCGCGTCTCGCCGGAGAGCGCGTGTGACTCCGGGATCGCGTTCAGGATCAGGCAGCCGCGCCGGTCCCGGTCGCGCACAGTGAGTCGCACGACGGTGTCGAGCACGTGCTGCACGGCGTCGAGGCCGGTCTTCTCCGTGGCGAGCGCCGCCCCGAGATCCGCGACGTAGCGCGTCGTCGCCGCGCGGAACATGTCTTCCTTGCTGCCGTACGCGGCGTACAAGCTGCCGCGCAAGAGACCCGTCGCGTCGCAGAGCTCCTCGATCGAGGTGCGCGCGTAGCCGCGCGACCAGAACACGCCGAGGAGCGCCTCCTCGACTTCCGCGGGATCGAACTGGCGCGGGCGAACCATCGGCCCGCAGCCTAGACCATTATTGAATGCTCAGTCAAGAACCTCGCGGCGCGAGCCGGATGATGTGCGGGTCGGCAGGGAAGAACCAGCCCACCATGCGATCCGACCAACCGTACTTCTCGCGGAACGCGGCGATCACCCGGTCGCGCAGCGCCTCGTCTTCGTCGATCAGATCCGCGCGCACCGCGTACTCCCGCTCCTCGATCCGCACGCCGATGTTCGGCCGCCGCTCGAGGTTCGGATACCACGACGTGTTTCCCGTGCGGATGAACCCCTGACCGTCGACCACTACGAGCCACACGGTGGTCTCGCGGGGCGTGCCGTCCGGGTTCTCGGAGAGCACCTGAATCTCCTGGACGTCGGCGAGCGGGGTCCAGTCAGTCGGCGCGGGCTCGAGCGCGCGCGCGCTCGGGGCGACGTGCAGGAGCAAGGCGCTAGTCACCGCAAACACGATGAAACGCGGCCGATCGAGCATCGCGATCCTCCCGCCAGATTCAACCACAGGTGGGTCGTTCGCGCATGAAGAGCATTCTCATATTGGTGAGTGAACGGTAGGCGGGCTGGGCGACGCGGCGCCGACCAGGGCGCGACCCCCTCGTCGGGCTCGGTGAGTCTCTTCGCTCTCTCGGCCCAGCTCGACGCGCTGCAGACCGGTGACTCGCTCACGCTCGCGACCTTCGTGCTCGACACACTCGCGCCCAGCGAGAGCGCGCTCTCACTCGGCGACGTCGTGCTCGGCGACGCGTTCGGCGTCGCGTTCGCTTCCGCTACCCTACCCGGCATCGATGGCCGCAGCCGCCGCCTCCGCCGCCGAAGGAGTCACTCGCGCCGCTAGCGCCTCGGTCCACTGGCGCCGCGAGGGCAGTGGCCCGCCGGTCGTCTTCCTGCACGGCTTTCCGCTCTCGGGGCAGACGTGGGACCTGATCGTCCGGCGTCTTCGCGATCGCTTCACCTGCTACGCCCTCGACCTGATCGGCCTGGGCGAATCGCAGAGCACCGCGGACGCGGACTACGCCTCGCCCGGTCAGGCGCGCGCGTTCCAGGAAGTGCTGACGCAGCTCGGTGTCGGCCCGTACGCGCTCGTCGGCAACGACACCGGCGGCTGGATCGCGCGCGAGCTCGCGCTCGTCGACCAGCCGCGAGTGACTCGGCTCGTTCTGACCAACACCGAGATCCCGTTCCACCGCCCGCCGTGGATCCCGACGTACCAGGCGCTCGCGCACGTGCCGGGCGCTGGGGCGATCCTGCGGCTGTCTCTGCGCTCGCGAGCCGTGCGCCGGACGCCGCTCGTCTTCGGCGGCTGCTTCTACGACCTGCGCCATCTGGACGGCGAGTTCCACACGCGCTTCGTCGAGCCCCTGCTGACCTCGGACGCGCGCATGGAAGGCGCGCTCCGCTTCCTGCGCCAGATGAAGTTCGAGAGACTCGACGAGTTCCAGCGCCTGCACGGCCAGCTCGCGATGCCGACCTTGTTCGTCTGGGGAGCGAACGACCCGACCTTCCCGCTGCGGCGCGCGCGCGACATGGTCGCGCAGTTCCCGAACGCGGCGGGATTTCACGAAGTGCAAAGCGCGAAGCTGTTCCTCTACGAGGAGCGGCCGGAGGAGGTGAGTCGCCTGATCGGCAGCTTCCTGTCGGGGGCCCGCGCGGAATCGGCGTAGCGCGACTCCAGGACCCTCGCCCCGCACTTGCCATTCCTCCAGCAGCCGCGAATCACGCAGAAATCACGCTTGTTCGCGCCGGAATCTGGGAATACTGTCCCCTGGGAAGACAGGAGCGCGGATGAGCGGCGACGCGAAGCTCGGGCGGAAGTGGGCTCTGCCACTGCTCGGAATGGTCGCTTGTCTCTGTGCGACTCACTCGGCATCCGCGAAGCTCTCGGCGGCGCCGAACACCACGACGTCGCCGGGCCCGGCCTCGGGCGTCGTCGCCTCGGTCTCCACCGGCGGTGACCTGAACGGCGACGGCTACAGCGACCTGATCGTCGGCTACTTCGGCCGCGTGGAGATCTATCTCGGCTCGGCGTCGGGGCTTCACTCGGCCCCCGACTGGGGGATCGAGGGCCCCGCCGGCTCCCCGACGTTCGGCGCCTCCGTGTCGACGGCGGGCGACGTGAACGGTGACCACGTCGACGACATCCTCGTCGGCGAGTCCCAGCTCCTCGGGAATCCCGGAAAGGGGCGCGCCTATCTCTGGCTCGGAGGTGCAAATCTCGCATCGCGACCGCCGGGCTCGTACGCCACGCCCGACTGGATGGTCGACGGCAACGCGACGTCTGCGGGCGGAACCGCGCCGTATCTCGGTGTCTCGGTCTCGTCCGCCGGCGACCTGAACGGCGACGGCTTCGGCGACATCGCCGTGGGCGCTCGCTCCTGGAGCACGGCGTCGACGGAGGACGGCCGCGCGTTCGTCTGGCTCGGGAAGGCCAACTTCGCCGCACCTACGCCAGTGACTCCGGAGAGCGCGGACTGGTACGCGACGGGAGACACGAACAGCTGGCTCGGCTTCTCCGTGAGCAGCGGCGGCGACGTGAACGGCGACGGCGTCGGAGATCTCGTCATCGGGGCTCCGACCAACCTCCGCCTCTCGAGCCCCAGCCAAGGAGCAGTGGTCGTGTACTTCGGGCAGGGACTGTTTCAAGCGCGTCCCACCGGAACGCTCGCGAACGCCGATCGAGTGCTCTCGAGCTCGCGCCTCGGAATGCGCGTCGCCGTCGCGGGCGACGTGAACGGCGACGGATTCGCCGACATTCTGGCTTCCGACTTCGACAACGCGAGGCTGTTTGCCGGCGGAGTGTCTGCGCCTTTGTCGCAGATCTGGTCGGTGCCGAGCGCTGTGCTGCCCACCACCTTCCTTCCCGACGCTGCCGCGACCGCAGGCGACGTGAACGGCGATGGGCTCGCGGACCTGATCGTGGGGTCGTACATCGCAAGCCAGAGTCGCGTCTACTTCGGCCGCCGGGGCGCAGCGCCGAACGTCACGCCCGACGAGACACGCAGTGAGGCCGTGGGTATCGAGAGCATGGGAGTCACCGCGGGCGACGTGAACGGCGACGGGTACTCCGACATCGCGACCACGTCTCCCGGCGACACCGGTGCCGTCTCCGTCTATCACGGCGGCGGCTACCCGACTGCGGCAGCGAGTGACTTCAAGAGCTTCGGCGAGCAGGCGTTCGCCGAATACGGGAGCGGTCTCGGCGCGGCGGGTGACTTGAACGGAGACGGCTTCAGTGACTACGTCGTCGGTCAGCCGGGATTCGACGACGGCGAGATCGACGAAGGACGCATCGTTCCCGTCTACGGCGCGTCGTGCCCGCCGGGCTGCGTGAAGCCCACGGTTCCGCCGGGCGCCTTCGAGGCGAACCAAGCCGGCGCGCGACAGGGCGCGAGCGTCGCGGGCGCGGGCGACGTGGACGGCGACGGCTATGACGACGTGATCGTCGGCGCGCCGCTCTTCGACGCCGGCGCGCAGGTGGATGCGGGGCGCTTCCAGATCTATCTCGGCGGGCCAGTCGGCTTGCAGACGACTGCGGCCTTAACTCGCACGGGTCTCGCGGGCGCCGGCGCACAGAGCGGATTCGCGGTCGCGGGCGTAGGCGACGTGAACGGCGACGGCCTCGGCGACGTGCTCGTGTCCGCGCCCTACGCGGACGTGGGCGGGCTCACCGATGCCGGCACCGTGTATCTGTATCTCGGCACTGCGAAGCCGCCCGGCGTCGGCGAGAAGGCGGCTTGGTCGAAGTCGGGGACGATCGCGAATCAGCACTTCGGCGTTCGCCTGGGCGCGGCGGGCGACGTGAATCGCGACGGCTACTCGGACGTGGTCATCGGAGCAATCCACTCGGGTCCGAACGGCGAGGTGGCCGCATACGTGTTTCACGGTCAGGTGAACGGGCTCGCGTCCTCGCCGGCGGCGGTCCTCGTCGGCGCCCAAGCGGGCGACGACGACGGGATCAACGTCGCGTCCGCGGGCGACGTCAACGGTGACTCGTACGCGGACGTCGCCGTCGGCGAGCCGCAGTGGACGGGGCCCAGCGGGATCTATCAGGGTCGGGTCCGCGTGTTTCACGGGGGACCGGGCGGAGTGAGCCCGACTCCGGCGACGACGCTCGAGTCACCGTTCGGATTCACGTACTTCGGCGCGGGCATCGGCGGCGGGGGCGACGTCGACGGAGACGGCTACGGCGATCTAGCGATCGGCGCGCCGATGCGAATCGGGCAGGTGAACTTCGAAGGCCGGGCGCATGTGTATCTGGGCGGGCCTGCGGGACTCGCGACGACGGAGTCACTCGAGTTCACCGACACCCCCGGCGACGAGTCCGAGTTCGGCCGCAGGGTCGCGCTGAACCTGGACGTGAACGGCGACGGATTCGCGGACTTGCTGGTCGCCGGCCATCGCGCCGACCGGTCCGGCGTCGACGAAGGCGGAGTGTTCGTGCACTTCGGCGGAGGCAGCGCGGGAATGCCGCGGACCACGCGCATGAGTCACTCGGCGTCGGGCGTGCCGCTCGCGCTGCTCGGCTCGCTCGATGCGACCGACCCCGTCGAGTTCCACGCGCAGATTACGTTCCACAGCCCGGCGGGCCGCACGTCGGTCGCCGGCGACGCCGAGGCCAAGCCGCTCGATCAGCCGTTCGACGGAACGGGCCTGGTCAGTGACTCGCTGCCGGTCGTCCCGCCGCTCGCGGGCTTCGTCTCGCAGATCACGGAGCAGTGCACGTCCGCGGTAGGCTGCCGTTGGCGCATGCGCGTTCGCTCGCCGAATCCGTACTTCCCGCGCGCGCCGTGGAGCTCGCTCCCGGGAAACACGCCGACGGAGTCGGACCTTCGCGGGTTCGTGGACTCGGATGCCGACACCCTGGGCGACGCGGCCGACAACTGCCCTTTCGTCGCAAACCCGTTGCAGACGAACTCGGACGTCTTCCCGGCAGGCGACGCGTGTCAGTGCGGAGACACCGACGCGACAGGCGCAGTCACCGCCGCGGACGTCACTCTGCTTCGCAACTCACTCGCAGCGATTCCGCCGGGCCTGACCACGCAAGGGCTCGCGCGCTGCGACGTGATCACGGCGCCAGCCGGGTGCAACCTGCTCGACCTGGTCGTGCTGCGGCGGGCGATCGCCGGGGCGCCGCCGGGCATCGCGCAGGTCTGCGAAGCGAACGGCGCACCGTAGGGCAACGAGCCCGCACTCCAGGGCGTGGTGAGGCGCTCGGCGCGTATAGTCTCGGGCGTGCCGGTCACGACGATTCTCTTCACCGACCTCGTGGGCTCGACCGCGCTCATGCAGCGCGTGGGGGACGAGCGCGCGGGCGAGCTCGTGGAGGCCCACCGCAAGGCGCTCGCGGAGGCGGTCGCCGCGAACGGAGGCGCGGAGCTCCAGTGGCTCGGCGACGGGCTGATGGCTGCGTTCGCCTCACCGGCCGACGCGGTGCGCGGGGCGGTGTCGATGCAGCGTTTCCCGCAGGCCGCAGACACTCCGGAGCTCTCGCTGCGCGTCGGGCTCGACGTCGGCGAGTTACTCGAGCAGGAGCGCCGCGGGACAGGCAGCGGCTACTTCGGCACGCCGGTCGTGATCGCGCGCCGGCTGTGTGACTTGGCCAAGGGCGGACAGATCCTGTGCAGCAGCACCGTCTCGGGGCTCTTGCGCGGGCGTGCGGCGTTCCGCTTCCGCGAGCTCGGCGCGCAGATGCTGAAAGGCATCGCCGAGTCACAGCTCGTGTGCGAGATCGAGTACGAGCGCGAGCCTGCGGGCGGGGGACTCACTCGCACGCCGTTCGTCGGCCGCGGCGACGAGCTCGCGCGCCTGGAGCGCAGCCTGGCAGGCGCGGCCGCGGGTCGCGGCGGCCTCGTGCTGGTGACCGGGGACCCGGGGATCGGGAAGACGCGCACGCTCGAAGAGTTCGCGCGCCGCGCGCGTTCGCTGGGGGCGCAAGTGCTCTCCGGCGCGTGCTACGAGGGCGACTTCGCGCCGCCCTTCGGCCCGTTCGCAGAGGCCATCGCGAGTCACTCGAAGCGAGCGGAGCGCGCGGAGCTCGAGAGGGATCTCGGAGTCTATGCGGCTACGCTCGCCACGCTCGCGCCTGCGCTGCGCGAGCGGCTCCCGGAGCTGCCACAGCCCGTGGCACTCACTCCCGACGAGGAGCGCTGGCGACTTCTCGATGCGGTCGTGCAGTTTCTCGTCTCCCTCATGCAGCGCGCCCCGGTCGTGCTCGTGCTCGACGACCTCCACTGGGCCGATCGCGGCACGCTCGCGCTGCTCCGCCACGTCGCGCGCTCCGCCAAGCGTGGGCGGCTGCTCGTCGTCGGCGCGTATCGCGACGTCGAGCTCGACCGCCTGCACCCACTTGCCGAAGCGCTCGCAGCGCTGCGGCGCGAAGTCGAGTACGAACGGATCTCCCTCGCGGGGCTCGCGGCAAGCGAAGTCGAAGAGCTGCTCGTCGGGTTGGCCGCGCACGACGTGCCCCCGGCGCTGGTGACTGCGGTGAACGCCGAAACCGAGGGCAATCCCTTCTTCATCCGCGAGATCCTCCTGCACCTGATCGAAGAGGGTCGGATCCAGCGCGGCGACGACGGCCGCTGGACGACACGACGCGGTGTCGCCGAGCTCGGCATCCCGGAAGGCGTGCGCCAAGTCATCGGCCGCCGACTCTCACGCCTCTCGAACGACGCGAATCGCCTGCTGGCGGCGGCGTCGGGATTCGGCGGCGCATTCCGCTTCGACATCGCAGCGCGCGCCGCCGACCTTTCCGAGGCGACCGCGCTCGACTCACTCGACGCCGCGCTCGAGGCGCAGCTCGTGCGGCCGACCGGCGCGCCGGACACGTACGAGTTCACGCACGCGCTGATTCGAAGCACGCTCTACGCCGAGCAGAACGCCTCGCGGCAGGTGCGGCTGCATCGCCGGCTCGCGGAGGAGATGGAGCGCGCGTTCGGCGAGGGCGCGGGCGAGCGAGCGGCGGAGATCGCGCAGCAGTACGCGCGCAGCGCAGCGTTGCCCGGCGCCGAGCGCGGAGTGACTCACGCGCTCGCCGCCGCGACGCGCGCAGAGAGCGCCTCCGCGCACGAAGAGGCGGCGTCGTTTCTGCGCATGGCGCTCGAGCTCGCGCCGCCCGACGATTCGCGTCGCCCGCGACTTCTCGCACGCCTCGGCCTCGCGCTCGCGTGGAGCCGCTCGGCCGACGAGGCGGTGCGCGCCGCGAGCGAAGCGGGAGAGCTGCTGGCCGCGACGGAAGGCCCGGACGCGGCGGCAGAGTATCTCGCGGAGGCCGTACAGGCCGTCTTCGCCGGCAGCTTCGCGGCCGTGGCCTGGCAGCTCGCGGCGCAGGGGCTGCGTCACATTGGCACTCGCAGGGACATCACTTGGGCTCTGCTTGCGAGATACGACCGGAACCGCCGGAATGCCGAAGACCCGGACCTTCCCGGGATCGAGCTCGACTCACCGGAGGACGAGGAGATTCACCGCGTCGTCCTGGCCGCAGCTCGCTCCGGGTCGGGAATCGCGTCCGTGTTGAACCTGATCACCCATCCGCGGTCGCGCGCCGAGCTCGCGGAGCTGCGCCTCGAATCCATTGCGCTGCGCGTGGCGATGGCGGGCGAGTATCGCGCGGCCGCGGCGGAGGCAGTCACTTTTGCGACGCGCGATCTCGAGCACGGACGCATCGCCGTCGCGGCATTGCAGTGGTGTACCGGCGCACGCGCGCAGCTCGCGCTCGGCAACATCGCCCTGGCCGACGAGTGGTACGCGCGGACGGTCGAGCTCGCGGAGCGCGTCGGCAACCCGCCGTTCGTCGCGGTGCAGGTCTCTGCGGAGCCGTTCGAGCGCCTGCGCGTGGTCGGGGAGGGCTTCGCCGACAGTCTGCCGTTGGGACGAGCCCTCGCGGACCGGCCGGCAGCCGAGACTCGCTGGACGCTCGCTCCCATCTTCGCGGCGACCTCCTACCTGGCCGCCGAAGGCGGGCTGCGCGACGAGTCACTGAAGCTCGTCGCCAACGCGCTCCCCGCGATCGAGCGCGCGCCCGGCTGGGACCGCAACTACATGTTCCTGATCTTCTGGGTCACTGCGGCCTGCTGGGAGCTCGAGCACGCGGAGCACGCGGCCCTGCTGGAGCGCAACCTGCGCGAGAAGAGCCTCGTCTGTGACTTCCGCTACGCGAACACAGACGCGCGGCTCGCGCTCGCCTTCGCGTGCGCGCTGCAGCGGCGGTTCGACGAGGCGAGTGACTGGTTCGAGCAGGCGCGGGTCGTCCTCGACGAGCAAGGGGCGCGACCGCTGCGCGCGATCACCGACTTCGAGGAAGCGCGCATGCACGCGCGGCGCGGCGCGGCGGGAGATCGAACGCGCGCACTCACTCTGCTCGACGCCGCCCTGCCGCGCTTCCGCGAGATCGGCATGCCGGGCTGGGAGCGCCGCGCGGAGGCGCTCCGAGCCCGCCTCGCCACCTAGCGCCGAGTCAGCGCCCCGTGGTGTGCTCCACGACCGCCTGCGCGATGCGCTTCTGCGCGCGCGGCGCGATGTCATGGCCCATGCCCTCGATGACGAGGAGCTTCGCGCCGGGAATCGCCTCCGCGGTGGCGCGGCCGTGCGGCAGCGGCAGGATTGGGTCCTCGCTGCCGTGAATCACGAGCGTCGGCGTGGTGACGTTGCGCAGTGACTCGTCGCGGTCAGGCGAGGCCGCGATCGCGAGCTGGTGGTTCTGCGCCGCGTCCGGGTTCTTCGCGCGCGCGAGTATCTGTGTCTCGCGCTCTCGAATTGCCGCCTCGTCGAACGGCTCGCCGCTCCCGGAGAGCGCGCGCCAGAGTCGCACCGCCGCTTCGACCCGCTCGGCGTCGCTGCGCGGCGGATTCGCGGTAGACGCGGCGACGGCCGCCATCACCTTGGGCTCGGGGCCCGGGAGCGCGGTGCCGCCGCCGAACATCCCCTTCAGGATCGACGCGCCGGACGGCGACGACATGATCGAAGTGAGTGTGCGCAGCCGCGCGCCGTGCTCGATCGCGAGTGTCTGGCCGATCATGCCGCCCATCGACGCGCCGACCACGTGCGCGCGCTCGATCCCGAACCCGTCGAGCACGCCCACCGCGTCGCGCGCCATGTCCGAGAGCGTGTACGGCGACGTCGCGAAGTCGAAGCACGTCGACTGACCCGTATCGCGGTTGTCGTAGCGGATGACGTGGCGCCCCGCGGCGGCGAGCGCCGCGCAGAACTCGTCCGGCCAGAGGAGCGCCTGCCCGCCGGCGCCCATCACGAGCAGGAGCGCCGGATCGCGCGCGCTGCCGAAGTCCTCGGCCCAGATCTCGATTCCGTTCGCTCGCAGCGTCCGCTCGGGCATGGGGGCACCTCCGTGGGTGCCTCCGTTCTATCCGATTCGACGGCTACTTGTCCTTCGTCAGAAATCCGGTCGCGATCGCGCCGATGCTGCCACCGGTCTGCGTGCGAACGCAGAAGTTCGCGAGGTTCGAGACCTCCACGCCGGGATCGAACGCGAACACGCCCTGGAAGCGACCGGCGGCGTCGGTGAATCCCTCGGTGTACGCCACATAGTTCCCGGCCATCTCGAGGAAGACCGTCACGCTGGTCGCCGCCGCAGCCGCCGCGTCGAAGCGAACGCTGCGAATGACTGCGACCTGCTTGGCGGGAATCTCGTACGCGAAGGTCGTAGATCCGTCCTTCAAGGTGCGCAGGTCGAGTCGAACCGAGCCGGTGCTGACGGTCGCACAGGCTGTGCCGAACGTCCGCACCTGAAGGAACTGACTCGGGGCCGACGGCCCGACCGGCGCGGCCCACGACGATGCAACGGGAGCCAAGCAGAACAATGCACACAGAGCCCGACCAAGAACGCGCATGTGAACCCTCCCTTAGGGAGCGAACACTAGCGAATCTCGGCCAGGTACGGCCCGAGCTTGGCCGTGTCGAGGAACGTCTGCCAGCCGCCCGCGCCCGCGTGAGTCACTTCCTTCTCCCAGCTCGCGAGGCGGCTGCGCAGGACGTCGGGGTTCTGGTTGTCGGGCTGGAGCTGCTTCACGTTCAGCGCGACGATGCGGATGCCGTCGAACTCGTGCTCGCCGAAGGTGCGCTTCGTGCCGGGCGGGAGATCGGACTGCATGTCGCTGAACAGCACGATCGCGCGGCTCTTCGCGCCGGTCTCGCGCAGATACTCGCCGGCGAGCATCATCGCGCCGGGGATGTCGGTGTACTGCGAGCGGTCGTCGCGGGCGGCGAACGCGTCGAGTGTCTTCGCGAGCGCGAGCTTCTGCGCGTTCGCGTGCGAGGGCCGCTGGTCGAGCGTGACGAACGCCTCGACGTTCCCCTTCTGGTAGCTCTCGCTGTCGATGCGGATGATCGCGATCGTGTCGCCGGGCACGAGGCTCGGCAGCACCTCGCGCTTCACGATGCGCGCGACGTCGGCCTTCTGGTCGGCATAGGTGCCCGACACGTCGATCAGCACCGCGACCGCCTGCGAGTAGTGACTCGCGTCGGAGCAGGCGGGGAGCGCCGAGCAGAGC
>Ga0326730_1000191_pt1 | contig 18826 bp, 25 predicted proteins | sample MHFSIPfraction_3_FD_207740 | JGI IMG/M metagenome (GOLD analysis project Ga0326730, IMG submission 207740) | Lab enriched peat soil microbial communities from Michigan Hollow, Ithaca, NY, United States - MHF7AN SIP fraction | ecosystem: Environmental > Terrestrial > Soil > Wetlands > Peat...
AGTTCGTGTCCCTCGGCCGTCTCACCGTGGCCCAGGGAGCGGCGGGCGGATTGCGCGGCGCCCTTCCAGTCGCCCCTCAGGATGGCGGCGCGGGCCATCTCGAGATGCGAAGTCTGGCGACCGGAAACTTCCATCGACGCGCTCCGACGTGCTGGCAGGTCCGTCGCCCACGACCGGCCGTTGGCCGTTGGCGGGGCGAAGGAAATCCACCGTCTGGTCATGCGCAGGCGGTCGCCTTGCTGGGGCAAGCTAACGGCCAACGGCCAACGGCTAGCGGCTATCTCCCCGGCGCCACCGGGATCTTCACCCGGGTCTTCTCCCACTCCAGCACCAGGTTCACCGCGCCGGCCGTGCCCGGCTCCGTGCGGATGGTGAACGTCTCGACCGGCGCAGCATTGGCCTCGCTCTTCACCACACCGTGCCCGACCTCCTGGGCCTTCACCTGTTCCGTATAGTAGGACTCGTGGCCCCACTGGCTGATGGACCGGTTCACGATGACCTGCCACTCGCTCTGTCCAGGGATCGTATAGATGGAGTATGAGCCCGCCGGGACCGCAACCCCGGCGATGGTAATCGGGCCCGTCGAGTGGATCATAGTCGGTTCGTTGGCCCCGGTCCGCCACAGCTTGCCGAACGGAACGGCGTCACCGCCGATCATGGTACGGCCCCTGGCGGAGGGGCGGCCATAGCACAGCTTGATCTGGGTCGCGCCGACCTTGAAGGACAGCGAATCGAGCGGGCTCTTCCGGGTCGCGAGCGGCAGCTTATCGGTGTTCATGGTGCGGCAGGCGAGCGGGTCCTGTGCGGCGGGAGCCGGGGCCGAGGCCGAGAACAAAGCGAGGGAAAGCAACGTCAGCATGTGATGGTCTCGTGCGGTTCAGTGTTGGGCGGTGGAGATGAGTCGCGCGCGTGCCCCCATTGCGGCGGCGAGCGCGTCATCAGGTGCTACTCCGAGCGCGGTGAGGTGTCCCATCTTGCGGCCCGCGCGGGGTTCGGTCTTGCCGTACAGGTGAAGCTTCACGCCCGGATCGGACAGGGCGCGATCCCAGCGGGGCTCGCCGGGGAGCCACAGGTCGCCCAGCAGATTCACCATCGCCGCGGGAGAATGCAGGGTGGTGTCGCCGAGCGGCAGGCCCACCAGCGCACGGACCTGCTGCTCGAACTGGTCGGTCACGCAGGCGTCGATGGTGTAGTGTCCGCTGTTGTGGGGCCTGGGCGCCAGCTCGTTGATCAACAGCTGGTCGCCGCCGACCACGAAGAACTCCACGGCCATGGTGCCGACGTAGCTCATGGCGGTGGCCAGCCTGATGGCGGCCTGCCGGGCCCGCTCCGCCAGCCGGGCCGGGATGCGGGCGGGAACCACGCTGGAGTCCAGGATTCCGTTGACGTGGACGTTTTCCGCGACCGGATACGTCACCACCCGTCCGTCCTCGGTGCGGGAGAGCACGACCGACACTTCGAGGTCGAGCCGGAGGCGCCGCTCCAGGATCGATGGCTGGCGGCCGAATTCCTCGAAGGCATCGATCAGCGCTTCGAGCGTGTCCACCGGCGCCTGGCCCTTCCCGTCGTAGCCCAGCCGGCTGGTCTTGAGCAGCGCGGGCGCGCCGATGGCCTCGAACGCCGGCTCGAGGTCTCCCTCGGTCAGCACCGGATGGAACGGCGCGGTGAGCAGCCCCTGCTGCCGGGCGAACAGCTTCTCGGCAATCCGGTCCTGGGTGAGCGAAACCGCCTCCGGGCCGGGCCGGACCGGGCAGAACAGCCGCAGGAAGGCGAGGCTGTTGGAGGGGACATTCTCGAATTCGGTGGTGATGGCGCGGACGCTCTTGCCCAGCTCGGTCAGCGCCGGCTCATCGGAATACTCCGCCTGGAGGTGCACGGCGGCGATACGGCCGGCGGGGCTCTCGGGATCGGGATCGAGCACGACCACCTCGTACCCCATCCGCTGTGCCGCCTGCGTGAACATCCGGCCGAGTTGCCCACCCCCCAGTAGGCCGAGGGTCGAGCCCGGTGGGATCACGGCGACTCCGGGAGGGTCAGTCCGAGTACCCGGTCGGTCTGGCTCCGGCGAAAGGCGTCGAGCCTTGCTGCCAGCGCCGGCTGCTGTCGAGCCAGGATGGCCACGGCGAACAGCCCGGCATTCTTGGCCCCGGCTTCACCGATGGCGAAGGTGGCGACTGGAATGCCGCCGGGCATCTGCACGATGGACAGCAGGGAATCCAGACCGTTGAGATGCCGGGACGGCACCGGGACGCCCAGCACCGGCACCGGTGTCTTGGCGGCGAGCATGCCCGGAAGATGGGCCGCACCGCCCGCGCCGGCGATGATGCACTGGAGCCCGCGGCCAGCGGCCTCTTCGGCATAGCGGTAGAGCAGGTCGGGGGTGCGATGAGCGGAGACCACCCGCGACTCGTGGGGAACCTCGAACTGGGCCAGCTGGCGGGCCGCGTGCTGCATGACCTCCCAGTCGGAGTCGCTGCCCATGACGATGCCGACCAGCGGGTGGGTCATCTGCTCCTCTCACGGCTCGGGAAGGCGGTCGCGGTGCGAGGGAGTAGGATAACCGTCAAACCGCCCGCAGCCAAACCGCTTAGATTCCCGGCCTGACGGCCCATTCCTGACCGCAGCCGGAGGTCACCATGACATCGCCCCGTACTGTTGCCGTGATGCTCTCGCTGCTGCCGGCCATTCCGGCAGCGGGGGCGGCGCAGCAACCCATGGCCATCAGGGAGGAAAAGCCGGGGCTGCTGGCCCAGGCGAAGATCACGCCCGACTCCGCCCGGCGGGTTGCCCTGTCGCGGGTACCCTCGGGGACGATCGAGAGCGCCGAGATAGAAATGGAAAACAAACACCTGATCTACTCCTTCGACATGAGCGTCGCCGGCAAGCCCGGCATTACCGAGGTGCAGGTGGACGCCAGGACCGGCAAGGTGCTCGGTGTGGAACACGAGGATGCCGCGGCCGAGGCCAGGGAGCGCAAGGCCGATTCGGCCAACGCCAGGCCGTAGTCCGGGTGGCGAGGCCTGACCGGCGGCGCTATCGTCCTGTCCGGCCCGCATGATATACCTCCTGCTGTTCCCGCTGCTGCTGGTTCAGGCTTCCCGGGACACGCTCAGCCTCGATGCCGCGCAGGCTCGCGCCCGTGCTCAACGGGGACAGCCGCGTGCCACTGCCGCGCTGGTGGCCGCCGCCCGCGCCGGGGTACGGGTGGCGGGGACTGTGCCGAATCCGATCGGGACGTACAGCTACACCGAGGACACTCCGCGCCAGCACGTATCTCTCGAGCAATCCTTCGACTGGCTGCTCACCCGCGGGGCGGGGCGCCAGGCCGCAAGCTCCGCCGTCCGCCGGGCCGAGGCCGATTCGGTGCTGGCCATGGCGGCGCTGATGGCCGAGGTGCGGGTGGCTTTCTACGGTGTGCACGCGGCAGGAGAGCTGGCCCGGCTGACCACCGAGCAGCGGGTGCTCGCCGATTCGCTGGCGCGGCTCGGCGCCGAGCGGCTCGCCCGGGGCGACATCGCCGAGCAGGAGCGGGATCAGCTGCTGCTGGAGGCCACCCGCGCGGCGCAGCGCGAATCCCGGGCGCGGGAGGCGGCCGCCGTGGCGTGGGCGCGGCTGGCTCGGAGCATCGGCTTGGGCCAGACGGCACCACCTCCCCCGCTGGGAGGGTCGCTGGGAGACGGTCTCGCGGTCCAGCCTGCCGGCGTCGCGCCGGTCCCCCCTCTCGATGCCGTGCCGAGCGTGGCGAGCGCGGTCGCGGATTCAGCGGCCGCCGCCGCACGGGCACGCTCGGCCGCCCGCGCCCGGGTGCCGCTGCCCAGTGTCCAGTTGGGCGCGGATTGGGATGATCCGTCGAATCGAGATTCGTTCCTGGCCCTGTTCGGGGTCTCTCTCCCGTTGCCTCTGTGGCAACATGGTGGTGGTGCGAAACAGCTGGCCGATGCGGAGGCGGCGCAGGCCGGCGCAACCACGGCGGAGGCGAGGCTGGAGACCGCGCGCGCCATGGCCGAGGCGGCAACCCGGCTGAAGGAAACGCATGACCGCGCTGTGGTCGCGCGGGATTCGCTGCTCCCCGTTGCCCGTCGCATCCGGGTTCGCGCCACGGCGGCGTACCGGCTCGGCGAGACCGGACTCATTGCCCTGCTCGAGGCGCTCCGGGCGGAGCGGGATGTGACCGCCGAAGCGGTGGATGAGTTGCTTGCCTTCCAGGAGGCACGCGCGGCATGGAACCAGGTGCTGGGCGAGGCGGAATGACTCTGTCGGCCCGGCTGCTCGGTGTCCTGCTGCTCGCGGCGGGCTGCGCCCGGGGGGGTGGTGACAGCCCGCCCGAGGTGCGCGCAGTGCCGGTAGGGGTCGCCGTGGTGAAACGCGACACGGTCAGCGAGACGGTCACCCTGGTCGGCCGGCTGACGCCGGTGCCGGGCGGGAGCGTCCTTCTGTCGGCGCCCACCGATGCAGTGGTCCGGGCCGTGCACGCGCAGGTCGGGGAGCCGGTGGCGGCGGGTCGCCTGCTGCTCGAGCTTGAAGCACCCGAACTGGTGACACAGGCCCAGTCGCTTCGGGCGGCGGCGGACGCCGCCGACGCCGACCTGGCCCGTCAGCGTGATCTGTTTCAGCAGGGAATCACCGCCCGGCGGCAGATGGAAGAACGCGAAGCAAGCGCGACCAGTGCGCGGGCGGCAGCGGCGGCGGCGGAACGGCTGCTCGCGCGGACCCGGGTGACGAGTCCGATCGCGGGTGGGGTCCAACGGGTGCTGGTCCAGCCCGGGGAACGGGTGAGCGCGGGCCAGCCGCTGGTGGAAGTGGTGGACGGCCGCGGCCTGGACCTGGTGGCCAGTGTCGCCCCCGCGGATCTGGCGCGCCTGGCCGTGGGGCAGGCGGCCACCGTTTCGAGCGATGCGGGCGGCGAGCCGAGCCCGGCGCGGGTGCACGCCATCGCGCCGGGAGTGGATTCGCTCACCGGCGCAGGAGCCGTGGTCATCCGCATCGGGGCGACCGGGAGCTCGCTCCGGCCCGGGGGTGGAGCCACGGCGCGGGTCTCGCTGCCGGTCGAACGCGGCGCCCTGGTCCTGCCCGACTCGGCTCTTGTCCTGGTGGGCGGGACGCTCAACGTGTTCGTGATCGGCGCCGATTCAGTGGCCCACGCCCGGCCGGTGGAAGTCGGGGCGCGGAGCGGCGGCCGCGCCTCGGTACGAGGGGAGTTGCAGCCCGGCGACCGGGTGGCCACCACCGGCGCCTACGGGCTGGTGGACGGCATGCGCGTGGTGCCGGCGGTCCACGCCGAATGAGCATCGCCCGCTTCGCGGCGCGGCATCGCGCCCCGATTCTGCTTGCCACCGCGCTGTTCTCCGGAGCCGGCCTGTATGCGCTGGTGACCCTCCCGGCCGGGATCTACCCCGAGGCCACGTTCCCCCGCATTGCCGTGGTGGTGCAGGGCGGCACCTTCGAGCCGCGGGACATGGTCGTGGCGGTGACCCGTCCGCTGGAAGAGGCGGTGAGCGGGGTAATCGACCTGCGGCAGGTCCGGAGCCGCACCGTGCGCGGTGGCGCGGAGCTCAGCCTGAACTTCCGACCCGGGGCGGACATGCCTTTCGCCCTGCAGCAGGTGCAGGGGCGGATCGCGGCGCTGCAAACGGCCCTGCCTGGCGGGATCGACATCGTGGCCGAGCGGCTCACTCCGTCGATCTTTCCGATGCTGCAGTACGAGCTTGTCGGGGCGGACCCCGTGGTGCTGCGCGATCTGGCTCAATTTACCATCCGGCCCCGGCTGGCCCGATTGCCGGACGTGGGAGGGGTGGAGGTGCAGGGCGGGCTGGTGCGGGAGGTATCGGTGGAAGTCGATCCGGCCCGGCTCGCGTCCCGACGGGTCAGCGTGCGGGAGGTTGCCGACCAGATCGCCGGCGCCAACGTGATCACCGCCGCCGGCCGAGTCGACCGGCAGTACCTGCAATACAGCGTCCTGGTGACCGGCCAGGTCACCACCCCGGACGCCGTGGCCGCCACGGTGGTGCGCCGTGACGGCGAAGGAGTGCTTCGGGTGGGCGACCTGGGCCGGGTACGCTACGGCGTGGAAGATCGCTTCCAGCTCACCACCGGCGACGGGGCGCCTGCGGCGCTGATCAACGTCTCCCGCCAGCCGCGGGGCAACATCCTCACCGTCGAGCGGGGGGTGCAGGCCACGGTGGACTCCCTCCGGCCGCTGCTGCCCACCGGAGTGCGGCTCCAGTCGGTCTACAACCAGGGCGCGCTGGTGCGCGACTCGATCGCAAACGTGCGCGACGCGATGTTGCTGGGCGGCCTGCTGGCGGTAGCGGTCCTGTTCCTGTTCCTCGGCCGCCTCGACCTCACGCTCACGGCGGCAATCACACTTCCCCTCGCGGTGATCGGCACCTTCGCCGCGATGGCCGCGCTGGGCGATTCGCTCAACCTGATGTCCCTGGGCGGGCTGGCGGTGGCGATCGGGCTGGTAATCGACGATGCGGTCGTAGTGGTCGAGAACATCGCCCGGAGAGCGGCGGCGCACGGCGGGGGGGAAGAGAGCGTGCTGGCCGCAACCGACGAGATCCTAGCCCCGGTGGCGAGCTCCACCCTGACCACCGTGGTCGTGTTCGCGCCGCTCGCCCTGCTCGAGGGGGTGGTGGGCCAGTTCTTCCAGTCGTTCTCGACGGCGCTGGCCGCGGCGGTGCTGCTCTCGCTCGCCTACGCCGTGACGGTGATCCCGGTTCTGGCTGCGCGGCAGCGGGCCCGCCCGGGAACGAGCGAACCGGGGATCCCGCTTCGGCGGCTGGAGGGGTGGTATACCAGCCTGGTTCGGCGGCTGCTGGGCCGCCGGGGCCTGGCGCTGGGCCTGGCGGGGGCGATGGTGCTCATCGCGATCGTCGCCTGGCGTTGGGTCGGGACCGGGTTCCTGCCGCAGATGGACGAGGGCGGGTTCATCCTCGACTACTGGACGCCGACCGGCACCTCGCTGGCCGAGACCGACCGTGAGCTCACCCGGATCGAGCAGGTGCTGCGGGAGGATCCCGCCGTCCTGGCCTTCACCCGGCGGACCGGGGTGGAACTCGGACTGTTCGCCACCGCGCCCAACCGGGGCGACATGACGGTGCTGCTCAAGCCGCGGAAGGTCCGCGGTATTTCGGTGTTCGGCGTCATGAACCGGCTGCGCGATCGGCTGGACCAGGAGCTCCCATCGGTGCGGGTCGAGTACCATCAGATCCTGGAGGATCTGCTCGGCGACCTGACGGGGGCTCCGGAGCCGGTGGAGCTCAAGTTGTTCCATCCCGACGTGGCCGTCGCCCGAGCGGCGGCGGGACAGGTGGCCGCCGCGGTGGAGGATGTTCCGGGACTCGAGGACCTGTTCGACGGGGACGCCGGCGAGCTGCCGGAGCTCCGGGTTACGCTCGATCCGTTGCGGCTCTCCCGGCTGGGCCTCACTGCCGAGACCGCGGGTCTGCAGGCGCGGGCGGCGCTGTTCGGCGCCGACGCGGGGGCGGTGCGCGAGCCCGATCGCCTGGTCCCCATCCGGGTGCGCCTGCCCGACAGCGTACGTTATTCGCCTACGGTGATGGGCCAAGTCCCGATCGTCGGGCCGGCAGGGTGGGCGCCGCTGGCGAGTCTCGGCACGGTCGAGGAGGCCCGCGATCCCGCCGAGCTGGTGCGCGAGAACCTCCGCCCCGTGGTCATGGTGACAGGCGCGGTGGATCCGGAGCGCTCGAGCCTGGGCGAGGTCATGACCGCCATTCGGAGCCGGCTCGCCCAGACTCCGCGGCCCCCGGGTGTCAGCCTCGAATACGGCGGACAGTACGCCGGCCAGAGGGATTCCTTCCGTCAGCTGCTGCTGGTGCTGGCTCTCGCTTCCGGGGCGGTACTGCTGGTCATGGTGGCGCAGTTCGGCAGCTTTCGAGGCCCCGTCATGATCCTGCTCGCCGCCTCGCTCGGTCTTACCGGCGCGTTCGCGGCGCTGGCGCTGACCGGCGTGCCGTTCAACGTCTCCAGCTTCATGGGGCTGATTCTGCTGGTGGGCCTGGTGGTGAAGAACGGAATCATCCTGCTCGACGCGGCTCAGGGGTTCCGCAGAGCGGGTCTCGCCCCGGAGGAGGCGCTGGCGGAGGCCGGGCGGATCCGACTTCGACCGATCCTGATGACCACGGTCTGCACCCTCGCCGGTCTGCTGCCACTCGCGCTCGGACTCGGCTCCGGAGCCGAGATGCAGCAGCCGCTCGCCATCGTGGTGATCGGCGGGCTCACGCTTTCCACCCTGGTGACTCTCCTGCTGCTGCCCGTGGGGCTGGCGCTGGCCGGCGCGCTACGCCCGCTCAGCCCGCCGGATTCCGGAAGATGAAATAGACCGCCCCCAGGATGCAGACCGCGGCGTAGAGATAGTCGATCTTGAACGGCTGCTTCATGTACAGCAGCGCGAACGGGACGAACACAGTCAGGGTAATGGCCTCCTGCAGGATCTTGAGCTGGCCAAGCGAGAGAGCGGTGTACCCGATGCGGTTGGCGGGGACCTGCAGCAGGTACTCGAACAGGGCGATCCCCCAGCTGACCAGCGCGGCAACGTACCAGGGCCGGCCCGCCAGGTTCCGCAGATGAGCGTACCAGGCGAAGGTCATGAAGATGTTCGACAGGGCCAGGAGGCCGGCGGTTCTGTAGATGACGGCGTTGATTTGAGCCTCCGGAATGAAGTTCCGAGTGCCGAGTTCCGAGTGCGGGGCAACTTCGCCGAAATCAGAAACCCGAGCCAGGACCGCTGAACTCGGAACTCGGAACTCAAGCCTCCTGCATCTTGAACACTGCCGCCGCGAGCCCCGCGCCCGCGAAGGGCCCGACCAGGTAGAGCCACAGGCTGGAGAACGACCCGCCGCCGAGCAGCCCATGTACCACAGTCGGTCCGAGGCCCACCGCGGGGTTGAAGGCCCCACCGGAGATTCCGCCGCCCGCGAAGGCAGCGACCACGATGGTGAACCCGATGGCCAGGCCGTAGAAGGAGTTGCCCTTGGTTGCAGGGTGGCAGGCCGAATTGAGCACCACGATGCAGAGGGCGAAGGTGTAGAGGAGCTCCACCAGCAATGCGGCGATGACCGTGGCAGTCGGCGCCGGCGCCGGGGCGAAGGTACGGCCCAGGATGACGTAGACCAGGAGACTGGCAACGATCGCGCCGAGCACCTGAGCCACCATGTACGGCACCACCTCGCTGGCGGGAAGCTTCCCGCGCAGGGCCACCGCCAGCGACACCGCGGGGTTGAAGTGCCCGCCGGAGATATGGCCACCCATGTAGACCATGATCATCAGCGAGGCGCCGATGGCCAGAGGAGCCATGGGAGACTGCCCGACCACGGTGAGCCCGACCGTCAGGACCAGGAAGAGCGTGCCGATGAACTCGGTGAGGTACTTGGCCATGGTGTCATCCCGGGAAGAGTGAGCCAACGGTACTCAGCGCTGGTCCTTCCAGCGCCACCAATCGAGCAGCTCGCGGCGCGGCCGCGGCGTGGTGGCGAAATACACCGCGCAGCGGAAGACGTACAGCAGGCAACGGTCCTGGTGCGCCCCCCGCAGGGTGATCAGTCGGCGGTACATCCGCTCGGGGTCACGGCCCCGGAGATCCGCCACGCGACGGATGCCCAGGTCCCGAAGATCCCGGGCGATCGACGGCCCCACCCCCGGGATGGTCTGCAGCTCGTCGGCCGGCCGCCGCGGCTGGCGCGGTCCCCGGACGGCGGCTACCTTCGCGACGGTTCCTCTTTCCCTGACTCGGAGCTTCGATGGCATCGCCTGGGTTCTCCTGGAGCGGCTTCTTCGCCCGGTTGGGAGCGGCACTGCTCCTGGTCTATGCGACCTACAATCCCGCGCGGGTCTCCTACTTCCACTGGGTCTTCCAGCTGCGGCCGGGAGAGACCGGCCTCTCGGGGCTGGTCCACGACTTCACACCGATCAAGGCCTTCGCCGGTCTGGGACTGGTGGCGCTCTGGGTGGTGTTCCTGCAGGCCACCCGCCGTTCCCTGGGCGCGGGAGGGGCGCTTCTGGTCGTCGCGTTGTTCGCGTGCACCATCTGGGCGATGATCTACTACGGAGTCATTTCACCCACCAGCAGCAAGGCCATTGCCCACCTGATCCTGATCGCCGTGAGCCTGGTGCTGGCGATCGGCCTCTCCTGGTCCCACATCACTCGCAAGCTGACCGGCCAGATGGACACCGACAACGTCGGCTGACGGGAAGGTCGCAAAAGGCGGGAAGGGTGGAAACCAGCTCCCAGGACCTCAAACTGTTTCCGCTTTTCCCGCCCATCCCGCCATCCCGCCTTCCCGCCTTCCCGCCTTACCGCGTCTTCTGATACGTCCCCATCAGCTCGGTCCGCGCCAGCTGGTGCCCCGCCATCGCTTCCTCCAACCGGGCCTTGGTCGGATGGTGAAGGTCCGGCAGCTGCACACCCAGGGCGAAGAGCTTGAAGAAATAACGATGCCGTCCGATGGGAGGGCAGGGTCCCCGCCAGCCGGTTCGCTTGTAGTCGCTGATCCCCTCGAGGGTGCCGGCAGGCAGGGCGGAGGGCGCCACCGCTTCGGGCAACCCGCCGGCCGCCGCGGGCAGATTGTATAGCACCCAGTGGACCCAGGTCATCTTCGGCGCCTTGGGGTCCGGTGCATCGGGGTCGTCCACGATCAGGACCAGGCTCTTGGCGCCGTTCGGAATGCCGCTCCACGCGAGCGGCGGCGAGCGATCCGGCCCCTCGCAGGTGTGTATGGTGGGAATCTCGCCGCCGTGGGTGAAGGCAGCCGAGGTCAATGTCAGTGCCATGATCAACTCCTCCTTTCGGGAGGAAACGCCTCTCTGTCATTCCGAGGGCGCGAAGCGCCCGAGGAATCCCTCAGGGTGAGAGCCGTTGCCGACCCGTAGGGATTCCTCGCCGTGTTGCGGCTCGGAATGACAACTCAATAGCCGACTCCCGCCCCACTCCTTACTTACACCCTTCTCACTTCTCACTTCTCACTCCTCACTTCTCACTCCTTACTGCCGGCTCGCTCACCTTCCTCGCTGTCCGTACCACCACCACCGCCAGGAAGGTGACGATCGCCAGGCAGACCAGCGGCAGCACGATGGCCAGCAGGGACGTCAGCACCGAGCCGGCCGCCTCCACCGTAGCGACCACCGGGTTGCCGAGCCCGCCGGTGAGGGCGGTCGACTTGATCCGGAGCAGCACGGACGCGCCCTGAATCAGCCCGGCGAATCCGCCCCCGCCGATGATGGTGACCGTCCATTTCACCAGCGGTGGGAGATCGGTGACCACCGAGGCGGCCGCTACCATCCCGGCCATGATTGCGGCGGGTGTTGCGGCGACGTCCAGGGCATGGTCCAGCCAGGGGAAGTAGTAGGCTCCGATCTCCAGCACCGTGGCGGTGCCGAAGGCCAGGAGCGCGGGGATGCTGCCGAGCCACTCGAATCCGGAGGCGAGCGGCAGATGCCCCCAGTGGGCCGCGATCCCGGCGATGAGGAGCGGGGTGAACACCCGGAACCCGCAGGCCGCCGCGAGTCCCAGGCCGATGGCGATGCTGACCAGGCCCTGCAGGGAATCCGGCGGCATGCGGGTTCAGTGCCCCTGGCGCAACCGCCCGACCCGTTCGTTGAGCTGCTGCATCAGAATCTGGAGCTCGGAATGCTCAGGGTGCAGGATCCGCCCCGACTCGCTGTCCAGGTCAGCGAGGATGGTCTTGAGGATGTCGATGCTGCGGCGCAGCCGGAACCGGGTGATGAACCCCGGGTAGTTGGCCGAGCGCGAGGCGGAAAGCACCGCCCAGACGCTGGTGCGCAGGTTGTCGACCGCCCCCTTGAGATCCTCCAGACCTTCGGCATTCTGACCGCTCTTGGCCAGCTGCGCGTCTACCGTGGTAAGCTGGCGGCGTAGGTGATCGATCTGCTGGGCGAGCGTGTTCTCGGTCATGTGGGGTCGGCGATGGTTGAGCGTGATACCGCCACAGGTGGGCGCGCGTCCGCCGCGCCGCTACAGGGTCTTCCGCACCCGCTCCAGACCTTCCCGAATCTCGTCCGCCAGCCGCTCGGCCGCGGTGCCGATGTCCTTCATGGCCCCCCGGGCCTCGCCGCTGGCCGCATCGGCACGCTGCCTCAGTGTCGCGATCTTCTCATCCAGATTCAGCCGGGCCCACTCGTCGCGCGCCTCGGCCCGAGCCAGGTGCAGCCTGAGCTTGAGCTCGTCCCGCTGCCGCTCCAGATCCGCCAGCACCTGCTGCCACTTCGCCTGCAAGTCTGTCATGGTACTTCCTCCCAGAGGCCGGGGCCTGGTTCCACCATCTCCCTAAAGGTAGCGCCCCGAGGGTTGAGGTCTAACCCCACTATGATGGCGTCCCGGCCAGGTAGGCCAGGCTCAGCCGTATCTCGGGCTCAGAGGGGCCGCTGGCGCCGGCGGCGGAGGATCATGTCCTGCACGCTCGCCTCGGAGAACTCGCGGAACTCTCCGGCGTCGAAGAAGGTGCCGTAGCAGACGGGACATGACTCGAGCCAGAGGGTCGGCTGACCCTTGTCCACCATTCTCACCATCGGCTGTCCGTCCACCGGACAGCGGATGAGCCCCACCTGGTCGAACCGCTGTCCGGTGGCGGGATCGCCGGTATCGAGCGATTCCGCGGCGCCCCTCAGATCCTCGTGCTCCAGCATGTCGAACCACAGGCCGCCGCACCCGGTACAGCGGTCCACCTCGATCCCGGCCACCGTGACGGTGGCCATCTCGGAGCGGCACTTGGGGCAGCGGAGTGGCCCCGGGCCGCGCAGGTGCACCTCGTCGATCGGCTCGTCACCCATGGTCGAAGGGTGGGCCGGCCGCGGAGTTCACGCAAGGGACTCGGGCAGCTCGGCCACAAGAGTCCGGACACTCCGGCTGGCCTCGAACCGTCCGGCGTAGCGGCTGGAGTGGGCCCGCTGCAGCTCGGGCGCGTACTCCCGCTGATACAGCTCCACCCGCGCGGCCGATGCGGCAAGGTATTCGAGCACGAAGGTCACCCGCCCGTCTGGCCGCGCGGCTCCGTCGTCGCGCTGGATGGTACAGTCGTGGAAGCAGCCGGTGTGAAGCACCTCCGGCACGTGCACCGTCCGCATCCACTCGAGCCACTCCTCCACGATCTCCCCATCGATGCAAAGGGTGACGGCATACACCGCCGGCCGCGTGGCACGGGCCGCGTCTTGCTCGAGCGCGAGCAGCGCCTGCAGCGCGCGTTCCGCCATCGGCTCGGGCACAAAGAGATGGTCATGCCAGGCAGCGGAGACGGGATTGGTGGGGATCCCCGCCGCCGCCAGAGCCCGGCTGATGCGGGCGAGAAACCCCACGGCATTGAGATCCGAATGGACCGTCAGCTCGATCCGCCGCGCCAGGAAATCGGGAGCCAGGCCCGCCCTGATCGCCTCTTCGGCGTCGAGAATCAGGGTGACCCCTTCGGTTTCGCGGAACGTGCCCAGCGGGGCGACGCTGCCGGCCGGGAAGCCGTCGGGCTGGCGGCAGAAGGCGTAACGGACCGGATCGAGGGTCGGGCGCATGCCCGCGAGCAGCCGGTCGAGCCGACGCTCGCCCTCGAACGGCGCGGAGCGGTCACCCATGGCCGGCGGGCCTCACCCCGGCTCGCGGCGGGCCGCCGGGGTGCCGCGCGCAAAGGCGATGTAGTCGGTGGCCTCCGGGGCCGAACCGTCGAGGCGCAGGCGCTGAGCCACCTGACCGCGGTGGTAGGCGCCATGCAGGAAGACGTGCAGCAGGATGTCCTCCACGGCGGTCTGCAGATCCTGTCCCGCGCTGTTGCGGTAGCTCACGATGCGGCGCAGATCGGCCGGCGCCAGGCCGAAGATGAACTCGCGGTAGCCAACCTCGTTCTCCAGGGCGAGCTGGCCGCAACCGGCCGGATCCAGCTCGGGCCAGACCGCCCGGGCCGGGGCCACCCCACTGAGCCGCGCGAGCCAGACGTGCTCGGCACCGAGCACGTGAGCCAGCAGCCTCAGGGTCTCGGGGACCGGAGGCGTGGCGCGTTCCAGCGCCAGGAGGGCGCGGCTGTCGGCCCAGGCCTGATGAGCCAGCAGCCGGAGCAGGTGGCGCAGGTGCCCCGGCACCTCCCGGCGGCCGGCCTCAAAGTCCTCGCGGGCGAGCTCGAACCGGATCACCCCGGGCTCCGCGCCCTCGCCGATCAGCCGGAATCCGTTCTTCTCCAGTACCCGGGTGGATGGCAGCAGGTGGGGCAGCGTCTCGGCGATCACCCGGCGGACCTCCGGGGAGAGGAAGGCGTGCTCGACCAGCGCGCCCGCCGCCTCCGCGGCGATGCCGCGCCGCTGGTACTGCCTGAGCACCGCGTAGCCGATCTCGACGGTCCCCTCCGGGCCCGGTTTTCCCTTATAGCCCACGATCCCCGCGACCAGTCCCTCGGTCGTCACGATGTAATGCAGGGTCCAGTCGGCAGCGGCCGGGTCCCGCTCGAGCTGGGCGAGGGTGTGCCGCATTGCCGACGCGTCGTAGTACTCCGGCGGCCAGGCCTCCGAGGTCTCGAACCCCAGGGCCGCTCCCAGCGCGGCGGGTCCCGCCAGGTCCGCGCGGAGGAGATCGGGGGTGGCGGGGATCAGGCGGAGCCGGCTGGTGAACAGAGTCATCGCGGGAGGTTCAGGATCCGGGGCACGCCGCGCGGGAGTAGTGGAACTCGATGGTGCGCATCCGCTCGCGCACCGACCCGCTCACCACTGCCAGGAGCGAGTCGGTGCCGCGCCGGGCATAGCGGATCTGCTGGGGAAAATCGTGAGTGAGGTTTTCGAAAACCGCGGCGGTGTCGCTGACCAGCGTGGCGAGGAACGCCGCCGGGGGTTGGCCGGAGGGGGATGCCTCGTACACCAGTCCGGCCGTGCCCGGCCGGATCAGCAGGTGCTCCCAGGTGCGGGTGCTGTCCGCCTCGATCGTGCGGCTCACGCCGATGAGGGTTCCTCCGGCCGGGGCCAGCCACATCTCCTCGACCACCTCACCCGCTTCCACCTGGCGCCAACAGCCCGACATCCACCCGAGGGTGAGAACCTGCTGAGCCGGGAGCGGGTGAGCGAGGAGCAGCAGGAGGAGGGGGACTCCGGCCCAGACCGGCCGGAGTCCCTGGCATCGACAAGGCGGGTCAGCGGACGTCGTAGACGTAACTGTTCAGCTGCGCGATGGTGACAGCCTGTTCGGCAAGCTGGAAGGCGAGCAGGTCCCCGATGGTGACGATGCCGGCGAGCCCGGCTGGGCCAACGACCGGTAGGTGCCGGATGCGGCGCGCGGTCATCAGAGCGCCGCACTCGTCCACCGAAGTCTCGGCGGTCGCAGTCAGGAGCTCGCTGGTCATTACTTGGCGAACGCGGGTGCTCTGCGGGTCCAGACCCTCCGCCACGACCCGGCGCATCAGGTCACGCTCCGTGAATATGCCCACCAGGCTGCCGTTCTCCACCACCGGGAGGGCGCCAATCCCGCGGGCGTTCATCAGTTGGGCCGCCTCCAGAACGGTGATCTCGGGCGAGGCGGTCACGACATCGGGGCCCTTTCGGGCCAGGATCTCTCGGACGGTTATCATCGGCCCTCCCACTGGTTAGGAGACACCCTGCGATTCTACCGGGCGGTACCGTCGCGCGCCAGTCAGTGCTCCTCGACCTCGGTGCCCCAGCCATCGTACACGCCCTGGCGGGACTCGGCCATGGCGGTGAGCCGCCGCCGCCAGTCCTGCAGTGAGGCCAGCTCGGGGAGCATCTGGCGGGTGGCCAGGCACAGCCAGTCGGCGGGATGCTCACCCTCCCCCACTTCCACCGAAAACCCCTCCCGCCGCAGCTCTCCAGCCACCGATTCCGCCGCCTCGCGGGTGGGGAGAAAGAGGAAGAACTCGATCTTGTGAGGGTGAGACAGATTCGAGCCCGCCCGGGCAAGCTCGTCCAGGGTGCGCGCGTCACCGTCGAGGAATTCACTGCCCTCCGGCTGCTCACGGGCCCGCCCGCGCAGCATCAGGTAGATGCCGAGCAGGCCGAGCGCGATGAGGACGGAAAGCGGCACGGCCTAGCCACCCGCCAGTGAATGGGGAGCCCGTATGCGCCGCCCGCCCCGATGGGCCCGCCAATGGTGCGCCGCCAGACTGATCCGGCCGCCCGGGTCTACCCGCACCCCTTCTGCCATGAGGCGGAAACGCTGCTCCAGCCCGCCTGCCTCGGGTGGCAGGCTGATCCGGCCCGCGTGATTGATCACCCGGTGCCAGGGCACGGTGCTTCCATTTGGGAGGGCGTGCAGCGCATATCCCACCTGGCGGGCCCGGCCGGGCAGTCCCGCCAGCTCGGCGATGTCGCCATAGGTGGCGACCCGTCCGCGGGGAATGCGCCGGACCGCGCGGTAGATCCGATCATAGGTCGTCGATGGCGTCCGCATGCGGGGATAGTGGCCCGGCCCCGGCCGAACGGCAAGCGAAGCTGGGGACCGGCGGGGTCAGTCCGGTGTGAGGTCGTGGACCATGATCAGGTCGCTTTGGGGGTCATCGCCCAGGTGGAAGACGAAGGACCCCACGACCGTGAATCCCGCCTTTCGATAGAAGGCGATCCCGCGCGGGTTCTGCTCCCACACGCCGAGCCACAGCGTGCGCCCGCCGCGGCTCCGCGCGGCCTGCTTCGCCGCGTCCATCAGCGGCTGGGCGATCCCCCGTCCGACCCAGGCCTGGTCGAGGTAGAATCGCCAGAGCTGAATCGGGGCGGACCCGGTCACGGCGGCGGGGACTTCAACGCCGTCCCTGAGCTGGGCGTAGCCGCAGGAGGCTCCGTCGATCTCCGCCAGCAGGACCGTCACAGCGGGGTCCGCCAGCTCGTGCTGCTGCTGGGCGACTCCGTAGGACCGCGCCAGGTGCGCCGCAAGATCCTCCGGCCGGTTGACCGCTCCGAAGGCGTCTCGAAATGTCCGGGCCATCAGGTCGGCCAGGGCCGCCGCGTCGTCGTGGACGGCCGCCCGGATCCGGAGTCCCGGCGGGGTCACAACCCGCGCCTGGCCCAGTCACGGGGCCAGTCCACCGCGCCCCGATGGTTGCCGCTCCAAATCCCCTCTGGCGTGGCCAGCTCGACGGTGATCTCCAGGAGGCAAAGCACGAACAACCCATCGTAACCCGCCAGGGCGTTCTTCGCCTTGTATCCCTTGGCGGGGTCCCGTTCTTCCAGCCGCAGCTGCACCCTGATATGAGCCCTGGTCAGCGTGGTCCACGGCAGCTCGACCTCGGCGAGGGCACCTTCGATCCGGGTGCGCAGCATCCCGGACATGACCAGGGGCGGATGATAGCGGTTGCCGTGGCGGCAGGAGCCACGTACCAGGTCCAGCTCCATCTGGCCCGGGCCGAGCAGCGTGATGGTGCGGGCGTCGTGCAGCAGCTCGCGAGTCGCGAAGAACTGCGCGGCCAGGGTGGCCAGCTGGGTCAGGGGCGGATGAGGCATGGCGGCTCAGTGCGGGCTGGGTCCGATCCGCAGGCTCGCGGTGGCCAGGAAGATCTCCCGGAGGAAGGTCACGAATCCGCCGATCAGGGCCAGCATGCCCAGCAGGAAGAGCACCACGATGAGCGTGCTCAGGTTCACACCCAGCAGCGCGCCCACGAACAGCGTGGCGATGACCACGCAAATCAGCAGAGCGCACGCGGTGCACAGGGTGATGGCCCGGTTGATGAGCTGGGCCCGGCGCCGCAGTGTCAGCAGCTGGCCCTGCAGCTCTCCCTCTTCGAGCGGAGTGGCGGTGGCGTGCGCCCGTTCGAGCTCACGGGCGCGGTCGACGATCCGGGCGAGCCGGCTGGTCAGGACTCCGAGGGTGGGGCCGATGCCGGTCAGCAGGAAGACCGGGGCCACCGCGAGCTGGATGACGTGGGCGAGGTCGGAGACCTGGCTCCCGCTCTGCGGCATGACTAGCCGCGTGGGACGGGCGCGGTCCGCAGCAGTCCCTCAGCCGGACGGGCGGTGTCCAGCGCAGGCGTCCCTTCGCGCGGCTGAATGAAGCGGAGCAGCAGCTCGCGCAGGGCGAGCTCGTGGGTAGGGATGTGCTCGTAGGCGATGATCTGGACTTCCTCCCGGACCTCACGCCAGATCCCGAGGATGCGGCGCTCGCGCATCCGGACCTCGATGCGGAGCAGGCGGCCCTCCGAATCGTAGGCCACCGGGTAGCGTCCTTCACGCACGTCCAGCGGGGCGAGCTCCCGCTGGGCCCTGCCGAGGCTGTTGAACACCAGCAGGGCACCCTGTGCGTCGATGATGATCGGAGGCCTGATCATGCCTGGTCCGTTCCGAGTCCGCGTTTCAAGTTCCGGATACTACCCGCCCAGGTCCCAACCTAATGAGCGCGTCCGGGGGCGGCCTGTCAATCAGGCCTGCGCCTGCCGCCTCCTCGCGGCCGGTGGCGGCTGCCCGGGTGGCTCCGGCCGCTGCCCTCCGCGGGGCGGTGGCTGGCGGGAGCCCCGGCCTGGCCCCCTTCGCGGGCCGCCCGCCGGTCGGCCTTGGCCTTCGAGCGGGCCCGCTCCTCCGCCTTGCGCGCCCGGATGGCGGCGATGCGCTCGGCCAGAGGCACCTCGAGCTGACCCTCCGCCCTGGCGGAATAATCGAAGTCAGGGACCGTTACCCGGGGCAGCCGCTTGCCGATCGCCCGTTCGATGGCCCGAAGCTCGCCCTCCTCCTGCGGCGCGACGAACGTGAACGCGTCGCCAGTGGCCTCCGCGCGCGCGGTGCGGCCCACCCGGTGGATATAGTCGTCCGGCACCATCGGGACGTCGAAGTTCACCACATGGCCGAGTGCCACCACATCGATGCCCCTGGCGGCGATGTCGGTGGCCACCAG
>Ga0326730_1000192_pt1 | contig 18815 bp, 20 predicted proteins | sample MHFSIPfraction_3_FD_207740 | JGI IMG/M metagenome (GOLD analysis project Ga0326730, IMG submission 207740) | Lab enriched peat soil microbial communities from Michigan Hollow, Ithaca, NY, United States - MHF7AN SIP fraction | ecosystem: Environmental > Terrestrial > Soil > Wetlands > Peat...
AATCGCCGGTCATGAGCAGCTCCGTGGCGCGCCCCAGCCCGACGAGGCGCGGCAGCAGCCAGGCCGCGCCCATGTCGGCGCCCGACAGCCCGACCCGGACAAAGAGGAAAGCGATTTTCGCCGTGTCCGCCGCGACGCGGAAATCGCATGCCGCCGCGATCACCGCGCCCGCGCCGGCTGTCGTGCCGTTGAGGGCGGCGATCACCGGACGGCGACAGCGCCGGATGGCCAGGATCAGATCGCACGTGAGCCGGGTGAACGCGAGCAGCCCCTGGGGGTCCCGGTCGAACAGCCGGCCGATGATGTCTTCGACGTCGCCCCCGGAGCAGAACGCGCGGCCGGCGCCGGTGATCACCACGGCCCGCACGCCGGGCTCCTGGTCGAGCGTCTTGAACGCGTCGCGCAGCTCCTCGTAGACCTGGAACGTCAGGGCGTTGAGTCGCTCGGGGCGGTTGAGCGTCATCGTCGCCACCCCGGTGGCCGGGTCGAGGGCGTAGCGAAACGATTGCGGTGCGAGCGGCATGCAGGACCTCGGGGCCTCGGACGTTCAGGGAATGACGGCGGTCGCTTCGATCTCCACCAGGGCGCCCGGATCGACCAGAGCCTTCACCTCCACCAGCGCCATCGCCGGGTAGTGCTTGCCCATCAGGCGGCGGTGCACCGCGCCCAGGGCGGGCCGCCCGGCCAGATACGCCGCCTTGTCGGTCACGTACACGGTCATGCGCCCGATATCCTGTGGCGTTCCGTGCGCGGCCCCGACCACGGCGAGCACGCGCTCGAGGGCGCGCTCCCATTGGGCGACGAGGCCGGGGAGGTCGGGCGCGGTCTGACCCGCCACGAACAGCACCCGGCCGCCCGCGGGACCGAGCAGGCCGTTGTTCCAGCCGCTGGGCCGGCCGAGCGGCTCCGGATTGATGATCTCGAAACTCATGCGCGCAACGCTCCGGCGTCGAGCACGATTGCCTGGCCGTTGAGGGTCCCCGCCGCGTCTCCCGCCAGGGCGAGGACGGTGACGGCGACCTCGTCCGCGGTGACGAGCCGCGGCTGGCCCGAATGCGCCAGCACGGCGGCGAGGGCGGCCTCCCGCGTCTGCTTGGTCCGCTCCATGATGCGGGCGAGTGAGTCGTCGGTCATGGGGGTGTCCACGTAGCCGGGGCATACCGCGTTCACCGTGACGCCCGAGCCGGCGAGCTCGGCAGCGACCGAGCGCGTGAAGCCGATCACGGCGTGTTTGGCCGCGCTGTAGGCGGCGATGTACTTGCCGCCGGCGAGCCCGGCGATGGACGCGACGTTCACGATGCGTCCCCAGTGTCGCTCGAGCATGCCCGGCAGGAACGCCTGGGTCGCGAGCAAAGTCCCGGTGGCGTTGACGGACAGCAAGCGCTGCCACTCCTCGAGCATGATCCGCTGCGCCGGGGCGGACGACGCGGTGCCGGCGTTGTTCACCAGGATGTCGGCGGTACCGAGGCGATCCCCGGCCGTATGGGCCAGGGCGGCGATCTGACCGGCGTCGGTGACGTCGCAATGGGCCGCCCAGGCCTCGTGTCCGGCGCGGCGCAGCTCGACGGCGACGGCCTCCACTTCGTCGATATGGCGTGCCGCGATCAGCACGCGGGCCCCGGCGCCCGCCAGCGCCCGCGCGACCGCCGCGCCGATGCCTCGCCCGCCGCCCGTGATCACGGCGCCGCGTCCCGCGAGGCTCATGCGGTCCCCCGGGCGAATTCGATCATCACCGCCTCCTCGAGGATCGCACCCAGCGCGATGAGGCTCGAGCGTCCTTCGTCGGGCGTGGCCTCGGCGGGATAGCCGAAGTAGGCGCGGGGACCGCCGGCCTCCACGAAGCTCTTCTGCCCGGCCGCGATCGCGGTCGAGAGCGAGCGGGCGTTGGGAGGGAGGTGCCGGCGTACCTCTTCGCGCACCAGGTCCGGCCGGATCGCCATCACGAGAGAGGTCTCGTAGCGCCCCGCATGACACGCGCCGCTCTTGAACTCGGCGGTCAACCGGGTCGCCCAGGGCTTCTGGGTGACGTCGGGGAATACGACGCGGATCCGCCCGGCGTGGCGCACCTCGGTCACCGCGGCGTGGATCGCCCCGAGATGCGTGGGGTCCAGATGGGCGTTGGCGAGGGCGAACACTTCGAAATCATGGCGGGCGAGGCTCTCGGCCACGCCGACGATCTGCCGCGTGAGCGCCTCCGGCTCAGGGGACAACGTGCCGGGAAAGTCCGCCGCGAACGGCGCCGCCGCGTAGGCCAGCACCGGGAGCAGCAGGACGTCGAGCCCGCGGGTCGAGAGCTTGTCGGCGCCGGTATGGGCCATCGCTTCGGCGATCAGGACGTCGGTACCGATCGGCAGGTGCGGGCCGTGGGCCTCCACGGCGCCGATCGGCAGGATCGCCACCGCCCGCTCGCGGTCGGTGCTGCCGACGTCCTGCCAGGTCAGGTTGGCAAGCTCGCGCACCGACATCAGGCTGGTTGACCGGGTGCCGCGGCGGAGCGCATCATCTCCTCATGGGTTTCGAGCCGCCGGAGCGCTTCAACATCGCCGACTACTTCCTCGACGCGCGGGTGCGCGAAGGGCGGGGCGGGCGAACGGCGCTCGTGACGGATCAGGGTACGCTCACCTACGCGGAGGTTCAGGCGCGGGCGAACCGCTTCGGTCGCCTCCTGCTGGAGGCGGGGGTCGAGTCGGAGCAACGCGTCCTGCTCGGCCTCCCCGACGGTCCGGACTTCGTCGCCGCGCTCTTTGGCACCCTCAAGATTGGCGCGGTCGTCGTGATGGTCAACCCGGAGCTCGACGCCGCGGCGCTCGAGTACTTCCTGGGCTACACGCGGGCCCGGGTCGCCGTGACGACGGGGGGGACGGCCGGGCCGTTCCGGGGGGCCGGACGCTCCGCGCCGCTGCTCAAGGACGTGCTGGTCACCGACGAGCCGGGAACGCTCGCTCGCCTCGCCGCACTGCCCGATACGCTCGAGACCTTTCCGAGTCATCGCGACGATGCCGCCATCTGGCTCTTCTCCGGAGGCACGACCGGGCGGCCCAAGGCGGTGGTGCAGACCCACACCTCCTATGCCAACACCACGGAATGCTACGCCAAGGGGGTGCTGGGCTACCGCGAGAGCGACGTGACGCTGTCGGTGCCCAAGCTGTTCTTCGGCTACGCGATGGGAGCGAACCTGCTGTTTCCGTTCTCGGTCGGCGCCACCGCGGTGCTGTTCGCCGACACGGCCACCCCCGAGGTGATGTTCGCACGGATCGCCCGCCACCGGCCCACGATTCTCGTGAACGTGCCGACGATGGTCAACCGGATGGTGAGTCATCCCGATGCCGCGCGCCAGGATCTGTCGTCGCTGCGCTTCTCGACCTCGGCGGGCGAGGCGTTGCCGGTCGAGCTGTACGAGCGCTGGACCGCCACCTTCGGCAGCGAGCTGCTGGACGGACTCGGCACCGCCGAGATGTGGCATATCTTCATCACCAACCGCCCCGGTGCGGTGCGGCCGGGCACGCTGGGGCAGGTGGTGCCGGGCTTCGAGGTGCGGGTGTGCGACGAGGCGGGACGGGAGCTCGGCCCCGGTGAGGTGGGGATGCTGTGGGTGCGCGGCAACTCGCGCGCGATCGCCTACTGGCAACAGATGGAGAAGACCCGGGAGGCGTTTCGCGGCGACTGGTACGTGTCGGGCGACCTGATCGCGCGCGATGCCGACGGCTACATCACCTACCATGGCCGCGCCGATGAGATGCTGAAGGTCTCGGGGAAGTGGCTCTCGCCGCAGGAAGTCGAGGGCTGTCTGCTGCAGCATCCCGCGGTGCGCGAGGCGGCGGTGGTCGGGATCATCGGAGAGGGCGGGCTCACCAAGCCGCACGCCTTCGTCGTCGCGGGCGAGCGACGCGCCGGGCTCGCCGAAGAGCTGCGGGCGTTCGCCGCCGGCCGGCTGGAAGGGTACAAGGTCCCGCGGGCGGTCGTGTTCCTCGACGTGTTGCCGCGCACACACCTGGGGAAGGTGGACCGGGGGTTGTTGCGCAAGGGAATTCCATCGCAGGAGGACGTATGAGGCGCAGCCTCGCAGGGGTGGTGGTGGTCTTCGCGGCGCTCGGTGCTCCAGGCGCGGCGGCCGCACAGGATGACATGGCCGTCGTGCGCCGGGCGATCGACGCGCAGAACATGGCCTGGGCCGCGGCGACCAGGGCCGGAGACGCCGCCGCGATCGCGCGCATCTTCGCCGACAGCGGGGTCGAGGTGAGCCTGCGCAGCGGCAAGACGTGGAAAGGTCGGGCGGCGATCCAGGATCTGTTCGTGCAGCTCTACCAGAATCCGCACGCCACCGATGCGGTGGTGCAGACCGATCAGGTGCTGCTCGACGGGCCCACGGCGGTCGAATACGGCCACTACACGTTCACCTACCCGCCCAAAGACGGGCAGCCGCAGGTGGACAGCGGGAAGTATCTCGTCGTGTGGCGCCGCCAGGCCGACGGTGGGTGGCGCATCCTCGTGGACATGGGGGTCCCGGCGCCGTAGTGCCCGGACATCCGGTGTTGGTCGCCGCGGAGCTCGAGACGCTGCTCGATCCCGGGCAGCTCGCGGGGCTGGAGGTCACCTGGCTGGCGCACGATGCCCCCACGCCGCGCGGCGAGTGGGTCGCGCTCGTGCCGCTGTTGTCTCGCTGGGTGGGCGGGACCGAGCTCAAGAACCTGCCGAAGCTGAAGATCGTCGCCAACGTCGCGGTGGGCTACAACAACGTGGACGTCGTCGCGGCCGAGCTGCGGCGGGTCATGGTCACCAACACCCCCGACGTGCTCACCGAGGCCACGGCCGACCTCACCTGGGCGCTCATCCTGGCGTGCGCCCGTCGGCTCCAGGCGGGCATGGCGCTCGTGAAGAGCGGCCAATGGACGGGCTGGCATCCCACGCAGCTCCTCGGGATGGATCTGCGGCAGCGGACGCTCGGACTGCTGGGTGCGGGACGGATCGGGCAGGCCGTCGCTCGCCGGGCGGTGGCGTTCGGGATGCGTCTCATCTACTCGACCCGCAGCCCCAAGCCGGAGCTCGAGGCGGCCACCGGCGCCGTCCGGGTGGAGCTGGGGGCGCTGTTCCGCGAGAGCGACGTGCTGTCGCTGCACGTCCCGGCCGTCCCGGAGCTCCAGGGCGTCGTGTCGGCCGAGCGACTGGCGCAAATGAAGCCGGGCGCGATTCTCGTCAACACGTCCCGGGGTGACCTGGTGCGGGAGGAAGCGCTGGCCGCGGCCCTGGAGGAAGGGCGGCTGGGCGCGGCGGGGCTGGACGTGTATGCCGACGAGCCGACGATCAACCCGCGTCTGCTGGCGGCGCCGCGCGCCGTGCTGCTGCCGCACATCGGCAGCGCTACGCTCGAGACGCGACGCGCGATGGCGGGACTCGCGCTGGCGAACGTGCAGGCCGTGCTCGCGGGAAAGCCGCCGTTGACCCCCGTGTTCGGCCAGTTAGCTTCCAGCCCCGGACATGGCCCGGGCCCAGATTAAGAGCACGACTCTCCTCGACGCCCGCGCGCTCGCGCGGGCGCTTCAGCGTATGGCAGTGGAAATCCTCGAGTTGGCGCACGGCACCGACGGCCTGGTGCTGGTCGGGATCCAGCGCCGCGGCGTCGAGCTCGGCGAGCGCCTCGCCCGCATCATCGAAAAAGAGGAAGGCGTGAGCATTCCGCGCGGTGCGATCGACATCACGCTGTACCGCGACGATCTGGAGCTGGTCGGCCCCAAGCCCGTCATCGGGGAGACGCGCCTGCCGGGGGATCTCTCCGGGGCGCACGTGGTGATCGTGGACGACGTGCTCTACACCGGCCGGACGGTGCGCGCGGCGCTCGACGAGCTGGCCGATTTCGGTCGCCCGCGTCGCATCTCGCTCTGCGTGCTGGTGGACCGCGGCGGGCGGGAGCTCCCGATCCAGGCGGACATCGTGGGGAAGGTGGCGAGGGTGGGGCCGGGCGAGCGCGTGGATGTCCGCATCCAGGAGCTGGACGGCGCCGACGAGGTGGTCGTGGTGACGAGCGCATGACGCCGGGTCTGGGCAAGGACCTGGTCGGGCTCGAGTTCCTGACGCCTGAACAGATCCGTTTGATCCTCGACACCGCCGAGCCGTTCAAGGAGGTGTCGGAGCGGCCCATCAAGAAGGTCCCCGCGCTGCGCGGCAAGACGATCGTCAATCTGTTCTTCGAGGCCTCCACCCGTACCCGCATCTCGTTCGAATTCGCCGAAAAGCGACTGTCGGCCGACACGGTGAACGTGGCTGCGTCGGGCTCGTCGGTCTCGAAGGGCGAGACGCTGGTGGACACCGCGAAAAACCTCGAGGCGATGCGGATCGACATGGTCGTGATCCGCCACGGCGCCTCCGGCGCCGCGCAGTTCCTGGGCGAGCGCATCCGCTCCAACGTCATCAACGCCGGGGACGGCAAGCACGAGCATCCCACGCAGGGGCTGCTCGACATGCTCACCATCCGCGATACGCTGGGTCGCATCGAGGGGGTGAAGGTCTGCCTCGTGGGCGACATCCTGCACTCCCGCGTCGCGCGCTCCAACCTGTGGGGCCTCACCAAGCTCGGGGCCGAAGTGGCCGTGTGCGGTCCGCGCACGCTGTTGCCGCGCGGCATCGAGGCGCTCGGCGTCCGGGTGTTTGGACGGATCGAAGAAGCGATCGACTGGGCCGACGTGCTCAACGTGCTGCGGCTCCAGCTCGAGCGCATGGAAAAGGGGTTCATCCCGAGTCTGCGGGAGTACTATCGCGTCTTCGGGGTGACCGCCGAGCGATTGGCGCGCGCGCCGCGCCCGCTCACCATCATGCACCCCGGCCCGATGAACCGCGGCGTGGAGATCGATTCGCGTGTGGCCGACGGTCCGCACAGCGTCATCCTCAACCAGGTGACCAACGGTGTGGCGGTCCGGATGGCCGTGCTCTATCTGCTGGCGGGGGGCCGCCCGGAGCTCGCCGACGCCGCCAAGGGGACGGGCGGGGCGGCCGAATGACGCGCCCCGTGCTGCTGCGGCAGGGCCGGGTGATCGATCCGGCGCGCGGCACCGACCAGGTGAGCGACGTGCTCATCCAGGACGGCAAGATCGCCGCCGTCGGACCGGGACTCGGCGCGCCCGACGGCGCGGACGTGCGCGACGTCGCGGGCGCGGTCGTGGCCCCCGGGCTGGTGGACGTGCACGTCCATCTGCGCGAGCCGGGGAACGAAGACGAGGAGACGGTCGCGAGCGGCGCGCGGGCGGCCGCGGCGGGCGGGTTCACCGCCGTGTGCGCGATGCCCAACACCGATCCCGTGACCGACAATCAGGCGGCGGTCGGATTCATCCTGCGCCAATCGGTGCGCGCCGGGCTGGCCCGCGTGTATCCGATCGGCGCCGTCTCGGTGGGGCAGCGCGGTGAGCAGCTGGCGGAGTTCGGCGAGATGGTCGGCGCCGGGGCGGTGGCCGTGTCGGACGACGGCCGGCCCGTGGTCTCGGGGCACCTGATGCGCACCGCCCTCGAGTACGCCCGGACGTTCGGCATCCCAGTCGCGGATCACTGCGAGGAGCCCACGCTCGCCACGGGTGGCGCCATGCACGAGGGACTCGTGTCGGCGCGGCTCGGCTTGAAAGGCATTCCCGCCGCCGCCGAGGAGATCATGGTGGCCCGCGACATCCTCCTGGCGGAGCTGACGGGCGGGCACGTCCACCTGTGCCACATGTCCACGCGGGGGTCGGTCGAGCTGATTGGCCGCGCCAAGGAGCGCGGCCTCGCGGTGACCGCCGAGGTGACGCCGCATCATCTCACCCTCACCGACGCCGCCTGCGAGCACTACGACACGCAGGCCAAGATGAACCCGCCGCTGCGCGAAGCGGCCGATGTCGAGGCGTTGCGGCTGGCGCTGCGCGATGGCGTGATCGACTGCGTTGCCTCCGACCACGCGCCGCACGCCTACGACGAGAAGGAGGCCGCCTTCGACGACGCGCCGTTCGGCATCGTCGGGCTGGAGACGGCCTTCGGCGTCGCGCACACGGAGCTGGTGCGCAGTGGGATCCTCACGCTCCCGACGCTGCTCGCACGCATGAGCACCGCGCCCGCCGCCCTGTTTCACCTCCCGGGGGGCTCACTCGCGCCCGGGGTGGCGGCGGATGTGTGCGTGTTCGACGTCACGACCCCGTGGACGGTTCGACCGGCGGATTTCCATTCGAAGAGTCGTAACACGCCCTTCGCCGGCCGGGACCTGGTGGGTCGCGCCCTGTTGACGATCGTCGCCGGCCGCGTCGTCCACGAGCCATCGAGCGGGACACCGCGGTGACGCGCCGCGGTCTGGCCGCGGAGATGGCGGCGTGCTGCCGCCGGCTGGCGCAGATTGGGCTCATCGCGGGGCGGGATGGCAACATCTCGACGCGAGCGTCCGCGGACCGCATCCTCGTGACGCCCACCGGCGTACTCAAACACCGGCTCGCCGCCGGGGACATGGTTGAAGTAGATTGGACGGGCCGGCGCCGGTGGGGTCGCCGCAACCCCACCAGTGAGTTGGACTTACACCTGAGGATCCTGCGGTGCCGGGGCGACGTCGGCGCGGTCGTTCATGCGCATCCGCCGGCCGCCACCGCCTTCGCCCTGGCGGGCGAGGAATTGGCTTCTTTTGCACTCCCCGAGCTTATTTTCTTAGTCGGTCCGGTACCCTTGGTGCCGTTCGGGATGCCCGGGACGCCCGAGCTGGCGGATCGGATCGAGCCGTTCCTCGAGGGCCATGCGGCGCTGCTGCTCGCCAATCACGGCGCGGTGACGCTGGGCCGGACGCTCGAGGAGGCGTGGGTTCGCATGGAGACGTTGGAGCACGCGGCGCGTATCTTGCTGGGGGCGCGTCAGTTGGGCCGGGTGACCGAGCTGAATCCAGACGCGGTGGCGCAGCTCGAAGCGCTGCGCGCGCGTTCGTAGACGGGAGCGGGATGGCGAAAGCACCGAGCAAGAGCACGGCCGCGATCCAGCGGTTGCTGGAGGAGCGGCGCCAGTACGAGGCGTGGATCGCACGGATCGACGCCGCGGGCGGCGCCGCGCCGTCCACCGTGCGCAGCCGGGTGCGCTCCGACTACGAAGCGCGGCTCAACGCGGTCACCGAAGAGTTGAAGGTGCACGCGGAAGCGGCGCGCTTGATGGCGGCGCAGCGCAAGGAGCTGCGGCGCGAGCTGCAGGCCAAGGAGACGCAGGCCGCCGAGCGGCTGGCGGAGGCGGAGTTGCGCCACGCGGTCGGTGAGTACGACGAGTCGCAGTGGACGCAGGTGCACAAGGAATCGCTGGCGGAGCTCGTCTCCGTGCGCGAGGAGCTGGGCTCGGTGGACGAGGACATCGGGCAGCTCGAGGAGCTGGAGTCACTGGTGCGCGCGCGACCGAACGTCGCGCCGGCGCCGGCGCCCGCGCCACCCCCGCCGCCGGCTCCGCCGCCCGCCGCGCCTCCGATGACGATCGCGGCCCCGGCGGTGACGGGCACGATGCCGCGGGTTGGATCGCCGCCCCGGCCGCAGGCCCCGCCGCCCGCGCCCGCGGCGCCGCCCCGGTCCAATTCGGACCAGGCCAAGCCGGCCGAGAAGCCGACGATGATCGACGAGCTGGCGTTCTTGAAGTCGGTGACCGAGGACGAGAAGCGGGGCATCGCCACGCCGGCGCCCGGCACGACCCCCACCCTGGGGCGGCGCAGCGGCGCCCAGTTCCAGCCGTCCGAGCCGGCCGTGAGTCGTCCCACGCAATCCCCGGCCTCCAATCCCGCGCCGGCCGCCGCGCACGCCAACGAGGATGCCGAACCGGTTCGCACGCTGAAGTGCCGCGAGTGCGGCACGATGAATTTGCCGACGGAGTGGTACTGCGAGAGTTGTGGAGCGGAACTAGCGGCGCTGTAGCTGTCTCTACGCCTTCGTCTTTACGTACTTTGCCAGGCGGGATTTATTTCGCGCCGCGTTGTTCTTGTGAATCAGTCCCTTCCGGGCCGCGCGGTCGAGCAACCGTACCGCCGCCGCGTACGCCTGCGTCGCCTCGTCCTTGGTCGTCGCGCCCCGGACGCGCTTGAGCGCGGTCCGCAGGGCGGAGCGCTGCGCCCGGTTGACGACGGCATGGCGGCGCGACTGGCGCATCGCCTTCTTGGCGGATTTGATTCGCGGCACGAGTGAAATCTCCTGATCGAGGCGCGCAAGTTAGACGGTAAGTCGAGAGGGGTCAAGGCGCTACAACGTTGACCCGGGCGCGGCCCCGGCGGTATCTTTGGCCGACTACAACGGCCGAGAGCCCGCCATCTCGCTCGACTTTCTCATCTGGGCCCCGGTACTGCTGTTCTCGATGGTGGCCCACGAGTACGCCCACGCCGAAGCGGCCTACCGCCAGGGCGACGACACCGCCTACGTGCTCGGGCGGCTGACGATGAACCCCCTGAAACACATCGACCCCTTCATGACGGTGCTGCTGCCGATCCTGTTGTGGGTCACATCCGGTCACAAATGGACGTTCGGCGCGGCCCGGCCGGTTCCGGTGAACCCGCGGAAGTACCGCCACTACGTGCGCGGCGACGTGATCGTCTCGCTCGCCGGCATTGCGACCAACCTCGCGCTCTTCTTCGTGTTTACCGGCGCGTTTGCGCTGATCGGGGTGGTGGGCCACGGCATACCGTCCCTGTCGGATACCATGGGGATTCTGCAGCGCATGGCGGGGTTCGGGATGTGGTTCAATCTGATCCTGGCGTTCTTCAATCTGATTCCGATCCCGCCGCTCGACGGCAGCCATGTGTTCTATCACATGCTCCCGCCGGAGGCAGGCCTCAAGTACCGGCAGCTCGCGCGCCTCGGCTTTCTCCCCATCATGGCGATCAGCTATTTCCTGCCCGGTGTGGTGAATGTGTTACTGTGGCCCGCCGTGCAGCTCATGCACCTGGGTGTCGCCGTGGTGGGCGGCTACCATTTGCCGGGGGTGATCCTGTGACCACACTGCCACCTCCTTCTCCGACCGGAGCCGCCGCAGGTGGGGGCTTCACGGTTGAGCTCGAGCAGTTCTCCGGCCCGCTCGATCTGCTGCTGCATCTGATCCGCGAGGACGAGGTCGACATCACGGACCTCCCCATCGCGCGCATCGCCGATCAATTCCTGGCGGCCATCAACGAGCTGGGCCTCAATCAGGCGGCCGACTACCTCGAGATGGCGGCGCGGCTGCTGCGCATCAAGGCGCAGATGCTGCTGCCGCGCCGCATGGGCGACGACGAGTGGGAGGATCCGCGCTCGGAGCTGGTCCGGCGCCTGCTGGAGTACCAGCAGATCCGCGAGCTGGTGGACTGGCTCGCGGGGGCGGCCGCGGCGCGCGCCGAGCGCTTCGGCCGCGGCTTCGAGCCGCCCGGACCCGACCTGCCGCCGGCGCCGCTCGCCATCGAGCTGAACGAGCTGCTCGCCGCCGCCGAGCGCGTGATCGCCCTCATCCCGGAGCCGACGTTGCACCGGGTCGTGCCGCGCCCGCTCGACGTGGAGGGGGCGACGACCCGGATTCTGGCGTTGCTGGCCGAGCGCGACACCCTGACCTGGCTCGAGGTGGTCGGCGAGCGCGCGGGCGTGGTCGAGGTGCTCTCCGCGTTCATCGCCATCCTGGAGCTGGCCAAGCGCGGCACCGTGAACATCACGCAGCCCGAGCCGTTCGCCCCGATGCTGATTCGCCGTGAATCCCCTCGCGAAGCTGCTTGAAGCGGCGTTGTTCGCCGCGTCGCGCCCGCTGGGGCTGGACGAGCTGGTGACGCTCGATCCCGAAGCGGGCGAGGCCGCGACGCGCGCCGCGCTCGAGGAGCTGCGGACCGCGTTCGCCGCCGCCGATCACGGCGTCGAGCTGGTGGAGATCGCCGACGGGTGGCAGTTCCTCACGCGCCCCGAGTACGCCGAGCCGATCGAACGCGCCCAGTTCGCGCTGCGCCCGCGACGCCTCAGCCCGGCCGCCCTCGAGACGCTGGCGATCATCGCGTATCGCCAGCCGGTCGGCCGGGTGGAAGTCGACGAGATCCGGGGCGTGGACTCGGGCGCCGTGATCGACAAGCTGGTGGAGCGAGGACTGATCGAAATCACGAGCCGCGGTGAGGGTCTGGGGCGGCCGCTGCTGTACGCCACGACTCCCCAGTTTCTCGAGATCCTGGGTTTGAAGAGCGCGGAGGAGCTGCCGCGGCTGGACGAGCTGTCGGTGAGCTTGCGTCCGCCGGCGCCGGCCGAGCCCGAATGACCGCAATGCGCCTGCAGCGCGCCCTGGCGCGCGCGGGCGTCACCTCGCGGCGCAAGGCCGAGGACCTGATTCGCGCGGGCCGGGTCCGGGTGGACGGGTCGGTCGCCACCATCGGCGCGACCGTGGATCCCGCCCGGCAGCGCATCACGGTCGACGGGTCGGCGGTGCAGCCCGCGGCCGCCCGGGCGACCTGGTTCGTCCTGAACAAGCCGCTCGGCTACGTCGTGAGCCGCGGGGATCCGGCGGGCCGGCCCACCGTGTTCGACCTCCTCCCGCAGGTGCCGGGGCTCACGTACGTTGGACGGCTGGACGTCATGACCTCCGGCCTGCTGCTCCTCACGACCGATGGGGAAGCCGCCCACCGCCTGATGCACCCGCGGTTCGCGGTGGAGCGGACCTACCTGCTGCGGGCGCACGGCCGGCCCGCCGCCGAGGTCCGGACGGCGCTCGGACGGCCCATCGCGATCGACGGCCGGCGCGTCGTCGTGCGGAGCGCGCGGGTGCGGCCGGCGGTGGGTGGGGGAGGGCGCAGCATCGAGCTGGAGCTGACGCTGGCCGAAGGGCGGCAGCGCATCGTGCGGCGGCTCGCGGAAGCCCTGGGACTCAAGGTCGAATGGCTGCACCGCACCCGCTACGGGCCGGTGCGCCTCGGAGCCCTGGCGGAGGGACGGCATCGGTCGCTCACACGCCGCGAGCTCGCGGCCATCGAGGATCCAGATGGAGCTGCGTAATGCGACGGTCGTCCTGCTGGGCGGGAGCGGGCTGGTGGGCCACGCCGTCGCGCGCCGCGTGCTGGAGAAGGGTCCCCGCCGCCTCGTGCTGGTCGCGCTGTTCGAGGAGGAAGCGCGCGAGGCCGCGCGGGCGCTCGAGCCGTATCGCGGATCGGCCGCCATCGAGGTGGAATGGGGCAACGTGTTCCTCCCGGCTCCGGTGGCGCGGCTGGAGCGCACCGCGCTCCTTGCCGAGCCGGCGCATCGCGCGATCGTTCTCAACGATCTGCTCGGCGATCTCACCGAGGAGGTCCTCGAGCGCAGCCTGCTGTTTCAGATTCTGTCGCGCTACACCCCCGACGCCGTCGTGGACAGCATCAACACCGCGACCGCATTCGCCTATCAGGACATCTTCCAGAGCGCCCGTGAACTGCTGGCCTCGGCGCGACGCGGCGCGCTTGATGCGGCGGCCGTCGAGGCGCACCTGCTCACGCTCACCATGCCGCAGCTCATCCGGCACACGCAGATCATGAATGAAGGGCTGCGGCGCGCCGGCACCCGGGCCTATGTGAAGGTGGGGACCAGCGGCACGGGCGGGATGGGATTCAACATCCCCTACACCCACTCCGAAGAGCGTCCCAGCCGCACGCTGATGACCAAGTCCGCGGTGGCCGGCGCGCAGTCGCTGCTGCTGTTTCTCATGGGACGGACGCCGGGCGCTCCCGCGACGATCGAAGTGAAGCCGACGGCCACGATCGCGTGGCGCGAAATCGGGATGGGGCCCGTCTGGCGGAAGGGCCGGCCTATCCCGCTCGTCGATTGCGAGCACCCGGTCGCCGTGGAGAAGGCCTTCGCCACGGGCGCCGCCGTCTGGCGCGACCTGGGGCAGCCGCTCGAGGGGGTGTACATCAGCACCGGCGAGAATGGCCTCTTCGCCCGCGACGAATTCGCCACCGTGACCGCGCTGGGCCAGATGGAGTTCATCACGCCCGAAGAGGTCGCCGACTACGTGGTGTTCGAAATCGAGGGCCGGCCCACCGGCCGCGATATCGTCGCCGCGCTGGACAGCGCCACCGCCGGGCCCACCTACCGCGCCGGCATCCTGCGCGCCGCGGCACTCGATCGGCTGGATGCGCTGGAGCGCGAACAGGGGCGGTCGGTGGCGTACGAGATGCTCGGGCCGCCGCGGCTGACGAAGATGCTGTACGAGGCCTACCTGTGCTCGCTGCTCGTGCCGACGGTGCGCAACCTCGCGGCCACGGAGCCGCCCGCGCTGGCCGAGCGCGCCCACGCGCTGATCCGTCAGGACGCGGCGCTGCGCCGCCGCATTCTCTCCGTGGGCCTCCCCATCGTCACGCCCGACGGCTGCCACCTGTACCGCGGGTCGACGGTGATCGTGCCCCCGGCGCCGGGGTCGGCCGAGCCGCTCGCGGCGGCGCCGCGCGGGTGGGTGGACCTGCGGCCGGCGCAGCTCGGACTGTGGGTGGGACGGGCGGTGGAGATGGTGCGCCAGGCGGAGGGCCGTCCCGGCCCGGGGCGGGGGGCCTCGGGGAGCGACGTGGACTGGACCGCGATCGATCCGGACCGCCCGATCGACCCAGCGGCATTCGCCACCTGGGTGTTCCGGTTCGAGGATCGCGGAGAGCGGATCAAGCGCTAGCCCCATGTCCGACCTCGCGAGTCTGGAGCGATGTCTGGGCGCGATTGGCACCGCGTTCCGGCTCGTGCGCTACTACCCGCCGACGCATCCGGCCGTGCAGGAGGCGATGCGGCTCGTCGCGACCAATCTGCCCGGCGTCGCCGCGATGGGGACCGTCGAGTGGAAGGTCGGCGCGACGGGAATGCACTGGCGGGGCGTGCACGTGCTGCCGCGCAATGCGCAGCTGTCCGAGCTGGCCTCGCTGCTGTTCGCGCGCGGGGTGCGCGCTATCCAGCTGCACCCCGGGGCGACCCCCGACCACATCGTCGCCCTGTACGGCGTCGCCACGGGCACGACGCCGCCCGACGATGCGTCGCTCGGCCGCGTGAGCATCCAGACCAACAAGCGAACCGCCGCCCCGCGCCCATCGGCGACCGCCCAGCTCTATCCCACGCTGTCCGACCGGTTGTCGCCATCGTCGGAGGCCCCGAAATGGCAGCGCAACACGGAAGGACGACGCAGCTCGGCGATGTTCCGTCCCGACGCGCTCCCGCCGGATGTGGAGAGTCGCCGCCTGGTGGGCGCGCTGCTCACGGCCGACAGTCCCGAAGGGCTGCGGGAATCCGCCGGTCGGCTCCAGGAGCTGGTGCCCTCGGTGCTCGAGCTGCGCGACATCGCCCTGGTCGCCGAGATCCTCGCCGGGCTCGATCGCGCGCTCTCGCGCATCACCGACGAGGCGACCGTCGAGCGCCTCGGCGCCGTGGGTGAGTCGCTGGCCGAGCCGACGCTGGTCGAGCGGATGGTGTCGCGTCTGGGGGAGGCGCGCATCCCGCCGACCGAGCGCAGCTACCTGGTCGGCGCGGTCGGCGCCTTGGCGACGGTGACGGTCGCGCCGGTGCTGCGGGCTTATCTTTCCGCGCCGGCCGAGCTGCGGGAACCCTACCGGGCGGCGATTCGTGCCGCCGCGGATCGGGCGATGGAGCCACTGGAGCTGGCCATCGCGGATCCGGACGCGACGGTCGTGGCTACGGCGGCGCACTTCATGGGACTGACCGGGAGTCCGGAGGCCATTCCCTTGCTGGCGGGACTCATGCGGCACTCCAAGGACGTGGTGCGGGAGACGGCACTCCACGCCATGGCCGAGATCGGGGGCAAGGAGATCGCCCGACCGGCCGTGGCCGCCCTGCGCGACGACAGCGCATCGGTGCGGGCTGCCGCCACGCGGGTGATCGGCGTCGGCGGGGATCCCACCGCCACGCCGGCGCTCGTGCGGCGGCTGGAGCACGAGGAAGATGAAGGGGTACTGGCGGGGATCCTGCTCGCCATCGGCCGGCTGGCGGCCCCCGAAGCGTTGGGTGTGCTCGCCAAGTATGCGGAGCCGGGAGGGTTCCTGAAGCGCCGCACGCCCCATTTGCGGGCGTCGGCGATCGAAGGGATCGGTCACATTCACAGCACGGAGGCGCGGGCGTTGCTCGAACTCTACAGCCACGACAAGGAACCGACGGTCCGGCGGGCGGCGGAGGCGGCGCTGCAATGACGACACGCACGCAGCCGAGCACCGATGCGGCGCTGGCCGCCGCGATCACCCACGAGGTCGCCAAGCGGGTCGTCGGGCAGGAAACGATGGTCGAGCGCCTGCTGATCGGGCTGCTCACCGGAGGTCACATCCTGCTCGAGGGCGTGCCGGGCCTCGCCAAGACGCTCGCCGTCCGGACCGTCGCCGAGTGCCTGCACATCGCCTACTCGCGCATCCAGTTCACGCCGGACCTCCTCCCGGCGGACGTGATCGGCACCATGGTGTTCGATCAGCGCACGCAGGAGTTCTATCCGCGCAAAGGGCCGCTGTTCGCCAACCTGGTGCTGGCGGACGAGATCAACCGGGCGCCGGCGAAGGTGCAATCGGCGCTGCTCGAGGCGATGCAGGAGAAGCAGGTCACGATCGGCGGAGAGACGTTCTTTCTCGGAGAGCCGTTCCTCGTGCTCGCGACCCAGAACCCGATCGAGCAGGAGGGCACCTACCCGTTGCCCGAAGCCCAGCTCGACCGTTTCATGCTCAAGGTGCGGGTGACCTACCCCACGCGCGATGCGGAGAAGGAGATTGTGGCGCGGATGGCCTCGGGCCGGCCGATCGAGGTGGCGCGCGTCGCCCAGGCGGACGACCTGCTGGCGGCCCGCAGCGCGGTGGCCGAGCTGTTCATGGACCAGAAGGTCGTGGACTACATCGTGGACGTCGTGCGCGGGACGCGGGACCCGCAGGCGGTGGGACTGGCGGAGCTCAAGCCGCTGATCGCCTTCGGGGCGAGCCCCCGCGCCTCCATCTATCTCGCTCAGGCGGCGCGCGCCCATGCGTATCTCCGGGGGCGCAACTACGTCCTGCCCGAGGACGTGCAGGCGATGGCGCTGGACGTGCTGCGGCATCGGGTGCTGCTGACGTTCGAGGCGGAAGCCGAGGATCTCGACTCCGATCGCGTGGTCGCCAAGCTGCTGGAAGCGGTGCGCGTGCCGTGAAGAAGAAGGAGGTCCAGCCGCGCCGGGAGCGGAGAAGCGACGCCACACCCCCGACACGCGCGCGGCGGCGTCGGGTCCCCCCCGAGGTCCTGAAGCAGGTTCAGGAGATCGAGCTCCGGACCCGCGTGCTCGTGAACACGGTGCTCACCGGCGAGTATCGCTCCGTGTTCCGCGGGCAGGGGATCGAGTTCGCGGAGGTGCGGGCCTACCAGGAAGGGGACGACTTCCGCGCCATCGATTGGAACGTGTCGGCCCGCTTCGCCCACCCGTTCGTCAAGAGCTACGCCGAGGAGCGGGAGCTGACGCTGCTCCTCATCGTGGATCAGTCGGGATCGCAGCGCTTCGGACAACCGATGACCAAATCCGCGCTGGCCGTGGAAGTCGCCGCGGTCCTGGCGCTGGCCGCCGCCAAGCATAACGACCGCGTCGGCGCGCTGATGTTCGCCGACCGTGTCGAATACGTGATCCGGCCCGCCAAGGGCCGTGCCCACGCGCTGCGGGTGATCCGCGATCTCCTGGCGTTCGCGCCGCGCGGCCGCGGGACGAACCTGGCAGAGGCGCTGCGCTACGCGGCGAAGCTGCTGCGGCACCGCGCGATCGTCGTGGTGCTCTCCGATTTCCGCGCCGACGGGTGGGAGGATCCCCTGGCCCGGCTGGCCGAACACAACGATCTCGTGGCGATCACGATCGATGATCCGCGCGAAGTCGCGTTTCCCGATGCCGGCTGGGTCGATTTTTCCGATGCCGAGACGGGACAACGCCTGCTGCTCGATACGGGCCACCCGGCGACGCGCGCGCGTCTCCGCATCGCCGCGGAGCGCCTGGTCGCCGAGCGGGGCCGCAAGCTGCAGCAGGCCGGCGCCGCCCGCGTCCCGTTGCGGACCGACGTTCCCTACGGGGTCGCGCTGCGCCGGGCATTCCATTCGCGGGCGCGCCGTCTCAAACGGTGACCATGCGCGCCCTCCGGGTTGCCGGGGCGATCGTCGCCTGGTGGTTCCAGGGCACGCCGGCGCCGGCGCCGTGGACCGCCGTGCCGTCCCGCCCCAGTGTCGGCGACACCGTGTGGCTCGAGCGGCGCTTCACGCTGCCCGCCGGATGGCGCGTGCGCCCCGGCCGGCTGCAATCGAGTGAGGACGTGGAAGCGCTGGCGGACGCGGTCGTGATGCGCCGCGGCGGCGATTGGGTCGTGCGCTATCCGGTGGCGGCCTGGGCGCCCGGCGCGCATGCCGTGACGCTCCCACCCGTGTGGCGTCTCGGGCCCGAGGCCCAGGCCGATTCGGTCCCGGGTGGGACGGCGACGTTCGTCCTGGGCAGCGTCATTCCCGACAGCGTGACGGCGCCCGCGCCCAAGCCGGCGCTCACGCCGCTGCGCTCCGATGATCGCGATCCTCGGCTGCCGATGCTCGCGGTGCTCCTCGCCGGGGCCGCCCTCGCGGGCGCGATCTGGTGGCGCCGCCGGCCGCCGCGGCCGCTGCCCGGTCCCGACTTCGCGGCCGCCACGGCGGTCGTGCCCGACCGGCGTTGGCTCGACGCCGGCGAGGCGAAAGCGGTCGCCGCGCGCGCCGCGGGGCGGCTGCGCGTCGCGCTCGCCCGAATGGTACCGGAGGCCCACCTGGGGCTGTCCACGAGCGAGTGCCTGGCGGTAGTCGGCGGCCGCCGGCCCCAGGCGCCGGTGGCCGAGCTGGGCACCGTACTCGGCGCGCTCGATCAAGTGGAATTCGCGGTCACCCCGGGAGTCGACGTGG
>Ga0326730_1000193_pt1 | contig 18792 bp, 12 predicted proteins | sample MHFSIPfraction_3_FD_207740 | JGI IMG/M metagenome (GOLD analysis project Ga0326730, IMG submission 207740) | Lab enriched peat soil microbial communities from Michigan Hollow, Ithaca, NY, United States - MHF7AN SIP fraction | ecosystem: Environmental > Terrestrial > Soil > Wetlands > Peat...
GCCCTCGACAACGTCTCTCCGACGGCGCGATGCGGCGCCACTGGCGGGGCGGACGGGACTCGAACCCGCAACTTCCGGCGTGACAGGCCGGTGCTCTAACCGATTGAACTACCGCCCCTGGCCGGGGCTCTTGGTACCGGAAGCGCAGGTCTTTTTCAAACTGCGGTCCTAACATGCGCGCCGTGACCCGCGAAGCCTTCGGCGACGTGCGTCGGAACCCCACGTGGCCCGTGCTCGGCGCGCACAACGCGATCCTCTCCGAGTCGGGACCCAAGGAGTTCGGGCCGTTCGCAGGCGCGCTCTCGATCAAGCACATGCTCTCCGGGGTCGCGGTCTGGAGCGCCGGTCGGCGGCGGTTTCGGGTCGAGGGCTCGGCGTTCTTGGTGTTGAACCACGGGAGCGTGTACGCGCTCGAGCGTCGGGACGACGAGCCGACGGAGTCCTTCTGCCCGTTCTTCGCGCGCGGCTTCGTCGAGGCCGCGGCGCGCGCGCTGCTCGCGAGCGAGGCGGACTTGCTCGATGCGCCCGACCTGACACCGAGCGGTGTGGTCGAGCTGCGCGAGCAACTGTATCTGGGCGCGGGAGCGATCGTGTCGCGGCTGCGCGCACTCGCTCGCTCGATCCGGAGCTCGCGCGCGACGGCGCTCGAGGTGGAGGGCGCGTTCGTAGAGCTGGCCAGCGAGCTCGTGCTGACACAGAAAGGTGTCGCGGCCGAGGTCGCGCACGCTCCGGGCGCGCGGCCCGCCACCCGCCGCGAGCTGCACGCGCGTCTGCAGCGAGGGCGCGAGCGCATGCACGACGGGATCGGCGAGCGGCTCTGCCTGGCCGAGATCGCGCGTGCGGCCGGCGTCGCGCCACACCACTTCCATCGCGCGTTCCGGGCGGTCTACGGAGTGACCCCGCACCGCTATCTCACGCGCCTGCGTCTCGAACGCGCGGCGCGGCTGCTCGCGGGCACGGATCGCAGCGTGACGCAGGTCTGCGGCGCGGTCGGGTTCGAGAGCCCGGGCTCGTTCAGCGCGTTGTTTCGCCGCGAGCTCGGCCGAGCGCCCGGCGAGATTCGCAAGATTCGAACAGTCCACCGAGCCCGGAGGCGCTAGGATGCGACTCATGACTCACTCGGAAGTTCCGGTCGGGCGCGACGGAGCCGTGACGATCGGGCTCGTCGCAGACACTCACTGTCACGCGGGCCAGATATCCCTGCCCGACGCGGCGCTGGAGGCCTTGGGCGGCTGCGCGCTGATCCTCCACCTCGGAGACATGGGCGAGGCGTCCGTGCTCGACCGACTCGCGAGCGTCGCGCCGGTGCTCGCGACCCGCGGGGGCGACGACCCGGCGGAAGATCCGCGCATCGCCGACGACGGGAGACTGCTCGGCGCCGGCGACCTCGCGCTCGCAGCCGCCTTCGAGCTCGGCCAGCTCTTGCCGGGCGCAAAGAGCGAGGGACCCGCGCTTCCGCCCGACCGCATCGATGCGCTGCTGCGGACCCGCGCCCGTCGCGATGTCCACGCGATCCTCTTCGCCGCCACTCACTCCCCCGCCCTGTTCACCCGCGACGGCATCCTGTTCGTGAATCCGGGCAGCGCGACCCTCCCGGTGACTCGAGGTCCGAGCGGTCTCGGCACCGTCGCCCGACTCACTCTCCGCGGCTCCACCCTCGAGCCACATATCGTCCAACTGTAACTCCGATACAGGAGCGGCAAGCGAGCGGCGCAGCCGCAAGCGCGCAGTGAGGCGGAGCCGAACGAAGACGGGTGGCGCGCGGCCGCCCGCGCGCCGGGCCCCATAGGACTGGGCGGAGAGGGATTCGAACCCCCGGCCCGCGCCGTGTAAAGGCGCCGCTCTACCGCTGAGCTATCCGCCCGAGTGGGGGATCGTAACGTGAAGCTAGCCGCGCAGCGCCTCTGCGAGGTCGGGAACGACGGAAACGACCTCGACCTTCACGCCGGTGCCCGCGTGAACCTCGATCGTGTCGCTCACGAGCACGCGCTCGACTCCCGCGCTCGCGAGCTGCGCTAGCGCGTCGCCGGCGAACACGCCGTGCGTCGCAACTGCGCACACGCTGCGTGCGCCTCCGCGCAGCGCGAGCCGCGCGGCCGCGATCACCGTCGAACCGGTCGCGATCTCGTCGTCGAAGATCACGACCGAACGGCCGCTGACTTCGCCGAGCAGCTCGCTCTCGACTTCGCGGCCGCGGCGCTGCTTGCGGAACACGACGAGCGGCGCACCCAGTGCCGCAGCTGCTCCAGCCGCGCGCTTCGCGCCTCCCAGATCCGGCGAGGCGATCACGAGGTCCGCGAGCTGCCACGCGCGCACCGCCGCGACCAGAGTCTCGCGCGCGGACAGCTCCAACACGGGGATGCGAAAGAAGCCGGCGAGCTGAGCCGAGTGGAGATCGAACGCGACGACGCGCTCGACACCGACGCGCTCGAGCAGCTCCGCGATGAGGCGCGCGGGCACGGGCCCCCCTGCTGATTCCGGCTTGTCCGAGCGCGCATACGGAAAGTACGGAAGTACCGCCGTGAGTCGCGCGGGGCGCGCGGCGCGAATCGCGTCGAGCGAGAACAGTGTCTCGATCAGGTGCTCGCTCACCGGCGCGGAGGACGTCTGGACGTACGCGACGTCTGCACCGCGCAAAGCGAGGTGGGAGACGTCGCAGAGAAGGTTCTCGTTCGAGAAGCGTTCCACACGAACGCGCTCGAACGGGAGCCCGAGCCTGTCCGCCAGCGCTCGCGTGAACGCCATGGCAGAAGTCCCCGCCAGGAGCCGAAGCGGCGCGCTTTGGTCGCTGCTCATCACGTCCTCCAGCCCGATCGTGAGCAAGACGAGTGCCATCAACACCGTCAGGTGTATGCAGGCACGCCGCTTGCTCCCACGCTCTGCATGGAGAAGTCGTTTCGCCTGACGAATCGGCGTGGCCTATCGCTGTCGGGGGAGTTCCTGCTGCCGGACGGACGGCTGAAGCCGCCGCTCGTCGTGTTCGCGCACGGCTGGGCGTCGAGCAAGGTGAGTCCGCGCAACCGTGAGATCGCCGAGGCACTAGCCGAAGCCGGGATCGCTGCCCTGCTCTTCGATTTCACGGGACACGGCGAGAGCGAAGGCGAGGCGGATGCGACGGGGCTTCGCGAGCAGTGTGACGACCTCTCGGACATCATCGACTTCGCGGCCGCGAGCGCCGAATTCGGGCCAATTGGCGTCGCAGGGTCGAGCTCGGGCGGCGCCGTCGCACTCGCCGTCGCGGCTCGCGACGCGCGCGTCCGCGCGCTCGTGCTGCGCGCGCCGAGCGCCGACTCGGATCCCGAGCACGCAGCGCAAACGCGCATACCGACGCTGTTGATCCAAGGCGAAGCGGACCGCCTGCTCGCGCGAAACCGAAGGCTGGCGGAGCGCTTCCCGGGCGAACACGCCTTTCGCACGATTGCGCGCGCGGGTCACCTGTTCGAGGAGGCCGGTGCGTTCGGCGAAGTCCGGCGCGAGACCGTGCGTTGGTTCTCGCGCTGGCTCGGCGCGCAGGCGACCGGCGGCGAAGCGCGACCGCACTCGGCGAAGCCTCCGCGCGTTCCATCGCCGACTCACTTCCGCGATCGGGCCGACGCTGGGCGCGCGCTCGCGAAGCAGCTGCTCGAGCACCGCGGCGCGGAGACGCTCGTGATCGCGCTTCCGCGCGGGGGAATCGCCGTCGCCGAGCCGATCGCGCGCGAGCTCGGCGCGGAGCTCGACGTCTTCGTCTCGCGGAAGGTGCGCGCGCCCGACCAACCCGAGCTCGCGATCGGAGCGGTCGCAGAGGGAGACGTCGTGGTCTGGAACGACGACGTGCTGACTCAGCTCGGCGTCGACGAGCGGGAGCGTGCGCGAGAGCTCGAGCGGTCACGGGGCGAACTGGCCGAACGGCTGCGCGAGTATCGCGCCGTGCGGCCGCGAGCCCGCCTCGCGAATCGAACGGTGATCGTCGTAGACGATGGCGTCGCCACCGGCGCCACGCTCAAAGCCGCGATCGTCGCACTCGCGAAGGAGGGCGCGGGCGAGCTCGTCGTGGCACTGCCCGGCGGCTCGGGCGAGACCCTCGATGAGATCGCGCGAATGCCGCAAGTCCGCCAGCTCGTCGCGCCCGCCCGGCCCGAACCGTTCTTCGCTGTCGGCCAGCTCTACGACGTGTTCGAACCAGTCTCTTCGGCGGAGGTCTGCGAGGTTCTGCGGAGCTGCGCGACTCAGCGCGGAGGCAGGCGGCGCTCGAGCTGAGCGCGGAGGCTCACCTCACAGCTCTCAATCGTCTCCGCGCGCGGGATCGGGCAAGTCGGCGACCGAAGGAGGGGTTGTCCAGACCTCGTCATCCGGGTTGTAGCTTCCGCCGCGGCGAATCGCGCACGACCAGCACAGGACGCCCTGCTCGCCGAACGTGAACGACCGCGCACCGTCGGGATCGATCAGCGCTCCGCATTCGGCGCAGGCCGAGGAGAGCTCGTCCTGCTCCGGTTCTCGGTCGTGATTCGCCACTGGGGTTCCTCCTGTCGCTTGTCGAGCGGCAGTGTAACCGCCATGCCTCGGCGCCGCCGCACAGCGCGCACGTCAAGGCAGCGAGTCACATCGCGCTGAGGCGAATCGTCTCAGGCGCATCCATTTGTCCCACTTCGAGCGACGGGCGCAGCCGGCGAAGTCACTGGGCGGGGCGTGCGGATTGCACTGCCGGCTCGCATGACGGTTCGCGAGAAGAGCGACCGCGAGCTTGCGCGCGTCGTGCTCGACGCGGCACGCGAGCTCGCGCTCGAGCTTCACCCGCACCGCAGGCGCTCGCTCCGGGTCTCCGTCGACAGCTCGCTCGATCGAGATTTCGGCCTCGATTCACTCGCGCGGGTCGAGCTCTCGGTGCGGCTGGAGAGAGCGCTTCACGTACGTCTGCCCGAATCGCTCCTGGGCTCCGCGTCGACGCCGCGCGACCTCGTCGCGGGCGTGCTCGCGGCCCTCCGCGCCGGTCCCGCGCCGGCGGACTTGGAGGTGCGCGACTTGGTGCTCGGGCCCGTCGCCTCGGCGCCCGACGAAGCGGGGACGCTCATCGACGTGCTCGAGTGGCACTGCCGCGAGCACGCGCAGCGGACGCACATCGTGCTCGAACGCGACGGCGGCGACCTCGAGCTCTCGTACCGCGACCTTCGCGACGGGGCAGCCGAGATCGCTGCAGGGCTGCGGGCGCGAGGCGTCGAGCCGAGTCACTCGGTCGCGATCATGCTGCCGACCGGTCGCGACTTCTTCGTCGCGTTCTTCGGCGCGCTGTGGGCGGGCGCGGTCCCCGTGCCCATCTATCCGCCCTTCCGTCCGGCACAGCTCGAAGATCACCTGCGCCGACAGGCCGGGATCCTCGCCAACGCCCAGGCGCGCCTGCTGATCGTCTCCGACGAAGCGCACGCGATCGCGGCGCTGCTGCGCGCCCAAGTGAGTGGTCTGCGGGTAGAGAGTGTGGCCGGCCTCGCGGCGCAGGCGCGCGGCGCCGCAAGCGGGCCGCACCCGGCGCGGAGCGAGGAGACGGCGCTTCTGCAATACACGTCGGGAAGCACCGGCCGCCCGAAGGGCGTCGTCCTGTCTCACGCGAATCTGTTGGCGAACATCCGCGCGATGGGGGAGGCGCTCGGAGTCACTTCGAGCGACGTCTTCGTCAGCTGGCTTCCGCTCTATCACGACATGGGGCTGATCGGCGCGTGGCTCGGCTCGCTCTATCACTCGGTGCCGGCGGCGATCTCTCCGCCGCTTCGCTTTCTGTCTCGCCCCGAGTCCTGGCTCTGGGCGATCCACCGCCGCCGCGGCACTTTGTCAGCCGCGCCGAATTTCGCCTACGAGCTCTGCGTGCGAAGGATCGACGACGCGGCACTCACTGGGCTCGATCTCTCGAGCTGGCGAATCGCCGTGAACGGTTCAGAGCCGGTGAGTCCCGAAACGCTGCGCCGCTTCGCCGAGCGCTTCGCGAGATACGGTTTTCGCCGCGAGGCGCTGATGCCGGTGTACGGCCTCGCCGAGTGCGCCGTCGGGCTCGCGTTCCCGCCACCGGGTCGCGGGCCGTCGATCGATCGCATCTCGCGCGCGGCGCTCGCGAGATCCGGCGCTGCCCGGCCGGCCGCGGAGGACGAGGCCGGCACGGTCGAGCTGCCGAGCTGCGGCAGCCCACTGCCCGGGCACGAGATCCGCGTGGTCGACAGCGCGGGTCGCGAGGTCGCCGAGCGGAGCGAGGGCCGGCTGCAGTTCCGCGGTCCCTCCGCCACGCGCGGTTACTTCCGCAACGAGTCACAGTCTCGCGCGCTGTTCTCGGGCGAGTGGCTCGAGTCCGGAGACCTCGCCTATCTCGCGGGTGGGGAGGTGCACATCACCGGCCGAACCAAGGACATGATCATCCGCGCCGGCCGGAACATCTACCCGCACGAGCTCGAGGATGCGGTCGGTGACTTGCCCGGAATTCGCAAGGGCTGCGTCGCGGTCTTCGGGAGCGCCGATCCGGAGACGCGCACCGAGCGCGTCGTCGTGCTGGCGGAGACGCGCGAGATGGATCCGGCTGCCCGCGACGCGCTGCGCCGCCTCATCGACGAAGTCACGGTGCTGCTCCTCGAGACACCAGCGGACGACGTCGTATTGGCGCCGCCACACACGGTCCTGAAGACGTCGAGCGGGAAGATCCGTCGTTCGGCGTGCCGTGAGCTCTATGAGGAGGGCCGGCTCCGAACACGCCCGCGCCCGTTGGCGTTGCAGGTCGCGCGACTGGCACTCACGGGAGTCGTCGAGCGCGCTCGCTTCGCCTCGCGCCGAGCCGCCGAGCTCGGCTACTCAGCGATCTGGTGGGCGCTGCTTGTGACTCTGGCCGCGCTCGCCTGGCCGCTCGTCGTCGCGCTACCGCGCCGTTCCTGGCGCTGGACCGTGCTGCATCTCGCGAGTCGCGCGTTCCTCCGTCTGACTGCGACACCATTTCGTGTAGAGGGAGCGGAGAACGTGCCGGAGAGCGGGGGCGTGGTCCTGGTCGCGAATCACGCGAGCTACCTCGACGGGCTCGTGCTCGCCGCCGCGCTGCGGCGCCCTGCGCGATTCGTCGCGAAGCAGGAGCTGGAGCGCCAGCGCTTCGCGGGGCCGTTCCTGCGCCGGCTCGGGGCGCTCTTCGTCGAACGCTTCGAGTTCGACCGCGGAGTCACTGACGCGGAGCGCAGCGCGGATGCCGTGCGGGCCGGCGACCTCGTGATCTTCTTCCCCGAGGGCACCCTGCGGAGAGACCCGGGGCTACAGCCGTTCCATCTGGGCGCCTTCGTCGCTGCTGCGGGCGGCTCGGCGCCGGTGGTGCCCGCGGCGCTGCGCGGAACCCGCTCGATCCTGCGCGGCGATCAGTGGTTCGCACGCCGCGGGGAAGTCGAGCTTCGGATCGGCGCAGCGCTCCAACCCAAGGGCTCCGACTGGGCGAGCGCGATCGACCTGCGGTCCCGCGCGCACTCGTGGATTCTCGCGGGCTGCGGAGAGATCGGGTCGGCGACGGCGGGCGCGCCGACCGAGTGAGCCGACTCAGTTCACGTTGGCCGGCGTCTCGACTTCGCCGACTTCAAAGATCTCTTGGAGCGGGTATTCGGGCATTTCGTCCTGAAGCGCGGTGTGCTCGGGGAACTTGAGTGAGTGCTGCAGCACCTCGTCCATGTTCTCGACGTACCGAATCTGCAGGCGGCGCTTCACCTTCGGCGGGATCTCCTTCAGATCGCGCTCGTTCTCCTTGGGGATGAGAACGGTCTCGATACCGCCGCGCACCGCGGCGATCAGCTTCTCCTTGAGGCCGCCGATCGGCAGCACGCGCCCGCGCAGCGTGATCTCGCCGGTCATCGCGATGTTCGCCCGCACCGGGATGCCCGTGAGCGCGGAGACCAGCGCGGTGGCCATCGTGATTCCCGCGGACGGTCCGTCCTTCGGCACGCCGCCTTCGGGCACGTGCACGTGCAGATCGACCTTCTGGTAGAAGTCGCGCGCGAGTCCGAGCTGCTTCGCGCGCCGGCGCACGTAGGAGAGCGCGGCCTGCGCGGACTCCTTCATCACGTCGCCGAGATGACCGGACACCTGAATGCGTCCCTTGCCGGCAGTCACGAGCGCTTCGATGGTCAGCAGCTCGCCGCCGACGTCAGTGAACGCGAGGCCCGTCGCGATGCCGACCTGATCCGTGTCCTCGCGCTTGCCGAAGCGGTACTTCGGAACGCCGAGATACTTGCGCACCTGCTTGGGGCCGATCGTCGCCGAGATCTTCGAATCACTCGAGACGACTTCGCGCGCGAGCTTGCGGCAGATGCTGCCGATCTCGCGCTCGAGGCTGCGTACGCCCGCTTCCTTCGTGTAGCGCCGGATCAGCTCGTACAGGCCGGGGTCGGTGAACTCGATCGCCTGGCCCTCGAGACCGTGCTCCTTGATCTGCTTCTTGACCAGGAACTGCTTCGCGATCTCGAGCTTCTCTTCCTCGATGTATCCCGGCAGCTGGATGATCTCCATGCGGTCCTGGAGCGGCCGCGGGATGGTCGCGAGCGTGTTCGCGGTGGTGATGAACAGAATCTTCGAGAGGTCGTACTCGAGATCGAGATAGTGGTCGTCGAAGGCCTTGTTCTGCTCGGGGTCGAGCACTTCGAGGAGCGCCGACGACGGATCGCCGCGGAAGTCGGTCGACATCTTGTCGACCTCGTCGAGCAGGAACACGGGGTTGCCCGAGCCCGCCTTCTTCAGTCCCTGGATGATCTTGCCGGGCAGCGCGCCGATGTACGTGCGGCGGTGACCGCGGATCTCCGCCTCGTCCCGCACGCCGCCGAGTGACACGCGCACGAAGTCTCGATCCGTGGCGCGCGCGATCGAGCGCCCGAGCGAGGTCTTGCCGACGCCGGGCGGGCCGACCAGACACAGGATCGGGCCCTTCATGTGACCGACCAGAGCGCGCACCGCGAGATACTCGAGGATGCGCTCCTTCGGCTTCTCGAGGCCGAAGTGGTCGCCGTCGAGGATCTTCTCCGCTTCCTTGACGTCGATCTTCTCTTCCTTCTGCTTGTTCCAGGGAAGAGACAGGATCCAGTCGATGTAGTTGCGCACGACGGTCGCCTCGGCGGACATCGGCGACATCATCTTGAGCTTGCGGATTTCCTTCTTGCAGCGGTCCTCGGCGTGCTCGGGGAGTGAGTGCTCCGCGAGTTTCTCCTCGAGCTCTTGTATCTCGTTCTTGAACTCGTCGCGCTCGCCGAGCTCTTTCTGGATCGCGCGCATCTGCTCGTTGAGGTAGTACTCCTTCTGCGAGCGCTCCATCTGCTTCTTCACGCGCGAGCGGATGCGACTCTCGACCTGCAGAACGTCGATCTCGCCCTGCAAGAGGCCGTAGATCTCCTCGAGACGGGCGCGCGCGTTCGTGATCTCGAGAATCCGCTGCTTCTCTTCGACGTTCAGATTCAGATGCGCGACCACGATGTCCGCGAGCCGCGAGGGTTCGGTCACGCTCGCGACCGTCGTCACCATCTCGGGCGGAACCTTCTTGTTGAGCTTCACGTAGCTCTCGAAGGCGGTGTTCACGCTGCGCATCAGCGCTTCGCTCTCGACGGACTTCTCGTCGCTCTCTTCGATCACTTCGACGCGCACCGCGAGGAAGTCGTCACCCTGACCCCAGTCACGCACGCGCGCGCGGCGCTTGCCCTCGACCAGCACCTTCACGGTGCCGTCGGGCAATCGCACGAGCTGGACGATCGAGCCGAGCGTGCCGATCGGGAAGATCTCGTCGCGCGCCGGGTCATCAGACTTCGCGTCCTTCTGAGCGGCGAGCAACAGCGTGCGGTCGCCGGCCATCGCCTTCTCGAGCGCGCGCACTGACTTCTCGCGTCCGACGAAGAGCGGCACGACCATGTGCGGAAACACGACGATGTCGCGGAGCGGGAGCAGCGGCACGAGTCCCGTTTTCGCGCCCGCGTCTCTCTCGTCGTCACCCTTGAAGAAGGCCATGCAGCTTCCTTATGCGCTCTCGGCGCGGTCGTAGACCATCATCGGCTCGGCGCCGTGGCGGACGACTTCTTCGTTGATGACGACCTCGGACACGTCGTCGCGCGATGGGATGTCGTACATGATCTCGAGCATCATGTTCTCGAGGATCGAGCGCAGCCCGCGCGCGCCGGACTTGCGCTTGATCGCTTCCTCGGCCACGGCGCGCAGCGCCCCGTCCGAGAAGCGCAGAGTCACTCCCTCGAGCTCGAGCAGCTTCTGGTACTGCTTCACGAGGGCGTTCTTGGGCTCGGTCAGGATCTTGTAGAGCGCCTCTTGCGAGAGCTCCTCGAGCGTTGCGACGACCGGCAGGCGTCCGACGAACTCCGGGATCATCCCGAACTTCAGCAAGTCCTCCGTCTGGATGTGCTTGAACAGCTCGCCGAGCTTGCGCTGCCTCTTCTTCAGCTCCGCGCCGAAGCCCATGCCCTGAACGCCGATGCGCCGCTCGATCACGTCCTCGATGCCGTGAAACGCGCCGCCGCAGATGAACAGGATGTTCGTCGTGTCGACCTGCACGAACTCCTGCTGCGGGTGCTTGCGGCCGCCCTTCGGCGGAACGTTCGCGACCGTGCCCTCGATGATCTTGAGCAGCGCCTGCTGCACGCCTTCACCGGATACGTCGCGCGTGATCGATGGGTTCTCGGACTTGCGCGCGATCTTGTCGATCTCGTCGATGTACACGATGCCGCGCTGCGCGCGCTCGACGTCGTAGTTCGCACCCTGCAGCAGGTTCAGGATGATGTTCTCGACGTCCTCGCCCACGTAGCCGGCTTCCGTGAGCGTGGTCGCGTCGGCGATCGTGAACGGCACGTCGATGATCTTCGCGAGTGTCTGCGCGAGCAGTGTCTTGCCCGAGCCCGTCGGCCCGAGCAACAGGATGTTCGACTTCTGCAGCTCAACGTCGCCGACCACCGACTGGTTCTCGATGCGTCGATAGTGATTGTGCACGGCGACGGAGAGGATCTTCTTGGCCGATTCCTGCCCGACCACGTACTGGTCGAGGAACGACTTGATCTCGCGCGGCTTCGGGACCGACGAGCTGCCGCGTTCGCTGTCGCGGCTCGCCTCTTCCGCGATGATGTCGTTGCACAGCTCGATGCACTCGTCGCAGATGTAGACCGTCGGGCCCGCGATGAGCTTCTTCACTTCCTTCTGACTCTTGCCACAGAAGGAGCAGGCGAGATTCGTGCCTTCTTCTTTCTTCTTCATCCGCCTTGCTTCCCTTCTCCAGCGACTCCGCGCGGCCCGCGTTCGTGACGCGAAATGATCTTATCGACGAGGCCATAGTCCAGCGCCTCTTGGGCGGACATGAAGCGATCGTCCTTGGTATCTCGCTCGACCTCGCTCGGCTCCTTGCTGCAGTGGTGGCCGAGGATCTCGTTGATCTTCTGGCGCAGCGTGAGGAACTCCTGCGCGTGAATCTGGATGTCCGACGTCTTTCCTTGGATCCCGCCCCACGGCTGATGGATCATCACGCGCGAGTGCGGCAGGCAGCTGCGCTTGCCCTTCGCGCCCGCGGCGAGCAGCACCGCGCCCATGCTCGCGGCCTGTCCCATGCAAATGGTCTGCACGTCGGGATTCACGTACTGCATCACGTCGTAGATGCCGAGCCCCGCGTTCACGTCACCACCCGGTGAGTTCACGTAGAGATAGATGTCCTTCTCGGGGTCGTCCGCCTCGAGAAACAGGAGCTGCGCGATCACGAGATTGGCGACGTCGTCGTTGATGGCGCTGCCGAGCACGACGATGCGGTCCTTCAGAAGCCGCGAGAAGATGTCGTACGCGCGCTCGCCGCGATTCGACTGTTCGATGACCATCGGAATCAGCAACGACATCCCCTTCATTCTAGCGGATCCACTTCTGCCGAATGCGCAGGTGCTCGAATTTTCCTTTTCGTTTCCGCGCGCTTAGACATCGGACAGCTTAGCTGCAAGAAGTGCGAATTCAACCGCCTTCTGCTCGACGATTCCGGCGCGGAGCGCGTCGAGCAAGCCGCGTTCGCGATACTCGCGCTTGAGCTCGCCGAGCTTCTGTCCGTTCGCCTCCGCGATCCGCGCAAGTTGCTCATCGACATCGGCGTCGGAGACCTCGATCGACTCCTTCTTCGCGATCGCGGGTGCGAGCAGCGCGAGCTTGATCTCACTCTCGACCTGAGGTCGGAGCTCCTGCGACCAGCGCTCGACCAGCTGCGCGAGCCCGTCGCGCGAGACACGCGCGTTCCCGAGCTGGCCGAGCATGCGCCCGATGCGCGCGCGCACTTGTGACTCGACCAGGTGAGCCGGGATCGGAAACGGATTCGCGGCGAGCAGCGCCTCGACGACGGCGCCGCGCTCGAGTCGCTTCTGCTCCTCGCTGCGACCTTCGGCGACGCGTCGCTCGAGATCGGCGCGCAGCTCCGCGAGCGTCGCGAAGGTCGACACGTCCTTGGCGAACTCGTCGTCGAGCTCGGGGATCTCGCGGCGCTTCAACGCGACGAGCTTCACCTCGAAGCGAACGGTCTTTCCGCGCAGCGCCTCGTCGGCGTGATCTTCGGGCATCGCGACGTCGAACGCGCGCTCGTCTCCCACCAGCATGCCCACGATCGCGTCTTCGAAGCCGCCGAACGTCCGTCCGCCGCCGATTTCGATCTGCGCTTCGCGCGCGCTGGAGCCGGCGAACGGCTTGCCGTCGAGCTTGCCGGTGTAGTCCAGAACCGCGATGTGACCGCGCGCCGCCGCGACGCCGCTCTCCTCCTCGATGACCTGCGCCTGTCGCTGCCGCATCTCTTCGAGGTGCGCGTCGACGGGATTCTGCTCGGGCACCGGAAGCACCGGCCGCTTCACTTCGAGCCCGCGCACCTTCGCGACCTCGATCGCCGGACGCACGTCGACCTCGGCCTCGTAACTGAAGCGCGTCCCGGGCTTCGGCGGTTCGCCGGGCTTCAGTCGCGGCTCGCCGAGCACGTCGAGGTCCGAATCCGTGATCGCCTTGCCGAGCGACTCCTCGACCAAGCGCTGCAACACTTCGCCGGACGCGCGCTCACCGAAATACTTCTCGAGCACCTCGCGCGGCGCCTTGCCCGGGCGGAATCCCTTGATGTGCGCGCTGCGGCGCATCTCGTGGAAATACGCCTCGAACGCCGCGTCGACGTCGGTCGTCGGGATCTCGACGTGCAAGCGTCGCTCGACCGGCCCCGTTTCCTCGACGCTCACATCCATCGCACTCTCCGACTCTCACATCGCTGCGCGCACCCGCCGCTCGGGGGCCGACCCCATGATAGGGTACGCGCGAAGGCCCTCAACTGGAGGAGCAGCATGGCAACGCTGCACGAGCTCTCGGATCTCCTCCTCTCTGGCCGCGCCGACATGCGCGACCCTGCGCATCACCCATTCGCGTTCGTCGATCGCATCGAGGAGGTCGCTCCGGGCGTCGCGTTCTACAAAGCGTTCGTGAACGTGACCGCCGTGCGCACGGCGGAGGGGCTGGTGTTGATCGACACGGGATCGTTTCACCCGGCGCAACACGAGCGCAGCTTCGCCGCGGTGCGCCGCTTCGCGAAGGACCCGGTTCACACCGCGATCTACACGCACGGCCACGTCGACCACGCGTACGGTCTGCCGCCGTTCTTGCGCGAGGCGGAGTCGCAGCGCTGGGCACGCCCCGCGATCGTCGGCCACGTCGACGTCGCGCCGCGCATGCGCCGCTACATCGAGACCGCCGGTTACAACTCGGCCATCAACACGCGTCAGTTCGGCGTGCCCGTCGCGTGGCCCGTGAACCCGGACTATCCCACGGCCACCTATCGCGACGAGCTGCGCCTGCGCGTCGGCGGCCGCGAGCTCGAGCTCCACCACGCGCGCGGCGAGACCGACGACCACACGTGGGTCTGGATCCCCGACGCTCGCACGCTCTGCACCGGCGACCTGTTCATCTGGGCTGCGCCGAACGCGGGAAATCCCCAGAAGGTGCAGCGCTACGCAAGTGACTGGGCGGAGGCGCTGCGCACGATGGCCGCGCGCGAGGCGCAGGTTCTGCTGCCGGGTCACGGCGTGCCGATCTTCGGCGCCGAGCGGGTGCGCGCGGCGCTGCTCGACACCGCGGACTACCTCGAGTCACTTTACCGGCAGACGCTCGACCTCCTGAACCGCGGCGCGAACGTGTACGAGATCATCGAGACGGTGAAGCCGCCCGCCGCTCTGGCCGAGCGGCCCTATCTCCAGCCGATCTACGACGAGCCCGAGTTCATCGTGCGCAACGTGGTCCGCTGTCTCGGCGGCTGGTACACGGGCGTGCCCAGCGAGCTGAAGCCCGCCCCGCGCGCGCAGCAGGCGCGCGAGATCGCCGAGCTCGCAGGGGGCGTTGCGCGCTTGCTCGCCCGCGCTTCGGCGTGTCTCGATGCCGGCGATCTGCGCATGGCCTCGCACTGGGTGGACTGGGCCGCCGAGGCGGAGCCCGACAGCTGCGAGGCTCACGCGCTCCGCGCGACGGTCTACGCGCGGCGCGTCGAGGCCGAGTCGTCGACCATGTCGAAGGGCATCTTCCGCGCCGCGGCGAACGAGTCCTGCGCGCGCGCGAAGCCGAGCTGAGTCACTCGCGCGCCGTCCGGCAGGCCACCTCGCGCGCGAGCGCCGCGCTTCCGGCCGCGAAGGCGTCGGGCTCCGGCAGGAGCGACACCACGCAGTGACAGCCGTCGAGGTCGTAGAGCGCGCCCGGATGCACGAGCACGCCGGAGCGCTCGAGCAGCGCGAGCGCCCACGCTTCGTCGTCGAGCCCGGCGAGCGCGGGGAGCCGCACCACGGCCGCCCAACCGCCCTCGCCCGCGCAGACACTCGCCGCCCCGCCCGCGAGCGCAGCCTCGAGCGCGGCGAGATTCGCGTGCGTGCGCGCACTCACTTGCGCCTGCATCTCGGGAACCGCCGCGAAGATGCGCGGCAGCGCGAGCTGCGCCGGGGTCGACACCGAGAGGAACGTGTCCGCGATGAGTGCCAACCGCGCGAGCGCGCGCTCGACCAAGCGCGGCGGCCCGCAAGTCACTCCCCACGCGAGCTTCCACTGCGGCAGGAGCGCGACCTTCGAGAGACCCGACAGCACGAAGCACAAGCAGGTGCGCGCGCCCAGCGCGGACGGAAGCCGCCCGCGAGCGGCGCCGAGCGGATAGTCCGCGAAGACCTCGTCCACCACGAGCGCGAGCTCCCGCTCCGCGCAGATGGCTTCGAGCTGCCGGAGCTCTGCGGGCGCGAGCACTGCGCCGGTCGGATTGCCCGGCGAGGTTGCAAAGACCGCTTTCACGCGGGCTTCGGCCCTCACCCGCTCGCGCAGCGCTGCGAGGTCGACGTGCCAGCGACCGTCGAAGTGCAGGGGGTAGTGGACCAACCGGACACCCGAGAGCGAGGCCAGGTAGTCGAGTAACGGATACCCCGGGCGCGGCACCAACACGGCATCGCCCGGATCACAGAGCAGCGCGAGCAAGTAGTCGACCGCCTCACTCGTGCTCGCACACAGCCACGTCGCGGCGGGGTCACATGCGCTGCCGCGCACGCGGTAGTAATCTGCGACCTCCTCGCGGGCACGGATGAGACCGAGCGGCTCAGGCTCGTAACTGGCGCTGGCCGAGTCGAGGAGACCCGCGAAGAACGACGCTGGATGCCGGAGACCGACCGCGGTCGGATTGGTGATGGTGAGATCGACGACGCTCCCCCCGGCGGCGCGACGACTCGCGAGCGCGCGGGTCAGCGCATTCGGCGAGAGCTCCCACTCGGTGCGCCGCGAGAACACGGTGCGCGAGCTTAGCCGGCGCGTGCGCACGCAGCCGCAGTGCAACTCACATCTGTGTTGCGCAGCGTCGGTCGAGGCGCGGGCATGAGCGCGATTCCCGGTTCGACACGCGCGCACGAGGGCCGCCACTCTTCTGTGTCAGAGCCTCGTCTCGAAGCCGGAAGCGAACCGATGCAGTCGTCCATCCATCTCCCCTCCGCGCCGCCGTCCGAAGCCTCGCGGTCCGAAGCCCCGCGTGCACCCGCCGCCCGCCGCCGTTGGCCGCGCGCGCGGTGGTTCGTGTTGCTCGCGGTGCTCTTGCTCGTCGCGCTCGCGGCTTGGCTCGTTGCGCGCGAGCTGCGCACGTCCGCGTTCCAAGCCCGCGAGCTGACCCGCATCGCGCGCGAGGCGCGCTTCGAGGTCGAGCCCGGGCCGAGCCCGAGCATCCGCTTCCCGACCGGCGGTCCGTTCGACGAGCGACTCGGCTACACCCGCGTGCCCGACTTCGTCGCGCGGCTCTCTGCGGCCGGCTTCGGGATCGAGCGGCAGGCGCGGCACTCGGAGCGCCTGATCGCGCTCGAGGACTGGGGACTCAATCCGGTGTACCCGGAGAAGACGCGCGCGGGACTCTCGATCCGCGGGCGCGATGGCGCGCCGCTGTTCGCGGCGAGCTTCCCCGAGCACAGCTACCCGCGCTTCGAGGACGTCCCGCCCGTGCTGGTCGACTCACTCGCGTTCGTCGAGAACCGCGAGGTGCTCGACGATCGCTACCCCAAACGCAATCCCGCGATCGAGTGGGACCGGCTGGGCCGCGCGGCGCTCGGGCAGGTGCTGCAAGTCGCGGGCGCCGACACCGATCGCGCGGGCGGCAGCACGCTCGCGACTCAGATCGAGAAGTTCCGGCACTCGGCCGGCGGGCTCACGACCTCCCCGGTCGAGAAGCTGCGCCAGATGGCCTCGGCGAGCCTGCGCGTGTATCTCGACGGCGAAAAGACCGCCGGAGCGCGCCGCCGCATCGTCGTCGACTACGTGAACTCGATCCCGCTCGCCGCGGCGCCGCCGTACGGCGAAGTGATCGGCATCGGCGACGCACTCGCGATCTGGTACGGTGCCGACTTCGACGAGATCAACCGCGTGCTGCGCAGCGCCGACGATCCCGCCTCGCCCTACCCGCTCGAGACGCGCGCGCGCGCGTACAAGAAGGCGCTCTCGCTGGTGCTCTCGGCCGGGCGCCCGTCGTACTACCTGATTCAGGACCCCGCGGCGCTGCGCGCGCGGACCGACACTTTCCTGCACCTCCTCCGCGACGAGCACGTGATCTCGCCCGATCTCTGCGAAGCTGCGCTCGGCATCGACCTCGAGCTGCGCCAGCGCGGTGCCGACACGCTGGCCCCGCCGCCGGAGGACCGGAAGTCGGCCAACGCCGTGCGCGCGCGGCTCGTCGCGCTGCTCGGTCTTTCCGATTACTACGCGCTCGACCGCCTCGACCTCGACGTCGCCAGCACCGTGACTCCGTCGGTGCAGGAAGCGGTGACTCGCGAGCTGCGCGAGCTCCGCGATCCGGAGCGCGCGCGCGCGGCGGGCCTCTACGGCCACCACCTGCTCGAGTCCGGCGACCCCGCGAAGATCGTCTACAGCTTCTCGCTCTACGAGCGCGGCGCAGGCGCGAACGACTTGCTCGTGCAGGCCGACAACCTCGACCAGCCGTTCGACGTCAACGAAGGCGTGAAGCTCGACCTCGGCTCGACCGCGAAGCTGCGCACGCTCGCGACCTACCTCGAGATCATCAGCGAGCTGCACACGCGCTTCGCGGGCGAGCACCCGCAGACGCTCGCGGCCATCGTGACCGAGCCCCGCGATCGACTCACTCGCTTCGTGCTCGACGAGCTGATCGCTCACCCGGGCGAGCGCCTCTCGGTGCTGCTCGACAGAGCGTTGGATCGCAGTTACTCGGCGAGCCCTGCCGAGGCGTTCTTCACGGGCGGCGGGGAGCACCACTTCGCCAACTTCGAGAAGGAAGACGACTACAAGATCGTCACGGTGCGCGAGGCGTTCACGCGCTCGGTCAACCTCGTCTTCATCCGGCTGATGCGCGACATCGTGAACTACTACACGTTCCAGGCGCCGGGCTCGAGCGCAGCGATCCTGCGCGATCCGCAGGACCCGCGCCGCGCCGAGTATCTGCGCCGGTTCGCCGACCGCGAAGGCCGCATCTACCTGGAGCGCTTCTGGCGCAAGTACCACGGGCAGAACCGGAGCGAGATCATCGCCACGCTGCTGCACGGGGTGCGCCGGACACCGAAGCGTGTCGCGATGGCGATCCGCGCCGCACGGCCCGATGACTCCTTCGAGGAGTTCGACGCCGCGCTGCGCGAGCACCTGCCCGAGGCGAAGCTCGAGCCGACGGCGCGCCAGCACCTGTACGACCAGTATTCGCCCGCGAAGTACGGTCTGGCCGACCAGGGCTACATCGCCGGCGTGCACCCGCTCGAGCTCTGGCTCGTCGGGTATCTCAACCAGCAGCCGGACGCGACCTTGCGCGCGGTCTTCGAGGCGAGCGCGGAGGAACGCATCTCGGTGTACCAATGGCTCTTTAGCCGTCACCGGCGCGCGGCGCAGGACCGGCGCATCCGCAGCCTGCTCGAGATCGAGGCCTTCCTCGAAGTCCACCGCAACTGGCAGCTTCACGGCTACCCGTTCGAGTCACTGGTGCCCTCGCTCGCGACCGCGATCGGCAGCGCCGCCGACCGACCCTCGGCGCTCGCCGAGCTCGCCGGCATCATCGCGAACGACGGCGTGCGCCAGCCGACGAACCGCGTCTCCGAGCTGCGCTTCGCGGGAGACACCCCGTACGAGACGGTGCTGCAGCCGTTCCAGGCCGACGGCACGCGCGTGATGCCCGTCGAGGTCGCGCGCGCGCTGCGCGCGGCGATGGTGAGCGTGGTCGAGCACGGCACGGCGGTACGCGCGAACGGCGCGCTGATCGCGCCCGACGGCCGGCGCGCGGTGGTCGGCGGCAAGACGGGCACGGGCGACCACCGCTACAAGACGTTC
>Ga0326730_1000195_pt1 | contig 18639 bp, 20 predicted proteins | sample MHFSIPfraction_3_FD_207740 | JGI IMG/M metagenome (GOLD analysis project Ga0326730, IMG submission 207740) | Lab enriched peat soil microbial communities from Michigan Hollow, Ithaca, NY, United States - MHF7AN SIP fraction | ecosystem: Environmental > Terrestrial > Soil > Wetlands > Peat...
GCTGGCCGAAATCGAGACCGATCTCGCCGAGGGCGCCGATCTCATCATGGTGAAGCCCGCGATGCCTTGTCTCGACATCATCCGCCAGGCGCGCGAGCGCTTCCGCGCGCCGCTCTTCGCCTACCAGGTCAGCGGCGAGTACAGCATGCTGCAGGCCGCGATCGAGCGCGGTTGGCTCGAGTCACCGCGCGCGATCGACGAGAGCCTGGTCGCGATTCGCCGCGCGGGTGCGGATCGCATCATCACCTACTTCGCGAAGGACTTCGCGCGGCGGCACCGTGGCTGACGTCGCGTACAAAGTCGTCGAGACCTCGTCCGTCACCGACGAGTCACTCGAGCGGATCATCAACGAGACCGTGGCGAAGGGCTGGAGCTTCGACGGGATGCAGTTCGCCATGCGCGATTCGTCCAAGCGCCCGTCGATGGCGTTCCTGATCTTCACCCGCTCGAGCGGAGAGCTTGAGAGCTAGGCCTCTCGCCCCGTTCCTGGCGACGGCGCTCGCGCTCGCCGGCTGCGCGAGCGCGGGTCCGGCGGCGTTCGAGCCGCACCTGGCGTGGCCGCTTTCCGACGACGCGGGCTGGGCGACGGCGCCACCGCTCGGTGTCGGCTCGTTCGCCGACGAGCGCGCCGACGAGCTGCGCGCGGGCTATCGGCCGGAGCTGCGCATGCGCCGCTTGGGCGTCGCCCGCGAGGGTGTCGAGCGCACCGGCGACGCGGATTTCGCGCGGCCCGTCGCGCTGGGCGTACGCGCCGAAGTGATCGCGACCTTGCAGCGGGCGGGCACGTTCGCGTCCGTGACTCCGGTCGAGTTCGATCCCCGCGACCCGGCCGCGTGGCCGGAGCGAGGTGCGCCGCCGCTCGTCCTCACCGGCGCAATCGAGGCATTCGAAGGGACACAGTGGCGCAGCTTCAGTGTGACTCCGATCCAGGTCGGGTTCATGCGCGAGCGCTGGGGGCCGGCGCAAGGGCGTGTCTCGCTGCGCATCGAGCTCTGGTCGAAGGCGGAGCGCCTGTGGGAGGCGCGGATCTCGATGCGCCATGACTCACCCGAGGGGGGCGCCGACGAAGCAGCGCTCGAGGCGCTCGCGCTCGACGCCGAGAAGCTCGCGCTGCGCCTCGACGCGCGCCTGCGCGGTCGGCGCGCGGATCCGCCGCGCAGGCTCGACGTGCGCGTGCTCGACGGCTGCGAGCTCGGTGAAGCGCGCGTGCGGCGCCTGGTCGCGGAGACGAGCGCGATCTTCGAGCGCGAAGCCGGCGTCGTGCTCGTCGGCACCCACGAGTCCTGGCCCCTCCGCTCGCGCGGCGCGACCCTCGACACACTGCTCGAGGAAGCGGAGCGCTTCGCGCCGCCTCTCGGCGGGGTCGTGCTGGGCCTCGCGCCCGCGCAGCAAGTGAGTGAGCTGGCACTGCGTTCCGTGCGCACGGGGCTCGCGGTTCCGCTCGGCGCGCACGCGGTCGCGCTCTGCGCGGGCGAGGACGAGGCGAGCGTGTTGACCGCGGCGCACGAGCTCGCTCACCTGTTCGGCGCGGTGCACGTCCGCGATCGCGCGTCGATCATGCACACGATGGCGGACTTCGACGCGCGCTTCTTCGATCCCGTGAACCGGCGCATCCTGCGCAGCCTGCGCGCGCGCGACTTCACGCGCCCGCTCTACGCGCAGGAGAGCGCGCGGCTCGCCGCGATCTACCGCGCGGCCGAGCGCGACGCCGACCTCGTCGACGCGCGCGAGATCGACGGCGCCCTGCGCGCGCTGGAGGGCGCCGAGCCCTGACGCGGAGCGCGCCGTACTACGCGCGCGGGCGAGTCACAAGGTCGCGGCGAGCTCCGCCAGGCGCTCGAGCGCGGCCTCGATCTCGATCGGCTCGGCGCCGGGGACCTGCACGCGCGCGATCAAGTGAGTGAGTCGCAGCGCCTCTCGGTGCTGCGCAATCGCGTCCGCGACCTGTGCGCGCGAGCCGACGAGCGCGACCTCGGCGACGTCCGCCGCGCCCGAACGGCGCAGCGCAGGCGCGCGCGACGCGAGCAGCGCGGCCGACTGCGCGGCCAGCGCCTCGCGCACGTTTCGCGCCTTGTCCGCGTCGTCGCAGACGAACACGGTGCGCATCACCGGCACGCACGCCGAGCGCGCTTCAGGCGACACCGATCGGTGTCGCTCGTAGTTCTCGATCAGCACGTCCAGCGGCTCGATCGGCGAAGCGAGATAGGGCAGGCCGAGCCGGCCGGCTTGCTCGACGGCCTTCGGTCCGAACGCCGCCACCCAGAGGGGCGGATGCGGCTGCTGCACCGGCAGCGGCGCGAGCAGGATCGGCGCGCTGCCCGCGCCGTCGAAGGCGACCGGCTCGCCGCGCCAGGCGCGGACCATCGCGTCCACCGCGACGCCGAAGCGGTCGCGCTTCTCGCGCGACGGAACGCCGAACGCGCTGAACAACTCACTGCGAAAGCCGCGGCCGATGCCCAGGATCACGCGGCCGCCGGAGAGTCGATCCAGCACTGCGACCTCCTCCGCGACCTGGACGGGGTGGCGGATCGGCAGCAGATACGACGTGGTCCCGAGCCGGATGCGCTGCGTGCGCGAGGCGATCGCCGCCAGCAGCAGCAGGGGCTGCGGCAGCGAGCCGCGCGCTCCGAAGTGACTCTCGGGCAGCCAGAACGAGCCGAAGCCGAGTGACTCCGCGCGCTCGCCCTGGGCGGCGAGCGCCTCCGCGCCGCCATTCGCGTCGGTGCGCCACGGTGTCACACCGAAGTGCAGGTCGCTCATCGGACGCGCGCGTCGAACAGGCTGGGCAAGAGAGCGCGCGCGAGGTTCGCGCGCACGCCGAGCTGGGCCGAGACACCCGCGAGCAATCCGAGCACGCGCCCGAGCAGAAAGACGTGCGGGGGGATCGTCGCCAGCGGGTCGGCGCGGAGCAGGGTCTGAAGCTCGGCTCCGAGGCGAGTGAGTCGGTCGCCGGCGACGTCCGCGTCGACGCGACCGAGGTGCGCCATCAGCCGCTCGGCGAAGAGCTCGATCGTGCGCGCCTCGGGGTCGCGGGTCGCCAGGCCGAGCATGCGCAGCGCCGCTGCGGCGCCCGCGGCGTCGCGCGCCAGCACGCGCTGCGCCAGCTCGAGCGCACCCGCGCGAAAGCCCGCGGGAACCTCCTGAACGATGCCGAAGTCGACGAAGCCCAGCGCGAAGTCACCGCCCGCGCCGGGCAGGACGAGCAGGTTCCCCGGGTGCGGATCGGCGTGGAAGAGCTCGTGCTCGAAGACCTGCGCCGCGTAGGCGCCGAGCAGCGCCTCGACGACGGCCGACGGATCGATTCCGGCGCGAGTGAGTCGAGTCCGGTCGGTGACGCGAATCCCGGGGAGATACTCGGTCACCAGCACGCGGGCGCGCGTGAACTCGGCGACCACCGACGGGATTCGGACGCGCGGGGAGGCCGCGAAGTTCCGAGCCATGCGCGCGGCGCTCTCGGCTTCGAGCGCGAAGTCGAGCTCGCGGGCGAGGCTGCCCTCGAGCTGGTCGAGCAGGATCGAGAAGCCGAGCGCGCCCTCGAGCCCCTCGATCGCGCGCACGGCGACGCGCAGGGTCGAGAGATCGGCGGCGAGCGCGGCGCGCACGTCCGGGCGCTGCACCTTCACCGCCACCTCGCGGCCGTCGCGCAGGGTCGCGCGGTGCACCTGCGCGAGCGACGCCGACGCCATCGGCCGGCGCCAGACGCGCGCGAACAGCTCCTCGGGTGGCGCGCCCAGCTCCTCGCAGAGCACCTGACGCACAACGGTGTAGGGCTGAGGGCGCGCGCGGTCCTGGAGCCTGGCGAGCCTCTCGATGTACGCGGCGGGCAGCACGTCGGCGCGCGTCGACAGGAACTGCCCCGCTTTCAGCAGCACGCCGCCGAGCTCGCGCGCGGCGCTGTCGAGCGTGGCTGCGGAGACGCGATCCCAGCGCCGTCGCGCCACACCGACCACGCCACGCAGCGGCCCGCGATCGAGCAGACGCAGCCCCTTGTAGCCGAGGTAGATGCGAGCGATCGCCGAGCCGGTGCGTGCCGCTCTGCGAATTCGCTCGCGCGGCCCGAGCTCGAGCTGCGTCACGCCGGCCTCCGTCACCAGAGCTTAGGCGGCTCCTTCGGGCAGGTCCAAGATCCGTTCAGGCCGTGCTTCGCGAGGGTGGCCTTCACGGCCGCGTCTTCCTCGGTGGGCGTCTTCGCTGCGCCGACGTCGGGGGTGCCGTCCTTCGTCGGGGCGTGGCGATCCTCGTAGGGCGAGTCCTGCGCCTCCGCCTGATCCTCGTCGCCGCCGCCGCCGGCTGCGAACTCGTACGGCGGGCTGTACTGGCACTGCACCCAGAGCACGCTCGCGAACTCGAGCGCGTACGAGTCACCGTAGTTCGAGTAACTGAAGCGGTCGTCCTCGTCGCGGATCAAGCCGATCTCGGGGCGCGGGACCTGGGCGAGATACTTCGGCACGAGCGCATCGAGTGAGTCGGGATAGGTGCCGTTCTCCTTCTTGTAGCTCTCGAGCGCGTCGAGAACCTGGAGCGCGGTCACGTCGCGCGCGCGCCGCTGCATGAGGCCGCCGATCTGCGCCGAGCCGAGAATGGCGGCGAGCAGGAGCACGCCGGTCGCGAAGCGCACGAGACCGGAGCGGGCGGCGGTCTGCGGAGCACGCGACGAGCGCCGAACTTGCAGCCACGCGACGAGCACCGCGAGCAGCACCACCGAAACGCTCGCGCGGGGCGACGTGAAGATGAATGCGCCCGCGACGCCCGCGACGATTGCGGCCGCGAGCAGCGCGAGCGCCGTCCCCGCGACACCCGAAGCGCGCGCGCGAATCCACACCGCCGCCCCCGCCGCAGCGTGCAGCGCGGCGATCGTCGCTCCGGCGAGCAGGAAGCCGAACAGAGTCACGATCGGCCACGGGCTGATGTTGAACTGCATCTCGCTGTTCGTGCCGGTGACTTCAGTGCTGAGCACGAAGATCCCGGCGACCGCGGCGATCGCGACGGCGCACGCGAGCGCGCGCGAGCGGCGCAGTGTCTCGTCGAAGAGCGACGCGGCGAACATGAAGAGCGTGACGACCGCGGCGAACGACGCGGAGACCGCGAGGAAGCGCCACTCGAAGAAGCGCCACACCTGCTCGGCGCGCATGCCGTAGTACACGAACGACAGCATGATGAAGGTCAGGAACACGAGAACAGCGCGGCCGAACGCGCTGCGCAGGATGCGCCAACCCAGGGCCGCGACCGCGAGCGGTGGCAGCCAGCCCAACAGGATCGGCACCCAGGCCTGCGGGAAGCCGCCGCGCGCGAGCTGCGCCAGGCCCATGAGCACGGGCGCGTGCATGACCGTGCCCCAGGGCCGCCACCACTCGAGATCCTCGACGTACTCGGAGGGCGTCGGCCCGGCGCCGAAGAAGTAGTAGTAGAAGACCGCGAGCGCGACGACGCCCACGAGATAGCCAAGCCGCAACATCAGAGCTCCTCCCGGTGCGGCGAGATTCTACCCCGCGAGGCTGGGGCTCCGGGTCACTTCCGGCGCTGGAGCAGCGAGAGCTCGGGCGCGCGCTCCTTCGAGCGGCGGTTCGCGGAAACGGAAATCCGCAGATCGAAGTCGTGCTCTTCGAGCAGCTTGCTCATGATCTGCGCCATGTCGACCTGGCGCAGCCACTCGCCGAACTCACGCGACATCCGGTCGAGAAGCTCGCTGCGCAGATCGGTGCCCTGGCGGTTGAGATACTCGAGCCAATCGGGGGGGACCGACTCGGAGAACGCGCGCCGCACGGCCTCCTCGGTCGTGAAGAACGTCGAGATCCCGAGGTTGGCGGCGCGGCGCACGGCTTCCTGAAAGAACGCCTCGAGGGGCCCCGTTCGGCGCCGCAGCTCGAATTCGTCGTCGGGATCGTGAGCCACGGTCCGCATGGTACATGACGCACGTTGTCATAGCGACGGTCGCCGTGGTAGAGGACCCAGGTGGTCGACGTTCGCTCGGTGATGAAGAAGAAGGTCGTGCGCATCTCTGCGGACGACACGCTGTGGATCGTGAAGGAGATCATGGATCTCGCTCACGTCCGGCACCTGCCGGTCGTGAACCGGGGCGAGCTCGTGGGCGTGGTCTCGCAGCGCGACCTGATGCGGGCCTCGCTCTCGAACGTGATGGGGATCTCCGCAGAAGAGCAGAAGATCTTTCTCGAGGGGGTGAAGATCGCCGAGGTCATGTCCGCGCCGCCGCGGACCATCGGGCCGTCGGAGTCGGTGCAGGCGGCCGCGCGCGCGATGGCCGAATACAAGATCGGCTGTCTGCCGGTGGTCGACGGCAAGGAGATCGTCGGGATCGTCACCGAGACCGACCTCCTACACTATTTTGCGTCGTCTCCCTCGCGCTAGACCTCGAGCGTCTTCCAGCGACCGCGCGTGAATCGGACGCAGAGCAGAGCCGCCTTCACCGCGTAGTCCAGGACGAGCATCCCCCACACGATGTTGAGTCGCGCGTGAAAGACTCCGGCGGCGAGCGCGGCGGGCGCGAGTCGGAAGAAGAACAGGCCCGCGAAGATCGCGAACATCGGGAAGCGCGTGTCACCCGCGCCGCGGAGCGCGCCGCCGATCGTGTACTCGATGGCCATCAGCGGCTGCACGGCGCCGAGGATCCACACGAAGTCGACCGTGCGCTCGACCGCGGGCGGCGAGAGCTTGAAGAGCGCCGCGAGCTGCGGAGCGAACGCGATGACGAGCGTTCCCATCGCGCTCATCGCGAGGATCGCGCCGACCATCGAGCGCCAGCCCGAGCGCTCCGCGCGCGCGGGGTCGCCCTCGCCCAAGTGTTGGCCGACCAACGTCGACGCCGCCGCCCCGAAGCCGAGCCCCGGCAGGAACGAGAACGCGAGTATCTGTGTGCCGACCTGATACGCGGCGAGCGCCTCGGTCCCGTACGGCGCGACGATTCGCATGAACAGCAGCAGCCCGACCTGAAACAGGGCGCCCTCGATCGCGGCCGGGTAGCCGATGCGCAGCAGGCGCGCGATCACCGCGCGGTCGGGACGCGCGCTCGCGCCCGCCGGCGAGATACACAGGCGACCGCTGAGCCACATCCAGAAGAACACCGGGAGCTGGAGTGACACCGCGAGCGTCGCCGCGATGCCCGCGCCCGCGACGCCCAGCGCCGGCAAGCCGAGCTTCCCGTAGATCAGGGCCCAGCCGAGCGCGAGGTTCAGCAGGTTCGCGGCGGCTCCGATCCACAGCGGCGTGCGAGTGTCTCCCGCGGCGCGCAGCGCCGCGCCGAACACGACGGACAGGGTGATCGGGACGATGCCGAGCGTCGCCCAGAAGAGATACTGGCTCCCCAGCGCAGTCACTTTGGCGTCCACTCCGTACGCTGCGATCGCGCCCGCCGTGAGTGGCAGCAGCAAGAGAGTCGACAAGAGCCCGACCGCGAGCCCGAACCACAGCCCCTGGCGCAGCGCCGCATCGGCGAGCTGGGCGTCGCGCGCGCCCACCGCCCGAGCGAGCAATGCCACGATGCCCGTCGGGGCGACGGTGCCGAGCGACTGCACGAGCCAGAAGAACTGATTCGCGACGCCGACTCCGGCGACCGCCGACTCACCGAGCTGCGCGACCATCCCGAGACTCACGACGCGCACCAGGGTCTGCGTGCCGAACGCCAGAATCGTCGGCCACGCGAGCTCGAACACGCCGAGCGCCTGCGGCGAGGGCGTCGGCGGCCCGACGCCTTCCTCGTAGACGTCGACCAGATCGGACCCGAGCTCAGGCGCGTCCACGGCCGCCGGGTCGAGGCGCTCGTTGCGCGTCTCGCTCACGGCGCGCTTATCTCACACGCCTCTGCGCGCCGTCAAAACTGCGATTGACACGCCGGGACCGATCTTCTACGAACGACGACGAAGGGCAGGGGGGAGAGACGAACAAATGGCGCTGCTACGTCCCGTCGACGCTGTGCGCGAGCTCCACGGACGCCGCAAGCTGGGTGTCTTCAATCCGGCGACGCTCGAGCCGCTGGGTGAGATCGAAGTGGCCACCGCCGACGACGTGCGCCGCGCCGTCGAGCGCGCTCGCGCCGCCCAGGTCGGGTGGGCCGCACTGAGCTTCGAAGCGCGCGGGCGGTACTTGCTGCGCGCGCGCGACCTCCTGGTCGAACGCGCCGACGAGATCGCAGACACGATCTGTCGCGACACGGGCAAGCCCCGCGTCGAGGCGCTCGCCACCGAAGTCCTGGCGAGCTGCGACGCGCTCACTTTCTACGCGAAGCGGGCGCAGCGACTGCTGCGCGATCGCAAGCAGCGGCTGCATCTCCTGAAGACCAAGAAGCTGATCCTGTCGTGGCGGCCGATGGGCGTCGTCGGAGTCATCACGCCGTGGAACTTCCCGTTCGTGCTGAGCGTGAACCCGGCGGTGCAGGCGCTGATGGCGGGGAACGCCGTGGTGCTGAAGCCGAGTGAGATCACGCCGTTCGTCGGGCAGGCACTCGCGCGCTTGCTCGCCGACGCGGGTCTGCCCGACGGCGTGTTTCAGCTGGTCACGGGCGACGGGGCGACGGGCGCCGCGCTCGTCGACGCGGGCTGCGACAAGATCGCGTTCACCGGCTCGGTGCGAACCGGGCGCAAGATCGCGGAGTCGTGCGGGCGCGCGCTGATTCCGTGCACGCTCGAGCTCGGCGGGAAAGACCCGATGATCGTGTGCGACGACGCGGACCTCGAGCGCGCCGCCCGCGGCGCCGTGTGGGGCGCTTTCTCGAACGCGGGGCAGATCTGCATGTCGACGGAGCGCGTGTACGTGTCGGAGCGGAATGCGGAGCCGTTCATCGCGCGCGTCGTCGAGCTGACGCGGGAGCTGCGGCAGGGCCCGGAGGCGGAAGGCGAGGTCGACGTCGGCGCGATCACGAGCCCGGCGCAGCTCGAGGTGATCGAGCGCCACGTGGCGGACGCGGTCGCGCGCGGCGCGCGCGTGCTCACCGGCGGGCGACGCAATCCTGCGTATGCCGGATTCTTCTTCGAGCCCACGGTGCTGGTCGGAGTGACTCACGACATGGCGATCATGCGCGAGGAGACCTTCGGCCCGTGTCTCCCGATCCAGGTCGTGCGCGACGAGGACGAAGCGCTGCGCCTCGCGAACGACACGACCTACGGCCTGCAGGCGAGCGTGTGGACGCGCGACTCGTGGAAGGGGAAACGCCTGGCGAACCGGCTCGAGGCCGGCGGCGTGGTCGTCGACGACTGCATGACGACTTATGCCATCTCGGAGAGTCCGTTCGGTGGCCGCAAGGAGAGCGGCATCGGACGCGTGAACGGCGAGATGGGGCTCAAGAGTTACTGCCACGTGCAGTCGATCGTGCTGCCGCGGCTGCGCCCGAAGCGCGAGATGCTCTGGTACCCGTACCGCACGCGCGACCTCGCGCGGCTTCGCCGCGTGCTCCGTCTCCTGTACCGCACGCCGCTCGCGAAGCTGCTCGGGAATTGAGACCGTGAAGCTCGCCGAGCTCGCGTCGGCGCTGGCGTTGCCGTTCGAGGGCGACGGCGCGCTCCAGCTCGACGGGCTCGCGGGCCTCGAAGACGCCGGTCCGCGCGATCTGGCCTTCGCGGGCGGCGCGAGATACCGAGCGGCGTTCGCCGCGTCGCGCGCGGGCGCGTTCATCCTGCCGCCGGACTTCGAGTCACTCGGGCGCGCGTGTCTGCGCTCGCGCGCGCCCTACGCGGACTTCGCGCACGCGGTCGACGTGCTGCTGCCGCGCCCCGCACCCGCGCCGGGGGTTCACGCGACGGCGGTCGTGGCGCCGGACGCGGTGCTCGGCGCCGGCGTCTCGGTGGGCGCGTACGCGGTGATCGGGGCGGGCGCGCGGCTGGGCGCGCGCGTGCGCGTGCACCCACACGCGACGGTGTACCCCGGCGTCGAGATCGGCGATGACTCCGAGATCCACTCGGGCGTGCACCTGCGCGAACGCGTCCGGCTCGGGAAGCGCGTGGTGGTGCAGAACGGCGCCGTCGTCGGCGCGCCCGGCTTCGGCTTCGCGACCCGCGCCGACGGCGTCCGCATCCGCGTGCCGCACGTGTCGTCGGTCGAGATCGGCGACGACTGCGAGATCGGGGCGAACACGACGATCGACGCCTCGCATCCGGGTCACCCGCGCCGCGGCTTCGCCGAGACCCGTACACGGCTCGGTGTCGACGTGAAGGTCGACAACCAGGTGCAGATCGCGCACGGCTGCGAGATCGGCGACCACTCCACGGTGTGCGCGGCCGTGTCACTCGCCGGCAGCACGGTCGTGGGCAAGCACGTGTTTCTCGCGGGCCGCGCGATGTCCTCGGGTCACTTGTCGATCGGCGACGGTGCGATGCTCGGAGGGAACACCGCGGCGACGACCGACGTGGAGCCGCGGGCGCAGATGCTCGGCGTGCCCGCGATCGAGCGGCGTCTCTGGACCCGCGTGGTCACTTCGTGGAAGAGGCTGCCCGAGCTGCTGCAGCGCGTGCGGCGCATCGAGCAGCGTCTGGGCATCGAGCGCGAGGAGTAGGGCGGTGGAGCTCGTGCGCCGGAACCTCGCGGAGCTGCGCCGGCGCTACGCACAGGACGGTGTCGCGATTCCGTCGCGTCTCATCGAGTCACTGCGCGCCGACGAGCGCGCCGGCGCGCGAAGACTCGCCGAGGAGCTCGAACAGCGGCGCGAAGAGCGCGCGCGCGAGCGGCGCCGCGTCTCGAGGCTGTGGCGTCTCGAGAAGGAGCTCTGCGCCGAGGGGCGCGCGCGCATCGCCGGCGTCGACGAGGTCGGCATGGGGCCGCTCGCGGGACCGGTGATCGCCGCGGCCGTCGTCCTGCCGCTCGGTCTGTCGCTCGTGGGACTCGACGACTCGAAGCGACTCACCGCCGAGATGCGCGAGAGACTCGAGGTCGAGATCCGCGCCACCGCGATCGAAGTGGCGCTCGGCCGCGTCGAGGTCGAGGAGATCGACCGGGTGAACATCTACCGCGCGGGGCACCTCGCGATCCAGCGCGCGATCTCGGCGCTCTCCGCGGCGCCCGACGCGGTTGTCGTCGACGGCCGGAGCGTGCCGGATCTGCCCTGTCATCAGGTCGCGGTGGTGGGCGGCGACGCACGCGTGGCTTCGATCGCCGCCGCCTCGGTCGTCGCGAAGGTCCACCGCGACGCACTGATGCGCGAGCTCGACCGCGCTCACCCCGGCTACGGGTTCGCGCAGCACATGGGTTACTCGACGCCGCAACACTTCGAGGCACTGACTCGGCTCGGCCCGAGCCCGATTCACCGGCGCTCGTTCGCTCCGGTGCGCGAGGCCGCGTGCCGCACGCCGTGATCGCCGGTGACTGCGATCTCGCCGCGTTCGCGCGCGCTTGGACGCCGCTCGTCGTGCGCCGCGGCGCCGACGTGCTGCGCGCCGACGAGCTGTATCTCGAGCGCGGCGGCCGCGCGGTCCTGATCGAGGCGCTGTGCATCGAGGCCGGCCGCAAGCAGCCCTTCTACGTGAAGCTCTCCTCGCACGACCGCGGCACGACGACCGTGCGCATCGATCCCATGACTCACCCCGAACGCAGCGATGGCGTCCGCGCGCTCGTCGCGGAGATCGCGGGTCGGCTGCTCGCCGCGACCCCGGGCGCGCAGATCGAGAAGACGAATCTCGAGCTACCCGCGAGGTGAGGCTCGACGCGCGCCCGCCAAGGAGGCGGCTCCGAGCGCCGCGACGAGAAACTCCGCCGCCGAGCGCGGGAGCGCGGGGGCGGCCGGAGGGGGCGGGGCGGCCGGGAGCAGAGAGGCCGCCAGGTTCGGTGACACCTCCGGGAGACGCGCCACGATCATGCGTGCCGCCTGGTCGGCGCCGTAGTGACTGAAGTGGATGACGTCGGGAATGCCCGGTGAGTCGGGGGTTTCGTCGTAGAGCATGAAGCCGTACAGCGCCTGTGCCTGCGGCATGCCGAGCTCGTCGTATGTGTCGAGTGACCACTCCTGCATGTCGATGACTCCCACTCCGTCGGCCGCGGCCTGTGCCTTCATCGCGGCGACGTAGGCCTCCAACCCGTTCGGCCGCGCGACGTGGAAGCCGTCGGAGGCGACGAAGCGAATCGCCGTCGGCGTCACGAGGATCGGCTCGGCCCCGATCGCGCGGGTGTCGGCGATCATCTGGTGCAGGTTCGCCGGGTAGGTCGAGTCTGGATCCGAGTGGAACGCGGGATCGGGCTGGGAGTCGTTGATCCCAAACTGAATCAGCACGAACTCCGGGTGCGACTCGAGCGCGGTGGCCCAGCGTCCCTCGGCGATGAAGCTGGTCGTGCTCTGGCCTCCCCACGCGTAGTTGGCCCAGGGGCGATCGGGCTTGAAGTACTTCGGCAGGTCCGCTCCCCAACCTTGGATCGGCAGATCATCGGGGTACTCGCGCACGATCGAGTCGCCGACCACGATGGCCAGCGGATCGGCGACCGCAGCGGGGCAGAAGCCGAGCACCGCCACCAGCAGCATGATCTTCATTCGCGACTCTCCACGCGCGCCGAGGTGGAGCCTATGCCCCGGAGTCCGAGCCGGTCAAACCAGTGGTACCATTCCCGCCGCGACACGAAGGAGAACTCGCCATGAAGATCGCGAAAGACGTTACGAAGTTGATCGGAAACACCCCGCTGGTGCAGCTCAACAAAGTGACTGCCGGCGCGAAGGCGCGCGTGGTCGCGAAGCTCGAAGCGCAGAACCCCGCGAGCAGCGTGAAGGACCGCATCGGCCTCGCGATGATCGAAGCCGCGGAGCGCGCGGGCAAGATCAAGGCCGGCAAGAGCACGATCGTCGAGCCCACGTCGGGAAACACCGGCATCGCGCTCGCGATGGTCGCCGCCGCGAGGGGCTACAAGCTGATCCTCACCATGCCCGACACGATGTCGCGCGAGCGGCGCGCGGTGCTGCGCGCCTACGGCGCGAAGGTCGTACTGACTCCCGGCGCGGACGGCATGAACGGCGCGATCAAGATGGCGGAGGAGATCGCTGCGAAGACGCCCGACAGCTTCATTCCGCAGCAGTTCAAGAACCCGGCGAACCCAGCGGTGCACCGCGAGACCACCGCGCTCGAGATCTGGAACGACACGGACGGCGAAGTCGATTTCCTGATCTCCGGCATCGGCACCGGCGGTACACTGACCGGTGTCGCCCAGGTCATCAAGGCGAAGAAGCCGAGCTTCAAGGCGATCGCGATCGAGCCGGCCGAGTCACCGGTGATCTCGGGCGGCAAGCCCGGCAAGCACAAGATCCAGGGCATCGGCGCCGGCTTCATCCCGGAGATACTCGAGACGGCGCTGATTGATGAGGTCGTGAAGGTCTCGAGCGAGCAGGCGATCGAGATGGCCCGCCGGCTCGCGACGGAAGAGGGTCTCTTGTCCGGCATCTCCTCGGGCGCTGCGGTGCACGCCGCGGTCGAGATCGCGAAGCGGCCCGAGAACGCCGGCAAGCTCATCGTCGCGATCCTGCCGAGCTTCGGCGAGCGCTATCTGTCGACGGCCCTCTTCGAGCATCTCCAGTACGACGGCAGCGATCCGCTGTAGCGCGCGGGCCTTGGCCCGAAAACCCGCGAAACGCAGTGAGCGGAGCCGCAAGCGGATCCTCGACTCTGCGCGCGCGGTGTTCTTCGACCAGGGCTTCGAGCGCGCCAATCTGGACGAGGTCGCGCGCCGAGCCGGACTCGCGAAGGGCACGATCTACCGCCACTTCGACAGCAAGGCCGAGCTCTACGTCGAGGTGCTGGTGCAGAACGCGGAAGTGTTTCTCGAGCGCATGCGGCGCGTGGTCGATCCCGGACAGAGTGCGCACGAGCAGATGCGCCGGCTCGCGCGCTTCTACTTCGATCACTACACGTCGCAGCTCGAATATTTTCGGATCTTCTGGGCGATCGACAATCAGCGACTGATTGGCGAGCTGCCGCCGAATCTCGTCGCGCTCGTGACTGAGGTCTGGAAGCGCGCGCTCGGCCTGCTCGCCGAGGTGATCGAGCGCGGGGTCGCGGCGCACGAATTTGCGCCGTGCGACCCGTGGCTCACCGCGAACGTCGTGTGGGTCGGCGCGAACGCGGTGATCCAGACGCTGGAGGTCCCGACCCGGCGCGAGCTCTGGGAACGCGACGTCGCGAAGGTCTACGGCGAGACGATCGAGCTGTTCTTGCGCGGGCTTGGCGCGTCGCAGGCGCCTGCGTTGACAACCCCAAGGGCGTCCATGACACTGAAACAGCCGAAAAGTGACCGTGAGTCACATCGTGGTTGACCGACGGGTCGGGCAGCGAATCAGGACCGACTGCCGCAACCGAGAGGGGGAGGAGAGGACGATGGATCTGGCGGAACGCGTGTACGCAATCGTGAGCGAGCAACTCGGAGTGGAGAAGGAGTCGCTCGTTCCGGAGGCGAACCTCCTCGACGATCTCGGAGCGGATTCGCTCGACGTCGTGGAGCTGGTGATGGCGATCGAAGAGGAATTTGCGATCGAGGTGCCGGACGAGGACGCGGAGAACATCCGCACGCTCGGCGACATCACCTCGTACATCGAGGCGCGCGTCGAGAACGCCGCGTGAGCACGCGCATCTCCGGCACCGGATCCGCGCTGCCGGAGCGAGCACTCACGAACGCCGACCTCGAGCGACTGGTCGAGACCAACGACGAGTGGATCGTCACTCGCACCGGGATCCGCGAGCGGCGCATGCTCGCGGACGGCGAAGCAACCAGTGATCTCGTGATTCGTGCGGCGGAGCGCGCGCTGGAGATGGCGGCGCTCGGCCCTGAGGATCTCGACCTCATCATCGTCGCGACGTGCACGCCGGACACACTCACTCCGTCCACGGCGAACTGGGTTCATCGAAGTCTGTGTCGGGGACTCTCGATCCCGTCGTTCGACATCTCGGCGGCGTGCTCGGGCTTCGTCTACGGGCTGGGCGTCGCCGATGCGATGCTCCGCACCGGGGACTACAAGCGGATCCTGCTCGCCGGTGGCGAGGGACTCACTCGCTTCATGGACTACCAGGAGCGCACGGTCTGCATCCTGTTCGGCGACGGCGCGGGCGCGGCGGTGGTCGAACGCAGCGACGGGCCGGGCGGTGTGCTGGCCACTTCGCTGAAGTCCGACGGCCAGTTCCACGATGCGATCATCATCCCCGCGGGCGGCTCGCGCATGCCGCTCTCGCCGTACGTGCTGACGCAGCGCGAGGCGTTCGTCCACATGAAGGGCGCGCAGGTCTTCAAGGTCGCCGTTCAGTCGATGGAGCAAGTGGCGCGAGATACGCTCGACAAGGTCGGTTGGAAGATCGCCGACGTCGATCACGTGATCGCGCATCAGGCGAACAAGCGAATCCTCGACGCCGTGGCCGACCGGCTCGAGATTCCAGCCGAGAAGATGCCTACCAATCTCGCGGTGCTGGGAAACACTTCGGCCGCGTCGGTGCCGATCCTGCTCGACGAGTGCAACCGCGCGGGCCGGTTCCGAGCCGGCGACAAGCTGCTGCTGCTCGCATTCGGCGCGGGACTCACTTGGGGTGCGTCCGCGCTCGAGTGGGGCTAGGCGGCGGCGCGCGCGCGCATCTCGGCCAGATAGTCGCCCGGCAGCCGCCAGCGCGCTCCCCAGCGCAGCATCTTCTCGAGATAGACGGGATGCGGCGGAAAGCGGCCCTTGTCGCGGACGCAGTAACTCGTGACTCGCAGGCGCCGCCCGTCCGCGGTCTCGACGTCGAGCTCCGCGCGCTCGTATCCCGATTCGAACGGGTCGAGGCGCGCGAAGTCGCCCGGGCCCATCGCGTACACCAAGCCCCAGATCGCCGCCCTGGGGTCGGGCACCACGTCGGCGGCGCCGCCCTGCCAGCGCGTCGAGTAGTGCGTGAATGCGAGGTGATGTCCGGCGAGCCGCGCGCGCTCGAGGGCGCGCGCCGTCGGGCAGCGCGCTCGCATTTGCTCCGCGTCGAGGTTCGACCCGTACGCGAAGTAGAGCTCCGGACTCACCGCTTCCAAGGGCGCGCGGCGAGCGCGGCCACCGCGAGGATGGAAAGCGCGAGGAAGATCATCGTCTTCCCCGCGAGGTGCGCGCGCACGCGCTCCGCGAGGTAGTCGGGCGCGGCTCCCTCTGGCACCGGCTCGAGCAAGACGGGCAGCGCGTACAGGAGCGACACGGCGAGGAACAGCACGAAGCCGCCCGCGAGGATGAGCGTCGTCCGCGGGACGAAGCGATCGGGGCCGGGGGCTCGAGGTGGCACGCGCACAGGGTCGCGGGGTTGTCGGGCCGCGCAAGGACGGCAAGACTTCCGTTCGGCCATGTCATTCGACTGGAAGACGATCGAAGCGGACGTCGACGAGCAGCTCGCGCAAGCGGGCGTTGCGGGGCATCCCGCGCTCGCGCTCGACCGCCCGCGCATCGAGGCGCACGCGCGCGCGATCGCGACGGGCGCGCTGTCGAAGGCGGCGAACGCGGTGAGCGGCCGGGTCGAGGCCGCAGGCCCGGAGCACGTCGAGGTGCTCGAGCGCCTGCCCGCGCGCGAGCTCGCGGAGCTCGAGCGCGCAGGGCGCGACGCGATCGCGCGCGGCCGAGTCGCCGTCGCGGTGTTGAACGGCGGCATGGCGACGCGCTTCGGCGGCGACGTGAAGGGCATCGTCGAGGCGATCGCCGGGCGCACGTTCCTCGAGATCAAGCTCGCGCAGGCGCGGCGTCTGGGACCGGTTCCGTTCCTGATCATGAACAGCTTCGCGACTCACTCCCGTTCTCTCGAGTTTCTCGCCCGCCATGGCCTGACGCGCGACGTCGACGTGTTCCTGCAAGGTGTCTCTCTGCGGCTGACACCAAGCGGTGACGCCATGCAGGACGAGGAGGGCCGTGTCTCGCTCTACGCGCCGGGCCACGGCGACTTTCCGGAGGCGCTCGTCGGCTCGGGATTGGCCGCGCGGCTCGCCGAGCGCGGTGTCGAGCAGGTCGTGCTTTCGAACATCGACAACCTCGGCGCGGAGCTCGATCCGGTCCTCATCGGGCTGCACCTCGCACGCGGGCGAGCGCTCACTGCCGAGCTCGCGGCGACCGTCCCCGGTGACGTCGGCGGCGCGCCCGCGTTCGTGAACGGCCGCCTCGAGATGATCGAGGGCTTCCGCTTCCCAACGGGCTTCGACGCAACGCGCCTGCCGTTTCTCGCGACGAACACCTTCGTGTTCTCGCGCCGCTTGCTCGAAGCGGGTCACCCGCTGTCCTGGTTCTACGTCGAGAAGAACGTCGAGGGACGCGCGGCCGTGCAGATGGAGCGACTCGTGAACGAGCTCTCGCGCTTCGCGGAGGCGACCTACGTCGCCACGCCGCGCGGCGGCCCGAGCGGTCGCTTCTTCCCGATCAAGACGCGCGAGGATCTCGAGCGACTGCGCGCCGACGCCGCGCTCGTGCGGCGCTTTGCCGAGCTATGATCCGTCGCGATGGCGCCGAAGCTGCTTCTCGTCGACGCGAGCTCGAGTATCTTCCGCGCGTTCTTCGCGATTCCCGCGCTCGCGAATAGCGCGGGCGTTCCGACCAACGCGACGCTCGGCTTTACGACGATGCTGCAGAAGCTGCTGCGCGAGAGCGCGCCCGACTGCGTCGCCGTGGTGTGGGACGTGCCGGGTCCGAAGCGGCGCAAGGAGCTCTCGGCCGGCTACAAGGCCACCCGCGACGCCACCCCCGAAGACCTGCGCGCGCAGTTCCCGTGGATTCGCCGCATCGTCGACGCGTACCGGTTGGCGACCGTCGAATACGAGGGCGAGGAGGCCGACGACGTGATCGCCACGCTCGCGCGCGCGGGCGAACGCGCGGGCTTCGAGGTGGAGATCGCCTCGACCGACAAGGACCTACTCCAATTGGTGTCGCCCACGATCAGCGTCGTCGACACGATGCGCGATCGCCGCTTCGGCCCCGCGGAGGTCGAGGCGCGCTTCGGCGTCCCGCCCGCGCAGATGCTCGATCTGCGCGCGCTCATCGGTGACTCGTCGGACAATATTCCGGGCGTGAAGGGGATCGGCGAGAAGGGGGCCGCGGAGCTCCTGCGCACGCACGGGTCGCTCGACCGCCTGCTCGCGGACGTCGACGCCATCGAGCAGAGGCGCCCGCGCGAGGCGCTGCGCGCCGGTGCCGACGCAGCGCGGCTGTCGCGCGAGCTCTCGCGCCTGCGCGAGGATCTGCCCATCGCCTTCGACCGCGAAGCGCTGGCGCTGCGCGAGCCGGACGTGCCCAAGCTCGCGGAGCTCTTCCGCGAGCTCGAGCTCCGGCGCCTGCTGGACCAGCTCGGCGAGCCGACACCGCCCAGTGTCACCGCCGCCGAGGTCGCGGTCGACGTGTCCGTCGTCGCCGCGCCGGCGGAGCTCGCGCGACTCGGCGAGCGGCTCGCGTCCGCGGATCGGCTCGGGCTCGAGCTCGCGCTCGAGCCCGAGCTGCCGATGCGCGCCGAGATCGTCGCCCTCGCGCTGGCCGCCGACGCGGGTGGAGCCGCGCTGGTCCCGCTGCGCGCCGCGAGTGACTCGGCGCTGGAAGCGCTCCGCCCGATCCTGGAAGCCGCGGACCGCACCTGGGTGGGGAGCCAGCTGAAGTCGGCGTACATCGCGCTCGCACGCCGCGGGATCCAGCTCCGGGGCGCGCTCCGTGACACGTCGCTCGCCGCCTACGTCGTCGATCCGTCGCAGCCGATCGAGCGA
>Ga0326730_1000197_pt1 | contig 18369 bp, 16 predicted proteins | sample MHFSIPfraction_3_FD_207740 | JGI IMG/M metagenome (GOLD analysis project Ga0326730, IMG submission 207740) | Lab enriched peat soil microbial communities from Michigan Hollow, Ithaca, NY, United States - MHF7AN SIP fraction | ecosystem: Environmental > Terrestrial > Soil > Wetlands > Peat...
GTACGAGGTGCTGAAGTCCAAGGTCATCGACGCGATCGTTCGCCCGGTCCTGCCGAGTCACTTGCTCGACCAGGACACGCGGATCTTCGTGAACCCGACGGGTCGCTTCGTGATCGGCGGGCCCCAGGGCGATGCCGGTGTGACCGGCCGCAAGATCATCGTCGACACCTACGGCGGCATGGGTCGGCACGGCGGCGGCGCGTTCTCCGGCAAAGATCCGTCGAAGGTCGACCGCTCCGCGGCCTATGCGTGTCGCTGGGTCGCGAAGAACCTGGTCGCGGCGGGTGCCGCCGAGAGACTCGAAGTTCAAGTGAGCTATGCGATCGGAGTGGCCGAGCCCGTTTCGATTCTCGTCGACACGTTCGGCACCGGCGCCGCGCCGGACGAGAAGATCGAGCGCGCGATCCGCAAGCGCTTCGACCTGACTCCGCGCGGCATCATCGACGCACTCGATCTGTTGCGCCCGATCTACCGACAGACCGCCTTTCACGGTCACTTCGGGCGCAGCGGTGACGCATTCACGTGGGAGAAGACGAGCCTGGCGGACGACCTGCGCCGGGACCTCGGTCTCTAGAGGAGAGGCGCCCGATGGACGAGCCGTTCAAAGTCGCCGATCTCTCGCTTGCCGAGTGGGGCCGGAAGGAGATCCGCCTCGCCGAGCACGAGATGCCCGGGCTGATGTCACTCCGCAAGCGCCTCGGCGCGAGTCAGCCGCTCCGCGGCGCGCGCATCATGGGCAGCTTGCACATGACCGTGCAGACCGCGGTCCTGATCGAGACACTGACGGCGCTCGGCGCGGGGGTGCGCTGGTGCAGCTGCAACATCTTCTCGACTCAGGACCATGCAGCCGCCGCGGTCGCGGTAGGCCCCAACGGAACGCCGGACGACCCGAGCGGCATCGCCGTGTTCGCGTGGAAGGGCGAGACACTGCAGGAATACTGGTGGTGCACGCGCGAGGCGATGCGCTGGCCTCACGGCGGCGGACCGAACCTGATCGTCGACGACGGCGGCGACGCGACGCTCCTGATTCACAAGGGTCTCGAGTTCGAGAAGGCGAAGGCGGTTCCCGCTTATCGCCGCGGCCAGGATCCCGAGGAGTGGGGGGTCATCCTCGACTTGCTGCGCCTGCAGCAGAAGGAGGAGTTCGGCGTCTACAGCCGCGTGGCGCCCGAGATTCGCGGCGTCTCGGAAGAGACGACGACCGGCGTGCACCGCCTCTACCAGATGGAGCGCGCCGGCACCTTGCTCTTCCCGGCGATCAACGTGAATGACTCGGTGACCAAGTCGAAGTTCGACAACATCTACGGCTGCCGTCACTCACTGCCCGACGGTCTCGCGCGCGCGACCGACGTGATGCTCGGCGGCAAGGTCGCCGTGGTGATGGGCTTCGGTGAGGTCGGCAAGGGCTGCGCGGCGGCGCTCCGCGGTCAGGGCTGCCGAGTCATCATCACCGAGATCGATCCCATCTGCGCGCTGCAGGCCGCGATGGAGGGCTACCAAGTCACGACCTTGGACGAGGTCGTCGAGATCGCCGACATCTTCATCACCGCCACCGGCAACGTGAATCTCATCACGACCGATCACATGGCGCGGATGAAGGACAAGGCGATCGTCGGGAACATCGGCCACTTCGACAACGAGATCGACATCGCGGGCTTGAAGCAGGGCGAAGGCATCCGCCGCGTGAACATCAAGCCGCAGTACGACGAGTGGATCTTCCCCGACGGTCACAGTGTCTTGATGCTCGCCGAGGGGCGACTCCTGAATCTCGGCTGCGCGACGGGTCACCCGAGCTTCGTGATGTCCGCGTCGTTCACGAACCAGGTGCTCGCGCAGCTCGAGCTCTGGAACAACAACGGCAAGTACGAGAAGAAGGTCTACGTGCTGCCGAAGGCGCTCGACGAGGAAGTGGCGCGGCTGCACCTCGATCACTTGGGCGTGAAGCTCACGAAGCTGACCCCCGAGCAGGCCGCGTACATCGGCGTGCCGCCGGACGGACCCTACAAGCCCGACCACTACCGGTACTAGCGTGCGCGCACGGGTGCTGGCTGCCGCCGTCTCACTCGCCGTCGCAAGCGGCGGCGCACGAGCCGACGAGACCGTGCGCGTCCGCGTCGCCGCTGGCGCGCGCAGTGTGACACTGTCCGGAAGCGCGCTTCGCGTCGACGGCCAGAGTGTCTCCGCGTCGGAGCTCGTCGCGCGCAGCGCGGACGGGCAGATTCGCGCCGGCGGCAAGGCGAGGCGCAGGTCGATCGTCGTCGACGCGCGCGGCCCGATCCGCCTCGACGGGCGCGCGTATCCCGGGAGCCTGCGCCTCAGCGCCCGCGGCGGGGATTCGCTCGACGTCGTGAATCTCGTGGCGCTCGAGCCGTACGTCGCGAGCGCGATCGCGAGCGAGACACCCGCGAGCTGGCCGATCGAGGCGCTGAAGGCGCAGGCGGTGGTGGCGCGTTCGTATGCGCTGCACGAGCGCGAGCGGCGCGGCGGAGAGCCGTTCGATCTCGAGGCCTCGGTGATCTCGCAGCGCTACGGCGTCTCGCAGGTTCCCGAGGCCGCGTTCGCCGCTGCGCGCGCTACCGAGGGCGAGTATCTCGCGTTCGCCGGCGAGCCGATCCTCGCCGCGTTCCATTCTTCTTCCGGCGGCGCGACCGCGTCGGCCGAGGAGGTCTGGGGCGAGGCGGTGCCTTATCTGCGGAGTGTCTCGTCGCCGGACGAGGCCGCGCCGGACTACTTCTGGAGCTACGAGATCTCGCTCGCCGATCTCACCCAGGCGCTGCGCGAAGCGGGCTACGCGCCGGGCTCGCTCTCGGAAGTGCGCGTCTGTCAGCGCAGCGAGAGCGGCCGCGTCGAGCGGATCCAGCTCGGCTCGGTCCTGCTCTCCGGCCGCGACCTGCGCGAGCTGCTCGGCGGCCGAGCGCTGCGCAGCGCGCTCTTCGACGCGCGCGTCGACGAAGGTCGAGTCCGTTTCCTCGGCAGCGGCTCGGGCCACGGCGTCGGCCTCTGCCAATGGGGCGCCAGCGAGCTCGCGAAGCGCGGCGCCAGCTATCGGCGGATCCTGGCACACTACTACCCCGGCAGCGATCTGCGCCGCGTGCGCGCGAATGGCTCGGGGCCGGATGACTGGAGCGCACGCCGTTGAACACGCAGGCTGAGGTCCAGGTCGAGAGCTCACCGCCCGCGCCCGCGCCGTCGAGCGGCCCGGCGGGAATCTTCGGCAGTCCGATCTTCTTCCTCGTCGCGATGCTGCTCCTGATGTGGGCGCTGCTGATCCGTCCGCAGCAGCGGCGCGAGAAAGAGCTGAAGGCGATGCTGTCGCAGGTCGAGAAGGGCGACGGCATCGTGACGACCGGCGGCCTTCACGGTCGAGTCACGGGCGTGACGGACGACGTGCTCACCGTCGAGATCGCGCAGAACGTGCGCGTGAAGATCGCGCGCAGCGCGGTGGCGTCGCGCAGCGCGGGCAAGTCGGAAGGGGAGAAGTCGTGAGCCTGCGCGGCCGCTGGATCCTGATCGCGATCGTCACGGTCGTCATGAGCTATCTCTCGCTGCCCAGCTTCTTCTCGGAAGAGGCGCGCACGAGTCACTGGTGGCTACGCAAGGACGGCATGACGCTCGGCCTCGACTTGCAGGGCGGCATCCACTGGCTGCTGCGTGTGGATTCCGATGCAGCAATACAGCGCGAGCTCGAGAAGATCCTGAGCTCGGTCACTGACTCCGCGTCCGAGGCGAAGATCGAGCTCGCCGGCAGCGACATCAAAGGCGACACCCTCACCCTGCGCGGCGACATCCCGGGTCTGCGCAAGCTGCTCGACGAGAACGTGCAGAGCGTCGACGTCGACGAGCAGGACGGCGCACTCGTCGCGAAGCTCAAGGATCGCTGGAAGCGCGAGGCGATCGACCGCGGCGCCTCGACCGCGCTCGAAGTGCTGCGCAAGCGGGTCGATCAGTTCGGCGTGCGCGAGCCGCTCATCGTGCCGCAGGGTCACGGCCGAATCCTCGTGCAGATGCCCGGCGTGAAGGATCCCGCTTCCGCGCGCGTACTGATCCAGAGCACCACGTTTCTCGAGTTCAAGCCGGTGCTCGATGCTGCGCCGAGCAAGGAGTTACTCGAGGCCAAGTTCCCGAGCGGCGTCCCCGAAGATCAACAGATCGTGATCAACACGACGCGCGCAGGCAAAGAGAGCGAGGCCCTGCTCGTCCCGAAGAAGGCGGTGCTGAAGGGCGACATGCTCGAGGACGCGCGCATGGAGTTCGATCGCCGCAATCGGCCGATCATCACGTTCCAGTGGAACTCCGAGGGCGCGAAGCTGTTCCGCGACTTCACGGGCGCGAACATCGGTCACCGGCTCGCGGCGATCATCGACGGAAAGGTGATCACGGCGCCGGTGATTCAGAGCAAGATCGGGCGGCGCGGCGAGATCACGGGTGACTTCACGCGCGAGGAGGCGAGCAACACCGCGATCCAGCTGCGCTCCGGCGCGCTGCCGATCCCGCTGGTGCTCGAGGAGGAGCGGTCGGTCGGCCCGTCACTCGGCGCGGACTCGATCCGCGACGGCGTGCGCGCGTCTCTGCTCGGCGCCGGGCTCGTCTTCCTCTTCATGGCCATCTACTACAGCCTGACGGGCATGTTCGCGAATCTCGCGCTGATCGTGAACGTGGTCATCCTGATCGGCCTGATGAGCGCGACCAAGGCGACGATGACCTTGCCCGGCATCGCCGGCGTGGTGCTCACCGTCGGCATGGCGGTCGACTCGAACGTCATCATCTACGAGCGCATCCGCGAGGAGCTCCGCAACGGGAAAACCGCGCGCGCCGCAATCCAGACCGGCTATGCGCGCTCGTTCTGGACGATCTTCGACGCTCACGTGACTGCGCTGCTCTCCTCGATCATTCTGGTGATGATCGGGCGCGGGCCGGTGCAAGGATTCGGCGTGACACTCACGATCGGGCTGATCGCGAGCATGTTCACCGCGCTCGTCGTGACTCGCACGTTGATGGACACGATCTACGGCCCACACCCCGAGAGGCTGCGAATCTGATGGAGCTCTTCAAGACCAAGACTCACATCGACTTCGTCCGCCAGATGCCGTTCATGGTCGCGTTCTCCGTGATCGTGATCGTGCTGTCGCTCGCCTCGATGGCCGTCCGGGGCTTCAACTTCAGCATCGACTTCGAGGGCGGCACGGTGATGGAGGTGCAGGTCCCGGAGGCCGCCGGCGACGTCGGCGAGGAGCGGATCCGCGACATCCTGCAGAAGCTCGGCCAGCCCGACGCGACCATCGTGCGGCTCGGCGCGCCCGAAGACCGCGAGTTCCGCATCAGCCTGCGCGGGTCACAGGAAGAGGACCGCGACCTGACCGTGACCTTGCTGAAGGGACTCAACGAAGCGCTGAACACCGAGGTCGTCGCGAAGAGCGTCGAGTCCGTCGGCCCGCGCGTCGGCGGCGAGCTGCGCCGCGCGGGCGTGACGGCGATCGTGCTCTCGTGGATCGGGATCCTCTGCTACGTGTGGTTCCGCTTCGAGTGGCAGTACGCGCCCGGCGCGGTGCTCGCGCTCGTGCACGACGTGTGCTTCACCGCCGGCTTGTTCTCGATCTTCGGCTGGGAGTTCGACATGAACGTCCTGGCCGCGCTGCTCGTGATCATCGGCTACTCGATGAACGACACGATCGTGATCTACGACCGCATTCGCGAGACGGTCTCGACGCGCGGAACCACGGAGCTCGAGAGCGTCGTGAACGAGGCGATCAACGCGACGCTCTCGCGAACCGTGCTGACCTCGGGACTCACTCAGCTCGTCGTCGTCGCGATCCTGCTCGTCGGCGGGCCCGTGCTGCGCGGCTTCGCGCTCGCGCTGTTCATCGGGATTCTCGTCGGCACGTACTCGTCGATCTACGTCGCGAGCGCCGTGCTCATCTGGCTCGCGCGCCGCTACGGGCACCCGGTGCCCGCGCCCAAGCCGGAGCGCCGCGCGCGGCCCAGCCGAGCGACGAGCTAGTACGGTGCGGCCCGCGCGTGTCTCGCGCGGGCGGACCCGAGGCGGGCTGCGCTAGCTCGCCTTGTGGGCGACGAGCGGCGTGGGCGAGGGCGCTGACTCGAGCTTCTTCTCCGCGGGGCGGAGCTTCTCGAGCGCGCTCGCTTCCTTCATCGTGATCGCGCCGTTGATCATCGCGCCCTCGGCGACCGTGAGTCGCGGCGCAATCAGGTCGCCCTGAATGCGACCGGTCTCGCGCACCTCGATGCGCTCGCTCGCGATCACGTTGCCTGCGATCTTTCCGACCACCGTGACTTGCTTCGCGGAGACCTCGCCCTGGATGTCTCCGTTCGGCCCGATGGTCAGGTGAAAGTTCCGCAGCGACACGCGCCCTTCGACGCGTCCCTCGAGGATCGTGTCCTCGTCGCCGACGACGTCTCCCTTGATACTGATCGACTTACCGATGTTGGCCATCTCGTACCCCCCCGGGTGACGGCGTTCCGGCTGTGGCGCAGCGCTCGTGATCGGCGGCGTGCTGATCACTCGGCTCGGCTCGACGCTGCGCTCCACACCGTCCCCTTCACCCTTGTTTTTCCACAACGCCATGAAACAACTCCGAACGTCTTGGCGCCGCTCGCGCACCTTACGTTGCGGCGCGTTGCGACCTTCGTTCCGTGAGACGGCTCACAAACCCAACCGAAGCTCTACGGCGACGGAGAGCGCAGAGTACTCCGCACCGACGAGCGCTGACAACTCGGACAACTCAGTACTCCTCCATGCCGCGCACGCGCTCGCTCTCGACGGAGATTCCCCTCGATTCGAGCAACGTGCCCTGCGCGAACTCGAGCCCGGAGATCGCGGTGCGGTACTGCTGCAACGCACTGATCTCGTTGACCTCCGCTTGCAGCAGGTCGTCCTGGAACTGCTGCACGTTGTGCGGCGTGGAATCTCCGAGTCGCAGCTTCTCTTGCTCGGCGTGAAGAGTCTCCTCGGATGCGACGCGAGCGCGATGAGCGGATTCGACCAGATCGATCGAGCTCTCGAGCGCGCGCACCGCGGACCGCACCTCGAGCACGAGTGACTGCTCGGTGCGCTTCATGACCGTCTTCGACCGGCGCAGCTCGATCTTGCTCTGGACGTAGCGCGCGTCGGCCGTCTCGTTGCCGATGGGATACGAGAAAGTCGCCCCGAATCCCCAGCTGTGGAAGCCGTGGCCGTCGAAGAAGCTCGAGTTCGCCGCCGCCGGAGTTCGACCGAAGCCGAAGTCGGGCTGGATGTTGGGAAGAGCGGGAAGCCCCGTGGGGCTGGTGGGGTCGAAGCGGAATCCCACCGGGGTACCCGCAGGAACCTTCTGAGTGCCGGCGAGGCCGTCCATGGCGTAACTCGCGCCGACGTTGAGCGACGGCAGTGTCTGATTCCAGTTGTAACTCTGTTGGATCTCCGCCTGCTCGACCTCGAGTTGTGAGGCCAAGAGCTCCGAGCGATTGGTCCGCGCCTTGGAGACCGCCTGCTCCGGATCCACTTGATACGGAACGAACATCGGCTCCTCGGTGCGCACGGTCGTCGTGGAATAGTCGTTGATCCCGGGAGCCAGGATCACGGTGAGCAGCGCGTCCTGCGCGCTCTTCGCCGCGTTCAGGGCGATGATGTGCTGTGACTGGCGCTGTGCGACGTTCGCTTCGGCCTGAGTCACGAGGACCTTCGAGACGGTCCCGACCTGATATTGGACCTTGGTCTGCTCGAGCAGATCCTTGGCGGTGTCGACGGCGCTCGACGTCGCGCGCTCGAGCGCGCGCGTGGCCGAGAGCGCCCAGTAGGCCGACTCGACTGCGAAGACGCCGCTCGAGAGCAGACTCTGGAAGGTCGCGTCGCTGATGTGCTGATTCACGGCGCTCTGGCGGACGAGCAGATCGGGCCCGCTCCAGTACAGGTTGCGGAGCAGCGGGACGGTGATCGCGCTGGTCCAATCCGACGAGTACTGCGGCTTCAGTGAGTTGATGCCCGAGGTCGAGTTCAGCTCTCGGAAGGTGTAGCCGGACGAGTAAGAGGCGCCCCAGGGCAGGATGCCGGTCAGGCCACCCGTGTAGCGCTTGCCGTCGTCGACGGTGCGGTCTCCCGTCGTGCCGAAGAAGCTCTGCAGGGAGCTCGCCACCGGTGTCTCGACGTGATCCTGGTTGAACGCGCCGAGGACCTGTGGGTCGAACAGGCCCTGGGCCTGGCGCACGATCTGGCGCGAGATCGCGGGATCGTTGCGGACGACCTGGAGGCTCAGGTTGTACTCGAGCCCGAGCTCGACGGCCTGTTGCAGCGTGATCTCGCGGTCCTGGCCGAGAATGTCCTCGGGCTTGAGCTCCTGACTGGCGGCGAGCCGCGCGAGCGCGAGTACACAGATCAGTGGCAGTAGCTTCCGAGTCATTTCTTCTCCGTGGCGCCGACTCCGTGGAGGAAGAAGTCGACGATGGCTTCGGCGTCGCTCTCGACGCTGGCAGGTGATGGGTTCTGCAGGCGATCGATGATCGCGCCGCGCATGGACTCGATCAGGAAACGGCTGGTGCGGCGGCTGTCGCAGCTTCGCAGCTCGCCGCTCTTCGAGCCGCGCTCGACGATCGCTGTGACGAAGCAGAGCAGGTCTTCGCGATTTCGCTCGAGCTTGGTCGCGAGCGGCGACTCGCGCTCGAGCCCGAACTGAGTGCGCTCCTGGAGCACTCGGAACATCTCGCGGTTTTCGCTGGTGTGCTCGAGCGCGGCGCGCATGAGACCCACGAGCTTGGGCGCCGCGCCGCGCGCGCGTGTCGTCGCCAGACGCGCGCGCTCCATCAGCTCGCCGAAGCCGTGATCCGCGACGTGTGCGAGCAGCTCTTCCTTGTTCCGGAAGTACAGATAGATGGTGCCCTTCGAGATCTGGGCCTCGTGCGCGATCCGCTCCATCGACGCATCGCCGAAGCCCGACTCGGCAATCACCCGCCGCGCGGCGCGGACGATCTCCTCGGTGCGGAAGTCCTTGATGACTTCTTCTTTGGTTCGCGTGCCGCGCGGCGCGGTCATGGGTGCTCCGGGTCAGCGGGATGAAAGCGGGGTACAGTCGACTGAACGGCGGGTCATCAGCCTACGACTCGACGGGTTCGGCGCGCAACCGCGCTTCCTTCGGCCTCGCGATCTCCGCGAGTGTTAGGATGGAACGACCGTGAGTGGGCATTCCCGGGGGGTCGTCTTGGCCGCAGGTGCCAGGAAGTGGGAAGTGAAGGTCGGCGAGCTCGCCGTCTACCCCGGGCATGGCGTCGCCCGAATCGAAGCGCTCCAAGTGCGCGAGATCGCCGGACGCCAGCTCGAGTTCCTCGTGCTGCGCAAGCTCGACGACGAGTCGCGCATTCTGATCCCCCGCGATCGCATCGAGGAGGTCGGACTGCGCCCGCCAATCGAGAGCGCGGAGGCCGCGCGCATCTGGAAGATCCTGAAGGAGCGCAAGCGAACCAAGGCGCGCAGCGGCATCGCCTGGAGCCGCCAGTTTCGGGAGCTCCAGGACAAGCTGAAGGTTGGCACGATCTTCGAGACAGCCGAGGTGCTGCGCGATCTCCTGCGCCTGCAGCACACCAAGGAGCTGTCGTTCGGCGAGCGCAAGCTCCTCGAGAACGCGCGCTCGCTGCTCGTGCAAGAGCTCGCCGCTGCCGAGAACACGGGGCCCGACGAGATCGAAGCTTCGATCCGCGCCGCGGTGAAGTAAGTCCCGATCGGGGTATATTCGCCCGTCATGCGCGCGCTGGCCTTGGTCCTCGCGGCCGGGCAGGGAGTCCGCCTGGGCCGAGAAGTCCCGAAGGGATTCGTGCGCCTGCGCGGACGGACCCTGCTCGAGTGGAGTGCCGCGGCGCTCGGGCGCGCGCCCGAGGTGGCGGCCGTTCTGTGCGTGGTGCCGGCGGGCGGCGGCACTCCGTCGGGCGCTCGACCTGCGAGCTTCCCGGGACCGGCCGAGTGGCTCGCGCCCGTCGTTGGCGGCGCGCGGCGCCAGGACTCGGTCGCACGGGGACTCGAAGCCGGCGTGCGCGCGCGGCCGGAGCTCGACTGGGTGCTGGTGCACGACGCGGCTCGCTGCCTGGTCGAGCCCGCCGATGCGAGCGCCGTGCTCGCCGCAGCTCGCGCGACCGGAGCTGCGCTGCCGGTTCTCCCGGCGAGTGACACGGTCAAGTGGCTCGACGGCGCGCGGGTCGAGCGCACGCTCGAGCGTGCGCGCGTCGGCTTCGCGCAGACGCCGCAGGCGTTCCGGGTCGACGTGCTGCGCGAGGCGCTCGAGAAGGCGTCACACGACGGTGTAGAGGGGACGGACTGCGCGTCGCTCGTCGAGCGCCTCGGCGTCGAAGTGCGGATCACGCCCGGGCGCGCCGAGAACTTCAAGGTGACTCACCCCGAGGACCTGGCGCGCGCCGAAGCGGTGCTCGCCGCCCGCGAGGTCGCTTGATGCGCGTCGGCCAGGGCTACGACGTACACCGATTGGTGTCGGGTCGCCCGCTGCTGTTGGGCGGCGTGCGCATCCCCCACGCGCGCGGGCTCGCGGGTCACTCGGACGCGGACGTGCTCGCGCACGCGGTCGGCGACGCGCTGCTCGGCGCGCTGGGGCAGGGCGACCTCGGCGTCCACTTCCCGTCGAGCGACGAGCGCTGGCGCGGCGCGTCCGGCGCGCACCTCCTGGCTCAGATCACCGCCAGGCTCGTGCCCGCGGGCCTGGCGATCGGCAACGTCGATGCGACGATCATCGCCGAGGAGCCCCGCCTCGCGCCGTTCCGCGTCGAGATACAGGAGAGCCTCGCGAAGCTGCTCGGCGTCGAGGCCGGCCGCGTGAACGTGAAGCTGAAGAGCAGCGACGGGCTTGGCGCCGTCGGCCGCGGCGAGGGCATCGCGGCGCAGGCGATCGTGCTGCTCGAGCGGAGCGCGCGATGAGTGACTTGCGGCTCTACAACACCATGACTCGCACGAAGCAGGTCTTCGCGCCGCTCCTGCCGCCGACCGTCCGCGTCTACAGCTGCGGCCCGACGGTCTACAGCCGCCAGCACCTCGGCAACCTGCGCACTTACCTCTTCGTCGACCTGCTCGCGCGCAGCCTGCGCTTCTTCGGCTACGAGGTGCGTCTAGTCGTCAACGTCACCGACGTGGGTCACTTGCAGAGCGACGCCGACACGGGCGACGACAAGATGGAGAAGGCCGCGCGCGAGGAGAAGCTCTCCGCGCGCGAGATCGCCGACCGCTGGCTGCGCGTGTTTCGCGAGGACCTCGCGAAGCTCCACTTCCACGAGCCGGACGTCTGGTGCAAGGCGACCGAGCACATTCCCGAGCAGATCGAGATGATTCGCGCGCTCGAGCAGAAGGGGTTCACATACCGCACGAGCGACGGCGTGTATTTCGACACCTCGAAGGATCCGCACTACGGCGAGCTCGCGCGCCTCGATCTCGCCGCACAAGAGGCGACCGCGCGCATCGAGCACGCCTCGGAGAAGCGCGACGTCTCCGACTTCGCGCTCTGGAAGCTCTCGCCCAAGGAAGGTCCGCGCCGGCAGATGGAGTGGGAGAGTCCCTGGGGGCGCGGCTTTCCGGGCTGGCACATCGAGTGCTCCGCGATGAGCACGAAATACCTGGGCGAGACATTCGACATCCACACCGGCGGCGCCGACCATGTCCCCGTGCACCACACCAACGAGATCGCGCAGTCCGAGAACGCGCTCGACGTGCGGCCCTGGGTGCGCTTCTGGATGCACGCGGGCTGGCTGATGTTCGACGGGGAGAAGATCTCTAAGTCGACGGGTGGCAGCGCGCTGAACCTCGACGAGATGATGGCTGCGGGCTTCGAGCCGCTCGTGTTCCGCTACTTCGCGCTCGGCGGTCACTACCGGCAGCAGCTCACCTTCTCCGACGACGCGCTGCGCGGCGCGCAGGCGTCGTGGCATCGGCTCGTGAGACACGCGGCCGAGCTGCGCGAGCTGAGCTCGAGCGCGGGCGCGCCGTTCGCCGACGAGCTGCGCGCGAAGTTCCGGGCCGCGCTGGCCGACGACCTGAACGCGCCGCGCGCGCTCGCGGTGGTCTGGGAAGCGGTGCGCAGCGACGCGCTCGGCGCGCGCGAGAAGTACGCACTTCTGTGTGAATGGGACTCGGTGCTCGCGCTGGGTCTCGCCGACGCGCGGGTCGCGCCTGCCGAGGCCGACGCGGAGATCGACGGCCTGGTCCGCGAGCGCGACCAAGCCCGCGCCGCGAAGAACTGGAAGCGCGCCGACGAGCTGCGCGCCAGACTCAGTGACATCGGCGTCGAGCTCGTGGACTCCCCGCAGGGGACGCGCTGGCGCCGTGGCTGACTTCGAGGTCGTCTCCGACTACAAGCCCCTGGGCGATCAGCCGCGCGCGATCGAAGAGCTGGTGTACGGAGTCACGAACGGCGTGAAGCACCAGACGCTGCTCGGCATCACCGGCAGCGGCAAGACCGCGACCATGTCGTGGGTGATCGAGAAGCTCCAGCGCCCCACGCTGGTCATGGCGCCGAACAAGACGCTCGCCGCGCAGCTCTACGGCGAGTTCAAGAAGCTCTTCCCCAAGAACGCCGTCGAGTATTTCGTCTCCTACTACGACTACTACCAGCCCGAGGCGTATCTCCCGACGACAGACACGTACATCGAGAAGGACTCGTCGATCAACGACGAGATCGACAAGCTGCGCCACTCTGCGACTCGCTCCGTGCTCTCTCGGCGCGACGTGATCGTGGTCGCGAGCGTCTCGTGCATCTACGGCCTCGGCTCGCCCGAGACCTACGGCAACATGCACGCCTACGTCGAGACCGGCACGCGCATGCGGCGCGACGACTTCACGCGCAAGCTGGTCGAGATGCTCTACGACCGCAACGACCTCGACTTCCACCGCGGCACCTTCCGCGTGCGCGGCGACGTGGTCGAAGTGTTTCCCGCCTACGAAGACGAGCGCGCGATCCGCGTCGAGTTCTTCGGCGACGAGATCGACTCGATCTCGGAGATCGACCCGCTGCGCGGCCGCGTGCTCTCGAAGCCCAAGGTCGCCGTGGTGTTCCCGAACAGTCACTACGTGCAGACCCGCGAGCGCCTCGAGCGCGCGATCGAGGGCATCCGCGAGGAGCTCGACGAGCGGATCGTGCGCTTCAAGCGCGAGAACAAGCTGCTCGAGGCGCAGCGCATCGAGCAGCGCACCATGTACGACCTCGAGATGCTGGCCGAGATGGGCTTCTGTCACGGCGTCGAGAACTACTCGCGCTGGCTCGACGGGCGCGTGAAGGACCAGCCGCCGTACACGCTGATCGACTACTTCCCGAAGGACTTCCTCTGCTTCGTCGACGAGAGTCACGTCACCGTGCCGCAGATCGGCGGCATGTTCCGCGGCGACCGCCGGCGCAAGGAGACACTCGTCGACTACGGCTTCCGCCTGCCGTCGGCGCTCGACAACCGGCCGCTGACCTTCGAGGAGTGGGAGCAGCGCATTGGCCAGGTGCTCTTCGTGTCGGCGACGCCCGCGGAGTACGAGCTCGAGAAGAGCGTCGGCGTCGTCGTCGAGCAGATCATCCGCCCGACGGGACTCACGGACCCCGAAGTCGAGATCCGCCCCGCGAAGACCCAGGTCGACGATCTGCTCGGCGAGATCCGCGAGCGGGTCGCCCTCGGCGACCGCGTGCTGGTCACGACGCTCACCAAGCGCATGGCCGAGGAGCTCACGAGTTACTACCAGGACGTCGGCATCCGCGTGCGCTACCTGCACTCCGAGGTGCCGACCATCGAGCGCACCGAGATCCTGCGCGACCTGCGCAACGGCGAGTTCGACGTCCTGGTCGGCATCAATCTGCTGCGCGAAGGCCTGAATCTCCCCGAGGTGTCCCTGGTCGCGATCCTCGACGCCGACAAGGAGGGCTTCCTGCGCTCCGCCCGCTCGCTGATCCAGACCATGGGTCGCGCGGCGCGCAACGTGCGCGGCAAAGTGCTGCTCTACGCCGACGCCGAGACCGATTCGATCCGCGCCGCGATCGACGAGACGAACCGCCGCCGCGAGGTCCAGCGCGCCTACAACGAGAAGAACGGAATCACACCGCGCACCGTCGAGAGCGCGATCACGAGTCTCTCCGAGAGTCTGTACGAAGCCGACTACGTCACCGTCTCGAAGGCGGCCGATCTCGAGTTCAGCGCCGACGAGCTGCGCGCCGAGGTGAGCAAGCTGCGCGCGCAGATGAAGAAGGCCGCCGAGGACCTGGACTTCGAGCGCGCGGCCGAGATTCGCGATCGCATCAAATCACTCGAAGAGGGCTCGCTGCTCGCGGGCTACGAAGCGCCCGCGCGAAGCTCGGCCGGGGAGGGACGCCCGCGCCGCCCGAGCCGAGGCCGCAGGCGGCGGTGACCGCGCTCGAGGAGCGCGTCGCGCTGCTCCCCGTCGAGCCCGGCGTGTATCTGTTCCGCGACGCGGAGGGTCGCGTGCTCTACGTCGGCAAGGCGCAGAGCTTGCGCGCGCGCGTGCGCAGCTACTTCAACCGCGGCGGCGACGGGCGCATGCAGGTCCCCTTTCTCGTCGAGCGCGCCGCCGACGTAGAGGTGATCGCCACCGCGAACGTGAAGGAAGCGCTGCTCCTCGAGAACCAGCTCATCAAGAAGCACAAGCCGCGCTTCAACGTGCGGCTGCGCGACGACAAGAACTATCTCGCGCTGCGCCTCGATCCGCGCGAGGCCTATCCGCGCTTCACCGAGACGCGCCGCTTCGCGCGCGACGGCGCGCTCTACTTCGGGCCGTACACGTCGAGCATCTCGCTGCGCGAGACACTCGCGTCGCTGCAGAAGATCTTCCCGCTGCGCACCTGCAGCGACCCGGTGTTCCGCAGCTACCGGCGCCAGGGCCGGCCGTGTCTCGAGCACGCGATCGGACGCTGCGCCGCGCCCTGCTGCGGGCGGATCACGGACGAGGCGTACGGCGAGCTGGTGAGCGGCGCGACCTTGCTCCTGCGCGGCAAGGCCGACGATCTGCTCGGCGAGCTGAAGGAGCGCATGCGCGCCGCGTCCGAGGGCGAGCGCTTCGAAGAGGCCGCGCGACTGCGCGACCGCGCGCGCGCCGTGTCTCGCACGGTCGAGTCACAGTCCATGGTGTCGCGGAAGTTCGTCGACCGCGACGCGTTCGGCGTGGCGCGCGATGGGCCGCGCCTCGAGATCCAGGTCATGCACGTCCGCCAGGGGAAGATCGCGGGCGGCGCCGCGTACGAGTTCCGCGACGTCGCCGGCGACGACTCGGAAGCGCTCGGCTCGTTCCTGACTCAGTTCTACGGCGAGGAGCGCGAGATCCCGCGCGAGGTGCTCGTGCCGAGCGACCTCGAGAGCGCGGCCGCGTTCGCCGAGCTGTGGCGCGAACGCGCCGGGCACGCGGTCGAGATCGCGGTCCCGAAGCGCGGCGAGCGCCGCCGGCTGGTCGAGCTCGCGACGCGCAACGCGGCGCTCGCGCTCGAGGCCCGCGATCAGCGCGAGCAGAACAGCGGCGAGCTGCTCGAGGCGGTGCGCGAGGCGCTGCGCCTGGAGCGCGTGCCCCTCGCGATCGAGTGCTACGACATCTCGCACCTGCAGGGGAACCTCGGCGTCGCCTCGCGTGTGAGCTTCGTCGACGGGCGTCCGCACAAGGCCGGCTATCGCAGATACAAGCTCCGCGAGACCGCGCCCGGCGACGACTACGGCGCGATGCGCGAGGTGTTGAAGCGCCGGCTCGAGAGACTCGACAGCGAGCCCGCGCCGGACTTACTGCTGCTCGACGGCGGCAAGGGACAGCTGAACGCCGCGCGCGCGCTGTTCGCCGACCTCGGCGTCGAGGGCATCGCGCTCGCGTCGCTCGCGAAGGAGCGCGACGAGGAGTCGGCGTCGGGGCGAGTCATGCGCCACGGAGGGCAGAAGCGCGAGAAGCTGTTCCTTCCCGGCGTGAAGGATCCGATCATGCTCGCGCGCGACTCGAGCGCGCTCCTGCTCCTGCAGCGCGTCCGCGACGAGTCACATCGCTTCGCGATCGCCTACCACCGCGAGCTGCGCAAGAAGTCGCAGTTCCGCTCCATCCTCGACGAGCTGCCGGGCATCGGGCCGATGAAGCGGCGCGCGCTGCTGCGTCAGCTCGGCAGCCTCGAGAAGATCCGCGCCGCGAGCCTCGAAGAGCTCGAAGCCGTGCCGAAGCTGGGCCGGCGCGCGGCCGCGATCGTGCACCGCTTCTTCCACGCGGAGATTCCGGGCGGCGTGACCGAGCCGGTCAAGACAGACACGCTCGCCGCCGATCCTATTCCCGAGCCGGACCCTTCGTAATCCGGCGCTCGGGAGAAGGCCATGCGCGGGAAACTCGTGATTGCCGCGGCTTGCGTCGCGTTGTGCGCGTTCGCTGCGCGCGCGCGAGCCGATCTGTACCGCTGGGTCGATCCGCAAGGCCAGGTGCACGTGACCGACGACCGCACCCAGATTCCGCGCGGCGCGACCATCACCGTGCAGCCGACCCGCGTGCACACGAACGCGACGCCGGCGACGCCCGACGCTTCACCGCCCCAGGACGACGCGCCACCCCGGCCGCGGTCACCGCGCCCGGTCCTCGCGGTCCAGGAGCACGACGACATCCGCGAGGGTGAGGTCGGGCGCGTGCACGTGCTCGGTTTCCAGCGCGCCGGGCACGAGATCTCTCTCGACGTGACGCTCGCCGAGAGCGCGCACTGTGACTTCAAGGTGGACACGGGTGCGTCGCTCAACACCGTGCCGGCGTGGGTCGTGAAGGAGCTGGGCATCGAGATCGACAAAGACACTCCGCGCATCTCGCTGGTCGGTATCTCGGGAAAGCCCGCGCTCGTGCCGCTGATCATGATGCCGTCGGTGCGCGTCGGCACCGTCTACGTCGAGAACGTGGAGATGGCCGTGCTCGACACCATGAGCTCGGGTCTCCTGGGCATGCCCTTCTTCAATCACTTCCAGGTGCAGATCGATCCGGGCAAGGGCGAGCTGCGTCTCACCGAGATCGATCTCGACAAGGTCGACGGCGTGTACGGCGGGATGGGCGAGGATGCGTGGAGGACGCGCTTCCGCCAGCTCCACGAGCGACTCGCACTGATTCGCAAGGCGCGAGAGTCGGTGCCCGAGGAGTCGCAGACCATGGCGCAGAACTATTTCCAGAAGCTCGACCGCGCCGAGGAGAAGGCGCAGCACGAGCTCGACGAGCTCGAGGACCGCGCGCAGGCCGCAGGGGTTCCCGCCGACTGGCGATGAGAAGCGCGGTCCCCCGGAGCGGGAAAGCTTTTCCTCGCCCGCTCGCCTTCGCCGCCGAGCTGCGCGCGCCGCGCACCGCAACGACGGGCGGAAGTCCCTTCCCGCGCGAGTGATTTGCGTCGGCTCGCGAAGTCGCGCGTGCTTGGCACCCGCCTTGCTAACTACGCCGGCATGTCGCCGTTTCACCGGAAGATCGTGGAGCTCCTCGAGGGTCGCTACGGAGTGAGCCCCGCGTTCGCGGAGCAGTTCGTGCCCGTCTTCGAGCAAGTCGCGCAGAGCCAGCCGTCGTCGGACGACTGGGAGGCGCTGATGGCCTGTCTCGCGTCCGCGTATCGCTCGCTTCCGCAGGTCGAAGACAAGGCGCTGCACGAGGCGCACGTGCTCGTCGGGCAGTTCGTGGGTGAGCTCCAGAAGATCGACGAGTCACTCAAGGTGGTCGGCGCCTTCCTCGAGCGCCTCCGCAATCAGCTCGGCGCGCCCGAGCTCTCGCGCACGCTGCACTAGTCCGCGCGTTCCCCGCGCCCCACTCCCCGTCCCGGCGAGGTCGCCCTGCCCGGACGCGCTCCGCTGCTGCTCCTGCTCGCGCCGTTCGCGCTCGGCGTCGGGCTCGAGGATCGGCTCGAGCTCGGCGCCGCGTGCAGCGCGTTCGCCGCCGTGCTCGGGCTCGCGCTCTGGGTCACTCCGTGGCGGATCCGTGCCGCCGGCGAGACACTGCTCGGTGTCGGGCTCGGTGCGCTCGCGCTCGCGCTGCGCCTGCATGCGCCGATTCCGGAGGCCGAGCCGGGGCCGATCGCGGTCACTCTGCTCGAGGCGCCGCGCGTGGCGCAGGGGAGCTGTCGCGCGGCGGTTTGGATCCACGCGCGGCCCGCGGGGAGGGCGCTCATGCTCGCGCGCGGCGCCGCGTGCGCGCTTCTGCCCGGGCAGCGCGCGCTCGCCCGGCTGCGCCTCGAGCCGTTGCGGCCGCCGAGCAATCCGGGCGCCGGCGACGCGCGGCGCCGTCTCGAGCGGCGCGGCATCGCGCGCGTTGCGCGGCTGCACGAGGAGGCGTTGGCGCCGATCGGCCCCGAAGCGGACGGGTCCGCGGCGCGCATCGAGCGCGTGCGCCGGCGCTTCGCCGAGACACTCGACCCTGCGGCCTCGCCGTCCCGC
>Ga0326730_1000199_pt1 | contig 18268 bp, 17 predicted proteins | sample MHFSIPfraction_3_FD_207740 | JGI IMG/M metagenome (GOLD analysis project Ga0326730, IMG submission 207740) | Lab enriched peat soil microbial communities from Michigan Hollow, Ithaca, NY, United States - MHF7AN SIP fraction | ecosystem: Environmental > Terrestrial > Soil > Wetlands > Peat...
GCGTCGCCAGGATGGAGGTGCGATGAAGACCGCAGCGCGGATCGCAGTCACGATGCTCGCCCTCCTCACGTCGGCCGGCGCTCGAGCAGACGACGAGCCGAACGCCACTGAGCTCGCGGCGCTGGGAGCCGACCAGGCCTTCGGCGCGAACGCGGTCGAAGTCTGGAAGAGCGACTGGAGCGATCAAGAGCTCACGTTCGGGGTCGCGCGCCGCTGGCAGAGCGGCAGGGCCGAAGTGCTGCTGCACGTGTTCGCGCCGCACAAGTACGAGGCGCTCGCGTTCCTGCTCCGAGCGCGCGGGACCGCCGCGCCGGCGATCGAGTATTTCCGCTCGCCGAAGCTCTTTCCGATCGACCGGCTGAGTGGTCGCACGCTGGAGGTCCAGGTCGCCAGCCCGATCGAGCGCCTGCCGTTCGCGCCCGGCTTGCCCGCGCCTGCGGACCTGTGGCCGCCGCGCGCTGCGGACTTTCAACTGACGCGGCTCCCGGACGCCGAGATCGAGGGCAAGCCCTGCCGCGTGCTCGAGCAGCGGATGCGGCGCAGCGATGGCGCCTACGATCGCATCGTGACGTCGCTGGCGCGCGATTCCAACGTCGCGCTCGAGACCCGCTTCCTGCGCGGCGAACACTTGGTGCGACGAGTCACAATCTCGTGGCACGACATCGATCACACCGACGCGCGACCCGTCGCTCGGCGCCGCAGCGTCGAGCGGCCCGGCGAAGCGACTCAGATTCTCACGCTCGAGCGCTTCAGTCTCGACCCGGTCTTTCCCGATCAGCTCTTCACGAGCTCGAACCTTCGGACCGGGCGGTTCCCCTCCTACTGAGACTGCGTGCGCGCAGCGACGGACGGATGCCGCCGGATGGTGCGGCATGCGTCTTGGATCTCTCAGTCTGTTACTCGCGGTGACTCCATTCCTGGTCGGCTTCGACGGACCGGAGGCACGAGACGCCCTCGACGCGGCGCTGCGCAACCTCTACCAGCCCGACATGCTGGTCGCGGTCGAGCTGCGCATCGACGAGGGACTGCCCGACGAGGAAGGCGTGAGCTTCGCCTACGGCCGCAAGACCAAGGGCGGCGAAACCCGCACGTTGGTGTACGACGGCGACGGACGCCGTGAGTCGGCGCGCGTGCTGCTGTTCCAGAAGCCCGGCGAAGAGGACCACGCGTTCACGTCGGTCGGCACGCGCGGACAGGTGCGACCCGTGAGCATGGGCCGGTACCGCGCGTCGCTCTTCGGGAGTGACTTCAACTACGCGGACTTTCGCGCGCGCCGCGCCGACGAGTACCGCATCGAGGTGCTCGGCAGCGACCACATCGACGGCGAAGACTGCCGCGTGCTGCGACTGCGCCCGCTCGAGGGCCCGTACACGATGCTGCTCGCCTGGATCTCCGAGGATCGCCCCGTGATCCTGCGAACCGACTACTTCGACGAGGCCGGTCTCTGGAAGCGCTACACCGCGCGCGTCGACCGCATCGAGCACAACCTCGAGTGGTGGGTCCCGATGGAGGACGAGATGATCGACCTCCGCACCGGCCACCACACCGTCCGCCGGATCCGCAATCTTGTCGTCGGCGCAGAAGTTCCGGACGAGGCCTTCACACTGACTCAGCTCGCGCGCGGCCGGATGCCTAGCTTCTGAATCCGCTCCGGCGCCGAAGCCGCAAGCGGAGTGCGGAGCGCGGAGCGCGCAGCGAGCCGCAGGCGAGCGAAGTTACGGGTGGCGCGCGGCCGCCCGCGCGCCGGGACCCGCGGCGCCGCTAGGCGCCGAAGGACTGACCGCAACCGCAGGTTGAGGTCGCATTCGGGTTCTCGATCTTGAACCCCGCGCCGTTCAGGTCGTCGACGTAGTCGACCTTCGTGCCGAGCAGATACACGGCGCTCTTCGAGTCGACGACCACGGGCACGCCGTGCTCCTCGCTCTTCTGATCCCACTCGCCGATCTTGTCGTCGAACATCAGCTGGTATTGCAGGCCGCTGCAGCCGCCGCCCACGACCTTGAGTCGCAGCGCGTAGCCTGCCCGTCCGTCGCGCTCGATGAGCTGCCGAACCTTCGTTGCCGCCGATTCCGTGAGAGAGACGACTGACATAGGCCCGTAGTCTAGGCGGGGCGCGCTCGTTGGCAAACCAGGCCGCAGGGCCCCAGGCTTCAGGAGCTCGCAACTCCGCGCTCGAACAACAGGAAGACCTCTCGGTTTCCCTTCGGGCCCGCGAGCACGCTCTCGGACTCGCCCAGGGTCACGAGGCCCAGCGTCTCCGCGCACTCGCGCACCTCGCGCACCGCGCGGGCGCGCAGCTCGGGGTCGCGCACCACGCCCTTCGGCGCGGCTTTGCGCTCGAGCTCGAACTGCGGCTTCACCAGGACGAGCAGCCGCCCTCCCGGTCGCACGAGCGCGCGCAGCCGCGGCAGCACGACCTTGAGCGAGATGAACGAGACGTCCGCAGTGACCAGATCGAAGGGAGCGCGGGCGCCGAGCTCGAAGTGGCGCACGTTGGTGCGCTCGAGTGACTCGACGCGCGGATCGCTGCGCAGCTTGGCGTCGAGCTGGCCGCGGCCGACGTCGAGCGCGAACACGCTCGCGGCCCCGCGCTGGAGCAGACAGTCGGTGAAGCCCCCGGTCGACGCGCCGACGTCGGCGCAGCGCAGCCCGGCCGGATCGATCCGGAGGGCGTCGAGCGCGCCCGCGAGCTTCTCGCCGCCGCGCGACACGTAGAGACTCCGCTGCGCGAGCACGGGCACGGCGTCGGCGGCGACGAGCGTCGCCGGCTTGTCGATGACTCGATCGCCCAGCCGCACTTCGCCGGCTTGAATGCGCACCTGAGCGCGAGCGCGCGTGGTCTCGAGGCCCAGCTCGAGCAGCCGCTGATCGAGGCGGACCCGCGGCGCGCCCACGGCTAGCGGCCGAGCAGCTCGCGAACCGCTCTCTCGATTCCCGCCGGGTCCAGCCCGATGGCTTCGCGCCACTCGTCTTGCGAGCCGTGCTCGACGACTTCGTCCGGCACGCCGAGCGCGCGCACCGGCACCGTGATTCGCTGCGCCGCGAGCGAAGCGAGCACCGCATCCGCGAACCCGCCGTGCGTGCTGTGCTCCTCGACGACGACGAGCGCGCCGCAGCGGCGCGCGAGCTCGCCGAGCCAGCGGGCGTCGACCGGCTTCGCGAAGCGCGCGTTCAGCACCGCGGCCGAGATCCCGTGCTCTTCGAGTCTCTGCGCCGCTTCTTGCGCCGCGGCGACCGAGTGACCCAGCGCGACGATCGCGACGTCGCGCCCGTCGCGGAGTAACTCCGCCTCGCCGACCTTCAGGCTCTTGATCTCGCCGTCGAGCGGCACGCCCAGCGCCGAGCCGCGCGGGAAGCGCAGCGCCGCTGGGCCCGGATGCTCGATCGCGGTCTTCAGCATCTGGCGCAGCTCGTTCTCGTCCTTCGGTGCCATCACGACCATGTTGGGCAGCGCGCGCAGATACGCGATGTCGTACAGGCCCTGGTGAGTCGCGCCGTCGGCGCCGACCAGGCCCGCGCGATCGAGCGCGAACGTCACGTCGAGATTCTGCACGCACACGTCGTGCACGATCTGGTCGTACGCGCGCTGCAGGAACGTCGAGTAGATCGCGCACACCGGCTTCAGCCCCTCGGTCGACAGACCCGCCGCGAACGTGACCGCGTGTTGCTCCGCGATCCCGACGTCGTAGAACCGGTCCGGAAACGCGCGCTCGAACTTGTCGAGGCCGGTGCCGCCGGCCATCGCCGCAGTGATTCCGACGATGCGCGGATCCTGCTTCGCGAGCTCGATCAACGCATCCGCGAACGCGCCGGTCCACGAGGGCTTGCCGGGCGGTGACTTCTTCATGGTGCCCGACGAGACTTCGAACTGCTCGACGCCGTGGTACTTCACCGGGTCGGCCTGCGAGAACTCGTAGCCGTAGCCCTTCTCGGTGCGGCAGTGCACGAGCACCGGGTGCTCGTTGTCCTCGATGTCGCGCACGTTGCGGAACGCTTCGACGAGCTCGGCGAGGTTGTGACCGTCGATCGGGCCGATGTAGTTGAAGCCGAGGCCTTCGAAGAGCTGCGCCGGCGAGATGAAGGCCTTGAAGCTCTGCTCCGCGCGGCGCGCGATCTCGACCAGCTCGTCGCCCGCGCCCGGGATCGACTCCAGAAACATCTTCACGCCGTGCTTCAGCCGCCGTGTCTGCGGCGCCGACCAGCGGCGCGCGAGGAACGAAGTGAGTGCGCCGACGTTCGGCGAGATCGACATCTCGTTGTCGTTCAGGACGACCACGAGATTCGACAGCTTGAGATACCCGGCGTTGTTCAGGCCCTCGTAGGCCATGCCGGCAGTGAGTGCGCCGTCGCCGATCACGGCGACGACCTTCTCCTTGCCGCCGCGGCGCCGGATCGCCTCGGCGATGCCCGTCGCGGCCGAGATCGAGGTGCCGGCGTGGCCCGCGCCGAACACGTCGTACACCGATTCGTGTCGGCGCAAGAACTTGCCCATGCCGCCGCGCTTGCCGATCGAGCCGAACTGCTCGCGCCGGCCGGTGAGCATCTTGTGCGGATAGCCCTGGTGACCGACGTCCCAGATCAGCTTGTCGCGCGGCGTCTCGAAGACGTAGTGCAGCGCGACGGCGAGCTCGACCGCGCCCAGACCCGCGGCGAGATGGCCACCGGTCTTCGAGATCGTGTCGATGATCGCGCCGCGCACGGCGGCCGCGACCTCGGGCAGTCGCGCCTCCGGCAGCTGCCGCAGGTCTTCCGGAGTCCGCACTTCGTCGAGAATCGGGCTCATCTCTCCCCTACCTCAGTCGTCCGCTCGCGGCGCTGGCCAGTCCGCGCAAGAACGCACCGTCCGCACCGAACGAGTCGGCGACCTCGAGCGCGCGCGCGACTTCGTCGCGCACCCGCGCGCGCGCGGCGGCTTCGTCGGCAACCAACAGAATCGAACACTCGTCGCGCCCGCCGTCGAGCAAGTCGTCGACGAGCTGGAACGCAAGGCCATACGCGAGTCCGTACGCGTCGAGTGACTCGACTTCGGGCGCCGGGCGCCCGGCGGTGACTCCCGGCGCCCACACGCAGAAGCGGAACAGCGCGGCCGTCTTGCGCTCGTGGATCGAGCGCACGAGCGCCGCGTCGGCGCTCTCGGGCCGAAACGCGAGGTCGTCGACCTGGCCGCCGACGAGCGCCCTGGAGCCCGCGGCCTGGGCCAGCCGGCCGACCACGACGATCGGCACTTCGGCGCGCGCCAGCTCCTCGAACGCGGCCGCGAGCAGCGCGTCACCGACGAGGATCGCGTTCGCCTCGCCGAACTTCACATGCACCGTGGGCCGGCCGCGGCGCATGTCGTCGTCGTCCATCGCCGGCAAGTCGTCGTGCACGAGTGAGTAGGTGTGCACCAGCTCGACCGCGGCAGCGAGCGGCGCGGCGCGATCCGGCGCGAGCTTGCACGCGCGCGCCGCGGCGAACACGAGCGCGGGCCGCAGGCGCTTTCCGCCCGAGTACACCGCGTAGCGCATCGCCTCGTGCAGGATCGCGGGTGACTCGTCGGCGCGCGGGAGACTCCGGTCGAGCTGCGCGTCGACGCGCGCGCAGCAATCGTCAAGAAACCGCTCGAGGTCGGGCGGTGCGGTCATTCGTCTCGGCCTTCGGGATCGAAGTCGCGCTCCGTCGGGCCGGTCGCCCCCTCCTCGAGCTTCTTGATGCGCAACTCCGCGGCTTCGAGCCGGCTCGAGCAGCGCCGCGCGAGCGCAACGCCTTCCTCGAACGCGGCGAGAGCCTGCTCGAGCTCGAGCTCGCCGCTCTCCAGCTTCGCGACCACGGCCTCGAGTGACGCCAAGCTGGCCTCGAAGCGGGGCTCGCCGGCTTCTTCTGCGGCGCGGCGCGTCGCCATCCCTCGCGGTCCTCCCCTCTCTTTGGAGCTCGCTCTTTTGGAGCTCGCTCTCTCTAGAGCTCGCCGTCCGGCTCGCTGTCGGACTCGCGCACCGTAGCGCGGATTCGCCCGCGCGCGAGCCGCAGCAGGATAGCGTCCCCGGCAGAGACTTCGGCGGGTTCGCGCAGCAGGCGCCCGTCCGACTCGCGAAACGCGAGTGTGTAGCCCCGACCGAGGACGGCGAGCGGTGACAGCGCGTCGAGCCGGCCTGCAAGGCCGGCGAGTCGCGCCGCGGCGCGCTCGTGCGCGCGCTTGGCCGCGTTCGCCAGGCGCTGCCCGAGATCGGCAAGTTGCCGGCGCAGATCGCGCAGGCGCCGCGCGGGGTGCACGAGCGCACGCCGCAGCGCTTCGAGTCGGTGCGCGAGGTCGCGCAGGCGCGCGCGCAGCCGCGCAGTCATGCGCGCTTCGAGCGCGTCGATGCGCTGGAGCAGCGCGGCGGCGTCGGGCGCGACCAGCTCGGCGGCCGCGGTCGGCGTCGCAGCGCGCGCGTCCGCGACGAAGTCCGCGAGCGTCCAGTCGACCTCGTGACCGACCGCCGAGACGACCGGCGTCTGGAGCTCGAAGATCGCGCGCACCAGCTCTTCGCGGTTGAAGTTCCAGAGATCCTCGAGTGACCCGCCGCCCCGGGCGAGCACGATCACCTCGACGTCCGCGCGCGCCGCGAGCAGGTGCAGCCCGCGCACGAGCTCGCGCCACGCGCCCTCGCCTTGCACGCGGGCGTCGTAGAGGACCACCTCGAGCGCGGGACAGCGGCGCCGCAGCGCGCGCAGGAAGTCGTGAATCGCGGCGCCCTGCGCGCTGGTCACGAGCCCGATGCGCTTGGGCAGGAACGGCAGCGGCCGCTTGCGCGCAGGATCGAACAGACCCTCGGCCTCGAGCGCGGCCCGGAGTCTCTCGAATGCAACGCGCAGCGCGCCCTCGCCCACCGTCGAGAGCTGTGACACGACGAGCTGGAGCGCGCCGCGTTCGGCGTACACGTCGAGATAGCCGCGCGCGCGCACCAGCATTCCGTCCTGCGGCTCCAGCGCGAGGTCGAGCTGCGAGCCGCGGAACATCACCGCGCGCAGCAGCGCGGCCTCGTCCTTCAGGTCGAAATACAAGTGACCGGGGCGCGAGCGGAATAGCGAGGCGATCTCGCCCTCGACAACGACCTCGCCCCACTCGTCGCGCAGCGCGCCGCGCAGTCGCTCGACGAGCTCCGAGACACGGAGAACCGGAACGCCGTCGGCGTCGCCACCGCGGCTCAGTTGGCGAGGCCCTTCTTCAGCGCGGCGTCCTTCCGTGACTCCTCGCTCGCGTCTGCATCCGCGGCCTTCTGCTCCGCGAGCTCAATCGTCACGCTGTCGATCGCGCCGCTGAACTCGGCCGGGACCTTGTAACTCGGGGTCACGGGGGTGCCCTCGTCGGCACCGACGTCGACGCCCTCGTCCACCGAGTAGATGCAGCACTGAGTCATCTCGACCCGGCCCGTCGCGGCGCCCTTCCCGTTGACCGAGAGGGTAGCCTTTCCGCCCTTGCCGACGCCGCCTGCGTCGTACGCGAACTCGAAGCGCAGCGTCGTCTTGCCCGGGGCCAGCGGCTGCTTGGCCGCAACCGTGAACTGCTTCAGGCCGAGCCAGTTGTACGTGTAAGTCGGCTTCCCGTCCTTCACAAAGAGACTCCAGCCGCCGAAGCGCCCGCCTTGCGCAAGAATCACTCCGTTCGCTCCCCCCTTCGGTATCTCGAGCTCGGCGGTGATCGTGTGCGAGCGGTTCTTCACGTTGATGAAGGCGTTCTCGGAGATTCCGGTCATGCCCTGGTGCACGGTGAGAGACGTGCGTCCGGCCATGAGGTCGGGTCGGCCGACGAGCCCGGCGTTCAAACGCTCGAGCGTGCGGTCATCGAGCGGCAGCACCGAGTATTTCGCGGCTTCCGAGAGAAACAGCGCCTGTAACTCCTTCAGCTTGTCTGGATTCTTTGCCGCGAGGTCGTTCGCGAGGCTGAAGTCGGAGCGCGTGTCGTAGAGCTCCCAGACGTCGTCTTCGAGTGGCTTTCGCGGCTTGAACTCCCACGCCGCGCGATGGACCGTGCCGGCGAGCCAGCCGTCGTGATAGATCGAGCGGTTGGCAAAGATCTCGAAGTACTGAGTCGTGTGTCGGCTCTCGGCCTTCGGGTCTTTGAACGTGTAGAGCATGCTCACACCTTCGATCGGCGTCTGCGGGGTGCCGTCGACGCTCTTGGGCTCCGGCAGCTGTGCGGCTTCCAGAATCGTGGGCGCGACGTCGATCACGTGGTGCCACTGCGTGCGCAGCTCCCCTTTGGCCGCGAAGCCCTTGGGCCAGTGAACCACCATCCCGTTGCGCGTGCCGCCGTAGCTCGACGCGACCTGCTTCGTCCATTCGAACGGCGAGTCACCCGCGACCGCCCAGCCCGCGGCATAGTGCGGGTAAGTCGTGGGGCCACCGAGCTCGTCGTAGTGTTTCAGGATGTCGGGCACGGTTTCGAGCACGCCGTTGAAGTAGGTCGCCTCGTTGTACAGGCCGTTCATGCCGCCTTCCGCGCTCGCGCCGTTGTCGCCGACCAAGTAGAAGACCAGTGTGTTGTCGAGCTGACCCGTGTCCGCGATGGCCTGGACCAGGCGTCCAATCTCGGTGTCGGCGTACTCGCCGAAGCCCGCGAACACTTCCATCTGGTGCGCGAACAGCTTCCGCTCGTCGGCGGAGAGCGCCGTCCAGTCTTTGATCGCCTCGGGCTTGGGCGCGAGCTTCGTGCCGGCGGGAACCAGGCCCATCTGGATCTGCCTCGCGAGTGTCTCCTCGCGGACCTTGTCCCAGCCCTGATCGAACTTGCCTTTGTACTTCGCGATCCACTCCTTCGGCACGTGATGGGGAGCGTGAGTGGCGCCCGGCGCGAAGTAGATGAAGAACGGCTTGTCCGGAGTGAGTGACTTCTCGTACTGCATCCACGCGATGGCCTTGTTGGTCATGTCGGTCATGAGGTGGTACTTCGGGTCGTGCGACGGCTCGACCTGGGTCGTGCCGTCGTAGAGCAACGGCGCCCACTGATTCGTCTCGCCGCCCATGAAGCCGTAGAACTTGTCGAAGCCCGAACGCGTGGGCCAGCGATCCGTCGGCCCCGAGGGACTCAGTTCCCACGGCGCGGTCTCGTGTGACTTGCCGAAGGCCGCGGTGCTGTAGCCGTTCAGGCGCAGCATCTCGGCCAGCGGCGCGACGCTGTTCGGCCGCTGACCCGTCTGCCCGGGAAACGCCGTCGCCGTCTCGGCGATCGAGCCGAAGTTGTTCACGTGGTGATTGCGCCCGGAGAGCAGCGCGGAGCGCGTCGGCGAGCAAAGAGCCGTGGTGTGGAAGTGGTTGTAGCGAAGGCCCGTCGCCGCGAGCTGTTCCACCGTCGGCATGTGGACCGGACCGCCGAACGCGCTCGACTGACCGAAGCCCATGTCGTCGATCAAGATGATCAACACGTTCGGCGCTCCCGGCGGCGCCTTCACTTCGAAGCGAGGCGGCGCCGTGGCGTTGCGCACGTCGAAGGTCGTGATCGCCGCGTGCTTCGGCTCGGGAATCGGCAGCACTGTGCGGTCGGTTGGAACGTCGACCTTCACGGGGGCAGTCCCCTGCGCCTCGGCGCGCGACGTTGCGAGTGCAAGCGCGAGTGCGACGAATGCGAAACGCAGAGCGCAGCCGACGGGGGTCCGCATCGAGTTCTCTCCTTTGCGTGTGCGGCCGCAGCCTATCCCAGTTCGCCGGCCAGTGGGCGGCGATTTTTCGCGCAGCGCGCGAACCGATCGCCCGGAGCGCACGTCCTCGCGCGTTCTAGGCGATCGGAGTCACTCGAGCGGAGTGACTCACTCGGCGAAGCTCAGCGCACGTGCGCTTCGGCGTCACCCTCGCTGTGCAGCTTCGAGAACACCGTCCAGCTCTTCAGCAGCTCGACGGCCCGCGAGAGCTGGCGATCGGCGTCGACCTGCTTCTGGAAGCGCGCTTCCTTGCCCGCCTCGCCGCCGGCGTCGGGCGCGTCGGACTCCGTGGCCGGCTCGGGCGCGGGCGGTGGCTCGGGCTTCGCAGCTTCGGGCTTCGGCTTCTGCTGCGACCCGAAGTGACCTTCGAGGTCGACCTCGCCCATGGCCCGCCGCTGGTCCCTCGTCTCCTTGTGCGCCGCCAGCTCCGCTTCGCTGTAGGGCTCGACCAGGACGTCGGGCTGCACGCGCACTTCCTGAATCGAGCGACCGCTCGGCAGGTAGTAGAGCGCCGTAGTGAGTCGCAGCCCCGAGCCGTCCTCGAGCGGGATGATGGTCTGCACGGAGCCCTTGCCGAAGGTCTGGGTGCCGAGCACGAGCGCGCGCTTGTGGTCCTGCAGCGCGCCCGAGACGATCTCCGACGCCGATGCGCTCCCGCCGTTCACGAGCACGATCATCGGATACTGGGGCTCGGTGCCTTCCTTCTTGGCGTGCCACTCCATGCGGTTCCCGCCGTTGCGGCCTTCGGAGAAGACGATCATGCCGTCGTCGATCCAGACGTCGCCGACCTTCACCGCTTGATCGAGCAGCCCGCCCGGGTTGTCGCGGAGATCGAGCACCAGCCCGCGGAAGTTCCCGCCCGCCGTCTCGTGCGCCTTGGCCAACGCCTCTTCGAGATCGGGAGCGGTGCGCTCCTGGAACTGAGACAGGCGCACGTACGGGATGTCCTTGTCGAGCATGTGCAGAGTCACGCTCGAGACACGGATCGACGCGCGCTTGATCACGAACGGCTTCGGCGCGGTCCAGCCGGCGCGCAGCACCTGGATCAGGATCTTCGTGCCGCGCGGGCCGCGCATCATCTTCACGGCCTCGAGCAGATTCATGTCCTGCGTCGACTTACAGGTCTTGTCCGTGCCGTCGGGACACACGGCGACGATCTGATCCTTCGCCTTGATCCCCGCGAGCGCCGCCGGCGTTCCGTCGATCGGCGAGACGACCGACACGAAGCCCTCGGACTTGTCGCCGCCGTCGCCCTTGGTGATCTCGATGCCCAGGCCCTCGAACTCGCCCTTCGTGTCGCGCTGCACTTCCTTGTACAGGTCCTTCGACAGATACGAGGTGTGCGGATCGAGCGTGTCGAGCATGCCCTTCAGCGCGCCTTCGACGAGCTGGTGCTCGTCCACGTCCTTCACGTAGTTCTGCCGCACCAGGTGCAACACGTTCGTGAGTAGGGCGAGGTCTTCGTAGCTCGGACCCGTCGTGCTGGAGCGCAGGGTCGAAGCGCCGCCGGCGATGAGCGCGGCGAGAAGCGCGAGCGGAACTGCGATGCGCGCGATGGCCGCGAGCCGGGTGCGTTGCGTGCTCATGGATGCCTTTCTCGATTTCGGCTCACTTCGCGAGCCAGAGCAGAGGATCGACGGCCTTTCCGTCGTGGCGGATCTCAAAGTAAAGCCCGGGTCCCGACGCCGATCCAGTCTCCCCCACCGATCCGATCGGTTGCCCGCCCGCGACACTGTCGCCCGCGGCGACGTGGACCTCGTCCAGATAGCCCGAGACCGTGAGATCGCCACTGCCGTGGTCGAGGATCACCATTTGACCGTAGCCGCGGAACCAGCCTGCGAAGAGCACGCGCCCCGGCGCGATCGCCGTGACGGGCGTGCCGGCCGGCGCGGCGATCTCGATCCCAGTGCGCAGGGTTTGCGTCTTGAACTCCTTGTCGATCTGCCGGCCGAAGCCTGCGCGCACGCGGCCGGCGAGCGGGCGCGGCGCGTTGCCGCGGACCAGACCCGCGCCGCGGGCGGCCGGCGGAGAGGTGGGCATGCGGCGGAGTGTGTCTTCGAGATGCGCCGCAGCGGAGCGCAGCTCCGCGGCCGCCTTCTCCTCGCGCGCGGCCCGCGTGCGCAGGCTCGCGACGAGATTACGGCGCTGCACCAGTCGCTCACGCGCCTTCTGCTCGCGGGTCGCGGCCTCGCGGCGCGCCTCGGAGACCTCGGAGAGCAACGCCTCGCTGCGCTCGCGACTCGCCTGGAACTCGGCGCGCGCGCGCGCGTGGCGCGCGAACAGCTCGCGGTCTTCCGCGACGACGCGAGTGAGTCCCTCCTGCCGGCGCGTGAAGCTCATGAAGTCACCCGCAGACAGGAGCGACGCGCGACCGCCCGTCGCGTCCCACTTGTAGAGCGCGACGAGGCGCGCTTCGAGCCCGCGCTCGGTCTGCGCGAGCGCCCGCGCCGATTGCTCGCTGCCGCGGCGCGCTTCGACGAGCTCCTCGCCCGCCTCGCGCTCGCGCGCGCGCAGCAGCCGGGCGCTCCTCCGCGTCTCGGTGAGCTCGCGGTCGACGGCCTCGAGCTCGCCGAGATAGCCCTCGGCCTGTTTGCCGAGGTCGCGCGCCTTCGCCTCGCGCGCCTCGATCTCGGCGCGCAGCTGCTCGAGCCGCGAGCTCTGCGCGCGCGCGAGCGCGGGCGCGGCGGCGAGCAGGAGCGCGAGCGCGGCGCGCGCCGCGACACCGCTCGGTGTCACGCGCGCTCGTCCAGATTCACGAGCGACGCGAGCGCCCCGCCCAGCCCGAGCAGCACGCCCAGCGCGACCAGTGCCGCGGCCTCGCCCGCCCCGAAGAACACGGCGGGCCGGCCGCCCAGCGCCCAAGCGAGCGCGTCGCCGAGCAGCGGCAGACCGAGCGCGAAGGAGCCGCGCAGCACCAGGAGTGCGAGCGCTGCCGCGAGCAGGCCCTGGAGCGCCCCCTCGAGACAGAAGGGCAAGCGCACGAACCAACCGCCCGCCCCCACCAGGCGCTGGATCTGTATCTCGTCCGCGCGCGCGTGGAGCGAGAGACGCACCGTGCTCGCGACGATCGCGCCGAGCACGAGAAGCAGAAATGCGCCGAGTCCCGCGCCCACCCACTCCACGATGCGAACCAAGCGCGCGTAGCCCTCGACCCAGGGCTCACCCCAACGCACTTCTGTGACTCCCGGCAGCGCCGAGATTCGTTTCGCGAGCGCGTGAAGCTCAGCGGGGTCGCGGAGCTCGCGCGGCGGCGCAATCTCGAACGAGCCCGGCAGCGGATTGCGCTCGAGCCCCTCGAGCACGCCCGCGTCCTGACCGAGGTCCGCGCGCAAGCGAGTGAGCGCTTCGTCGGGGGCGACATAGACGAGGGCCGCGACGCCCTCCTGCGCGCGAATGCGCGCCTCGAGCGCAGCGACCGGCGCGTCGCCCGCTGCACCCCTCAGCTCGGTGAATGCGACCAGCCGCAGATCCTCGCCCGCGCGAGTCAGCACGCCGCGCAGGTTCGCCACGACCAATAGATAGGCGCCGAGCACGAGCAGGCCGCCGGCCATCGTCGCGACCGCGAGCAGAAACACGAGCGGTCGCTCGCCCGCACCGCGGGCGCCGGCGCGCAGCGCCGCGCCGATGCGTCGAGTCGCGCGCACGTCCCTCACGCGCGCGTCCCGCCCAAGTGGCGCAGCGCGCTCGAGTATTCCTCCGGCTCGCGCGTCCCCGCGAGCCGCCCGCCGCCCAGCACCACGCGGCGATGCCGGTAGCGCTCGAGCAGCGCCGGATCGTGAGTCGCCACGACGACCGTCGTCCCGCGCGCGTGCGCGTCGGCGATGATGTCCATGATGTCCAGCGCGAGAGCTGGGTCGAGATTGCCCGTCGGCTCGTCCGCGAGAAGCAGCGGCGGGTCGTTCACGAGCGCGCGCGCGATCGCCACGCGCTGCTGCTCGCCGCCCGAGAGCATGCGCGGCTTGTGGTCGATGCGGTGCCCGAGGCCGAGTCGCTTCAACATGCTCCATACGCGCGTGCGGATCTCGCTGCGAGACACACCGGCGATCTCGAGCGCGATCGCGACGTTCTCGTAGACGGAGCGCTCGCTGAGCAATTTGAAGTCCTGAAAGATCACGCCGATCTCGCGCCGCAGGGAGGGGATCTGCGAGGCGGGCAGGCGCGTGATGTTGCGGCCGGCGACGAGGATCTGACCTGCGCTCGGCTTCTCCGCGCCGAACAGCAGCCGCAAGAGCGAGGTCTTGCCCGCGCCGCTCGAGCCGGTGAGAAACACGAAGTCACCCTTCTCGAGCTCGAGTGACACGTCGCGCAATCCGTACGTCCCACCCGCATAGCGCAGGTCGACGTGGTACATCTGGATCATGCGCGCCTCCGACGGAGGGGAGGCGAAGAAGGACGGACTCTAGCGACTCGCCAAGTGCGCGAGAATCACCTCGTCGAGCGTTCGGCGCGTGATCACTCCCGCGCCGAACTCCGCCGCGGGCGACGATGTGCCCGCGGACGGATTGGTGACCGCGTCCGGCGAGACCAGCCCGAGCTTGTCGTCGAGCTTGCCGGACTTCAGCGCCTGCACCATCGCGCTGTGCTGCGCTTCCATGAGCTGGCGCACGATCGCCTCGCGATCCTCCGCGCCGACCTGATTCGCGTAGCTCGTCTTCTTCGAGAAGAGGATCGCACCACCGGAATACAACAGCGTGATGATGCTCGGGCTCTCTTTTCCCCCGTCCTCTGTCTGGACGTGAAAGATGTGCCCGCGGTAGCGGATGTTCGTGTTGAAACCGCCGACCATGTCCTCTTCACCCCTCCGGCGCCGATTGTGCGAGACGCCCTACGCGCTCGCAACGTATCGGAAGTTTCTCGCGCGGTTCTGATGGGTGACGGGTGCCCGGCCCGACGTGAATCGGGCCGGGACACCCTGGGGGGACGGTCCTGGCAGACCGTCGAGGGAGACTTCAGGTATGGCGTGGCCGGCGCACCGCGCTGAGTCCGCAGGCGAGGAGCGCCACCGCGATGACCGCGCGCGGCTCCGGGACAGAGAGCGGACCGGTGCCCGGCGTGGGTATGTCGAGCAGCGCGAAGTCGGCGGCGTTGTCGTTCGTGTCTCGATTGGCGAAGAGGCGCGCGAGGCTCTGACCCGCCGCGGCGCCCGGGGCGGCATTGCCCTCGCCGGCGAAGATGTCCGTCGCTCCGAAGACGCCGTAGCCGAGTGAGTCGAGCACCTGGCCGAGCGCGTTGCGCAGCACGACCGAGTCGGGGCCGTTCTGAAAGTCGAAGTTCAAGGTGAGATCGACGTTCGCGACCTGCGACGCCGTGCCGTCCGTGTCGCCGACGACGAAGAAGCCGTCGGCAGGGATCGCGCCCGTGAGCGTGAGCGTCGGGGCGATCGCTCCGTCCGCGCCGTTCACGCCTTCGATCGTGAAGCCGTCGAGCGAGGTGCCGGGGGCGCCCCAGAGCTCGACGAAGACCTTGCCGTTGTCGGTGCCGGTGGCGTCGTACAAGACCTCGCTGAGTTGCACCGCCCGAGCCTGCGGTGCCTGGAGAGCGGCCGCCGCGGCGAGCGCTGCCGAGAGAAGATGCGTGCGCGTGAGTTTCATCAGGGTTCCCTCTGATCTTCGAGGAGTGAGCTCTGTTCGAGGCGCGAGAACACGCCGCCGCTCCAGGCGTCGAGCTGCGCCGCGAGCTCGGCCGCCGTGAGCTCGAGCTCCGCGCGCTTCGCGGACTCGTCCGCCGCGAGCGCCGCGAGCTGCTCGAGCGCGCGCACGCGCTGGAAGTACAAGTGATTCACGCGCTCCAACACCTGATCGCGGAGTGACACGACCAGGCGGCGCTCGCGCGACACCGCGAGCGGGTCGTCTGGCGATGCGAAGTCGGACAGCTCCCAGACCAGAGACAGCGCCGCGTCGTAGCCGTGGCTCTTCGAGCGACTGTCGTCCGCTAGCCGGTGCAGCGCGCCGCTCGTGAACGTCTGGTCGTGACCCCCGTTCCAGTCGCCGTCGCGGTCGAAGCCGCCACCGACGCGCAGCTCAGGGTAGAGAGCTTTCCAGCGCGCGCGGCTCTCGATCTCGGTGAGTCGCGCGGGCGCGAGCTCCTGGTACTCGAGCACGGCTCGCCGCAGGCGCGCGACGAGGGCGGAGTCACGGGGGGTCTGGAGCGTGCGGAGTGCAGGTCGGGTGCCGCCATCGAGCGCGAACGCCGCGAGCCCGCGCTCGGTCGCGACCCAGAGCTTCGCGCCGTCGACGCCCAGGCCGAGCGCCTCGACCGAGAGCGCCTGCCTGCCAGCGCCGGTGCCGAGCTCCGCGATCGCGTAGTCGTAGAGACCGCGCTCGGAGGCGACGAACACGCGCTCGCCCGCGCGCGCGATGCGAGACACCTCGCCGATCCCGAGATCGATTTGTCGCGCGCCGGTGCGATCGATGCGCCAGACGCCGCTCGCGACACCAAGCAGTGTCACGTCGCCCGACCTCGCGGCGCCGCGCAGCTGGAACCAGCCGAGCTCGACGCCGCCGAGGCGCCGCGTGAACTCGCGGCCCGTGCCGCCAGCGTACAGCGCGCCCTCGATCCCCACCCAGACCTCGCCGCCCGCGCTCGCGACGGCCGCGATGTCGCCGGACGGAACGCCGTCGTCGCGCGCAAACTCGCGCCCGTCGCGCGCGCGCCGGAACAGCCCACCCGCGGTCGCGACCCACACGGTTCCCGCGTCGTCGACCGCCAGGCCGCGCGCGCCGTCGGCCGCGCCGAGCGGCACGCGCTGCGCGGCGTCATGCCCTGGGGCGATGACGTAGAGCCCGGCCCCGGTGGCGATGAAGAGCTCCGGGCCCGCGCTCGCGAGGTCGAGGATCGGCTCCGCCGCCAGCACCAGTGACCACCCGCGCCCATCCGACGGATCGCGCCGATACAGCCCGGATTCGGTGCCGAGAAAGACCGCGCCCGCGTGCGTGGCGAGGCGGGTCGGCCGGCCCGGCGGCGCGACGCCGTCCCAGTCGGGGACGATCGCGTCCGCGAGAATCACTGCGGCAAAGGCCAGAGCGGCTCGAAGCATGCGCGCACGTCGAGCAAGCCGTGTGCCGCACCTCGCGGCCGAAAAACTCGAGTGACTCCGAGCGGCAAGCTCGCGATGTGAACCTACTGCCCGAGCGGCGAGAAGCGCGCGGCACATCGGCGAGGCTCGGTTGAAGCGCGTGGGGGCCCCACCTAGAATCGCCGCGTGTTCCGCGTCGCGCTTCGACTGCTTCTCGCGGCGGCGCTCGGCGCCGTGCCCTCGCTCGCGCGCGCGGATGTGTATCGCTGGGTCGACGACTCGGGCGCGACACACTACGCCACCGCGCTCGAAGCGGTGCCTCGGCGCTACCGCGGCGCCGCGGAAGTGATCAAGCCGCCGCCGTCCACGATCGGAAACCCGAGCGGCGCGCGTCCGCCCGAGCCGGCGCCGCGACCCGCCGCCGCACCGGCGCCGGCGGCTGCCGAGCCCAAGCCCATCGCGACGGAGCCGACTCCTGCGCCCGTCGCGCCGCCGAGCGCCGCGAGCCCTTCGCTCGCGCCCGGGACTCCGCCGCCGGCCGAGCTCGCGCCGACGCCCACGCCGCCTGACTCACACTCGAGTGAATCGATCGCGCCGCCGCCTTCGCACGGCCGCGCCGCCGAGGATCCGCGTGCCGAGGAGATCGCGCAGCTCGAGGGGCAGATCGAGCGCGATCGCGAAGTGCTGCGCCAGCTGATCTCGGCGTCTCGCTGGGACAGCGCGGAGCTCGCGGCCGATCCGCGCGTGCGCGAGATCGCCGAGCGCATGCCGCGCCTGCAGGCCGAGCTTGCGGCGCTCCGCTCGGAAGCCGGGCACTAGGGCCGTGGCGCGCCGCGTGGTCGCGCTCGCGGGCGGCGTCGGAGCCGCGCGCTTTCTCGCGGGGCTGGTGCGCGTGCTGCCGCAGGAAGAGCTCGCGATCGTCGTGAACACCGGCGACGACCGCGACTTCTTCGGGCTGCGCGTGTGCCCCGATCTCGACATCGTGACTTACACGCTGGCCGGTGTCGTGAACCGCGAGACGGGCTGGGGCTTCGAGGGCGACACCGTCCGGTGTCTCGACGCTTTGCGCCGGCTGCGCAGCGACGTGTGGTTCCGGCTCGGCGATCGCGACCTGGCGACTCATATCCAGCGCAGCGATCGGCTGCGGGCGGGCGCGACGCTGTCCGAAGTCACGCGCGAGCTCGCCGCTGCATTCGGCTTGCGCGTGGAGCTCCTGCCGATGAGTGACTCCCCGGCCCCCACGATGGTGGTGCGCCGCGACGGGACGCGCAGCGACTTCGAGGAGTACATGGTGCGCGACGGCGCCCCGGAGGACGTCGCGTCCCTCGACCTCTCGGCCGCGCGCGAGGCCAAGCCCGCCCCGGGCGTGCTCGAAGCCTTGGCCGAAGCCGAGATCTTGATCGTGTGTCCGTCGAACCCGCTGGTCTCGATCGGCACGATCCTCGAAGTTCGCGGCGTGCGCGCGCGGCTAGAGGCGCGACACGATGCGGTGTCGGTCTCGCCGATCATCGCCGGTGCGCCGGTGAAGGGGCCCGCCGACCGGCTGCTGCGCGCCGCCGGCGCGGAGGTCTCGGCGGCCGGCGTCGCGCGCCTCTATCGC
>Ga0326730_1000200_pt1 | contig 18212 bp, 16 predicted proteins | sample MHFSIPfraction_3_FD_207740 | JGI IMG/M metagenome (GOLD analysis project Ga0326730, IMG submission 207740) | Lab enriched peat soil microbial communities from Michigan Hollow, Ithaca, NY, United States - MHF7AN SIP fraction | ecosystem: Environmental > Terrestrial > Soil > Wetlands > Peat...
CAGCGCGCCCGCCGGCGCGAAGGCCCACCAGGCCTCGGCCAGTCCAGCGGAGGCTCCCGCCAGGATCAGCAGCGCCAGGTGGCCGACGTACAGCGCTCGAGCCGGCGGCAGACTGTCACTGTCGCCCTGCCGCTGGTCGGCCAGGATCCGCGGTACCTCTGCGTCGGCCTCCCCGGCGAACGAGAGCCAGGCAGCCCAGAGCGAGAAGCACAGGGTCGCCAGCGAAGTGATCAGGTGGTGCAGCGTCTGGATCACACGAGCGCTTTCACATAGCGTTCCTGCCGCCGCCACATGGCGGACCGGGTCCGCCCTGCGCCGTCCGGGTGATCATATCCCAGCACGTGCAGCGTCCCGTGCACCACCAGCCGGGCGAGCTCCTGCCGAAGCGGGATTCCCAGGCGGCCGGCCTGATCCCGCGCCACGGCGGGACAGATGTACACATCGCCCACCAGCTCGCCACCCGGCCCCGGCAGCGCGAACGAGATCACGTCGGTCGGCAGGTCGTGCCCCATCCATTTCCGGTTGAGCGAACGCATCCGCACGGGACCGAGAAAGGTTACCGAGACTTGGGCCTCCCGCCGCTCTGAGCCAAGCACCAGAGCCACGATTCGCCGAACCGCGTCTGGCGGTAGGGAGGGATGGCGGGAGGGCGGGACCGCACGTACGGCCCCAGGCTTTTGGCGGGCCTTCCCGCCTTTCCGCCTTCCCGCCTTCCCGCCTTTTTCAGCCGTTCTGATCCTCCGCATACGCCTTGATGATCTCCCGCACCAGCCGGTGCCGGACGACGTCGGTTTCGTCCAGATAGCAGAAGGCGACGCCATCGACCCCGGGGAGGATCCGCTCGACCTGGATCAACCCCGAATCCTCGCGCTTGGGCAGGTCGATCTGGGTCTTGTCTCCGGTGACTACCACCTTGCTGTTCACGCCGAGCCGGGTGAGGAACATCTTCATCTGCGCCCCGGTGGCGTTCTGGGCCTCGTCCAGAATGATGAAAGCGTCGCCCAGGGTGCGACCCCGCATGTACGCCAGAGGCGCGATCTCGATGATCCGGGTCTCCAGCGCCTTCTGCACCCGGTCGTGCGGCATCATGTCTTCCAGCGCGTCGTACAGCGGACGGAGGTAGGGATCCACCTTGGCCTGGAGGTCGCCGGGCAGGAACCCGAGCGACTCACCCGCCTCCACCGCCGGCCGGGCGAGGATGATCCGCTTGACCCGCTTGCGAGCCAGGGCTTCGACCGCCTTGGCGACGGCCAGGTAGGTCTTCCCGGTGCCGGCCGGCCCGATGCCGACCACGATGTCGTGGATCGCCACCGCCTCGAGATACTCGCGCTGGCCCTGGGTCTTCGGGGCGATGACCCGCCGGAGTCCCGGGAGAATGATCTTGTAGTCCATCGAGCCGAGCGGCTCGGTGGATGGACCCGCCGCGACCAGACGCGACACGTCCTCCGGGGTGACCGCTTCACCCATCCGGGCCAGTTCCAGCATCCCCTGCACCACCGGGTTGGCGCGTTCCACCTGCTCCAGGCTGCCGCCGAGCAGGAGCGTGTCTCCGCGGAGCGTGGCCCGCACCCCGGTCGCGCGCTGCAGCTCGACCAGGTTGGCGTCGTTCACGCCGGTCAGCAGGAGGGGATCGGCGCCTTCGGTGGATAGACGATGCTGGATGTCGTCTGACATTTCAGCTCCGCGTAAAGAGCGTTCTGAGTTCCGAGTTCCGAGTTCCTGGTTCCGAGTCCGCGCACTCTGAACTCGGAACTCGGCACTCGGAACTAGTCAATCACCTTCAGATGCAACGCGCTCAGATCGTCCGGATTCACGATCGTGGGGGCGCCCTCGAAGAGCGCCCGTGCCGCGGTGGTCTTGGGGAAGGCGATCACGTCGCGCAACGACCCCGCACCGGAGAGCAGCATCGTGATCCGGTCGAACCCGAGCGCGAACCCGCCGTGCGGCGGAGCGCCCGCGGCCAGGCCATCCAGCAGGAAGCCGAACCGGCGACGGATCTCCTCCGGCGGAATCCCCAGCAACCGGAAGATGGTCTGCTGTACCGCCGGATCGGTAATCCGGATGGAGCCGCTCCCCAGCTCGTTGCCGTTGTACACCGCGTCGTAGTGCTGGGCCCGGCACCGCCCGGGGTCGGACTCCAGGAAGCCGATGTCGTCCGGGTGCGGCGCGGTGAACGGGTGGTGCGCCGGCACGAACTCCCCGGTGTCCGGATCGTGCTCGAACAGCGGGAAATCCACGATCCAGCAGAAGGCGTGGGGCGTGGCCGGCCGCACCCCGGGACGCTTCACCAGCTCCGTCCGGATCGCGTGCAGCACCGGGCCGGTAACCGCATCGGCTCCGACCACGGCGAGGAGCAGATCTCCCGCCGCCGCCTCGACGGCAGCCAGTCCCTCGGCGCCGAAGGCCTTCACCCCCTGCCCCTCCCACCCCGCCGCAGTGCGACGCGTCCAGATGAGCCCCCCGGCCTTGGCACCCTTCGCGAGCGCGGCCAGCCGGTCAAGTTCCTTCCGGCTCGCGGTCCCGCCCCCGGGCACCACGATCCCCCGGAGCCGGCCCCCGCCTGCCAGGCTGGTGCGGATGAAGTCGGCCGCGTCGCCCCTGACCGTCGGGGTCAGATCCCGGATCTCAAGGCCGAAACGCAGGTCCGGCTTGTCGATGCCAAACCGCTCCAGCGCCTCCCGCCAGGTCAGCCGGTGGAACGGCACAGGGGCGGTCTCCCCCGCCTCGGCCCACAGCGCCTGCAGTATCCCCTCGACATATCCGTGCACGTCCTCGGCGGAAACGAACGATGCTTCGATATCGATCTGGGTGAACTCCGGCTGACGATCGGCGCGCAGATCCTCGTCCCGGAAGCAGCGCGCGATCTGGAAGTACCGGTCGAACCCGGCGACCATGAGCAGCTGCTTGTAGATCTGGGGTGACTGCGGCAGGGCGTAGAATTCGCCGGGGTGCACCCGGCTGGGCACCAGATAGTCCCGCGCCCCTTCCGGAGTGGGTTTGGTGAGGATCGGGGTCTCGATCTCGAGGAAGTCGAGCGCCGTCAGGGTCTGCCGGGCGCGCTGCAGCAGCCGGTGCCGCAGCATCAGACTCTGCTGCAACTCCGGCCGCCGGAGGTCGAGGATCCGGTACTTGAGCCGGAGCTCTTCGGCCGGCAGCTCTTCGCCTTCCTTGCGGGCGACCGGAATGGCTGGCGTCGCTGCCGGACCCACCACATCCAGGCCGGTGACCTTGATCTCCACCTCGCGGGAGGCCAGCGCGCTGTCACGGGCGGACTCCGGGCGGAGCTCGACCGTCCCCTCCACCAGGATCACGGTCTCCTGACCCAGGGTACCGGCCCGCTCGATCACCTCCCGCGGTGTCCACTTCGGGTCGAACGAGAGCTGAACCAGGCCATCGCGGTCGCGCAGATCGATGAAGATGACACCGCCCAGGTCCCGGACACGATGGACCCAGCCACCCAGTCGGACGGGCAGACCGGCGTGCTCACGACGCAGGCTGCCGGCGCGGTGGGTGCGGAGCGCGGTGGCGACGGTCATCGTTCCTCGGCTTCGACGAGAACCTGGTTGAACGCCTCCGGCGTGGTGGCCCCCATCAGGGCCTCGCGCACGCTCTCGCGCCGGACCAGCCGGGCGATGCGGGAGAGCGCCTTCACATGCTGGCCGGCAGCACTCTCCGGGCCGACCAGTAGGAAGAAGAGCCTGACGGGCGCCCCGTCCAGGGCATCGAAGTCCACGCCCTTGGGGGAGCTGCCACACACCAGCATCAGATCCGTGACGGTCGCCACCTTGGCGTGGGGAATGGCAATCCCATGCCCGATGCCGGTCGAGAGCACCTGCTCCCGGTCCAGCACCGCGCTCAACAGGGGCCCGGCGGGGACTCCAGCCCGATCGGCCAGGAGCTCGGTCAACTCCCGCAGGACGCCGGGCTTGGTCTCGGCGGCCAGCGGCACCCGGATGCGGTCGGGTGTGAGCAGATCGGTAAGCAGCAGGCCTGAATCGGGCACGGTTAGAGGGAATGCTAACTGCCCGGATAGGGAGGGGCAACCGTTTGGGGGATGGTGAGTTACGAAAATGGCGGGAAGGCGGGAGGGCGGGACGGCGGGACGAGAGCATCACCAGGACGCGTGGCCCTCCACGGGGCTAAGCTACCGGGCCGTTCCGCCGCTTCGCCCTCCCGCCTTCCCGCCACTATTGTTCTCGCATGCATCTGACCATTCTCGACCGCACGCCTGAGGCCGCGGCTGACTCCCTGGCAACCTGGGTAAAGGCGCAGGGACTGCCGACCTATCGGGCCCGCCAGCTGCTGCCCCGGCTGTGGCAGCGGCCGGCAGGGTCGTGGCGTGAGGTCACCGAGTTGCCGGCGGCACTTCGGGAGCAGCTCGATCGCGACTGGCCCCTGCCCCGACTCGCCCGGGAGGCGGTGCAGCAGTCCACCGACGGCACGCGCAAGTACCTCTGGCGGCTGGGCGATGGCGAGCTGATCGAGTCGGTGCTGATCCCCTCCGGGGCCCGCCGCACGCTCTGTATCAGCTCCCAGGCGGGTTGCGCCCTCGGCTGTGTCTTCTGCGCTACCGGCAGAATGGGGTTCCGCCGGAACCTGACGCCGTTCGAGATCGCCGGCCAGATTCGCGAGCTGGTCCTGGCCGATCCGGCCGACAAGCCCACCAACGTGGTCTTCATGGGGATGGGCGAACCGCTGCTCAACTGGGCGGCGGTCGATACGGCACTGACCATCCTCAACAGTCCGGAAGGGTTCGGCATCGGCGCGCGCCACATCACGGTGTCGACCGTGGGGATCATCCCGGGGATGGAGGCGCTGGCCGCGCGGCCGGAACAGTTCCGGCTGGCCATTTCACTGCACGCGCCGTCATCGTCCCGCCGGCTGGACCTGATGCCGATCGAGAAGAAGTACCACCTCGACGACGTGCTCCGGGCGGCCGCCGCCTTCCGCAAGCGGATCACCTTCGAGTATGTGCTGATCGCGGGAAAGAACGACACCGACGCCGATGCCGACGAGCTGGTCGGTCTGGCGCGCCGGATGGGGGCGCTGGTCAATCTGCTCCCGCTGCATCCGGGAGGAGCCCCGGGACTCACTCCCACCCCACCGCTCGCGATCCGCGCCTTTGCCGACCGGCTGCGGTCCCGCGGGGTCGAGGCGGTGGTCCGGCGCAGCCGGGGTCTCGACATCAGCGCGGCGTGCGGGCAGTTGCGGGTGGAGGTCGAGGGGGTGCGGAAGAAGAGGGCCGTTAGCCGGTAGGCCAGGGCCGTTGGCCGTTGGCCGTTGGCCAAGTCGGCGCAGCGCGACCCCGCGAGTGAGCTGACGGGGTGGTGCTTACAACAGGCCAGCCAATGGCCAATGGCCAAGGGCCAGTTGCCTCACCCGAACGGGAACCTGCGCCCATAATCCCCCACATACGCATGGTGAGACCGGAGCATCCCGCCATCCCACTCGTGCAGTAGAAAACCCGGCGGCTCGAACACGAAGGTCTCGGGTCCGTCGGGCGTGAGGTCGAGCGGGATCTGGTGAGCGGTGCTGGGCGCGGTGAGGGCGACGGCGTGCGCCACCTTCCCCACGATGGTCCGGTGGACGTGACCCGCAACGACCCCGGCGACCTGGGGATGCCCCGCGACTACCCGGGCCAGCTGGTCCCGGTCGATAAGCCCCAGACGGTCCATGAACCCGATTCCCACTTGAAACGGAGGATGATGCAATCCGATGAGGGTCGGCCGGTCGGGGCCGGCCGCGAGCTGGCGGTCCAGCCACTCGAGCTGCGCCTCCCCCAGCTGTCCCTGTCCGCGGGCCGGCACCACCGAGTCGAGCGCGATGAGCCTGACGGGATGCTGGTCGACCACGTAGGCCAGGCAGTCGGCCGCGCGCACCGCACCCAGCCAAGCGCCGAGCTGCTCCTGGCAGCCGCCCCGGTCATCGTGGTTCCCGGGCAGCACGAAGGTCGGCAGTGTCAACCGCTCCAGCGCAGCCCGGGCCAGCCGGTACTCCGCCGCGGTACCAAGATCGACGATGTCCCCGGTGATCAGCACGAAGTCCGGCCGGGGTCGAAACCGCTCGACAGCCAGGATCGCGCGCTCGAGATACGGCAGGGTTTCCACCCGGCCGCTGAGCCGGTCGCCCGGGACCCGGACGTGTGGATCGGAGAGCTGGAGGATGCGCATGGCCGGAAGGTACTGCGGTCAGGCGGTCAGGCGGCCCGACTGCCGCTGGTCGGGCCCGCGTCGCAACTGTCATCCCGAGGACACCCGCTCGAATAGCGGAGTCCGAGGGGTCCCTCTGGGCGCACACCTTGAGGGATCCCTCGGTCGCGTTGCTCCCTCGGGATGACACCCACCTTCACCGGGCGCGAAACCACTGCCCGCCCGTCCGCCGGTCCGCCCGTCCGCCCTCTACCCCGTCGCCCCGAACCCGCCGGAGATGCAGTTAATCGACAGCAGCAGACTAGCGAGATACTGTTGCCGCTCCTGTTCCCCCGCCGAGGCGCGGAAGCGGCGCAGCAACTCCACCTGCTGCCGGCTCACCTGATTTATCGTCGGCAGACGACGGTGCAGCCGCCGCAGGAACCGGGGGAACCGCTCGGCCGGCGCGCTCGCACCGGTCACCCGCAGCACCACCTCGACGGTCCGCTGAAACTCATCCTGCACCAGCGAGAAGATCTCCTCCCTGAGCCGGGAGTCCGGCACCAGCTCGGCGTATTGCCGCGCGATGTCCAGGTCGACATAGCAGAGCGTCTTCTCCACCTCGTCCAGCACCAGCCGGAAGAGCCGGGAGTTGGAGTACATCCGCTGGATCAGCTGCTCGCCCCGCTCCCCCCGCACCTGGAGGAAGGTCTGCAACCCGCTCCCCACTCCGTACCAGCCGGTGATGAAATGCCGGTTCTGCGACCAGGCGAACACCCAGGGAATCGCCCGCAGGTCGGCGAGGGTCCGGGCACCAGTCCGGCGCGCGGGCCGGGAACCGATGTTGAGCAGGGTCAGTTCTTCTAGCGGACTCGCGGCCGAGAAATAGGTGATGAGGTCCGGCCGCTCGACGAACCGGCGATAGGCAGCCTGGGCGGCGCCGGAGAGCGCTTCCATCGCCTCATCGTACTCGCTGGTGGGCACCAGGGCCGCTTCGCGCTCCGAGCGGAGCGAATGTTCGATCACGCCGGCGGTGAGCAGCTCCAGCTGGTACTGCGCGGTGCCGCGGTTGGCGTACTTGAACGAGACCACCTCCCCCTGTTCCGTCAGCCGCATGCGGCCCCGGATCGAGGCGGCCGGCTGGGCGGCGATCGCCCGCCCGAGCGGTGCCCCGCCCCGGCTGACCGATCCGCCCCGGCCGTGGAAGAAGGAGATCGGGACCCCCACCTCCTCTCCCAGCCGGGTGAGCCGGGTCTGCGCCTTGGACAGCTCCCAGTTGCTGGAGAGGAAGCCGCCATCCTTGTTGGAGTCGGAGTAGCCGATCATGACTTCCTGGGTGCCACCCAGCGCCCGCACGGTACGGCGCACCACGGGAGTCCCCAGCAGCTCGCGCATGATGGCCGGGGCCCGGTGCAGATCTTCGATGGTCTCGAACAGCGGCACGATCGGAAGCGTGCAACTCTCGACCGCCGCTTCATCCGCGAAGATGCCCGCCTCCTTGGCCAGCAGGTAGGCCCCCAGGACGTCCGCCACTTCACGGGTCATGCTCAGCACGAAGCTGCCGAACGCCTCCCGGTCCAGCTCCGCGCGCATCTCGCGCACCAGCCGGAACATTCCCATCGTCTCGCGCACCTCGACGGGGAATACGTCGAGCGGACGGTCCTCCTTGCGGGGACGGGCGAGCTCGGCCAGGAGCCAGTTTTTCCACTCCTCGGAGGAGACCGGCGGCGGATCCCCCTCCTGCCCCGTTGAGACGCGCCAGAGCGCAGCGAGCGCCTGGGCCAGGCGGGTCGAGTTCTCCCGCAGGTCGAGCCGAACGGTGCTGAACCGGAAGGTCTCCGCCTCCCGCCGCACCGGGCGGACCAGGGCGGCGGCCAGCTTGGTGCTGCCGCCGTCGCGAAGCCCCTGCTCCACCATCCGGAGATCCGTCAGCAGCTCATCCGCGGTGGCGTAGCCCTCTCCAGCCGGCGCCGTACGCCCCTGTTCCGCGTAATGAACCGCGCCGTCGAGCCGGGTCATCATGCAGGCGAGGTAGTGCCGGAAGACCTCACCGGGATTGCGCGCTACAATCGCCTGGGAGTTTGGCGTGGCGGCCAGGATCCGATCCAGTGCCTGGCGGAACGCCGGGCCGGTGTCCAGCGCGCGCTCGGTGATGCTCAGGGTCTTGAGCAGCTCGGAGAGCCGCTGGCGATAGCGATACAGGCTCGCCAGCCGGTTCTCGTGCAGCGTGCGGCGGGTGACGTCGTTGGTGACGAACGGGTTGCCGTCGCGGTCCCCGCCGATCCACGAGCCGAACTGGAGAAACGCCGGGATGTCGAACCGCTCCTCGGGCCAGCCGTATGCCAGCACCCGGTCCAGCTTCTCGAGCACCTCGGAGGTAGCCTCGAACAGCGTCTCGGAGAAGAAATGGAGCCCCCAGTAGACCTCCTGCGGGACGGTGGGCTTCTCCAGCCGAAGGTCGCCGGTCATCCACAGAAGCTCGATCTCGTTGCGGAGACCGTCGACGATCTGGCTGCGCTCGCGAGGGGTCCAGCGGGGCGACTCGAGGTCCACCAGCCGGCGGTACATGCGGCGGTGCTTCTCGAGCACCGTCACCCGCTTGGCTTCGGTCGGATGGGCGGTGATGGTAGGGCGGACCCGCAGCTGGCGGAGCAGTGCGCGCACCTCCTCCGGGCCGGCGATCCGTTCGGCGGCGATGTCGTGGAACACCTGGGCCAGGGTGCCGCGAACCTGCTCGGAGCCACGCTCGGTCTCGGTCTGCCGCCGGCGGCGCATGCCGGCGTTCTGCTCGGCAATGGAGAGCAGCTGGAACCAGATCCCCTGGGCCCGTAGACAGGCCTCCAGCCGGTCCGGTGACCAGCCGGGGTCCATCCCGCCGCCGCGCAGCACCGGTTCGAGCCACGGCTGGCCCACCCGGACCACATCCAGCAGCAGGCCGAACAGCAGCTCCGCCACCTCGCTGGCATAGTGCGCGGCCTCGGCCGCCAGCGGGTCAGCCGAAGCCGGGAGGGACTCCGCGGGAAACGGTGCGACGGTCTCCTGGCTCACACGACGCGATCACGGACCGGTTGGCCGGCAAAGAAGAGCGTGAGGTTCTCGAGGGCCCGCATTCCCATCGCGACCCTGGTTTCCATGGTGGCGCTGCCCAGGTGCGGCAGCAGGACCACGTTCTCCATGGCGAGCAGGTCCGGTGTCACGGCGGGCTCCCGCTCGAACACGTCGAGCCCGGCGCCCGCGATGGTGCCGGCTTTGAGGCTCGCGACCAGGGCCGCCTCGTCCACCACATCGCCCCGCGCGGTGTTGATCAGGAAGGCATGCCGCTGCATCTGGCCCAGGCGGGTGGAGTCGATCATGTGCCTGGTCTCGGGGGTCGCCGGGCAATGCAGCGAGACGAAGTCCGCCTGCTGCAGCACCGACTCGATATTCTCGCGCGGCTCGGCCCCCAGCGCCCGCGCATCCTCCGGCTTGGGCGGAAAGGGATCGTGGAAGATCACCTTCATCCCGAAGCCGTGGTGGGCCCGGCGCGCCACCGCCCGCGCAATGCGGCCGAAACCGATCAGGCCGAGTGTCTTGCCGCTCACCTTGGCCCCGAGCATATGGGTGGGGCGCCAGCCGGTCCACTGGCGGTTGCGCACGTGGCGGTCGCCCTCGGCCGTCCGCCGCGCGACCATTAGCAGCAGCGTGACGGCGATGTCGGCGGTGTCGTCGGTAAGGACGTCCGGAGTGTTGCTGACGGTGAGGCCCCGCGTCCGGGCGGCGTTGACGTCGATGTTGTTGAATCCCACCCCGAAGTTGGCGATGATCCTCGCCCGAAGCGGCTCCGCCCCCAGCACCTCCGCCGTCACCTTGTCCGTGACGGTCGGGAGCAGGCCGTCGGCCTGGCGCAAGGCGTCCTGCAGTTGGGCGGCGGAGAGCGGGGCGTCATCGCGGTTGAGCACCGCGTCGAACAGCCGGCTCGCCTCCGCCTCGCACGCGGCGGGGATTCTCCGGGTGATGACCACCCGGGGCCGGGTGGTCACCTGGTCACCAGCCGCTTCCGGGGCGGCTTCTTGGCCAGCGCCTCGGCCACGGCCTTGCCCAGCTCCGCGGGGCTGGGCGCGACCGACAGACCCAGGGAGCGCATGATCTCCGCCTTCTCCGCCGCGGTGTCGCCGAAGGCGGAGATGATCGCGCCGGCGTGGCCCATACGCCGCCCCTTGGGGGCGGTCAACCCGGCGACGTAGCCGATCACCGGCTTGGTCATGTGCTCCTTCACCCACATCGCGGCCTCGCCCTCCTGCGGCCCGCCGATCTCGCCGATCATCATCACCGCTTCGGTCTCGGGATCCTGCTCGAAGAGACACAGGATGTCGAGGAAGCTGGAGCCGTTGACCGGGTCCCCCCCGATTCCGACGCTGGTGGAGACTCCGATGCCCAGCTCCTTCATCTGCGAGGCCGCCTCGTATCCCAGCGTGCCCGAGCGGGTCACCAGGCCCACCGATCCCGCCTTGTAGATGTGCCCGGGCATGATGCCGAGCATGCACTTGTCGGGACTGATGAGCCCGGCACAATTGGGGCCGATCAGGGTGGTGCGCCGCTCCTTCGGGTAGCGGCGCAGGTACCGCTTGACCACCATCATGTCCTGGGCCGGAATACCGTCGGTGATGCAGCAGACCAGCTTGATCCCCGCGTCCGCCGCTTCCATGATGGCGTCGGCGCAGAAGGCGGCCGGGACGAAGATGATGCTGGCGTCGGGGTACACCCCTTCGACCGCATCCTTCATGGTGTTGAACACCGGCAGGCCCATGTGGGTCTGCCCGCCCTTCCCCGGGGTCACACCGCCCACGACCTTGGTCCCGTACTCGACCATCTTCTGGGCGTGGAAGGTCGCCTTCTCCCCGGTGAAGCCCTGCACCAGGACCCGGGTCAGTTCGTTGATCAGGATCGCCATTGTCCGCACCCGCCGTAAGGAGTAAGAAGTGAGAGGTGAGAAGTGAGAAGGAAGAAGCGGACCGGAGAATCGGGACAGGGCACCCCTTCACCATTCTCACGGCTCACTTCTCACTTCTTACTTCTCACTTCTCACGTTTTGGTCTTCTTCCACGCCGCAACGACCTTGGTCGCCGCGTCCGACAGGCTGTCCGCCTGGATCAGAGGCAGCCCCGATTCGTCGAGAATCCTGCGGCCCTCCTCGACGTTGGTGCCGGCCAGCCGCACCACCAGGGGAACGTCGACCCCGACGTCCCTGACCGCCTGCACCACACCCTTGGCCACCCAGTCGCACCGGTTGATGCCGGCGAAGATGTTGACCAGCATCGCTCCGACCTTCCGGTCCTGCAGCACCAGTTTGAACGCCATCGCCACCCGCTCAGGGGAGGCGCCGCCACCCACGTCCAGGAAGTTGGCGGGCGAACCGCCGGCGTGCTTGATCATGTCCATGGTGGCCATGGCCAGACCCGCGCCGTTGATGATGCAGCCGATCTCTCCGTCCAGCGCGACGTAGTTGAGCCCGTGCTCAGCCGCCTGCGCCTCGCGCGGGTCTTCCTCGCCGTGATCGCGGAGCTCGCTGACCGTGGGCCGGCGGAACAGCGCGTTGTCGTCGAAACCCATCTTGGCATCGAGCGCCAGCAGCTGTCCGTCCTTGGTGACCACCAGCGGGTTGATCTCCACCATCGTGGCATCCAGATCGCGGAACGCCCGGTGACATCCGAGGAGAATGGTGACCATGCGGTTGATCAGCGGCGCGGGGAGTCCCAGCCCGAAGGCGATCTCCCGGGCCTGGAACGCCTGCATCCCGACCGCCGGCTCCATCACCTGCCGCAAAATGCTCTCCGGCTCACTCTGGGCGATCTCCTCGATTTCCATGCCGCCATGCGGATGCGCCACCAGCATGATGCGCTCGGTCTTCCGGTCGAGCACGAAACCGAGGTACAGCTCCCGCTCGATCGGCACCGCCGCCTCGATGTAGAGCCGGTGCACCACCTTCCCCTCGGGCCCGGTCTGGTGAGTCACCAGCCGCCTGCCGAGCAGCTCGGTGGCCGCCTTTCGCACTTCGTCCTCGGTGACGCACAGCTTGATGCCGCCGGCCTTGCCCCGGGCACCGGAGTGGATCTGGGCCTTCACGGCCCAGCGGGCGCCGCCGATCTCCGCCGCACGGTAGACCGCCTGTTCGCCGCTGTACGCCACCCCACCCCGCGGAACGGCCACACCGAAGTTGGCCAGCAGCTCCTTGGCCTGGTACTCGTGGACATCCATGATGCCTCCATCGAGGTATCCGTCATCCCGAGCGAAGCGAGGGATCCCTTGACCGTTCAAGGGATCCCTCGGGCGCGGTGCGCCCTCGGGATGACGGGTGCTGGTGTCTACTTTCTCGCCCCGATCGCCGCCGCCATCTCCACCACGACATTCGCCATCCGTGCGCTCGCGGCGTCGATCATCTTGCCATCCAGCTGGGCGGCACCCTTCCCGTCCCTGGCCGCCTGATCCAGCGCCTCCAGGATCCGCTGCGCCCGTTTCACCTCCGTCTCGGGTGGCGAGAACACCTGGTTGGCCAGCTCGACCTGGCTGGGATGAATCGCCCACTTGCCCTCGACGCCCAGGGCCGCCGCCCGTCGGGCGGCGGCGAGGAAGGCGTCGGGGTCCTTGAAGTCGCCAAACGGGCCGTCGATCGGCCGGAGCCCGTAGGCCCGGCAGGCTACGATCATCCGGGTGAGCGAAGCATGCCACTGGTCCCCGGGATAGTCAGGGTTGAGGCCGCCGATCGATACGGTGCGGGCGCGCATGCTGGCGGCGTAGTCCGCCACGCCGAAGTGCATGGCCTCGAGCCGCCGGGAGCTCTGCGCGATGGCCTCGACGTTGGCCATGCCCAGCGCGGTCTCGATCAGCACATCGATCCCGATCCGCTCGGGGATCCGCTTCGCGGTCTCGATCTGGGTGAGCAGGGCGTCGGTGAGATACACGTCGGCCGGCACGCCGACCTTGGGCACCAGCACGACGTCGAGCCGGTCACCGGCCTGCTCGATCACGTCGACCATGTCACGGTAGTAGTAGTGTGTATCGATGCCGTTGACCCGTACACAGATCGTCTTGCCGTGGCCGCGCCAGTCGTGCTGTCGCAGGCCCTGGATCACATTGATCCGGGCCTGCTCCTTGTCGGCCGGGGCGACCGCATCCTCGAGGTCGAGAAAGACGTAGTCCGCGGCGCTGTGCAGCGCCTTCTCGAACATCGCCGGGTTGGACCCCGGCACTGCCAGCTCGCTTCGCTGCAGGCGCGGGCGAGCCGGCTCGTGGCGGGTGTGGCTCACGCGACCCCCGCCGGCTGCTTGGCCACGGCGGCCTCGGCCGGCCCCGCCGCCTTCCTGGCCGCGAGCGGTTTCTGGGTCTCGATCCAGTACTGCTGAGCCGCGGCCACTCCGCTCCCCAGCTCCAGCTTGATCCCCGCGTCGCGCATGGCCATCTCGGTTCCGCCGAGGCCGGCCAGCAGGGTGATCTCGTTCAGATCCCCCAGGTGGCCGATGCGGAACAACTTTCCGGCGACCTTGTTGAGGCCGGCGCCGAGGGCAAAGTTGTACCGCCGGTAGGCAATGTCGATGACGTCGGCCCCGTTGATCCCGGCCGGCACCATGATGGCGCTGACGGTATCGGAGTACCACTTCGGCGCCCTGGCGCAGAGCGTGAGCCCCCACGCCGTCACGGCCCGCCGGCAGCCCTCCGCCAGCCGGCGATGCCGGGCAAAGACGTTCTCCAGCCCCTCTTCCAGCAGCATCACCAGCGATTCCCTGAGCCCGTACAGCATCGGAATCGAAGGGGTGTAGGGGAAGTAGCCGGTGGCATTGGCCTTCACCATGTCCTCGTAGCTCCAATAGCAGCGCGGCAGCTTTGCCGTCTTGCCGAGCTCGAGCGCCCGGGGACTGACGCAGACGATCCCCGCCCCGGCCGGCAGCATGAAGCCCTTCTGCGAGCCGGTGATGGCGATGTCGACCTTCCATTCGTCCATGCGGAAATCCAGGCTGGCCAGCCCGGACACGCTGTCCACCAACAGGAGCGCCGGGTGCTTGGCGGCGTCGATCGCCCTCCGCACCGCGCCGATGTCGCTGGTGACTCCGGTGGCGGTCTCGTTGTGCACCACGCATAGCGCCTTGTAGGCGCGCGCGGTGTCCTTGCTCAGCAGCTCGTGGATCAGCTCCGGCGACGCCCCGTCACCCCACTCCAGGTCGACCACGGTGACATCCAGGCCCAGCCGCTGCATCATGTCGATCCACAGGTGGCTGAACTGGCCATAGCGAAAGGACAGCACCTTGTCTCCGGGCGACAGGGTGTTCACCAGGGCCGACTCCCAGCCGCCGGTGCCGGTGCCGGGAAAGACGAACGGCGTGCCGGTCTCGGTCTTGAAGACCTGCTTGAGGTCCCGCAGGATCGCAGCCGTCAGATCGGGAAAGGACGACGACCGGTGATCCTCCATGGGCACGTGCATCGCGCGGAGGATGCGGTCGGGCGTGTTCGTGGGACCGGGAACGAACAGGAAGTTGCGGCCGGGCATGGTACCATCCTCTGCTGGGGAACACACTGCAGGAGCTCCGGGCTCCCGCGCGAGTTGCGGCGGGCTGTATGTTCATACCGTCCCAGCCGCGCACTACCACCACCGGTACATCCATGACGACCTCGACCGGGGCAGGCTCGCCCCGGGACCTGCTGGCGGACCTCTACTGGACCGCCGTCACCGCGGCGGCGCCTGGTCCGGCCCTCACTCTGGCCCTGGCCACCCACGCCGAGCCGTCCTCCCGCCCGGTGCACCTGCTGGCGCTCGGCAAGGCCGCGCTGCCGATGGCTCAGGCCGCGGTAGCCGCCCTCGCCACCCGCGGCCAGGAGCCGGCGGGAGGTCTGCTGGTGACACCCGAGCCGGCGGTTAGTCCCCACCCCGCCCTCGCGGTCGCAGTAGGCAACCACCCCCAGCCGGGTCGCGGATCGCTCGCGGCGGCCGACCGGCTGGCGGCTGCGGTGGCCGCGGTGCGGCCCGCAGAAGAGGTCTGGGTCCTCCTGTCAGGAGGCACAACCAGCCTGATCGGAGCGCCGATTGCGGGCATCGCCCCGACCGACCTCACCGAACTCTACCGCCTGTTACTGGGATCCGGCCTCGATATAGCGGCCATGAACCGGATCCGCAAACGCTTTGCGCGCTGGGCCGGAGGGCGTCTGGCAGCGGCACTCGCCCCGGCACACGTGAAAAATTTCACAATCTCCGACGTCATCGGCGACGATCTGGGGTCCATCGGCTCAGGTCCCTGCGTGCCGGATTCGTCTAGCGCGGCGGATGTGCGAGCCCTGCTCGTGACCGCCGGCCTGTGGCTGAAGATCCCACCCGCGCTCCGGGAGAACCTCGAAGCGGTCGAGCGGGGGGACGCGACCGAAACCCCGAAGCCGGGCGATCCTGTCTTCCGCACCACCCAGACGATCCTGGTCGCCAGCAACCGGCTGGCCCTGGAAGCGGTCTGTGCCCGGGCGCGGGCCCTCGGATTGGAGGCGCACCTGCTCGACGCCGCCCTGTCCGGCGAGGCGGCCGATACCGGCCGGCGCCTGGCGTCGATCCTGCTCGGGTATGATGGCACGGAACCGCCGGGAGCGCAAGTCGGGCCGCCGAATAATCATGCATTATTCGTCTGGGGTGGGGAGACCACCGTGACCCTCAGCCCCGACGCCGGCCTGGGCGGTCGATCGCAGGAACTCGCCCTCGCCGCGGCCCGGGTACTGGGCGAACGGCGCCGGCCCGACGGTCGGCCCGTCTACCTCCTGGCTGCCGGGACCGATGGCCGTGATGGCCCGACCGACGCAGCGGGCGGCTTTGCCGACGCGGGTACCTGGGACGCAATTCGCGGCGCGGGGCGGGACCCGGAGCAGGACCTCCGGCGGCACGCCAGCAACGCCGCCCTGGCTGCCGGCGGCGCCCTGTTCGAGACCGGAATGACCGGCACGAATGTGATGGATCTGGTGCTGGGGCTGGTGAAATGACGTAAGACGTAAGACGTGAGACGTGAGACGTGAGACGTGCGGAGATCGAAGTGCGAGGTGCGGAGTCAGGGCCCGGCTGTCATTCCGAGCGAGCGGAGTGACCGAGGAATCCCTCAGGGTAAGAGCGTTGCCGACCTGCAGGGATCCCTCGTGCCCGCTGCGCGGGCCCTCGGGATGACACCCGTCTCACGTCTCACGTCTTACGTCTTACGTCTCACGTCAGGGTCTGCCATCCTCGTCCGGGTGATAGTCCTGCCCCAGGATCACGCTCACATCCACCCGCCGCAGCGTATCGATCTGGACCAGCACCTTCCCCGCGCCGAGCGCGTTCTTCACCCGGTTGGCCCTGGACGGATCTCCCCGGCGCACGATCACTCGAGTCGAGTCAACCGGGGGAGCATTGCCGAAGAGCACGACGTCCACCCCCATCCGCCGCAGCCGGCGAGTCCCCAGCCGCCCCAGCCCGTTCCGCCCGCTGCCGTTGAGCACCTCCACGACCAGGCGGCCCTCGCCCGCGGGGATGTCGAACGCGTGACCCTCCACCCGGTCGCGCCGGAAGGCGCGGCCCGTCAGCACCAGCAGCACCACCGTCAGCAGGAGCCCGCCGGCAATCAGCCAGCGGCGCGTGGCAGGAGTGAGTTCCAAAACCGCACCGTTGGATCTGGGAGGGGCCAGCCCGACGCGATCGCATGGCCGATTCGTGCCCGGGCCGTCTCCCGCAAGACGCCGCCCGGATCGCGCGGGAAGCGTCTGGCCAGCGCGGCCCGGCCTTCGCGATTGTGCGGGCGGCCGGGCTCGAGATAATCGGCACAATAGAGCGCCCGCCCCACCATGTCCCACTCCGCCAGGCCCATGCTGTGATAGCGGACCGCGTCCAGCACGCCGCGGTCGGTCTCTCCGTCCGCCTTGGCCCGCGCCGCGCTGGCAGGACCGTGGCGGAACGTCGCCGGCCCGGGGGCGTTAGGGGCCCACTGCTCGAGCTCGGCGGCCGGAGCATCCCGGAGGGCATCGTGCAGCCACACCGCGCGCAGCCAGCGATTCCGCTCGCTGTCGGGCACGCCCATCTCCTCGGCCCATTCCGCCACCAGCTCCGCGACCCTGATGATGTGGTCGAGGCGGGCGGGCTCCACCACCGCCCAGGTGGGGAGTGTTGGACGCAGCCCGGAGGGGGTATGACGCGGCTCGCTGGAACTCACGGGAAGCTCCGCCCGAGCAGGTGGTTGTCGATGAGCCGAGTCTGTCCGATGCGACCCGCGACGGTGAGGATGGTGCCCGCCTCCGCCACCGTCACCGGGGCGAGGCGGGCGGAGTCCACGGCGGCGACGTAGTCGGGTTTCACGGCCGGGAAGCGGTGGAGCTCCTGCTCCATCACACCGATCAGCCGGGCGGCCTCGCGCTCGCCTCCTCGCCAGGCGGCATCGGCAGACCGCAAGGCGCTTGACAGCGCCAGGCCCTGCTGCCGCTCCTCGGGGGTGAGGTAGGCGTTCCTGCTGCTGAGGGCCATTCCGTCAGGCTCGCGCACCGTGGGCGCGATCACCAGCTCCAGCGGAAAGTCCAGGTCGCGCACCAGCTGGCGGACGAGGATCGCCTGCTGGATGTCCTTCTGGCCGAACACGGCCACGTCCGGTTCCACCAGGTGAAACAGCTTGGTTACCACGGTCAGGACACCGGAGAAGTGCCCCGGTCTGACCGCGCCCTCCAGACCGTCGGCGGTGGGACCCGGCACCACCCGGATTTCTGAGCCGGCCGGGTACATGGTCTCAACCGAGGGGGCGAACAGCACCGCCACCTGCCGCTCCCGGGCAAGCTCTGCGTCCCGGGCCGGGTCGCGCGGGTAGCGCTGGAAGTCCTCCCCGGGACCGAACTGCAACGGATTCACGAAGGCCGTGAGCACGACCACATCACTGCGCCGCTGTGCCTCGTCGACCAGGGACAGGTGCCCGGCGTGCAGCGCGCCCATGGTCGGTACCAGGCCGATCCGATGGCCGACCAGCCGTGCCTCGGCCAGCCAGCCGCGCAGTTCCTGGATCGTGGTGAGTTCATGCATCGGGGACGTCCCCCGCAAATGCGCCAGATACAAGCCCAGGCCATTTCAACGCA
>Ga0326730_1000201_pt1 | contig 18174 bp, 19 predicted proteins | sample MHFSIPfraction_3_FD_207740 | JGI IMG/M metagenome (GOLD analysis project Ga0326730, IMG submission 207740) | Lab enriched peat soil microbial communities from Michigan Hollow, Ithaca, NY, United States - MHF7AN SIP fraction | ecosystem: Environmental > Terrestrial > Soil > Wetlands > Peat...
AGCGAACCCCACCGGGCCGCTACACGTCGGCCACGGCCGCCAGGCCGCAATCGGCGACGCCATCGCCGCCTCGCTCGAATGGACCAACTGGAAGGTCACCCGCGAGTTCTACTACAACGACGCCGGCACGCAGATCACGAACCTCGCCAAAAGCGTGCAGGCCCGCATCGCCGAGCTGCGCGGCCACTCGGCGCACATCCCCGAGGGCGGCTATCACGGGGAGTACATCAAGGACATCGCCAAGGCCTATATCGCGAGCCACCCCAAGGACAAGGACGGCGAAGATCTCGAAGCGGTGCGCCGCTTCGCCGTAGATGAGCTGCGCAAAGAACAGGACAAGGACCTGCAGTCGTTCGGGGTGAAGTTCGACGTCTATTTTCTCGAGTCGTCGCTCTACACCGACGGGGCGGTGGAGAAGACGGTGAAGCAGCTCCAGGCTGCGGGGCATACGTTCGAGGAAGAAGGCGCCCTCTGGCTGCGCACCACCGACTTCGGCGACGACAAGGACCGCGTGATGAGAAAGAGCGCGGCGAAGGGCGGCGACTACACCTACTTCGTACCCGATGTCGCCTACCACGTGGACAAGTGGCAGCGCGGCTTCAAGCGCGCCATCGACGTCCAGGGCGCCGACCACCACTCGACCGTCACGCGCGTGCGCGTAGGGCTGCAGGCGCTCGAGATGGGCATCACCCCGGGCTACCCCGAATACGTGCTGCACCAGATGGTGACCGTCATGAAGGGCGGCGAGGAGATGAAGATCTCCAAGCGCGCCGGCTCCTACGTGACGGTGCGCGACCTGGTGGACGAAGTGGGCGCCGATGCGCTGCGCTTCTTCTTCCTCATGCGGCGCTCGGATTCACACCTGGTGTTCGACGTGGACCTCGCGAAGTCGCAGACCGAGGAGAACCCGGTCTATTACGTCCAGATGGCGCACGCCCGCATGAGCGGCATCTTTCGCGTCGCGGCGCGCGCACCCGAAACGGCGAACCCCGCCGCCACGGACCTCGCCGTGCTCGCCGAGCCCGACGAACTGGACTTGATGAAAGCGCTGGCCGACTGGCCCGCCGTCGTCTCGGGCGCCGCATCCGCGCTCGAGCCGCACCGCGTCACCGGCTACCTCGAAACCCTGGCCCGGCTGGCCCATGCCTGGTACCACAAGCACCGCGTGCTGGGCGAGAAAGAAGAAGCCGCCCGCCTGGTGCTCGCCCGCGCCGTGCGGCAGGTGCTCGCCAACGGCCTCACCCTCATTGGCATCAGTGCCCCGGACCGGATGTAACCCATGAGCCTCCTCGTCGTCGGCTCCATCGCGCTCGACTCGGTCGCCACGCCGTTCGGCCAGACCGCCGACGCCCCCGGCGGCTCCGCCGTCTTCTTCGCCGCCGCCGGCTGCCTGCTGCACCCGGTGCAGGTGGTCGGCGTCATCGGCTCCGACTACCCGCTCGGCGTCCTGAGGCGGCTCGAGACGCGCGGCGTGGACCTGAAGGGCGTCGAGCAGGTCGAAGGGGAATCGTTCCGCTGGAAAGCGAAATACTCCTACGACCTCTCCAGCCGCGAGACGCTCGACACGCGACTCGGTGTGTTCGCGCACTTCCGCCCCAAGATCCCGGCCGAGTTCCAGCAGGCGAAGTACGTGTTTCTCGGTAACATCGATCCCGGGCTGCAGCTGGGCGTGCTGGACCAGGTGACCGAGCCCGAGCTGGTGGCGTGCGACACGATGAACTACTGGATCAACTCGAAGAAGGACTTGCTGCTCGACCTGCTGCGCCACATCGACATCCTGATGGTGAACGACACCGAGGCGCGCGAGATTTCGGGCGACTGGAACATCTATCGCGCCGCCCACTGGATCCTGGACCATGGCCCCAAGCGCGTGGTGATCAAGCAGGGCGAACACGGCGCCCTGCTGGTGGACAAGGACACGACCTTCAAGGTGCCGGCCTACCCGTTGCAGGAAGTGTTCGACCCCACCGGCGCGGGCGACGCGTTCGCGGGCGGCTTCATGGCCTACATCGCGAGCGTGAAGAACGTCTCGACCGCCTCGCTGCGCCGCGCCATGGTGCACGGCGCCGCGATGGGCAGCTTCTCCGTGGAAGCCTTCGGTATCGACGGCTTCGATAAAGTCACGCTGTCGGATGTCCGCGCCCGCGTGCGCGCCTTCAAGGACCTGGTTCACTTTGAGCTCGACTGACCGCTACGCCGCGGCCGGCGTCGACCTCGAGGCCGCCGATCAGGCCAAGCGCCGCATCCAGGCGCTCGTCGCCAAGACGCGCACGCCCCTCTCGCTTGGGCATCTGGGCGGGTTCGGCGGCATGGTGCGCGTGCCGGCGGGGTACGCCGCGCCGATTCTCGTCATGAGCACCGACGGCGTCGGCACCAAGGTGCTGGTCGCGGCGCTCGCCGGCGTGCACGACACGGTGGGCGAGGACCTCGTGAACCACTGCGTCAACGACATCCTGGTACACGGCGCCAGGCCGCTCGCCTTCATGGACTACATCGCGAGCGGGCATCTCGTCCCCGAGGTCGCCGAGGGACTGGTGCGAGGCATCAGCCGCGGCTGCCTGGCGCACGAGATGACTCTGGCCGGCGGCGAGACCGCCGAGCTCCCCGATCTCTACGCCGAAGGGCACTACGACCTGGCCGGAACGATCGTGGGCATAGTAGAGGAAGGGGCCGCTCTGCACGGCGACAAGATTCAGCCGGGCGACGCTCTGGTGGGCCTCGCCTCGACCGGCCTGCACACCAACGGCTACACCCTGGCGCGCCGCATCGTGTTCGACCAGCTGCGCCTGGGTATTGACGATCCGTTCCCGGAATCGCAGGCGAGCGTGGCCGACGTGCTGCTCGCGGTGCACCAGAGCTATTTCGCCGCGCTGCAGCCGATGCTCGGCCGGGTGCACGCCCTGGCGCACATCACCGGTGGAGGGATCGCGGGAAACCTGATCCGGGTATTGCCGGAACACTGCGAGGCGGTAGTGCAGAGCGGCAGCTGGGCCTGGCCGCCGCTGTTCCGGGTACTGAAGACGGCGGGGGAAGTCTCGATCCACGAGATGCGCCGCGTGTTCAACCTGGGCATCGGCATGATCGCCGTCGTGGCCCGCGACGACGTGGACGACACGCGTCGCTCGGCCGAGCGCGTGGGAGTGAAGAATTGGATCATCGGGGAGGTCGTGCCGGGGAAGCGGGGAGTGAGGTTCTCGGAGCGGTAGTCCTCACCCCCTGGGCTCCGCTCCCGTGGGTCCTCACCCCCTGACCCCCTTTCAGGGGTCCTCACCCCCTGACCCCCTCTCCCTTCGGGAGAGGGGGAGCCCACGGGGAGTCAGTGGTTCCCCCTCTCCGCATTAGCGGAGAGGGGGTCAGGGGGTGAGGACGGAACCGGAGAGGGGGTCAGGGGGTGAGGACGGAAGCGCGAGAGGGGGTCAGGGGGTGAGGACGGAAACGCGAGAGGGGGTCAGGGGGTGAGGACGTATCGGGCTCGAGTGGGAGTTGTCGAATCAATGGGAGATGTCGGATCGGTCTGAGTTGTCGAATCAGAGGAGGCACTTTTGAAGCGTTCTAGTTTCTTGTTCGCGTCCGTCACGTTGTCCGTTACGCTCGTTGCGCCGCTCCACGCCCAGTGCACCGGCAGCGCGCCGGTCGTGGCGGTGTGCAACCGCGCGATCGATGCGTTGAAGACGTTCCATCCCGCCGCGGGGCTCCTCATCTCGGGCGGCGATCCGGTGCTGGGTGGGGCGCGCGCGATGAACGGCTTCGGCCACTTCTTCGTCTCGGCGCGCGTCAACGCGGTGAAGATCACCGTGCCGAACCCCGACACGACCGCCGGTCCGACGTCGATCAAGGGCTTCACGCCGGCGCCGGTGGTCGAGGGCGGCGTGGGACTCTATCGCGGTCTGTCGAGCGGACTGCTCGCCGTGGACGGGCTCTTCTCGGCGACGCTCGTGCCCACCCACGCGGTGGACAAGCTCGGCGTCGATTCGGGCGCCGCGAAGGTCGGCAACTTCGCCCTGGGACTGGGCTACGGCGTGCGCATCGGGATCGTGCGCGGCCTCTTCCCGATCCCGTCGCTCTCGCTGAGCGTGATGCGCCGCAGCCTGCCGCGCGTCACCTATGGGCAGCTCGCCGCCTCGAGTCTCTCCTCGGGTGATGCCTTTGAGTTTGACACTGACTTGAAGGCCACCAACTGGCGCTTCGTGGCGGGCTATCACCTGGTCGGCTTCGACGTCGCGGCCGGCATCGGGTTCGACCGCTACACCTCGCACGGCCGGCTGCGCTACTACAGCAATCCGCCGCTCAACAACATCGCCACCGTGGCATTCGACCCGGTGAACGAGCGGCAGGTGGTGTTCGCGGACGCGGCGTTCCATCTCACGGCGCTCACGCTCGGCGCCGAGCTGGGATACCAGACGGGCGAGAACCAGAAGCTGAGCACCAACTACAGCGACTTCGATCCTTCCAAAGGACACGTCTTTGGCGGCCTTGGGATCCGTTTCGGCTTCTGACGAGGCGCTCGAGCGCTCGGCGATGCAGCGCGCGCTGGAGCTGGCGCGCCGCGGCTGGGGACGCGTGTCTCCCAATCCGCTGGTGGGCGCCGTGGTGCTGCGCGACCGCGTGGTGGTGGGCGACGGCTGGCACGCCGAGTTCGGCGGCGATCACGCCGAGGTCGTCGCGCTGCGCGCCGCCGGCGCACGGGCCCAGGGCGCCACGCTCATCGTGACGCTCGAGCCGTGCGCACACCACGGCAAGACGCCGCCCTGCACGGAGGCGATCGCCGCGGCGAAGGTGCGTCGCGTCGTCGCCGCCGTGAAGGATCCCGATGCCTCGGCCCAGGGCGGGTTCAGCATGTTGCGCGATATGGGCATCGAGACCCATACCGGCGTCCTCGGCGACGCGGCCGCCGCGCTCAACGCGCCCTTCTTCTTCGTGCGCGAAGAGCAGACGCGTCCCTTCGTGGCGCTGAAGCTCGCCACCTCGATCGACGGGCGCATCGCCGACGCCGGCGGCCGCTCGCAATGGATCTCGGGCCCGCAGGCGCAGGATTGGACGCACTGGCTGCGGGCCGGGTTCGATGCGGTGGGCGTGGGCGGCACCACCGCCGCGCGCGACGACCCGCAGCTCACGGTGCGCGGCGGCGTGGTGCCGCGGCGCGCGCCGGTGCGCATCGTGTTCGACCGCCGCGCCGCGTTGAGTCTCGCTTCGAAGCTGGCGCGCACCGCGGGCGACCCGCCCACCTGGGTGGTGGCGTCCGAGGAAGCGCCGGCCGAGAACGTGCGCGGGCTCGAAGACTCCGGCGTGCGCGTCTTCCGGCCGCGCTCGCTCGCCGAAGGGCTGTCCGAGCTGCGCTCGGCGGGCGTCGAATCGCTGCTGTGTGAAGGCGGCGGAGCGCTCGGCGTGGGGCTGATGGCCGACGGCCTCGTGGACCGGCTCTACTGGCTGCAGGCACCGGTGTGGCTCGGCGCGGGCGGCGTGCCGGCGTTTCCTGGCGTGGCCGATGCCGCGCTGCCCGAGGCGCCGCGCTGGATCCCCGTGGAGCGCCGGCCTTTGGGCACCGATACCTTATTGGTCTTGGACCGGCGGCTATGTTTACCGGCATAGTCACGGCCGTCGGGAGGGTGGCGAAGATCACCCGGGACGGGGGACGAGGGACGGGGGACGGGGGCGTCGTCCTGGAGATCAAGGCGCCGTACCGCACCCTGAAGAAGGGTGAGAGCATTGCGGTCAATGGAGCCTGCCTGACGGTCGAGAAGGTGACCCGCGGCGGCTTCACGGCGCGGGCGGTGGATACGACGCTCGACCGGACGCTATTCGGAGAGTACGAGGTCGGCCGCAAGGTGAATCTGGAGCGCGCGGTGCGCGCGGCCGACCGGCTGGGCGGACATCTCGTGCAGGGGCACGTGGATGGCGTGGCCACGGTGGATCACGTGAGCGCGCGTGGCGAGGCGGTGGTGGTGGGGCTCCGGGTCCCCGACGGGGTGCGCGCGGTGTGCATCCCGCAGGGGTCGATCACCGTGGACGGCGTGAGTCTCACGCTGACGGCGCTCCCGGGGCCGTGGCTCGTGCAGGTATCGCTGATCCCGTTCACGCGGGACAAGACGACGCTCGGTGCATTGCAGCCGGGCGCGCGCGTGCACGTGGAAGGCGACGTAATCGGAAAGTACGTGAGGCAGCTATGCCGTTCGGAATGATAGAGCAGGCGATCGCCGACATTCGCGCCGGGAAGCTCGTCATCGTGGCCGATGACGAGGCGCGCGAGAACGAGGGCGATCTGGTCGGCGCGGCCGAGAAGGTCACGCCGGAGATGATCAACTTCATGGCGATGCACGCGCGGGGGCTCATCTGCATGCCGCTCCTGCCCGAGCGTTGCCAGGCGCTCGGCCTGCCCCAGATGGCCGAGCACAACACCGAGGCGCACGAGACCGCGTTCACGGTGAGCGTGGACGCAGCGGCGCGCTTCGGCGTCACCACGGGCATCTCCGCCGCCGATCGCGCCGCCACGGTGCGCGTGGCGATCGATCCGGCGACGGTGCCTCAGGACCTGCGCCGCCCCGGCCACGTCTTCCCGCTGCGCGCGCGCCCCGGCGGGGTGCTGCAGCGCGTGGGGCAGACCGAGGCGAGCGTGGACCTGGCGCGGCTCGCCGGGCTCTATCCCGCGGGCGTGATCTGCGAGATCCTGAATCCCGACGGCACCATGGCGCGGCGCCCCGAGCTGGAGCGGTTCGCGGCCCAGCACAAGATCACCTTTGTCACCATCGCCCAGCTCGTGGCCTATCGGCTGGCGCACGAGCGGCTGGTGCATGCGGTCGCGTCGGCGCGGCTGCCTACGCCCTACGGCGAGTTCCGCGTCATCGGCTACTCCAACGACGTGGACACGGCCGAGCACGTGGCGCTGGTGTACGGCGACGTGCGCGGCCAGAAGAGCGTGCTGGTGCGGATGCACTCCAAGTGTCTCACCGGCGACGTGTTCGGCTCGGGACGCTGTGACTGCGGCTGGCAGCTGCAGAGCGCCATGCGGACGATCGCGGCCGAGGGCCGCGGCGTCGTGGTGTACCTGGACCAGGAAGGGCGGGGCATCGGCCTGCTCAACAAGCTCAAGGCGTACGAGCTGCAGGATGCCGGGGCCGACACGGTGACCGCCAATCTGCAGCTGGGCTTCAAGCCCGACCTGCGCAACTACGGCATCGGGGCGCAGATCCTGCTCGACCTCGGGCTCTCCTCCATCCGGGTGCTCACCAACAACCCCAAGAAGCTGGTGGGGCTCGAGGGGTACGGCCTGGAGATCGTGGAGCGCGTGCCGATCGTGCCGTCGCCGTCCGACGAGAACCGCGCCTATCTGGACGTCAAGCGCGACAAGCTCGGCCACCTGCTCACCCACTGAGAATGATTCAGGCCAAGTGGGATTGTGGGGTTGTGGGGATGTGGGGACGGATGGCCTGCTCCTACGTCCCCACGACCCCACTTTCCCACATCCCCCGATAGCGCGGTGGCTGGAACGTCAAATCGAGTTGCTGTCCTCGTCAGCCGCTACAACGAGGTCGTCACCCGCCGCCTGCTCGACGGCGCCCGCGAGGCGCTCACGGCGGGCGGCATCCCCGAATCCGGCATCGACGTCGTCTGGGTGCCCGGCGCCTTCGAGCTGCCGGTCGCGGCCGAGCAGGCGGCGGCCTCCGGCGGCTATCGCGCCATCGTGGCGCTGGGCTGCGTGATCCGCGGCGAGACGCCGCACTTCGAGTACGTCGCGGGCGAAGCGGCCCGCGGGTTGGCCGACGTGGCGCGCACTCACCGCATCGCGGTCGGGTTCGGCGTGCTGACCACGGAAGACCAGGCGCAGGCGCTGGCGCGGGCCGGCGGGCCGGCCGGCAACAAAGGGCTGGAGGCCGCGCGCGCGGCGCTCGAGACGGCCGAGACGCTGGACCGGCTGCGCGATGGTACGCCCTGAGACGAAGGCGCGCGCCCGCGCCCTGCAGCTGTTGTACGCGTGGGATCTCTCCGGACATCCGTCGATCGACACCGTCGTCACCCGAGTCGCGAAGAGTTTTGGCGGCCTTCCCGATGGCTATGACCGCAGCGCCGAGCTCGCGGCGCGCGCGGTGGCGGGACAGGAGGAGTACGACGCGCAGCTGGCACGGGCCTCCGAGCACTGGCGTCTCGAGCGCGTCGGCGTGATCGAGCGCAACATCCTGCGGCTCGCGATGGCCGAGCTCGACGAAGGGACCACACCGCCGCGCGTGGTGCTCGACGAGGCGGTGAAGCTGGCGCACTGGTTCGGCGGTGGGCGCTCGCCCGGGTTCGTGAACGGCGTGCTCGATGCGGTGGCGCGGGAGTCGGGGCGGCTGTGAGAATCCTGCTGGTCAACTGGAACGACCGCGACAACCCGCACGCCGGCGGCGCCGAGATCCATCTGCACGAGATCTTCGGCCGCCTGGTGCGCATGGGGCACCGCGTGGACCTGGTAGCGAGCGGTTGGCGCGGGGCAGCGCGCGAAGCGGATCTCGACGGCATCCATGTGCGGCGCGTGGGCACACGCGCGACGTTCGCGCTGCGCGCGCGCCCCACGGTGCGGTCGGCGCTCGCGGACGGCAAGAGCTACGACGTGGTGGTCGAGGACATCAACAAGCTGCCGCTCTACCTGCCGTCGCTCACGACGCTGCCGTTCTGCGCCATCGTGCCGCACCTCTTCGGGACGACGGCGTTCGTGGAGGCGAGCTGGCCCGTGGCCGCGGTCGTGTGGGCGGCCGAGCGACTGATCCCGCGCGCCTACGCACGCGCCGCGTTTCACGTCATCAGCAACAGCACGCGGGACGACTTGGTGGCGCGCGGCATCCCGGCCGAGCGCATCGAGGTCATCTATCCGGGAATCGACGCGACGTGGTACAGCCCCGATCCCGGGACGCCGCGTGCCACGCGGCCCACGTTCCTGTACGTCGGCCGCCTGAAGCGTTATAAAGGAGTGGATATCGCGTTGCGGGCGCTCGCGTTGGCGCGCGCGCGCGGGGTCGACGCGGCGCTCGACATCGCGGGAACCGGGGACGACCGCGGGCGACTCGAACGCCAGGTGCGCCAACTCCGGCTCGAGCGCGCCGTGCGGTTTCTCGGCTTCGTGTCCGAGGAAGAGAAGCGCCGCCTGCTGCGCTCGGCGTGGGCGGTGGTGCTCCCGAGCCCCAAGGAAGGGTGGGGCATCTCCAACGTCGAGGCCGCGGCGTGCGGCACGCCGGCGCTCGCCTCCGACAGTCCCGGGCTCCGCGAGACGGTGCGCCACGGCGAGACGGGGTTTGTCGTGCCGCACGGGGACGTGGGCCTGCTGGCGCACCGCATGGTGCTCCTGGCCCGTGAGCCGGCGTTGGTGGCGCGCCTCGGCGCTGCGGCGCGGGCCTTCGCCCTCCCGCTCACCTGGGAGCTGGCGGCGGAGCGAACCGCCGCCCATCTCGAGCGTGTCATCGCATCACGGAGGTGAACGCATGCGCATCACCGTCACCGCCCGCCACTGCGACATCTCTCCCGATCTGCGCGAGCGCGCGCGGGACCTGATGGAGCGGCTCGCCAAGATTGCGGCACGGCCGCAAAACGGCCAGGTCATCTTCGAGGACGATCACGGCGTCGCCACCGCGGAGCTGCGGCTCCACACCGCGCGCGGCGTGCTGCTCGTGGGCCGGGCCGAAGGCGACGACCACCGCTCCGCGCTGGACCGGGCCGCGGCCCGGGTGCGCCGCCAGCTCGACAAGTCGCCCGCCAAGCGCTCGGGGCCGGCGCGCCGTCGCTCCGTATCGCGTGAGGCCGAATGACCCAGCGGCCGCGCGTCCGCGATCTCTTGGCCCGCAAGGGCGCGCTCGAGCTCGAAACGCTCACCGGCGAAGCGGGACTCGACAAGGAGATCCCTTCGGCCGAGGCGTCGAGCCCGGGCCTCGTGCTCGCGGGCTATACCGCCCGCTTCGTGGGCGACCGGCTGCACATCCTGGGCGAAACCGAGATCAGCTACCTCGGCTCGCTCGAGCCCGCGGCCCGGCGCCGCGCGCTGGAGCACCTGTTCAACTTCGATCTCCCCTGCATCATCATCACCAAGTCGCAGGAGCCGCCGGCGGAGCTGCTCGCCCTGGCGGGCGCGCGGCACGTGCCGGTGATCCGCACGTCGCTCAAGACGGCGGAGTTCTATCGACGCCTGAAGCCGTACCTGGACGACGTGTTCGCGCCGGCCGCCACGCTGCACGGGTCGCTCGCCGACGTGTACGGCGTGGGGCTGCTGTTCATGGGGCGCTCGGGGATCGGCAAGAGCGAGTGCGTGCTCGACCTGGTGGAGCGCGGCCATCGCCTCGTCGCCGACGACATCGTGCAGGTGACCCGGCGCGGGGTGGACATCCTGATCGGGCGCGGCCACGAGATGGCCGGCCATCACATGGAGATCCGCGGCATCGGGCTGATCGACATCAAGCATCTGTTCGGCATCCGGGCGGCGCGCCAGCAGAAGCGCATCGAGGTGGTGGTGCAGCTCGAGGACTGGGACGCCGCGCGCGAGTACGACCGCACGGGCCTCGACATGCAGCAGACCACGATCCTGGACGTCGCCGTGCCGATCGTGACGGTGCCCTTGAACCCCGGCAAGAACCTCACCGTGATCTGCGAGATCGTGGCGATGAACCACCTGCTGCGCTACAGCGGGGTGGACGCGGCCAAGAACTTCAACGACGGGTTGATTCGCAAGATGCGCGAGAAGGCGTCGGTGCGGGAATACCTCGAAGAGGACTATGAGTGAGCTGCGCGGAGTGGTCGTGTCCCACGCCGAGCTGGCGTCGGCGCTGGTGTCGGCGGTGCGCGCCATCAGCGGCGTGGACAACGCGCTCATCCCGGTGAGCAACGAAGGCTGCGATCCCAAGGCCCTGGCCGCCCGCATCGACGCGGCCGTGGGCGGCGCGCCCACGGTGCTGTTCGTGGATCTGCCCGGCGGCTCGTGCCTCACGAGCGCCATCCGCCTGGCGCACGGCCGCGCCGAAGTCGCGGTGGTCACCGGGGTCAATCTCGCGATGCTGCTCGATTTCGTATTCCACCGCGATCTCTCTCCCGCGGAGGCGGCGCGTCGCGCCGTCGATGCCGGCGCGCGGGCCATCCGCACGCCCGCGGCATGAGCCTCGCCCTCGTGCGCCTCGACGATCGGCTGATCCACGGCCAGGTGGTGGTGGGATGGGGGCAGCCGCTGAACGCGTCGTTCGTCGTGCTGGTGGACGACGAAGTGCGCGGCAGCGAGTGGGAGCAGGACCTCTACCGGATGGGCGTCCCGCCGACCATGGAAGTCGTGTTCGCTTCGCTCGCCGAAGCGTCGCGCCGGCTGCCCGAATGGGAAGCCGACGCCCGCACCGGCATCCTCCTCGCGGGCGACATCGACACGATGGCCGCCCTCGTGGCCGCCGCGGCCGGGCGCATCAGCCGGGTGAACATCGGCGGCCTGCACCATCGCGCCGGCCGCAGCGAGCGGCTGCGCTACGTCTACCTCACGGACGACGAGGCGGCCAAGCTGCGCCGGCTCGCCTCCGACGGCGTGCAGGTTTCGGCACAGGACGTGCCCACCGCCCGCGCCGTGCCGATCGGGGAATTCCTGTGAGCGTCGGCACGCTCGCGCTGCTGCTCGCCTGGGGTGCGCTGGTGGGAATCGATCTCGTGAGCGTGCCGCAGATGATGATCGCGCGGCCGCTCGTGGCGGGGACCGTCGCGGGTCTCCTCGTGGGCGATCCGGAGACGGGCGTGCGGCTCGGCGTGGTGTTCGAGCTGTTCCAGTTCGACATCCTGCCGGTCGGCGCGGTACGCTACCCCGAGTATGGCCCCGCGACCGTCGGCGCCGTCGCCGCCGCGCATGCGCTCGGCGGCGGCATGACGTGGGGGCTCGCGGCGGGGCTCGGGCTGCTGGTCGGATTATTTGCGGGCTGGTCGCTGCACTGGCTGCGCGACGCCAACGCACGTGCCGTGCGCCGCGCCGCGGGGCCGCTCGAGTCGGGCGACATCCGGGTGCTGGCGCGGCTGCACGCCGCCGGCCTGGCGCGGGACCTGGCGCGCGCGGCCGGCGTGACCGCGGTGGGGCTGGCCGCCGGCTGGCTCCTCGCGCGCGTCGGTGCGGCCGGACTGCCGCCGCGCGTGCTCACGCTCACCGCCGCGCTCGCGGGCGGCGCCGCCCTCGCGGCGGGCGTGTCGGGGTTGCTGCGGATCGTGGGGCGGGGCAGCAGTTTCCGCTGGTTCGCTGCCGGGTTGGCCGGCGGAGTGGCGGCGTTGTGGATCGCGTGACGCCGCCCGCGGCGCCGCCGCTCCGGGCCGCCTTCCTGCGCCTCTTCATGGTTCAGGCGTCGTGGAATTATGACCGGCTGCTGGGTGTCGGGATGGGTGTGGCGGAGGAGCCGCTGTTGCGCGGCCTGCGCGGCGCGGGCGGCGACGGTACGGCGTACCGGGCGGCGGTGGCGCGGGGAGCCCACTTCTTCAACGCGCATCCCTATCTCTGCGGGCTGGCCGTCGGCGCCGCGGCGCGCGCCGAGTACGAAGGTGCGCCGCCCGAGCAGGTGGAGCGGCTGCGGGCCGCGCTGTGTGGGCCGTTGGGCGCCCTGGGCGACCGGCTGGTATGGGCGGGGTGGCTGCCGCTCCTGTCCACCGCGGCGGTCGCCGCGATCGCGCTGGGCGCGGGGTGGGGCGCCGTCGCCGGATTTCTCCTGATCTACAACCTGGGGCACGTGGCGCTGCGCTGGTGGGCGCTGCGCGCCGGGTGGGATGCCGGTGCGGGGGTCGTGGGTGCGCTGCGCAATCCGGTGCTGCAGCGCACGCCGTCCCTCGTCCTGCCGGCGATGGCCCTGGTCGCCGGATTCTGTCTGCCGCTCGCGACCCGCTGGCTGGTGCGGCCCTTCCCGCTCGTCGGAGCGCTGGGCTGCGCCGTCGCCGCGGTGATCGGCGTGCTGCTGCTGCGCTGGAAGCCGGGCCGGATCAAGTCCCTGTGGATCGGGCTCGCCGCCGTCGCGCTGGGTCTCGCTGGGGGGTGGCTATGGCGGTGATCGAGCGGCAGGCCCGGATCGTGAACCCGCTCGGCATGCACGCGCGGCCCGCGGCGGAGTTCGTCAAGACGGCGAGCCGGTTCAAGAGCGCGATCCACGTGAGCAAGGACGGCCTGAGCGTCAACGGCAAGAGCATCATGGGCGTCATGATGCTCGCGGCCGAGCAGGGGTCCTCCATGAGCATCCGGGCCGACGGTGAGGACGCGGAGCACGCGATGGAGGCGCTGCTGGAGCTGGTCGCGGCGGGGTTCAACGAGATGCACCTGACGGGCTCGGACGCGGACCTCGAGGACGTCGAGGACGACGAGCCCGGCGGGACGGCGCGCGCTTGAACGAGCGCCTGCTGCGGGGCGTGGGCGTTTCGCCCGGGATCGCGATCGGCCCGGCGGTCGTGGTGGCGTCCTCGCTGCCCGACGTGCCGCACCGCGTCGTGCCGCGCTCCCAGGTGGAGCGGGAAGTGCGCCGGTTGCGCGCCGCCGTGCGCGATGTGCAGCGGCACATCAGTGAGCTGAAGGAGCGGGCCGCGACGCGCGCCGGTCCCGACGAGGCGCGCATCTTCGACGCGCAGATCCTCATGCTCGAAGACGCCGATTTCCTCGGCGCGATCGAGGACCTGATTCGCGAGAACCATCTCACCGCCGAGAAGGCGTTCGAGTTCAAGGCGCTGGAGCAGCGCGACGCCTGGATGAGCGTCGGCAGCGCTCGCTTGAAGGACCGCATCGCGGACCTGAACGGCGTGATGATCCGCGTCGTGCGTCACCTGATGCACCTCGAAGACGAGGACCTGGAGGGACTCACGCAGCCCTCCATCGTGGTGGCGCGTGAAGTGTTCCCCGGACTCACCGTGCAGCTCGATCGCTCCCAGGTGATCGCGATCGCGAGCGAGGAGGGCACGCGAACCTCGCACGCCGCGATCCTGGCGCATTCGATGGGGATGCCGGCGGTGATGGGGATCGTGGGCGCGCTGGGCCGGATCGAGACGGGCACGATGCTGCTGCTCGACGGCACGCGCGGGACCGTGCTGCTCGAGCCGACGAAGGACGAGATCGCCGAGGCGCGGGAGCGCGGGGTCCGGGACCACGCGCGGGGGGTGGAGCTGGAGCGGGGCGTCAGCCTCCCCGCGGTCACGACCGACGGCCAGCGCGTGGCGCTGCGCGGCAACGTGGACCTGCCCGAGGAGATCGACGCGGCGCGCGCGCACGGCGCCGAGGGCGTGGGCCTCCTGCGCACCGAGTTCTTCATCACCGGGCACACGACGCTGCCCACCGAGGACGAGCAGGCCCGCTACTTCGCGCGGGCGGGCCAGGCGTTCCCGGGCCACCCGGTGGTGATCCGCAGCTACGATCTGGGCGGCGACAAGTTCCCGGCCGCCTTCCAGGCGCCCTACGAGGCCAACCCGTTCCTCGGCTGGCGCGCGATCCGCGTCTGTCTCGACCACCCCGATCTGTTCCGCGGCCAGATCCGCGCCGTGCTGCGCGCCGCCGCCGACGCGCAGATCCACCTGATGATTCCCCTGGTGACGCGGCTCGCCGAAGTGCAACGCACCCGCGAGATCGTGGCGGAGGAAGGCGTGCGCCTCGGGAAAGAAGGCGTACGCGCGGCGACCACCGTCCCGGTGGGCGTGATGATGGAGACGCCGGCGGCCGCCGTGCTCGCCGATCGCTTCGCCGCCGAGGCCGACTTCCTCAGCGTGGGCACGAACGATCTGACGCAATACACGCTGGTGGTGGATCGCGGCAACGCGCGCCTGGCCGACCGGTTCACGCCGCTCGATCCCAGCGTGCTGCGCCTGCTGAAGCAGATCGCCGACGCCGCCTGCGCGGCCAAGAAGCCGGCCAGCGTCTGCGGGGAGATGGCGTCCGAGCCGCTGTCGGCGTTCCTCCTGATCGGCCTGGGGTATGAGACCCTGTCGGTGGCGCCGCCTTCGTTGCCGCGCATCCGCTGGCTGGTGCGCCAGCTCAGCCACAAGCAGGCCGTGGCGGCCGCGGCGGCGGCGCTCGAGGCCCGCACCGACACCGAGGTGCTGGAGATCCTGCGCGCGGGCGTCGCCGCCTGCGGTGTGGACCCCACGTTGCTCTGAAATCCGCTGCCCGGTTGCCCGAGGGTCGGGGCCGGGCTACACTTGAACGCTCGGCTCCCTCTAAGGTTACGATGCCCTCCACGCGCCACGTCTTCACATCCGAATCCGTCACCGAAGGCCACCCGGACAAGATCGCCGATCAGATCTCCGACGCGGTCCTCGATGCCATTCTCACCAACGATCCCGCCGCCCGCGTCGCCTGTGAGACGCTGGTGACCACCGGCATGGCCGTGGTCGCGGGCGAGATCACGACGAGCTGTTACGTCCACATCCCCGATATCGTCCGCGGCACGATCCAGTCGATCGGCTACACCGACGCCAACTTCGGGTTCGATGCCCAGACGTGCGCGGTGCTGACGACCATCGACCGCCAGTCCACCGACATCGCGATGGGCGTGGACAAGGGCGGGGCGGGCGACCAGGGGATGATGTTCGGCTACGCGACGAACGAGACCGAATCGCTCATGCCGCTGCCGATCGTGCTGGCGCACCGCCTGGCCGAGGAGCTGGCCGCCGTGCGCAAGCGTGGCGAGCTGCCCTGGCTGCGGCCCGACGGCAAGACGCAGGTGAGCGTGGTCTATGAGGGCGACCGCCCGGTCGGCATCGCCAAGCTGGTCGTCTCGACCCAGCACGCCGACAAGGTGGACAACGCCGATCTGCGCGCGGGTGTCATCGAGCACGTGGTGAACCCGGTCCTCGCGCGCGAGGGATTCGAGGTCGCCCCCGCCGACGTCCTGGTCAACCCGACCGGCCGCTTCGTGGTGGGCGGTCCGCAGGGCGACGCCGGGCTCACGGGACGCAAGATCATCGTGGATACCTACGGCGGCATGGCGCGCCACGGCGGCGGGGCGTTCAGCGGCAAGGATCCCTCCAAGGTGGACCGCTCCGCTGCCTACGCGGTGCGCTGGGTCGCCAAGAACATCGTCGCCGCCGGGCTGGCCCGCCGCTGCGAATGCCAGGTGGCCTACGCCATCGGGGTGCGGGAGCCGGTGTCGGTGATGGTGGAGACGTTCGGCACCGGGACGGTGCCGGCCGAGGCGCTCGAAGAGGCGGTGCGCGAGGTGTTCGACCTCACGCCGGGCGGGATCATCGAGGCCCTCAAGCTGCGCGCGCCCATCTACCGCCCCACCGCGACCTATGGCCACTTCGGACGCCCGGTGCAGACGCGCCGCGTCGGCGACAAGGATATGCTGATGTTCGGCTGGGAAGAAACCAATCGCGTGGAAGATCTGCGGCTCGCCGTGCAGCGATCCGCGCACTACAAGACAGCCAAGGTGAGGGCATGACCGCCACCGCTCCGCACGCCGCTTCCGATGTGAAGGACCTGTCCCTCGCCGACGGAGGCCGGCGCCGCACCGAATGGGCCGAGCGCTCCATGCCGGTACTGCGCCAGATCCGCGAGCGCTTCGCGAAGGAGAAACCGCTCGCGGGCCGCCGGCTCGCAGCCTGTCTGCACGTGACGACGGAGACGGCGAACCTCGCGGTGACGCTCCAGGCGGGCGGGGCCGACGTGGCACTGTGCGCCTCGAACCCGCTGTCCACGCAGGATGACGTTGCGGCGCACCTGGTACGCGACCACGGCATCAAGGTCTACGCCATCAAGGGCGAGGACCACACCACCTACTACGAGCACATCCGCGCGGCGCTGGCCCACCGGGCCGATATCACCATGGACGACGGCGCCGATCTGGTGAGCGCGCTCCACATGGTGGCGCTCAACCGCCTGGACGACCTGGCGCCGCCGGTGCGGCGCTGGGTGGAGACGTTGTCGCCCGCCGACCGCACCGCGCTGGTGCGCGGGGTCATCGGATCCACGGAAGAAACCACCACCGGGGTGATCCGGCTCAAGGCGATGGCCAAGGACGGCGTGCTGGCATTCCCCGTGATCGCGGTGAACGACTCCGACACTAAGCACCTGTTCGACAACCGCTATGGGACGGGACAGTCCACGCTCGACGGCATCCTGCGCGCCACGAACCTGCTGATTGCCGGGAGCACGGTCGTGGTGGCGGGGTACGGATGGTGCGGGCGCGGCTTCGCGCAGCGGGCACGGGGCGCCGGGGCCAACGTCATCGTCACCGAGATCGACCCGATGAAGGCCCTCGAAGCGCAGATGGACGGCTTCCGGGTGGCCACGATGGCGGAGGCGGCGCCGGTGGGGGACATATTCGTGACGCTGACGGGGAACCTCCACGTGGTGCGGCTGGAGCATATGCGCCTCATGAAGGACGGCGCGGTGATCGCGAATTCCGGGCATTTCAACGTCGAGATCGACCTCGAGGGACTGGCCCGCGAGGCCAAGGGCCCGACGCCGCTGCGCGACAACGTGGACGAGTGGCGCCTCGGCGCCAAGCGGATCTGCGTCCTGGCCGAGGGGCGGCTCGTGAACCTGGCCGCAGCGGAGGGGCACCCGGCGAGCGTGATGGACATGTCGTTCGCCAACCAGGCGCTCGCGGCCGAGTACGTGGTGCAGAACGCCGCCAAGCTGTCGAAGGACGTGCACCGCATTCCCGCCGACTTGGACCGTGAGATCGCGCGCCTGAAGCTCGCCGCGATGGGCGTCGGGATCGACACGTTGACGTCCGAGCAGCAGCGCTACCTCGCCTCCTGGGATCAGGGGACCTAGGGGGCGCGTGATCGAAGTCCGCGTCGCCCACCTGGGGCTCGACAAGAACAGCAACACGCCGGTCGTGATCCTGCAGGAGCAGAACGGCGACCGGGTTTTGCCGATCTGGATCGGGCCGGCCGAGGCGAGCGCGATCGCGATGGAGCTGGCGGGGATGAAGTTCGCCCGGCCGCTCACCCACGACCTGCTGAAGCAGGTGATCGTCGGCCTGGGTGCGGACCTGCGCAAGGTCATCATCACGCAGGTGAAGGACAACACCTACTACGCCGAGCTGCACATCTACCGCGGCGACGCGATCGTCAACATCGACGCGCGCCCGTCGGACTCGATCGCTGTAGCGCTGCGACTCAAGGCGCCGATCTTCACGACCGAGGAGCTGCTCGAGAATACCCCCGTCGACACCAGCGAACCTGCCGGAGAAGGCGGCCCCCAGCCGCTCAGCTCCGACGACCTCAAGAACT